>ENA-OSEO01004881-OSEO01004881.1-sediment-metagenome-genome-assembly--contig:-NODE-4881-length-13506-cov-6.915332_pt1 | contig 13506 bp, 11 predicted proteins | sample MGYA00237883_ERZ534232 | MGnify/ENA metagenome assembly ERZ534232
GAGGGAAAAGATCGGGTCCCTTGGGGAGGCGCGAATTCGGGAGGTCCTGGACGGTCTCCGCTTGCTCACCGAGCCAAAGGACGTATAGAGGATGCCATTGTTTCTGGCACTAAGAAACCGAACAAAACGATCTGAAAAAGGGCAACACTTTCTCCGAACAAGGCAGGGAGTGTTATGGGTAGAAAGCAGTTTAGCCAGGAACAAAAGTTGTCGGTGTTAAGAGGCGCCAGCAAGGTCGGGATAAAAGAAGCTGCCCGTTGCCGAAGGTTCACTATAGCACAGTTTATGAGTGGCAGCATCAGTTAGAGGCACTGGGGAAAGAAGGATTTCTGACCAACGAGACAAGGCGCCCCGGGCCCGCATTTTGCTTGACAAAACCCCTCTACGTTTGACACCGTTATCTTGATTCAGAGATAGTTGCCTTCTTGCGGACCCATTCGCCGGGGCAGTCCATGCACCATCGGGGACCGCTGATTCCAGATCAGAGGGATCGGCCCAAAAAGAGGTCCCAGCCCCGGCCCGAATTTGCTTGACAAACCAGTTGTTTCACTATGCAAGATTTGACGCCAGAACCGCAGCTTTTGATCCAAAAAATGGGATTCCAAGGCTTGTCAATGGCTCGTTATTAACTTGAGAGTCCAAAGTTCTCACGTCATGCCGGACTTGATCCGGCATCCAGAACATTTAACTTATGAAAAAGACACTGGATTCCGGCTTTCGCCGGAATGACGCCCTGGAATTTATGCATTCAATAAAATCAATACATTACGAGAACTTTGGACTGTGGAGTTATTAAAAAATTGTCAAATTATTTTGAGTAGTTTGTTGAGGTACGACCCTAAACCCGGAGATGCAAACAACGCAACAACGTTCAGCAGGTCTCTGTTCGGCCAAGACTATGGGGCGCCGTGCAATTAGACTGGCAAATTCAACCGATCTAAGCAAGGGATATGGTCACCCATGTCAGAGGTAATGGAGAAGAAGTGGATCGAAATGATCCAGGCCTTTTTGAAACTGACCCCGGACCAAAGGGCGGCGGAGGCGGAAAAACGATTGGATGAGACGCTTGAGAGGATGGCCGCAATTCTCCATGTCACACCAGAAGAAGCCTATGAAAAGCTTATTGAAAACAGTCACGAAGGCCATTGACAGCTTCTCTGAGAGCAGGGGGCTCAGCAGATTCGCGGCGATCGTAGGCGGTGAGGCAATCATTTTGCACGGAATCCCCAGAACAACCCTCGATCTGGACATTCTCTATTTCCCGGGCGACCCTCCCTGTGCCATTAACGACCTCGTCGAGATATTGGCCTCCTTTTTGGGAGAACACCTTGGGGCCCAATTCGACGTGAGGGCATTTTCCGCATCCAAAGATCCGTTCGACCCGTTGAGACATGACCTGATCACCATTACGGATGTTGCAAAACGGTTCAAGAAGATTGACATCCTCATCGCCAACTACAAATGGGAACTGGAAGGGTTTCACGAGATGGCGTCGCCCTCAGATGGGCCGCTTCAACCCTTCCCAAAACCATACCTGGTGGGCATGAAGTTGACGGCAGGCGGGGGCCAGGATGAGGAGGACATCAGGAACCTGTTTTTGATCATGGACGATGAGGAGAAAGGTAAGGCATGGGAGTTGGCCCGTCGGTTGAAGCGCGACAAGAATCTATCGGCCATTCTGGCCCGAGGGAGAAGAGCGAAACGAATCGAAGAGGATGAACTTCTTGATGCCCCTTGATAACGCGGCTCATTTCAAGATGAGTGCTGCAAGGACAGACGCAGGTAGGCTTCAGCCCCACACGATGCGGACAACACCTACACGTGGTACGACCCATCGGATCCTTATCCCGGCACGCCGAGAGACCACGACACGGACGATTTCCTCGACGCCCTCAACCACGCGCGGTTCGGGGGCTTCAACGACTGGCGGCTCCCCACGATCATGGAAAAAGCAGTCATCACCGATGTGACATTGAGGGAATTCGGACAGAATGTCCCCGGTGATTACCTCCATCTCTTTACACCGGAGATCCGGGGCCGGATAGCCTCCAGACTCATGGCCCTGGGTTTTAAGAACATGGAGGTCTTTTCCTGCGTCCACCCAAAGGTGGCCCCGGCAATGGGCGAGGAGGCCCTCAGAAAGATAGCGGCCGCTATGGGAAGGTCCGAGGGCGTTCATATTATCACCCTGGTCCCCAACCTCGCCGGGTACAGGTCTTTCCTTCGGCTGGGTCTGGGGCCGGACGGTTTCGATCACACCCTTGGGGTATTCTTTTCCGCGGTGGAGGTCCACAACCTCGCGAATCTGGCGCGGACCATCGAAGCAACCTTAGGGGAATACCGGACCGTCCTCGAGGACGCCGCCACACGCCGTATCCGCTCGGTCGCCTACATCTCTGCAACGTTCGGATATCTGGACCCGAAAAAGGGAGAGGTCATCCGGCCTGATCTTCGGGAAGTCAACCGATGGATGGACCTCCTGTTTGGGTGGGGGGCGAGCGCTGTGACCCTTTCGGATCTTCAGGGCGCGGCAGACAACCGTGAGACCGCCCGGACCCTGGAGGCGATCCTGAACTTGAGAAAGGGACGGGATCGGGATCGCATCGGATACCACCCGCACCATGTCTCCCGGGACCGGGCGCTTGAAAATTCAATGGCCGCCTTTAAGCTGGGGATCCGGCGGTTTGACGCCTCCCTCGGGGGAAGCGGGGGATGCGTCACCGGGGCCCCCGGCAACCAGCCGACCGAGGGGCTGGTCCGCCTTTTTCATGAGTCAGGGATTGAGACCGGGATTGATGAGGACGGCGTCATCGCGCTGGCTGAAACGGTTCAAAGGGACCTTTACGACAGGATTCCCCTCTTTTGATCCTCTCCCCTGCAGACAGGGGAGAGGATCTGAGAGGGTTTTATCAGAATGGCTCGCCGTCTACATCCGACGGCTATTTTGCCCTCAGGGTCTCCGGGGGCGCCTCGGCCTTTTCCGGCCACCCGTCCGGGATGATCTGCCCGGGTTTCTCTCCGAACTTCTCCTTCATTTTGGGCAGAGCAGGCCGCTTGAAATCTTCGCGCGGTTCCTTGGGGATGCGGCCGTTGAGGATGGATTCGGAGCGGAGCCTCCTGCCTGCGGTCTTTTCCATCATGCGACCCAGCTCCAGGATCCGGTCGATGTCGATCCCGTCGATATCGATCCCCATCTCATCCAGCATGACGCACATGTCTTCAAAGGAGACCAGGCCCACCACGTTAGGATTCTTGTAATAATAGGAGCCGGTGCCCGGGACCGGGACCTTGCCCAGAAAGTTGGCGGGCTGACCGCCCATCCCCCCGAGGGTCCCTTCAAAGATGTCGATCCCGGCCTCCAGGGCCGCCAGCACATTGGCCAGACCCCATCCCCGGGTCACGTGAAAGTGGGCGATGTGGAGGTCCGTATTGGGGAGTTCATCCAGGATCATGGAAAAATACCGGTACACCTGGTTGGGCGGGGCAGAACCGTCATGGTCGGCATGCTCGATGTCGTCGGCCCCAATGCTGAGCCACCGCTTGGTGAATTCCAGGGCGTCCTCAAACCGGGTGGGTCCGGATATGGGGCTTCCCCAGATGGTGCTGACCGTGCCGCACATCTTGATGCCGGCCGCCTTGCACTTCTTGATGCAGCGTTCCGCCTCTTTCCAGTAATCCGGGAGGGTCGTTCCGCTGTTGGCAAAATGATGCTCCTCGTCCGTGGACACCATCATCAGGACCCGGTCCGGGCCGTATCCCATTTCCTTGAGCCGGATGGCCTTGTCAACGGCCGGTTCGCGGATGGTTACGCATGTCCACTCGATGTCCTCGTGCCGGATGCCTCTCTTGGCCAGGCGTTTCTTGAAGATATCGTCGTGCACCCCCTTGAGGACCTCTTCCGCGTCCTTGAACTGGGGCATAATCCGTGGGTTCCCCAGGTTGGTCACCTCCATCCGCTTTACCCCGGCAAAGGCCAGCTCCTGGAGGTAGTAGATCTTGGCCTCGGTGGGAATCCATTCCTCCTCGTGTTGAAACCCGTCCCTGATGGTGATATCGCCCAATCGCACTTTTTTGGGCATTCTTGGGTGGACCTTGAAGATGTCGTGCTCGCTCATTTTCGCCTCCTTCCTGTTCCCCGATTCCTCATCTTGTCTGTTTCATCCCCTGACCGACCTGGGCAGCAGCATCTGGTGGTGGGGGCAGATGCTCTTGGGATTTTGATAACAGCAACGCGCAAAGGTTACAAAATAGTCTCTCAGCGCGGCCATAGGGGTTATTTCGTCCACCAGCCCGGCCTTGGCGCAGTAGATGGGCCTGGACTGGTCATAATACTGCTGGGCCAGGGCATTCATCTTTTCGATTACCGGATCAAGGGGACGGCCTGCGTCTTGCTCCTTGACCAATCGCCGGGCAAAGGCAGCGGCAGCCGCGGTCTCGCCATGCATGACGTATATCTCGGTAGTGCCTACGCCCAGCGTAAAGGCATTGTTGCGGGTGGCCTGAGGTCCCCCCATGATGTAGTGGGCCGCGGCTGTTCCCTTTCTGAGGACCACGCACAGCATGGGCATGTGCGAGGATTCAATGGAGTAGATCAGGGACTGACCGAGACCTAAGAGTTCAGCCTGTTCAGCGATATCGCCCACGTCAATGCCGCTGGTATCCTGGAACCAGATGAGAGGCAGCTTGTCCCGGCCGCAGAACATGACCAGCTCGTTCATCTTGATAAGCCCTTCGCGGTAGAGCTTCCCTCCGATCCCCAGGTATTTGCCCTCCGCGTACTGGGGGTAGCCCTTGCCCAGAAAACCCTGGCGGTTGGCGATGACGCCCATGGGGAACCCGTCTATCTTGGCAAGCCCGCAGTAGACCTCCGGACCGTAGTCCGGCCGGTACTCCATGTGTTCGCTGGCGTCAAAGAGCCTGGCCAGGACCTGCTCAATGCTGTAGGTCCTCTTCTGGTTGTAGGGGATCACATAGTTGAGGTCTTCGGGTGCATACGCGGGATCCGCAGGTTCTGCCACCCGGAAGGTGGATGGGTCGTACAGAGGCATGCCTGCCATGCACCGCTTGATGGCGTCGAGCACGCCTTCTTCCGTATCATAGACCTCCCTCATGAAGCCTGTTTTGTCATAGTGGATCCGCACCCCGCCCGGCGGGACCTCCTTGAACTGGCGGGTGGCCTCAATCAGGGTCTCGGCCCCTTCCAGGTCAAAATGGCCCTTGGGCGACATGCCGCTGACAATGCCGCCCCCGCCCACGGCCATGTTGGATTTCTCATGAGCAAAGATAATGGCCGGGCTGATGGCATGATAGCCGCCCCCGGCAGGATTGGTGCCGAACATCCCCACGATCACCGGGATCCCTTTTTCGGCCAGTTCCGCATGCCGGAAGAAGGTCCTCCCGCCGGACCGCCTTCCCGCGTAGACCTTTTCCTGTTCCGTCAGCTTGACGCCGCTGCAGTTGAGGATCCATACCAGGGGGATGTTCATCTGCTCGGCCATGTCCTGGGCCCGGAACACATGCTCCCGCTGCCCCGGGATCCATGCCCCTGCCAGGACCTTGTTGTCGGATGCGATGATCACCGCGTACCGACCCGATATCTTTCCCAGTCCGGTCCAGACCCCGGTGCTCCCCTCCTGGTTGAACTCCGGATCGTAGAGACTGTTCAAGGGGAGAAAGGTCCCCGGGTCCACCAACAGCTCGATCCGTTCCCAGGCCGCTTTTTCGCCTCTTTGGTGGAGTTTTTCAAGGGGGATGCCCGCCTGCCTGCGCTTCTCCACAGCCTCGGCGATCTCCATGTCCACCCTGGCGATCTCCCGGGCGTTATCCTGGTTCTGTTCGCGATCCTTTACTGTGAGTTCCTTTCCAATGGGCGTCATTCTTTCAAAATAGGGTTTCATCTCAACGGGCCTCCCTGTAATCTGCTACGGTTTGCTCCAATGTGGCGATCAGGCCAATCCGGAATCGGGGATCCCGGTAGAGCCTGGCGTCGGTCTTCATCTCCTCTTCCACAAAACGGTGCTCGTCAAATGCGGCTGGATCATAGGTTTTCAGGAGTTGATTGAGTGCCTCTATGGACTGGGGGGCAAGGGGCCTTCCCAGACGCTGGATCTCGTCCTTTGCCTCCCTCAACGATTTGTCCCAGAGACGGGCATAGGTTTCCGGCTCTTTTCTGGCGGCAACCTCTTTGAAAATATCCTCCTGTGCGGCCAGTGTCACCCGGTCCGTATCCTTCACCCTTGGAATTTCTCCTTCCGGACAGGCGGCCAGATGAAGGGCCTTGGGCATCAAGAGCATGCCTGTCTCGTTATGATGGGCTTCCAGGGCTGACAGGTAATTGGCCTTGTCCGCATCAGGATCCCCGGTCTTTTCCCTCTTTGGGAACGGAAAGGGGACAGGGACCACCTCATTGTAGATGCCGATTGCCTTGAGACGGTCGGCCGGCACCTCCCTCGAGGTCATGGCCATATACGCGGCATTGACCGGGCCTGCCTTGATCAGGGTCCGGCCGATGCCCCCCCAGCCCGGGATGAGACCGATCATGGCCTCGCTGAAGCACATGGCGCTCCTGGAATCGCCCACCAGTACATCGGCCATGAGGGGGATTTCCGCAGATCCGCCGAAACGCGTCCCTCCGCCGCACACGGCCACTACCCTCACATCTTTGGCGATCTTCCTCACCAGGGCGTGAAGGGCGATGCCCTTTTTAAGGCGATTGTCGGCCCAGTCGAAGAGTCGGTCGATCTCCTCTGGCGTGGCGCCGGCGGATTCCTTCTCCTTCTTGGCTGCGAGCGTGGCCTCCAGGCGGGTGAGGCTTTCCTTGAGGTCCCCGCCCGCGTGGACCGGGTCGTTGGCCCCGGAGAGGATCAGAAATTTGAGGCGGTCCTTTTGTTCATAGACCTTCCCCAGACCTTCCAGATAGGCATCCAGACCGGGATTCCCCACCTGGTGGACCGGCGGATTGACATAGCAGAGAACGGCGCCGGGCGTGCCGTGAAAAGACACCTGATCCACGGTAAGATACGCCTTCCCCTCTGACCATTCGTAGATCGGTCCCACATTCTGGTATCCTTCCCCAAGCCTGTTGGACCGGATCAATTGCACGGGTCCCTTCATCATCAGCCTCCTTGTCTTTCAGGATTCTAATCCATCGGCAAATACATATACCAAATGGGATAGCGAATCAAGCGATTCCTCATTTCCTGTCGGGGAGGCTTATTGGGGCTTTGGCTTTTCTAATTGACAAAATCAGAGCCTGCGCCTATAAACTGAATGGTCTTTGGTTTGGGGCGCCAACATCTCTAACAAGCTGGCAGGAACTGCCCTTCAGACCTATGACTTCTTGAAGAGGCATATCAGTTATGTGAGGGAATCCTGGGGAGTGGATTCAGGGGGTTTGACTTCCTGAATTCGTTGATTCGCAATTCCTAATTTACAGGAGTGATTATGGACTTCAGCCTTTCGATGGAACAGGAGATCCTCCGCAATTCGGTGCGCGATTTTGCCGAAAAGGAGATCAAGCCGGTTGCAAGGGAACTGGACGAAAAAGAGGAGTTTTCCTACGAAACCATGCGGAAGATGGCGGACCTGGGCCTCTTCGGGATGTTTGTTTCCGAAAAGTACGGGGGCCAGGGCATGGATTACGTCTCCTACATTATTGCCACTGAAGAGATCGCCAGGGTGGACGGCTCCCATGCGGCCACGGTGGCGGCCGGAAATTCCCTGGGGATCGGGCCTCTCTACTATTTCGGCAACGAGGAGCAAAAGCAAAAATATCTTCCCAAGTTATGCAGGGGGGAGGCCCTGTGGGGATTCGGGCTGACCGAGCCCAATGCGGGTTCGGATGCCGGCAATTCCAAGACCACGGGGGTTCTGAACGGCGATGAGTGGGTCGTCAACGGCAGCAAGATCTTTATCACCAATGCCTCCACCAAGATCACGTCAGGCGTGACGGCCCTGTGCCGCACCGGGACCCGCGAAGACGGCCGGCCTGAACTTTCTTGCATTCTGGTGGAATCAGGGACCCCTGGATTCGAGGCCAGGGTCATGCACGGCAAACTCATGTGGCGTGCGTCCAATACCAGCGAACTGTATTTTGACGACTGCCGCGTGCCCAAAGAGAATCTCTTGGGGCCGAGAGGTCACGGATTTTATCAGATGTTGCAAACCCTGGACGGAGGCCGCCTCTCCATCGGCGCCATGGGCCTGGGCGGGGCCCAGGGCTGCCTTGACCTGGCCCTCAAGTACAGCAGAGAACGGGAGCAGTTCGGCAAGCCCATATCCAATTTCCAGGTGAATGCCTTCAAGCTGGCCGACATGGCCCTTGAAATCGAGTGCGCCCGGCTCATCCTCTATAAGGCCTGCTGGCTCAGGGACAACGACAAGCCCTTTTCCAAAGAAGCGGCCATGGCCAAGCTCTACTGCTCAGAAGTCATGTATCGATGCGCCAACCACGCAGTCCAGCTCCACGGCGGATATGGACTGATGAAGGAATACGACGTGGAAAGGTTCTACAGAGATCAGAAGCTTCTGGAGATCGGTGAAGGGACCTCAGAGGTGCAGCGAATCGTCATCTCACGACTGATCGGCGCACTGTAGCTCCTGGATAGGGGATCCTGAAATGCGTCCGGCAGAAAAGGGTCGATTGGACTGGATGACCAAACCTCGGGACATGCCGCTGCCATAGCTTTGTTAAATTCAGACCCCGGCATCCGCCATCCAGCATTTCATCCATTGCGCCGATTTTTATGATAGACATCATCTTAGGCAAAGAGATCGCCGCCTATGTCCGCCGGCATCGGGGAATGGTCATTTGCGCACTGGCGCTCATGGTCATATCCTCCGTATTCGTGGTCATTCCCGCCTATCTCCTCCAGCCCTTTATTGACGAAGGAATGAAGACAGGCGCCGCGCCCGTGGCCTGGAAGGTTCCCTGGGTCCAGTTTGACGGTTCATGGTTTTCCTGGAAACGGACCGAGGTGACCATCGTGGAGGGGATCACCCCGAATCAGCTCCTGGGGCTCCTGACGCTGGTGGCCTTTGTATCGGTCTTTATCAAGTCGGTCGCCACCTACTTCGGGGGTCTGTCGGCCGCAGCATTCTCCAACCGGGCGGTCAAATCGCTCCGGATTGACCTGTTCGCCCAGTTTATCTCCCTCTCACCCGGGTTTTATCACAAAAGAAAGGCAGGGGAACTGATTGCCAGGTCCACAGCCGACCTGGCCGTGCTCCAGGGGCTGATTGCCGAGGTGCTCTTGGGCCTGATCGAATATCCGCTCACGGCCCTGGTGTTTTTGATCTACCTGTTTGTAATGAACCTCAAGTTGACCTTGCTGGTCTTTTTTGCCGTGCCCTTGATCGCCCTTGTGGTGAGGCTGTTCGGCACGAAGGTCAAAAAGCACTCCTTCAGGGTCCAGGAAGCCACCGCGGACGTCACCTCCGCCTATCACGAGACCCTGCTCTGTCTCAAACTGGTCCATGGATTTTTCATGGGGAAATGGGAGGTGAAACGGTTCACAGAGTTGACCGAAGACCTCTATAAACGGATCATGCGCTGGAACCGGTGGCAGTTGGGGCTGGGGCCCATGATGGACTCGGTGGTCTTCCTGGTTATGCCCGGGGTCCTGATCGTGGGAAAGGTCTATTTTCATCACAGTCTGGGGGAGCTGATGGCCATGGCCTATGCCTTTTCACGGGTCTACCGTCCCATCAAGAGACTGGCCCTGGTCAACAATCAGATCAAGACCCTTCAGGGCGCAACCCAGCGTGTATTCGCCATTATGGGGACCGCCTCCGACATCCAGGAAAAGCCCGGCGCCGTATCCCTCCCGCGGCACCGGGAGAGCATTGTCTTCGAGCATGTGAGTTTCAGCTATTCACCGGACGAGGAGGTGCTCAGGGATGTGTCGTTTTCCATCAAGCGGGGGGAAATGACGGCCTTTGTGGGGTCTACGGGTGCGGGCAAGAGCACCCTCCTCTCCCTGATACCCCGTTTTTACGACGTATCAAAAGGGAGGATTTGCATTGACGGGATCGACATCCGGGATGTGACCCTCAGATCCCTGCGCAGGCAGATAGGGATCGTCAATCAGGAGATCCTTCTTTTCAATGAGACCATCCGCTATAATATCAGTTATGGGGATCCGGAAAAGGGCATGGAGGCGGTGATTGCTGCGGCCAAGGCGGCCCATGCCCACGACTTTATCATGGCCCAGGCCCATGGGTACGAGACCCTGGTGGGGGATCAGGGAAGCCTCCTGTCCGGCGGCCAGAGACAGCGGATAGCCATTGCGAGGGCCATACTGGTGGACCCGGCCATCTTGATGCTGGACGAGGCGGCTTCAGCCCTGGATGCTGAAAGCGAAGGCCGCGTCCAGAAGGCGATCGAAGGGCTTAAAGGAACCCGGACCATTTTGATCGTTGCCCATCGGCTCAGCACTATCGTGCGGGCCGACCGCATCTTCGTCCTGGAGGCCGGACGGATTGTAGAATCGGGAACCCTCCGTGAACTGCTGCACCTGAATGGCCGGTTCAAGCAGCTTTACGATATGCAGTTTGGAGGAGAACGCGGGGGCAAGGCACCTCGTGAGTGATAGGAGCAGCCGCACAGGCCCATGGAAATGACCGCCAGGGGGGCATGCAATGACCTTGAACAAGGAAAAGATTGTCAGGAGCGTCATGGAACGCGTAGGCTTCAAGCCGCGGCGCAAGAGCCCCCAGCTTTTCCTCTTCCCAGAACTGGACCGTACATTTCTGGGCCGAAAGCGGGCCGGCGAGATCGTCGATTCCCTGTTTGAAAAGATCAAGGGTGCCCTCTCCCGGGGTGAGGATGTGCGCATCGCCAGGTTTGGCGTGTTCCATGCCAAATTCAGGTGGGCCAGAAAGGGAAGAAATCCGCAGACCGGGGAGACGATCATCCTCAGGTCGAATCGGACCGTCCGTTTCAGGGCCTCTCCAAAGCTCAGGGAGAAGATCAACTCTGTTGGCCGGGGCGGTTGAGGCATTTGGCAATATGCCCTGCAACTGGCTTTCATCTTCGCCCGGTTCATTGCAAAACGGCATATCTGAAGCCCTTGGTTTCGAGGACGCCCATGCCCCGTCGATGGCTTATTTTTTTGATCACCTCTGCCAATTTCTTCCTTTCCCAGTTTTACCGGGCCACCAATGCGGTGATCGCCGATGATCTCATAAACGACCTCTCTCTGGACACTGCGGGCCTGGGGAGCATCAGCGCCGCCTTTTTTTATGCCTTTGCCCTGACCCAGATCCCCATCAGCATCCTCTTGGACAGGATTGGGGCCAGACGGATGATGACGGCCCTCTCGCTGTTGGGCATTACAGGGGCGCTCCTGTTTTCCATGGCCCATTCTCAGGCCATGGGCGTGACGGCCCGGGTTCTCCTGGGGGTAGGCATGGCATGCAATCTCATGGGGACCCTCAAGCTCCTAACGGTCTGGTTTCAGCCGGCCGCATTTGCCACCTTGACAGGAATGGTCTTTTCCATCGGCACCCTGGGGAACATGGCCGCAACCTCGCCCCTCGTCTTTTTGGTGAACATCATGGGATGGCGCCACACATTTGTGGCCATTGCCGGGGTCAATCTCCTTCTGGCGCTGGGCCTTTTTCTGGTGGTAAGGGACACCGTTACAGAACGGTCCCCTGGGCCGGTAACTGGCCGGAACAGGGGCGGGGCTCAGATCTTTTCCGGCCTGGCTGTGCTCCTGAAAATGAAGGATTACTGGATCATCTCCCTGGGCGCCTTTGTAAGTTATGGCGTTTATGCTGCTTTTCAGACCCTGTGGGCCGGTCCCTATCTCATGGAAGCAATGGGACAGAACGACATGAACGCCGGACACCTGATTTTCCTTATGAACCTCGGGGCCATTGCCGGAGGACCGCTGTGGGGAACATTGTCTGACAGGTGGCTCAGGACCCGAAAATGGGTGGTGTCAGTGGGCCTGCTCATGCTTGTTGCGGTCCTGGCCATCCTGGCAGGACTTCCGGCCGCAACAGGGTTCGGGATCCTCGTGGTCCTCTTTTTTGCATTTGGACTGATCCGGTCCTCTGGATTGCTGATGTATGTCCACATCAGGGAACGGATGCCGATGGAGATGGCAGGAACCGCCATGACCGGCATCAATTTCTTCACCATGATCGGCCCGGCATTTTTCCTTCAGGGACTGGGAATCATGATGCAGACCCTCTACCCGGAGGCGTCCCGGGGGCAGGAGGCATTTATGCTGTCTTTTGCCCTGTGCGCTGGTGGCTGCCTCATCGCAGGCATCCTGTACATGTTTACGCAGGAAACCGGAGCGGGCCTGCGCCAACCAGGGTTCTGAGCGCAAGCGACTCTTTCACAATCGCCCGTTGCCCTGTCTGCTAAAGACCCCCGGCGGGATCCACGAGGACCGTCACATGGAGCGATACCCCTTTTAGGCCGATGCCTCCCATGGAAAGCCTTAACTCTGTCCCGTGGGGCACGTGGGCCGGGATGTTGAGGGAAAAGGTCCTCTCGGCCATCACGCGCCCGGATCCGGAACAGACAGGGCATAAAAAGGCATCCAGCAAAGAGCCTGCCTGAGAACACCTCGGGCAGGGTTCGCTGACGGGTATGGATACCGGGAACACGCCGCCGGTCCTGGCCTCTTCTGGAGATAGAACAGCCTCGAAATATAGGTCCTTGCCCCGGGTTGTTTCCCTTTTCAGGTCAAAAAAGCCGGGCGCGAATCCCTCAACGAATTCGTCTATGCGGGAAAAGTCCCTCTCCATTTCATTGAAGAGGGAGTGTCTTGGCGGGACCGCTGGTGCGGTTTTTCCCACCTTTACCTTGGGCCGTTCAGGTCCGTGTTGCTGATCATAACGCCGTCGCTTGGCCTCGTCCCCCAGGGTTTCATAGGCCTCCTTGATCTCCAGAAATCGGGCCACATCTTCGGTTGAATGGCTCACATCCGGGTGAACCTTTTTTACCACCTGCCGGTAGGCCTTTTTGATCTTGTTGAGATCAGCGCCCTTGCTGATCCCCAATGCCCTGTAATAGTCAGTGGTCATGGCATTCTCTCCTTGTATGGTTGTGCTGAAAAATCAAGAGAGAAAATGAGCCTGTCGGGTATGGCGCCCGGTCCCTTTCTGGCTGGGCGCCGGCGATTCCGCTGAACCCAGTGTAAATGATTATTTAAACAATAACAATCGGTTAAACATAAAAAATCTGTTTTCAAATTAAACACCATCGTCAGGGTGTCAAGAAAGCCGATGCGCTAACCTTGGCCTGGCGGCGGTTCTGGCCGTTCGGGTTTTGGGGTCAGCTCTGCCGGACCGGATGAATCCCCCAAGGCGGCCTGACGGCCGCAACCAAACAGCGTTCTCCCCGCCCGTGGGGGTCTCTGCCCAAGGGCTGCAAAATGCGTTTATATCGTTCGGCGGCCGCCCCCGGGCTCGGGATATTGTTTATTGAAAGGCAGCAAGGAATCCCTGTCGACCCGCCTGACTCGCCTCACTCGCATGGCGGGCAGG
>ENA-OSEO01004882-OSEO01004882.1-sediment-metagenome-genome-assembly--contig:-NODE-4882-length-13502-cov-3.036052_pt1 | contig 13502 bp, 16 predicted proteins | sample MGYA00237883_ERZ534232 | MGnify/ENA metagenome assembly ERZ534232
ATGGTCAGCGATGTCTATGTAAATGAATGGGTGCGGGTGAAAAAAGGAACCCCTTTAGCCAGGTTGGACACCCGGGAAATTGAAACCATAGTCCAAAAAGCCCAGGCCGCTGTTGAGGCCGGGAAGGCCAATCTGCTTCAGGCCGAAGTAGGCGGGGCCAGGGCGGAGCGGGAATTGATCCGGGCCCAAAATTTGATCCAGATCTCCAAGGAACGGCTTTGGTTCCTGTTGGCCATCGACGGGAAAAGTGCGGAGGTCGAGGGCGATCTGCGGTTTTCTCCCGGCCCTTATCCCCCATCCGAAGAGGCGGTACAGACCGCCTGGAAAAGCCGGCCGGATCTTGCCGATCTCGCCAAACGGGTGGGGGTCGCAATGGAACTGGTGAAAATCTACGATGCCGGCGACAAGCCGCGACTCGATTTTAAGGCGGGCTACGGCTGGAGGGAGTTGGACTTCGGAGACCGGGAGGGAGACGGCCAGGCATGGACGGCCGGGGTTGTCTTGACATTTCCTTTCTTTGACGGGCTGCGCACCCGAGGAAAAGTCGCTCAGGCGCAAAGCGATGTCAGAACCTTGAAGATCGAAGAGGCGAAACTTCGCGATTCCATTTCCCTGCAGGTGCAGGAGGCCATCAATACGCTTGGCGAGTCCACGGAGATCATGAAGGCCCTGGCGGGAACGGTCAAACAGGCCGAAAAACTCCTCTACCTTGCGGAAAAGGGTTTTGAATACGGAGTGAAAACCAAGCTCGAAGTCGATGACGCCCAGTTCGGGGCCCAGGTCCCAATGCGCCTTGGGCTCGAAACCGAACGTGCGCGGGGTGCCCCACCTGCGCACCTCGACGTTTTCGGTCTCATCGGCACCGAGCGGCACCGTTTCATCGGGAAGGTTCGGCGTGGTCATCAGGATCTCGGTGACGCGCGCTTCGACCTTCTCGAGCTCGGCGTCGAGCGCCTCGATGGCCTCGTTGATGCCGCGGACTTCGGCCTTGGCGGTCTCGGCCTCATCGCGCTTGCCGTCCTTCATGAGCGCGCCGATGCGCTTGGACGTCTCGTTGCGCACCGCCTGCCGTGACTCGACTTCACCGATCAACTCGCGACGTTTCGAGTCGAGGTCAAGGAAGGCGTGCACATCCCAGTCCTCACCACGCGCCTGCATGGCAGCCGCAACGGCATCCGGGTTCTCGCGCACGAACTTGGCGTCGAGCATGTGGGCCCTCCCTCGGCAACGGGCTCGCTGCAGGTAGTGTAGCGGAACGCCAAGGTGTGTCATGCTTGAGACGTTGGGGGAACGGAGGCCGTCATGTCTATTTCGCTAAGCCTGGGAGACATCACGACCGTGGATGCCGACGCCGTCGTCAACGCGGCCAACTCTCACCTGGTCATAGGCGGTGGCGTGTGCGGCGCGATCCATCGCGTCGGCGGGACGTCGATCGTGCAGGAGAGCGCTGCGTGGGTGGCTGAACACGGCCTGGTCCCCCCCGGGGAGGCTGCGATCACCACGGCGGGCGACCTTCCGGCCCGGTACGTCATCCACGCGGTCGGTCCCATGTGGCACGGCGGCGGCGAAGGAGAGGCCGAGCAGCTCGCCTCGGCGTACCGCTCGGCGATCGAACTGGCCGATTCGCGGGGCCTGCGCTACATCGCCTTCCCCAGCATATCGACGGGCATCTTCGGCTATCCGGTGGAGGAAGCAGCCCCGGTGGCCGTGCGCGCCGTGCGCGATGCGCCCAGAACCACACGCATCACGTCCGACGTCTCGTTCGTCCTGTTCGACCAGTCCACGTACGACGTGTACGAGAGGGCGCTCGCCGAGCTCGGCGACTGACACCGCCGACACACCGCGAGCACCGCGGCATCCGGGTGTTCTATACTCGGTGGCGCGAACGCCGCCAATGGAGGAGACCCGCGCAAGGAGACGGTGATGGCGAGCTTCGGCGATTCTGGACCGGGAGACACAGAGGCACTGGCTGCCGAGGAAGAGCGGCGCGACCGCACGTACTCGACGATCGGCATTGTGCTCCTGATCATCTTGATCATCATCGTCATCGTGATCTTCTGGCGCTCGTGCGCCGCCAGCGAAACGGGCGGCAGCTCGACCGGTGGTGGCGGCATCGTCGCCGAGGTCGAACAGCTCGAAGCTGTCGAGGGCGCTGTCGCGGTGTGGGTGCGACCCGGCGAGGACATACGCGAGATTCTCGATCGCAACGGGATGGGCGGAGCCTCGACCGTGGACCTGGGTGATGACACGTACGTGGTCTCGCTGCCCGCAGGCGATGAGGCAGCCGCGATCGACCAGCTCAAAGACGACCCCGGGCTCTACGACGCCGGCTACCTGTACGCCGAAGAGGTCACGGCCTCACCCTAAGCGCCGCTCGACCCCGGCCTCCCGACGTCATCGCGCGGTTGCGCTTCCCCGCCCTTCTTGGCCGTGACACCCACTCCGCGTTCGGCAAGCACCGTGAGCACCGCGTCGATGGCCACGTCGACCGCATCGAGCACCGGTTCCGACAATCCTATCGTGAGTTCTGCCGGGGCCATGTCCTGGACCTGCACGCCCACGCAGTGAGCTTCAGGGCGAACGCCGATCAACTCCGCTGCCTCGAGCACGTCCACGAAACGCGTGTCGTGCAGCGAGTGGCTGACCTGATTGGGGGCTATGTCTTCCGGGGAGAGCCTGACCACGGTTCCCGGTGCGTAGCCCGTACCGTCCACCGCATCGACGACCAGGATGAAGTCGAACTCGCGGAACAGGTTGAGGATCATCATCCCCATGGTCCCCGAATCGGTGATCTCGACGTTAGGGGGGAACTCGTAGCGGGCTGCCAGCTCCTCGGCAATCACGCAGCCCACGCCCTCGTCTTTCATGAGGACGTTGCCGATCCCCATCACGAGGATGCGTTCGGGGGTGTCTGCCAACGCTCGGTCCTTAGTGTCGCGGTGCGCGCGGGTAGCTGCCCAAGATCTTGACGGTGCGCAGTTTCAGCCGCAGACAGTTCAGAGCGGTGGCCACGGCCGCATCGGTTTGGTGCCCTTCAAGGTCCACGAAGAACATGTACTCGCCCAAGACCCGCTTTGTCGGGCGCGACTGTATCTTGGTCAGGTTGATCTCGCCGTAGGCGAACTCCGACAGGATCATGAGCAGGGCGCCGGGCTTGTCGCGGTGCAGGAACAGGGCCAGCGACGTTTTGTCATCGCCGCTGCGAGCCGGCTGGTCCCGGTCTACCACCACGAAGCGGGTCTTGTTGTCCGCGAAGTCCTCGATCGAGTCGGACAGCACGACGCCGCCGTAACGCTCGGCCGCCAACCGGGTGCCCACTGCGGCAACGCCCTGCTGGCCGACGGCCGACTCTACCGCCTCGGCGGTCGAATTCGCCGCGGCGACCTCGGCGTTGGGCAGGTTTCGCGACAGCCACTTGCGACACTGCGCGGTCGCGTGAGGGTGGCTCACAACCTCGCGGATATCGGACAACTGGGTGCCCGGAGCCGCGATCAGCGCGTGGCGCACCTCAAGCACCGTCTCGGCGCTGATGGTCAGGTCGGAATCGAAAGCCAGCGTGTCCAGCGTGGCGTTCACGCTTCCTTCGACCGAGTTCTCGATGGGGACTATGCCGGCGTCTGCGCGTCCCGCTCCTACGACAGCGAAGACCTCTTCGATCGATGGGCACGGCACCGGCTCGAGGTCGTCCACGCCTAAGGCGAGCAGCGCTTCCTCGGAGAACGTCCCTTTCGGTCCAAGGTATGCGTAACGCGGCATCTACGTCTCCTCCCCGCCGGCGGTACCGTGCGCTACCCCACGTGGCCACGGTGACCGGACCCTGTCCTTGCCACCGTTCTTGGCATGGTACAGCGCATCGTCGGCGAGGCGAAGCAAAGACTCCTTGTCCTCGGCATGGGTGGGATAGGTGGCCAGCCCGACGCTCACGGTTATGTGCTGGTTGCGCTCCCCGTCCGAGTCGGGGAATTCGTGGCGCGCCACGGCCTCGCGGATCTTCTCGGCTACGACGAAGGCGCCTGCGGCATCAGTCTCGGGCAGGATTATCGAGAACTCCTCGCCGCCATAGCGCGCCACCAGGTCGACCTCACGGGTGTTGCTCTTGAGAACGCGCGCCAACTCCTCGAGCGCCACATCGCCGGCGATGTGCCCTTGCGTGTCGTTGAAGCGCTTGAACTCGTCGGCATCGAGCATCAGCAGGGACAGGTCCTTGCGGTAGCGCCTCGCGCGCTCGATCTCTTCGTCGAGTCGCTGCTGTAGGTAACGGTAGTTGGCAAGGTTGGTGAGCTCGTCGGTGATGGCCAGCCGCCGCGTCAACTTGTACAGCTCCGAGTTCTCGACTGCCACCATAAGCTCGCTCGCGACGGCCTGCAGCACGAGACGGTCCTCGGCGGACAACCCGTCAATGGCTGAAGCCTCGGCACAGAACACCACCATCATCTGGCGGTGATTCAATATCGAGATGCACGAGAAATGGCTGTCGGTTATCGTTCCGGACTCGAGCGGGCTGATATCCGAGGGTCTGACGCGAACGCTCGACGACGACATGCCCACGCTCGCCGTGAACAGCGTCTCCGCCTTCTGGCGGTCGATGACGAATATCGCGCAGGCGTCCACCGCCAGCACCTTCACGAGGATGTCGAGCAGAAGCGGCCCGACCCGGTCGAAGTCGAGCGAGGAGTGGACGATCTCGGTGATCTGCGAGACCGCCTGCAACTCGGCAACCCTGCGCTGCAACTGCGCGTTGAGCGTCTCCTTCTCTCGGGCCGCGGTCTCGATCTCCTCTTCTTTGCGCCGGAACCGCCGCGCCCACACGATAGAGATCACCCCGAACAGCACGATCGCGATCGTCTTGAGCGCCACGAACCCCATCATGATCCAGGTACTCTGGGCGAAGTGGACCGCGTGACTCAGCGCATATGCGAGAGCCGCACCCGCAGTCACCATCACGGACTGGCGTGGGGATACGACGAACGCGTAGAAGACCGGCGCGACGAGCAGGGCGGGGAACATCGGGTCCTCGAACGCGTGCAGGGCCGAGGCAAGCATCCCGAACGCGATGAAGTCGAACGGCGCGACCCACATCAACACAGTCGTGGGCCTGGTCTTTCGGAAACGGAACGCCAGAAGACCTGCCACGCTCGAGCCCGCAAGAACGAGCGCGCCAGCCAGCAGCAACTCTATCGCGAAGGATTCGGGCTCGACGGCAGCCACTCCCAGAGTGACCGCAAGCAGCACGAGCAGCGCGATGCGCGCGGCTGAGTACGTCCGCCGGGCGGTGTCGTCGAGGCCTATGAAGGGCGCGCTTTCCGCCACGCGGACACCTCCCCTCGCCTCGCGCGGACAGCAGCCGCAAGCACGGCGCACTGTGGCACTATAGTGCCACGCGCACCATGGTGCGTCGAACGGGTCCGGCCTGCGTCCCCGGCCGGCACACCCTCACGAAAGGCTGAACGTGGACCCCGACTCGATCCGCAGACTGCTCGAAGACGTGGCCGAGGGTCGAGTGGACCCGGCACATGCCTTCAGCCAGCTCGAGGACCTCCCCTTCTCCGACCTCGGCGACGCGAAGGTCGACCACCACCGCACCATGCGGTGCGGATTCGCCGAAGTCGTCTTCTGCGAAGGGAAGACGGTCCAGCAGGTCCGCCGCGTGGCCAAAGAGATGCTCGGTAAAGGCGAGGTGGTCTTGGCCACGAGGGCGAACGCAGCCCAGTACCAATCGGTGGCCCAGATCGCGCCTGACGCGCGGTTCTTCGAAGAAGCCCGCCTCATCGTGGTCGACCGGCGCGAAGAACCCCGCGCGCGCGGCCACATAGTGATCGCCTCGGGAGGCACGGCGGATACGCCGGTCGCCGAGGAAGCGGCCATCAGCGCCGAGGTGATGGGCAACCGCGTCACGCGCCTCTACGACGTCGGGGTTGCCGGAGTCCACCGCCTGCTCGCGCATCGCCAGGTCCTGGCCCAAGCGCGCGTGATCGTCGCCGTTGCGGGCATGGAAGGCGCGCTCCCCTCCCTGGTCGCCGGCATGGTGTCCGTACCGGTGGTCGCTGTCCCCACCTCGGTCGGCTACGGCGCGAGTTTCGGCGGGGTCGCCGCTTTGCTGACCATGCTGAACTCGTGCGCCTCGGGCGTCGGCGTCGTCAACATAGACAACGGGTTCGGCGGCGCAGCACTCGCCAGCCGCATCAACCAGTCTCCTGCCGACGACGACCAGGCCCCGCATGCCGGGCCCACCGGCGCGCTCGCGCCATGATCGCGTACCTCGACTGCGCAAGCGGCATCTCGGGCGACAAGTTCCTCGCCGCAACGATCGACGCGGGGGCCTCACTCGACGGCGCGCGAGATGCCTTGTCCGCTCTCGGCCTGGACATCGACCTCCAGGCCGGAGAAGTCGTGCGGGGCGGCGTGCGCGCGCTGTCGACGCGGATCACCGCACCGAGCGAGCAACCCAGGCGCACGTGGCGCGAGATCGACACCATGCTCGAACGCGCGCAGCTCTCGGCGCAGGTGAGCGAGCACTCCCGGGCGGTGTTCGCGCGCCTGGCCGAGGTGGAAGGCAGCGTACACGGCATCCCTGCGGCCGACGTTCACTTCCACGAGGTGGGTGCGGCAGACGCCATCGGCGAGATCGTCGGCGTCGTCTGGGCGGTGCACTCGCTCGGCATCGCCGAACTCGTCGTCTCCCCGGTCGCGCTCGGCAGCGGGACCGTGGAAAGCGAGCACGGCACGCTCCCCGTCCCGGCGCCGGCCACTGCGCAGCTGCTGCGCGACGCGCCGGTGACTTCCGGCCTCGGGCCTGGCGAGCTCACCACGCCGACCGGCGCTGCACTCGTGGCCGCGCTGGCAGACCGCTTCGGCCCTGTACCCGACATGACGCTGCGCACGGTGGGTCACGGGGCCGGCGACCGCGAGACCAAGATGCCCAATGTGGCGCGCGTGTTCCTCGGCGAGTCTGAGGCGCCGCTTGTGCTCCCCGAAGTCGGGCACCCGCCCGCCCTGCAGCGCGTGACCGTCCTTTCCACCAACCTCGACCAGCTCACCGCCGAGGAAGCCGCGTTCGCCGCGCAGCAGCTGCGCGAGGCGGGCGCGCTGGACGTGTGGATGACTCCTATCGTGATGAAGAAGGGGCGACCCGGCCTGCTGATGGACGTGCTGGTCGACCCGCTCCAGGCAGCCCCACTTGCCGAGGAGATGATGCGCGCGACGGGCACCCTGGGCGTGCGCGTGAGCGGGGGCGAGCGCTACGTGGCCCCCCGCGCGATCGAGGAGGTCGCGACCCGGTTCGGGACGGTCCGCGTGAAGGTGGCCGTGATCGGTCAGACCGTGCGCGCGAAAGCCGAGTACGAAGAGTGCGCGCGTGCCGCACTCGAGCACGGCGTCACGCTTCGCGAAGTGGCCGAGGAAGCCGAGCTCGCGGTGCGCGAGCGTCTCGAAGAGCCCCGGTGACGGAAGAGCCCACCGGGCGGACCCGGCAGGCTCCCGCCGTCGCTTGCTGCATGTTTCCAGCGCCCGCAAGCGGCGAGCGAATCCGGCGCTAGGGCCCGTCGCCTCTGCGCGATCGCAAGGGCCCCACATGGAAGATATCGGCATCCCGGTCAGCGGCGCTTGAGGGCGTTCCGACGCGCGGTGACTCACCTCACCCGGAAGTGCCGCCCGTCGCGTGCCAGGAACCCTTCGGCTTCCAGTTCGCTCAGCAGCTCCTCGGCTTGCTCGGTGTCGAGACCAAGCTCTGATGCCAGCGATGCTGCCGTCGCCTGGCCGCGATCGACTACCGCGTGCAACAGCCTGGCTCGCTTCTGACGGCGCGATCCTTCGAACGGCGTCTGCCGCGTGTGATGCGCGCTGCGGCGAGACGGGTTCGCGTGCGCGCGTTTCACGTGCGCACCGTAGTCCATCAGCGCGAAGAGCCACTCCCGCGGCTGGTCGCGGTCGAACACCGCCTCGTAGACCGGCGCCAGCTGCGCGTCGCGCACGCCTTCGGCCTGGCCGAAGAACTCGTGGAGTAGCGCCGCTCGCACGTTCGTCTCGATGTAGACGCCCGGCTCGCCGAACGCGAAGGCACGCACTCCCGCCGCGGTCGCGGGGCCCACACCCCGAAGCGCACGCAGCTGCTCGAGCGCGCGCGGCACCTGCCCCCGGTGCTCCGCAACGACGCGCTCCGCCGCTGCGCGTAGCGAGACCGCTCGACGGTTGTAGCCCAATCCCCGCCACACTCGCAGGACATCGTCGAGCGGTGCGGCAGCCAGCGCCTCCGCCGTCGGGAACGCCTCGACGAACCGCTCGTAGACGGGCACGACGCGCGACACCTGCGTCTGCTGCAACATGACTTCGGACACCAGCACGCGGTACGGGTCGCGTGTCTCGCGCCACGGCATAGGTCCGCGGTCAGCGGCGCGGTAGTGCGCCCACACGCGAGCCCGGAAGTCCGTGGCGTGCTCGGGAGAGACATCCACCGGAGTGTGTGCGCCCATTGTCAGCGTCGCGTCCTTTCGTGGCGCATGGTGCCGTGGGTGTCGCGGTGCAATCACCGCTCGCACCCTACGGCGCGAGACGCCAGTTCGGCAAGTCTCCGACGCGATTAGCCGAACAGCGCGACACCCGCGAGCGTGACCGAGTTCATCGCAACCCACGCGGCGTTGGTCACCCAGATCACCGTCTGCCGGCCGAAGAACCCGTACGCGGTCCACACGACCGACATGAGCAAGGCGGCCCCGATGGTGATCTCGCTCAGGCCCGTTGCGTTGTGCGTGCTGAATATGTGGTAGAGCTGCGGCAATGCCGTCAGCGGATTGATGATTCCAAGGCCGAGGACGGCCCGGTCTACTGTGGGGCGTAGCTGGTCTTTGCTCATTGCTTGCGGATCCCGATCGCGATCGATGTGTGCACAGCGAAAGCGGAGTATCGGGCCGGGCGCACCCGGTCGCAAGCCCCGTGCGGCACGGCGTCACGCAAGCGTTACTTCCGAACGCTCGCGGCGGTTTGGAGCGCGCCCGCAGACAACTGTCAGCCGTGCTTGATGTAGTAGCGGCAGTGGCGCCACTTGGGACAATCGGGCGGGACCTCGGCCCGCGGGAAGTTCCACAGGTCGCCCTCCACGAAGCACGAGCACGTGATGCGCTTGTCGGCCGGCTTCATGCGCACGTTGTACGCGTCCTCCTGGTGCGGCATCTCTCGCCACCATGTGCACTTGCCCTTGATCGGCGAGAAGCCGTCCACGTCCGCCTCCGACCTGTGTCGTCACCACCCGGTTCTACCACGATACGTACCCCCTCGGCGCTTGACCTCTGCGCTAGGATGGGAAGGGTTTGGATGCACAAGGGGGATGCAGTCATGGCTGAACCGGTCCTGCGCGTAGAGGCGCTGACGAAGAACTACGGACAGCTCGAGGCCGTCAAAGGCATAGATTTCACCGTGGAGGCAGGCGAGGTCTTCGCGCTGATCGGTCCGAACGGCGCGGGCAAGACAACCACACTGCGTATCGTCGCCACGATTCTTCGGCCGACTGAAGGGACCGTGACCGTCGGCGGGCTGGATGTCGCAAGCCAGCCGGCCAAGATTCGCGAGTCCATCTCGTACCTGCCCGAAGAGGCGGGAGCGTACAAGAACATGACCGGCGAGAGCTACCTCGAGTTCGTCGCCGACATCTTCTACACGGATCCCATGCGACGGGCCGAGGCGCTCGCGCGCGGCCGCGAGCTGACCGATCTTGGTGATCGCCTGAAGGACAAGTGCGGCTCGTACTCGAAGGGCATGACCCGAAAACTGCTGCTCGGCCGGACGCTCATGACTCAGCCCCGCCTGGCGATCCTAGACGAGCCGACCTCGGGGCTCGACGTGCTCAACGCGCTTGAAGTGCGCGATTCGGTCAAGTCCTACGCGCGCTCCGGCGCCGCAGTGCTGCTCTCGAGCCACAACATGCTCGAGATCGAGTATCTCTCCGACCGCGTGGCACTCATCCACGAGGGGCGCATCGTGGACACCGGCACCCCGGCCGACCTCAAAACGCGCTATGCCGCGCAGAGTTTGGAAGGCGTGTTCGCGGAGGTGGTCCGATGAGGCGCTTCTTCGTTCTCGTCCGCAAAGAGCTCAAAGAGCTCGTGACGCCTCAGATGCTCCTGCCGCTCGCGCTGGTGATCCTCATGTTCGTGATGCTCGGCAACGTGCTCGAAGGAGAGATGGACCGGGGACGCGAGGCTCAGCCTCTCGGCGTCGCCGACCTGGACGGCTCGGTGCTGTCCGCTCAGCTGGAAGAAGCACTGTCCCAGGGCAACTTCGAGGTCGTCTCCCTCGAGGGGGTCGACGAGGACACCATGGCGGCCGAACTGACCGAGCGCGACCTGGGCTACGGGGTGATAATCCCAGCCGGCTTCGAGGCGGCGATACAGCGCGGCGCAAGCGCTTCTGTTGACACGTACGGGGTGGTGCGCAGCTTCTCGCTTAACGCCCTAGGTCAGGCCGAGACACTTAACGCCGTAGTGGGCGCAGTGAACGAGGCGGTGTCCTCGCAGCTGATCGCCGAAGGGATGCCGGGCACCAACCCCGCGGTCGTCAAGCAGCCGGTCGCCAACATCGAACACGTGATCGTGGGCGACGCCGAGGCCCAGGCCTCGGTCGAGTCGGTCTATGGCTTCATCACGAGCCAGACAACGTTCATCCCCATCGTCCTGTTCATGGTGATCATCTTCGCCGCGCAGATGATCGCGACGACGATCGCCTCCGAGAAGGAAAACAAGACCCTGGAGACGATGTTGGCTTCACCCGTGAGCCGCACGGCTCTTGTGATGTCGAAGATGGTGGCGGCCGGGACGGTGGCGCTCGTATCGGCGGGTGCGTACATGATCGGGCTGCGGTCTTACCTTGGCGGCATGTCGGGTGGCGAAGGCGGTCCGTTCCAAAGCCCGCAGGGCGCTACGTCGGCCATCGAAGAGCTTGGCCTGGGGCTCGGGTCGGTCGATTGGGCACTTCTCGGTTTCACGCTGTTCATGTCGATCTTGGTGGCGCTGGCAATCGCCGTGATCTTGGGCGCGTTCGCTGAGAACGTGAAGGCGGTCCAGTCGCTGATTGCACCACTCATGATCCTGGTGCTCATCCCCTATTTCCTCACGCTTCTCAGCGACATACAGTCGGCAAGCCCGGCATTGCGCGCCTTCGTGCTCGCGATCCCGTTCACCCATGCCTTCATGGCGGCGCCGAACCTGTATCTGGACCAGCACCAGCAGGTGCTACTCGGAATCGGCTACCAGGCGATCTGGCTCGCGGTGCTCGTGTTCGCGGCCGCCCGGATCTTTGCCTCGGACAGGATCCTCACGATGAAGTTGTCGCTGCGGCGCTCGCGCTGAGCGACTGCGGGTCGGATCAGTCGCCCAACTTGCTCGCGTTGTGGTCCTTGATCTCCGAGATCGAGAACACGCCGCCCATGAACAGCAGGCCCTGGATGAAGCCGATCCAGCGGTGCGTCTTCTGCCACCGGTTCTGTCGCACGAAACCCTCGACCTCGCCGCACATCCAGCATGCGTGGTTGAGCGCGTCGAACTTAGCCCCGCGGTAGATCGTGCCGCCGATCTTCTGCTGGACGTATTCGTACGCCACCGCGCAGTAGCCGAGTTCCTCGAGCTGCTTGCGGTAGAAGCGCACCATGCCAATCGCCTGGTCGCGTGTGAGGCCGTCAGGGATGAAGCGGGCCTCGTCGTTTTCGATGTCCATTGGGCACCGTCCCGTGGGAAGCCGGCGTGGTCGGGTAGGTTGAGCGAGTGGGCGCCGGTACGCTCATCGTACAACCGCGGCGCCACCGCCGCCAATCGCAGCCGCCTGGTATGCTGGACGGCACGGCCGTGATCAGTGCGGCGCAGAACAGTCCATCCCGGAAGGGGCGGCGCACAACGCGTGTGCAGCCCGTCCGGTCAATAGAAAGGAGCCGACAGTGGCACCCAAGGACGGAGATACCGTTCGCGTGCACTACAAGGGCACGCTTGAGGACGGAAGCACGTTCGACAGCAGCGAGGGCCGCGACCCTCTCGAGTTCACGCTTGGTGAAGGCGTTGTCATCGCCGGGTTCGAGAGCGCTGTAAGCGACCTGGGCGTAGGCGAGAGCAAGAAGGTAACGATACCCGCGGAGCAGGCGTACGGACAGCCCGCCGAAGACGCGATCCGGCCCATCCCGCTCTCGGCGTTCCCCGAGAAGCCGGAACCCGGGATCGTGGTCGAACTCGCGGCACCCGACGGCCGGCGCTTGGCCGCTGTGGTCGCCGAGATCGGAGACGAGGAGGTGCTGCTCGACTTCAACCACCCGTTGGCGGGCAAGGACCTCACCTTCGAGATCGAGCTCGTGGAGATCGTAACCGGCGAGTAGCCGGCAGCTGCTGCGGGATCGAACTCGCGTGCGAATGAAAGGGGCTCCCCGCGGGGAGCCCCTTGTCGTGTTGCGATGGTGCGGGTGAAAGGAGTTGAACCTTCACGGGGTTGCCCCCACATGGACCTGAACCATGCGCGTCTGCCATTCCGCCACACCCGCGTGTGCGAAGAAAGACAATAACATTGCTGGTCAGATGGTGCAAACAGGCAGGTCCACACGCGAGGGTCCTCAACCCCTCTCCCAGCGCAGATCTCGATTGACGACCCGCTCGAGGTGCGAGACCGCATCGACCTTGACGGTACTCTACACTGTAGGGTACGCTGACTCTACACCGTAGAGTACCGGGAGGAGGTCCGCCATGTCAGCGAGCACCCCGCGCGATCGCGCGGCCGAACCGCTCTCTCCCGGACGCATCGTGGACGCGGCGATGGAACTCGTCGGCAAGGGCGGCCTCGCGGGTCTCTCGATGCGTAAGCTCGGTGCACGGCTGGGAACGGACCCGATGGCGGTCTACTACCACGTCCCCAACAAGACGGCGCTGTTCGACCTGCTCGTCGAGCGAGTGATGACGGAGATCGAGATGCCTCCCGCACCAGACTCCGCTCCCCCCCGCGAGCGACTCGAGGGCGCGGCACGGGCATTCCGCAGATCGCTCCTGGCACACGGCGACATAGTGGAGCTCTTCGTCGGCCGCAACCTGGAGACCCCGGCCCAACTCGTCCCGGTCGAGTGGGTCCTCTCCACGATGATGGACGCCGGGCTCCGCCCCACACAGGCGCTGTGGGCGGTCAACGCGCTGATGGACTTCGTGATCGGTTGCGTGGCGAGCGAGGTGACCGGCCGTGCGGAGAAGGCACGCGGCAAAGGCACCACCACAGCGGCCGACATGCTGCCCGAAGAGGAGTTCCCAGCCCTGCGGCGCGTGTTGGATGAAGTCGGCATCTCTCGATACGAGGACCAGTTCGAGTTCGGTCTCGCCGCACTCGTAGGCGGGATCCTCGAAGGAAAGGACATGTGACCATGACAGACCGTCGATCCGAGCACACCCTCGCGGACTACCTCAGTATGGGAACGATGATCGGCCTCGGGACCGCTCTCGGACTCCTGGTCGGCATGTGGATGGACAATCTGATCCTGGGTATGTTGATGGGCA
>ENA-OSEO01004883-OSEO01004883.1-sediment-metagenome-genome-assembly--contig:-NODE-4883-length-13500-cov-3.175296_pt1 | contig 13500 bp, 13 predicted proteins | sample MGYA00237883_ERZ534232 | MGnify/ENA metagenome assembly ERZ534232
GAAGCCCTGGGGGCGATATCGGCGGTAGAGGGACTGGTGAGCCATGCACGGGACCTTTCGGATGCGGCGTACGCCCGCAGTATACCCGCTGCCGCCGACACGCTGCCGAACGACGCACATCGCCCCCGAGTGGACCCCGGACGCCCGGCAGGGGCCGCTTATGGCTGCTTCCTCCCGGATCTGACCAGGTTCACGGCATACCGCCGTCCGGAGCCCGCTCGAGGGCGACGTGGAGACACAGTATAGCGCGCTCGACCACGGGTGTCGGATTGAGGCGTTCGTGCCAGGGAAAACAACAAGTACGGACCCATCAGCCTGCCGCCGGGTGGACCGGCGTGGGACCCCGGAGCGAAGTGGCGGCACGGCGCACGCACACAAGGAGGAGTACCCATGGACACACTCGATCGGGAGACGCTACTGGCACTGGCCAGGCACACCAGCTGGCCCTCGGTCTCGATCTACATGCCCACGCACCCCATCCCCATCGAGGCAGAGTCCGACCCGATCGTTTTGAAGAACCTTCTCAAGTCGGCCGAGGAAAGTCTCATCGCCGCCGACGTCCGCTCTTCAGAGATCGACTCGATGCTCGCGCCCGCGCGCGCACTGCTTGCAGACAGCACGGTTTGGCGCGGCGGCGGCGCCGGTCTTGCCGTCTTCATGGCCGAAGACACCTTCCACGCGTTTCGTTCGGAGAGCAGCTTCCCCGAACTGTGCTCGGTTGGCGAGCGGTTCGTGATACGCCCGCTGCTCCCCGCGTTCACAATCGGTGGACGCTTCTACGTCCTCGCTTTGTCGCAGAAGCGTATCCGGCTGCTCGAGGGCTCGCGCGAGGAGGTCAAGGAGATCGACCTGGCCGGCGTGCCCGAGAGTCTGGCCGAGGCGCTCAAGTACGACGACTACGAGCGCCAAGTGCAGTTCCACTCGCGTACACCCGCTGGAGCTTCGGGCAAGGGACGCAGACCGGCCATCTTCCACGGCCATGGCGGGGCCCCCGATGTGGCCAAGGACAACGTGCTGCGGTACTTCCGCCTGGTCGCCAAGGGCATCCACGAGTTCCTGCGCGATGATGACGCCCCGCTCGTGCTCGCCGGCGTCGAGTACCTGCTGCCGATCTACCGCGAGGTGAATTCCTATCCGCACCTCGTGGAGCAGGCGGTGTTGGGCAACCCCGACGAACTGTCGGCCTCCGAACTTCACGCGACGGCCAGCGAGTTGCTCGAGCCGCACTTCCACGCCGAGTTCGAGACCGACCGCGCGGACTTCGCGCGTCTGTCCGGCACGGGCTCGGCTTCGGCAGACATGCATGAGATCATCCCGGCCGCTCATGAAGGCCGCGTACGCGTGCTGTTCGTGTCCGACCGCGATAGCACCTGGGGTCAGTTCGACCCATCCAGCGGTCGAGTGGACGTGCACGAGGACGCGCAGCCGAGCGACTGGGACTTGACCGACCTCGCTGCTGCCGAGACACTCCTTCACGGCGGCATCGTCCACGCGCGTCCCGACGAGGAAGCCGCCGCGGCGATCTTCAGATACTAGGAGCGTACATGCCAGGGCTTCGGATTCCCGGCAGTGCGCGGCCGGGGACCCGCACTGGGAGCACATGCCGGTGAGCCCACGGCCGCGTTCACGCGCGATCGCGATCGCGGTCGCGCTTCTCCTCGGCGTGCTCGCGATCGCCGCGGGCGGGTTTGCCGCGTGGGCGCTCACTCCTTTGGGTCCTGCCGAGGACGCGCTGGACGCGCTGGAGTCCGACGACGTCATCTTGGTGGAGCAGAGCGAGGCGGGATACGAGTTCCGGGCACGCGACGAATCGCCGACCGTCGGCCTGGTGCTGTACCCTGGCGGGCGAGTCGACGTGCGCTCGTACGCGCCTCTTGCTCGCGAGACCGCCATGCACGGTTACCTGGTCGTGCTCGTGCCCATGCGCCTCAACCTGGCCGTGCTCAGCCCTGATCGCGCGGACGCGGTCATCGAGCGGCATCCCGAGATCGTGATGTGGGCCGTTGGGGGTCACTCGCTCGGCGGTGCGATGGCGACCCGCTACGCGGCGGCCAACCCCGATGTGACCGATGCCCTCGTGCTGCTGGCCGCCTATCCGCCGGAGAGCACTGACCTCAGCGGCTCGGACATGGCAGTGACGTCGGTGTACGGGTCTTTGGACGGAGTGCTCGATGCCGAGACGTTCAGCGCCGCGACGAAGCGGTTGCCCGACGACACCGTCTATGTCGATCTGAAGGGTGGCAACCACGCTCAGTTCGGCTCGTATGGCCCACAACGCGGCGATAATCCCGCCGCCATGCCTGCCGACGACCAGTTGTGGCACACGGCGAACGCCATCGCCGAGATGCTCAGGCCGCTCAGAATCAGATCGGGCGGCTAATGCACGCCATGAACTCGGACGCCGTCGACGAGTGCCGCAGACCACCGCAGCCTCGAGGTGTCACGCACCTTGATGCGTTCATGGCGCTCAACGGCACCATCTTGGGCGTGGGGACCTTGTACGCGTACGCAGTCGCGGAGTGGGAGTTCGGACTGTACGCGGCGGTCCTTCTCGCCTTGGGGGCGCTGGCGTGGCGCGCACTGCGACGCTACGAGTACCCGTGGTGGCTGCTCGGGCTCTTGCAGCTCGCGGTGCTCGCTCATTTCGCCGGCGGGTTCGTGCGCCTGCCACCCGACTCGCACACACTGTACTGGCACCATGTGGCGGGCATCCGGGTGGACAGGATCGTGCACTTCTTCAACGCAGGTATCGGTTCGGTCGCGGTGATGCACCTGTATCGGCAGGCGGGTCTCAGGCTCGGGCACATGAGGGGCTTTGTCGTCGTCGCAACGGTGAGCGCGCTGGGTGTGGGCGTCGAGATCATGGAGTACTTCGCGGCTACCGCGCTCCCTCAAACAGGCGTCGGGGACTACGCGAACACCTTGCAGGACCTGATCGTCAACACCATCGGCGCGATCGCCGGGTACTCGGCGGCGCGGGGAGTGGAGTCTTTACGGTCGCGTCTCACAGACCGAGACGGCGCAGGACCTTCTCCGACATAAGCTCGGCGGCCGCGTTTCGCCCGACCCAACGAGCGGTGCGGTCCTGCGAGTCCGCCAACCGGCGGGACACATCGATCGCTGCGGCGTGCAGATCGGAGTTGCGCTTGCCGATCTGGCGCAGTGCCCAGTTCACCGCCTTCTTCACGAAGTTGCGTTCGTCGGCAGCGTGCTCCTCGATGACTGGCAGCATGCGGACGAACAGCTCGTCGGGGGCTTGCTTGTCGTGCACCGCGAGCGCCGCCATCATCACGAAACCCGCGCGCCGGACGAACTCCTCGCTGCGCCCGGACCACTCGAACGGGAGATCTCGCGCGAAGATGGTCTTGTCGAACAGGTTGCTGCACACCTGGTCGCACACGTCCCACGAGTCGAATTCGTGCACCCAGCGTTCGGCTTGGTCGCGGTCAACGAGCCGAGGAACGTCGACGAACGCCGCCAGCAAACGCGCCTCGTGGACGCCCGAGTCCCACAGTGCGACCGCCAGTTCGTGGCGAGACGCAAGACCGGCTGGAGAGCGCCCCGCGACAGCCCGGATGTCGGTGGCCATCGCACGAAGTACGGGGACGGGGATGCCGAGAGTGCCCGTCGGGTTGATACCGTAGCGAGTCATCCCTGCGACGTTGTCGCTGTCGGCCCGTTCGCGCAGTCGCGCCAAGATCTCCTCGGCAATCGGCAGTGCCGGCATCGCTCGCCTCCGTCGCGTCGACGCGTGTCCCTCCAGGAGCCGCTGCAGCATGTATACCACTGAAACGACGGCTCGCTTGAGCTGTCCGCGCCGGCGAAGCGTCGGACGCGCCTGGGTACATATGTCATGAACGAATCGATGAAGGAGGACCGGATGTCTGACAAGGCAGTCGTGGCTGTGGTCAGTTTCTTGGTCGGCGCACTGATCGGCGCAGTCGTTGCGCTGTTCTTGGCGCCCATGTCCGGACGCGAGCTGCAATACCGCGTACGGCGAGAGGCCGAGGCCGACTGGCAGAAGATCCGCGCCGAGTACTACAAGAACCTCGGCGACCTACAGCGCTCGTTCGAGCGCAGGATCGACGAGGTCAAAGGGCAGGTCGCCTCGATCCGAGGCGGTTCGTAGCGTCGGTCCCGGCGCGGCGAAAGCTGCAAGACACGGGCGTGGTGCGCGGTTCAGTACGCGATCGCCACGCCTTTGTCGTTCCACACGTCTATGTCCACGCACTTGAGCATGAAGGCCGCAAGATCGGCCCGTGAGATCGAGCGGCCACCCGGTACGCTTCGCCCCTCGACCACGCGATACTCACCCGTGAGCGGCCCGTCGGTGAGTCCGGCGGGTCGCACGATCGTCCATGTGACGCCCGAGAGCATGACCTCGTGCTCCATGCGCTCCATGTCCTCGTAGACGGCGCGCAACACCGGGCTGCCGGTCAGCCGCCGAAGCAGTCCGGGCATTCTCGGCGACGTCGTCTCCCCTACGCCGGCTGCCGTGACGCACACGAGACGGTCCACCGCGTAACGGTCCATCGCGGCAATCACGTTGTGGATGCCGTCGGAGTACACGCTCGTGGGCTCCTTCCCGCGGCGGGACCCCACCGCGAACAACACGGCACGGCTGCCGCGGACCGCAGGGTCGAGCGAGGCGGGATCGAGCACGTCGCCGACGACGACCTCGAGCTGGTCGTGGGCGAGGTCGGCGAGCGAGGAGGCGTCGCGCACGCAGGCAACCACCGCGTGACCGCGCGCGAGCGCCTGGTCCACCACCTGGCGCCCCGTGCCTCCGGAAGCGCCGAACACCGTCATCCTCACGGCACCACGCCTCCTGCCGACGATGCTGTCCGACCTACGGGACGCGCGTCCCGGTCGCATCCCACACGGCAGTGTACAAGACACCGTCGGCATCCGATTCGATCCGCCCGGCCTGGACCGCCGTGAACGTGTCATCGCCCGTGCGCACGCCTTCAACCACGATGGAGCTCGTCCAGGTCACGCCATCGTCGTCGACCCACGTGGAGTCGCCCTCGAACATCCAGTCGTCGTGCTCCGTCGTGCCGAACGAGCCGTCGTACACGTGCATGTCGGCATCGATGACCATCTGTCCGCCGTCGACTTCACAGGTCCACTGGGCAAACGGCTGGTCCGCTGCCTGCCGCGACCACGGCGCATCCGGGTCGACGGACTGCAGCACGAACTGGACCGCCCACTCGCCCGTCATCCAATCGGCGAGGTCCGAGCCTGCCCCTGCGCCCGCCGATGACTCCTCGGACTGCTCGGGCTCCGGCGCAATCGACTCGCTCTCGGGTGTGGTGTCGGCCGGCTCCGACGGCGAACATGCCGCGCACGCGACAAGCACCCATATGGCCAGCAGCGCAGCGCACACGAACCGGGACCGCAGTTTCGACATGATGATCCCCCCTCGACCAAAGCATACCGCTCGGCACAAAGGCGCAGCTCCGCCGAGGACCAGGTGCGTCGGACTCGGGAGGGCCTGCACCTTCGGCCTGCGGATTGCTAAGCTTCGCGGGTATGGACGAGCGCGACACGCACGAGCGGTACCGCATCGCTGACGCCGACATCCTCTTCGAGGACGTGTGGGCCGAAGCTGACGAGCCCGCGTGCCCCGAGTGCGGCGCCGACCTGGCGGGCGTGCTGGCTCACTGCCGCCAGTGCGGGGCGCGGGTCGACGTGTGTTCCGGCTCGTGCAGCTCGTGCGGCGCCCGCGTGTGCGTGGGCGACCGCCGCAAGTCCAGCCGCAAGTGACTCGGCGCCCCAGACCGCTCCGCTAGCCGCCACTCGCCGCGTCAAGCGAGATCCACGTCGAATCCGACACTGCAGACGACCCGCCGAAGATGTAGGACTCCCTTATCACCTCGGCGCCGCCGGACAGTGCCCACGCGCGCTCCAGGTAGCTTGAGCCGGGCGGGAGTTGACCGGCGTTGAGGATCCACGCGCTTGCCGAGGCCGGCGGTGTGAGCAGCAACGGCGCCGCGGGGTGCGAGACGGCTCCTCGGCCGCACGAAGGACCTGCCGCAAGCGCGTCGGGGAAGTTGCCCCCCGTCGCGATACCGAGGTCGAGCATGCGCGCGGCGGGCATGAGGTCCGGCGTGGCCGGCGTGCCGACAGTGGCCGTGCCCGCCGGCATGCCAGCAAGCCACGCCGCGAACGTCGCCGACGTCTCGTAGCGGTCCGCACCCGCGAGACGGATGACATGACCTGCGCCGAGCAAGCCGTTCAGACGGCTTTCCACCGCCGAGGAGATCACGCCCGTGCCACCCACGATGATGGCGTCTCGCACGCCAAGGGACGCCATGGCGTCCTCCACGCGCGGATCGAGAGCATCCGCGTCGGTCAGCAAGATCGGCAGCAGCCCGCCCGCTGCGGCCGAGGAGGCCGACAGCGCGTCGGGGAAGTTGCGAGCGTTGGCGATGATGCAGCCGCCCGAAAGCGTGCCGCCCGACTCCGAAGCATAGATGGCGGCGCCGTCGGTCGCGATTTGGACCGCCGTGTCGATGCGGTCCGGTCCGGCCGAACGCGTGACCACGGGCTGCTCAGCGGCCGGGAAGAGCGCCGCTATCTGCGCGAGCACGTCATCTGAGACAGCCCCCGCCCATCCCAGCACCGTGACGCGATCGGGTGCCAGGCGCCGCAGCTCGTCGGCGGTCACCGTAGGCAGCGTCGAGGCGCGCGTAAGCAGGATCGGGCCGTTCACGACACCCGCGAGGAACGAGCCGGCGAGCGCATCGGGGTAGTTCTGCCCGCTGGCCACCACAGCGGTGGACAGGTTGTCGAAGCCCAAGGCGTCGTCGAGCATGGCGTCGGCGAAACGCTCGCGCGAAATCGCCACCGCCGTCTCGTATCGGTCCGAACCGGCGACCCGCACCACGCTGCCGGTCTTGACCCTGAACGTGTATTCGCCCGCACCGGCCTGGTACCCGCTTCCCGAGTCGTCGCCGTACGGTCGCACCCGCACGTAGTACCGGCCCGGGTCGGCTGGCCGAAGCAGAACGGATGTGCCTTTGTGGTCGAACCAGTCGCCGCCAAGGCCGAACGTCGTGGCTGTCGAGTCGATCGCGGGGGCAGGCTGGGTGAGTGGGTCGTGCGGCACGGGCAGCGGGTCTCCGAAGCCGAGCGGTCCGTAGACCTCGATCACCGGAACGACGTTGGGCTCGCCCGACACGACCGCCTGGAAAAGGAACGGGCCGCCGGATGATGCGTCCTGGGCCGTGATGTCCAGCCGAAACCAGTCTTCGTCGGAGGCGAAGGGCGGCGCGGAATCCGCCCGGTCGAGCGTGTGGGCCTCCAGGTAGTCCGACCCGTATGGCGCCACCAGCGCCGTGATGTCGCGTGCGGTGCTCGGCCCATCGTCGCCCAGCAGCGCCTCGTAGGCGTCCGGGACGGCTGCCTGCGCCCACGCGGGCACGACATTTCCCGCCGGTCGGGCCACGCCCACCGTGCCGCCGTGCATGAGCGCGGCCGCGAGCACGACCACAAACACGAAGCGACCGAGGCATCGAGACGTACCCATGTTGCTCCCCCACTCAACGCGGCCGGCGCGTGCGGCCCGGCCCTCCCCGTCCGACCCTGATCACGTCCCACTCTACCCCTGGTCGCGCCGCCGGCACCACCGACAGCCGCCCCGAGCGAGGTGAGGCACGCTCTACCCTCGGGGGAGCGGCAGGTCGCCGCCCGGCCGCGAACCGACCGTCCCGCCACCGGCACCCCTGCCGCGCCGGTACGCCGCTAGGGTCGCGCGGGTTGCGCCCTCCACGCGCCTGCGCACCCTGCGTGACCTACGTTCCCACCGATCGATCCCAGGCCAGTGCACCACAGAGCCGAGCCACCCGTGCGAGATCGCGTCTTGCTCGATGTGAAGCGCAACGCCGAGATGCGGCAGGCTGCCCTGGGACACGGCGTGCGCGAAGTACTCTCGCGCCAGCCGCATGGCGCCCCACATCCGGTGGTGGTACGGCTTGTTGCGCCACGGGCGCCCGGGCCACCCAACGTCCACTTGCCAGTTCCACCGCGCGATCTCTTCGGCATCTTGGGCACTGAAGCCCTCATCGAGGGCCCATCGCCTCGTGAGCTCCTGGTGGACGAAGCGGTTCATCGGCCTGCCCGCGCCCGGCTACTCGGGATCGAACGCCGCGACATCGTCGCCCTTCCCGTCGACCAGCACGAGCGATGCGCCATCGAAGCGATAGCCCGTCACGCCTCGCAGTGCGTCGAGGTACGCGGCTTCCTGCTCCATGACGCCCTCGGGGTCCAGGCAGAACATCTCGGTCGCGGCAAGGGGACCCACCCTGATCGATTCTCCCGATATCTCGTAGGAACCCGAGTAGCTGTTGCACCCCGCATTACCCGAGACCCGGCCGTCGGCGAAGTAGGCGTCCACGCGCGTGTCCGCGATCACGTCGACGGCCGTGCCGGAACCGTCCACATACCGGTCCAGCACCCACGTCACGCCTTCGATGCCCGCGCCGTCGGCGCCCGCGCACCCTCCGGCAGCGAACAGAGCCGCAGCCGCGAGCAACGCCGCGCCCGCGAGCAGGCAGAACGCTCGTAGCGACACCCTCATCCGCGACCTCCCAAGCTGCGTGGCCGTTGCCGGCGGGGACTTCATGGGAATGTATCCCCGATTCGCGCGATGCGGTGACCGTGTTCCGTCCGTCGATGCGTTCGTGCATCATCGGAATGCACGGTGAGTCCAGGAGGGTGCGTGTGACTGCGTCGGTCATCAAAGCGGTTCTGCACGCCGACCCGCTGCCGTGGCTGCTCGCATCCGACGAGCCGTACGCCAGGTGGGTCACGCTTACTCAGGTCATGCGTCGACCTGCCGAGGACACCGATGTCGTGCAGGCGCATGCGCAGGTGCTGGCGGACCCAGGCGTGAGGTCGCTGGCCCACGACCTTCCCCAATGGGGCGAGGGCGCCATTGCTGGCCAGCACGACCGGATGTACCTTCCCAACCGGCTCAACCTGCTTGCCGACATGGGTGTCGGCGCCGGCGACATCGCCGAGGTCGAACGGGCACTCGACGCCTTCCTTGCTCACCAAGGCGCCGACGGCCGTTTCGAATCGCCCGGCCGCACGCCACACGACGACCCCGTCGAGTGGGGCGCCCAGCAGTGCGACACGAATGTGATCGCGGACGTCTTGCTGCGCTTCGGACGGGGCGGCGACGAGCGGGTGGTCGCGGCTCTCTCGCGGATCGAGAAGGACACGGCCCGCACGCCGCAGGGGCGGGCCTGGCGCTGCATCCCCGAGAAGCGCGGTCTGTTGCGAGGGCCGGGCCGCAAGGCCGATGTGTGCCCGCAGGTGACGCTCGAGGGGTTGCGCGCGCTCTCACACGTGCCGCCCGAACGCCGCCCATCCTGGATCTCGGAGGCGGCGCGCACGCCGCTAGAAGTGTGGCGCCGCCGAGCGCACGAGCGCCCTTACTCCTTCGGCCACGGGTACCAGTTCAAAAGTGTGAAATGGCCGAACTACTGGTACGACGTCCTTTGGGTCGTCGAAACGGTCGGCCGATTCCCCGAAGTGTGGGAAGGCCCGCACGCTGCGGAGCAGGACCGGCAGGCGCTCGCCGAACTGGCGGCCTGCCTGGTCGCGTACAACTTCGACGATCACGGCAGAGTCGTCCCCCGCCGCGTCCAAGCCGACTTCGAGCGCTTCTCCTTCGGCCAGAAGAAGCAACCCTCCCCGTTCGCGACCGCGCGAGCGCTCGTTGCGCTCGAGCGTCTGAGCGACCTTGCCGACGAGATCGCTCGCGTTGACGTCTCAGCACTGTCGAGCTCGAAGGGCGGGGGCGGCACCGCGGTCCCGCCGAAAGGCGCGCCCGCGCCCTGTCCCGTGCCCAACGAGCCGGTCGTCTACCCCGCGCGCAGCGCAGTCGCCAGACCGCTCGCACGGCACCACATCGGCACCCCGTGGGTCCCCGCAAGCGTCGGCTCGGTAGTGGCCGATATCATCGGCATCAACGCCACCTTGCCGGCCGCACCGTACGTCGCCTTGTTCTCGCGGCTGCCGGCGATGACCAAGAAGCGGCTCGACTCCGCACTCTACGACCAGCGCTCGCTCGTGCGACTCAGGTGCATGCGAGGCAACGTCATGGTCGTGCGGCGGGACCATATCGCGATGCTGTTCGCCGCGACGCGCCGCCAGACCACCCGCTACGCGCGCACCTACGCCGAGTTCAGGGGCGTGACCGATGCGGTGTTCGACCGTCTGGCGCCCGAAGTGCTGGAGCTGACCGCCGCCGAGCCGCTTACGACCGGGCAGCTCCGCGAGCGGATGGCAGACACCCGCGGCGTGGACGTCGCCGCACTCGTGAGCAGGATGAGCACCGAGTGCCTTCTCGTGCGCGGTCGACCCACCGGCGGCTGGACCGACCGCCACTGGACGTACGTCCCGTTCGCCCAGGCCTTCCCCGAGGTCGACTTGGAGGCGTTCGAAGAGGAGGAGGCGGATATCGCCCTGGTGCGGGCGTACATGCGCGCCTTCGGCCCCGCGAGTTCGAAGGACGTCGCATGGTGGACCGGTGTGGGCGCGCGCCGCACCGGCCGGGCGCTCGCCGCGCTCGGTGACGAGATCGTGGCCGTCCGGCTCGCCGGAGACGACGGCGAGTACCTCATGCACGCGGCCGACCTCGACGAGCTGCCGACCGCATCCATGCCTGCCAGCCCCTCGGCGGTCTTCCTGCCGCCTCTCGATCCGCTGGTGATGGGGTATGCGCACAAGGACCGTCTCGTCGCCGACGAGCACCGGCGCTTCGTGTTCGACCGCTCCGGCGGTGTCGCGTCCACGGTGTTGCTCGATGGGCATGTCGCGGCAGTCTGGGACGTGATAGAGGAGCCCGGGCCTGCAGTCCTGCTCGCCGCGCTGGGCGATCTCGGTGACGACGCGCGCGCGGCCCTCGAGAGCCGGGCCGCCGAGCTCGGCACGTTCTGGTTCGAGGCGGAGACCCCGGTCGAGTGGCTTGCGAGCGTTCCCTCGCTCGCGGACCGCCCCGCCGGGGCGCTCTTCCGCCCGCTTCGGTAGGGGCGCTGCCTGTACGCTACGTGGTCTGCGTGGCCTCGGCCATCAGCTGCAAGATATTCTCGAGCAGACGCCTGTTGTCCGTGAGGTCGATGGCCACGTTTGCGAACACGGCGTCGTCGCCGATCACGATGACCGAACCTGCCCCGACCTGGGTCACCGATACCAGGCCGAAGGGCCCGGTCGGCGTGGCGTCGCCCAGGTCCTCCGACGTCAGCGCGACCGTGTCCTCGCCGGACGCCACGATGATGTCTGCGCGTTCGTCCTCGACCCCGAGCGCCCACGACGACATGACGGTAAGCTCGCGCACACCCGCAGCGAGCGGATGGTCCGCGATCGTGTCGGTGGAGAACACGCCGGGGTCCGTGCCGGGTGCCTGTCCGGCGAGCTGCACGATACCCGGCAACAGCCTCACGCCGAACCGCAGCGGCAGGTCTGCGATGGCGTAGGGGACGTGCACCGTCAGCAGCACCACGCCACCCTTGCGTACGTACTCCTCTATCAGGTCCTGCTCCTCAGCCGAGAACGCGACCATCGGGCCTGCGAGCACGAGACCGGATGCGTCGGAAAGCGCCGGGGCGTCCAAACGCTCCTGTCGCACCTGCACCGAGAACCCAGCGTCCGCTATCGCCGCGACCACGCTTGACTGTCCGAGCTCGGACGGATCGTCCGCGCCGAAGACCTCGCCGTGCGCCATGTCGAAGATGACCGTCCCCCCGGCGCCTCCGGGCTCGGACGGGACACCGGAATCGCGCCCGTTATCACCGGGACCGCAGCCCGAGACCGCGGTGACCAAGGCTGCGAAAAGCGAGACGACGCCGAGCGCTCGGAGTGCGTGGTCGCGACGGCTCATCGCATGTCCTCCTCACTGTCCACGATCACGAACTCGCCCGTGCCGGCTACCTCGTAGCGGTCCAGGACCGTAGCGTCGTCACGGACCTCTTCGGCCGTGAGCAGCTCGATGTGTGCGGGCGGAGCGTCGGGTCCGGGCTCGACGTACACGCGCACGTGGTGACGCTCGGGGAACCGGACGTTGAGCCGCATCCCGCTTTGCACGATGACAGCGGGGAACCCGGTCGAGTCGCTGACGGCGCTCGACACGTGGACATCAACGGGAAGCTCGACGCCAAGGCCGAGAGCGACATCCAACACGTGGTGCGCATGGACCACGTAGCGCTGGTGCGCTTGGACCTGCCTCGAGTACGCCGGGGCCCCGACAAAGAGGAACGCGGCGGTACCCACGCTAGCCACCCACACCGCCACGTTACGTGCGACCGGCAAGCGAGCGGCAGCTCCCTGCCGGTCCGGCCTCGCTGCGCCACGTCTCGTCCACCACGTCGAGGCGAAGACCGCTACGAGAGCACCGAGGGCGAATACCCAGAACCATGCGCCCATCAACTGGATGCGGTACGCGTCGACCGCCCCCCGGTCGGTGATCATGCGCTCGTTGATCGGCAGGACCCAATCGCCGAGGACGGTGATGTAGGACACGACGACCAGCGCGACGGGCGCGACAAGGGTGAGGGCGGCGTGTGTGAACGCTGTGCGTGTGAGAGCGCCGGACCGCGCGGGGCGTTCACCTCGCTCCCCCCGAGCCAGCGTTAGCAGCGCGAGCACGATGTAGAGCGCGCCGAAGTAGATGGCGTAGCGTCCCATGATCCGCAACGGTTCAGGGTAGTTGTACGCCGCACGCCATGAGTGTCTCGACATCGCCGCCCACAGACCACCCGACAGCAGCACCGTGAGCCAGAAGAGACGCGTGTACGCGTTGAGCGCGCGCTCCTTCCACACCTGGACCGGGGCAAGCATCATCAGGCCGAAGAGCGGTGCGGCAATCAGCACGAAGTACGCAGCGTACATCCGCGCGTACCAGCTCAGCCGCTCCAGCGTGAGCTGCGCCGGGTCGGAGTTGCTCGCCACGCCGAAACCGAGGGTCGTGCGAATCGCCAGCCCGTAGCCGCGCTCGATCCACACCCACGGGCCGAACACCGCGGAGAACCCGACGACCACGGCCACAAGCCGCCCCCACGCTGAGCGGTCCAGCGTCCAGCGCCCGCAGCGCTCCCACTCGCGAAGCCACCACGCGACCGCGAACGCGGGCAGGGCTGCGAGTGTGACGTAGCGCGTGAGGTAAAGCGCCCCGATCGCCACCCCGGTCCCCAGGTCAAAGACCGCGGCGTGTCTCTTCGGCCGATAGATGACCATCCACACGCACATCATGAACAGCGGGAAGTACAGGTTCTCGCTCATGAGCGTGCGCGGTAGCACGTAGTGGTACGGCAACAGCGCGCAAAGCAGCGTCGCGGCCACGGCGTACGGGCGTCGCGCGATGTGACGGGCGAGCGCGTAGACCGGCAGCACCGTTGCCGAGGAGTACAGCGCGGCCAGCACCAGTGCTGCCCGGTACGCGTGCTCGCCGAAAAGGTGAGCCGGCGCGATCGCCGCGGGCCACAGCGGAGGGTA
>ENA-OSEO01004884-OSEO01004884.1-sediment-metagenome-genome-assembly--contig:-NODE-4884-length-13499-cov-2.723663_pt1 | contig 13499 bp, 13 predicted proteins | sample MGYA00237883_ERZ534232 | MGnify/ENA metagenome assembly ERZ534232
TCGCGCGGCGCTTCCTCGGCCGCTCATCCGTCTGCCTTCTCTCGCCGTTCGCCGGTGTGAGCGATGCGCTCCGTACGGGCATGCTCTCCCTGAGAAGGGGAGGGTGATGAGCGAGTTGATCGATCGCTACGTTGCGGCGGCCACGGGGCGCCTTTCCTCGTCCGAGCGGGAGGAGAAGGCGGCCGAACTGCGCGGCACGATCGCCGGCATGCTCGCGGCGCGCGGTTCCACGGACGAGCAAGCCGAGCGAGAGGTCCTGGCGGAACTCGGCGACCCCTCTGAGCTTTCCGCGCCGTACGCCGGGCGACCGCGCTACCTCATCGGCCCGGCGCTGTACGGACCCTACATCAAGCTCCTAAGGACGCTGGTCGCGATCGTCGCGTCGGTCGTTTTCGCGGCGACGCTCTTCGCGGAGTTGCTTGCCGCGACCGACGGCGCGGGCTGGGGGATCCTGCGTGCTCTGGGGGCGGCGATCCAGACCGGCGTGGCGATCGCCTTCGTCGTGACGCTCGTCTTCGCCCTCCTGGAGCGGGCGGGCAAGGGCGCCGCCGAGGCCGCCGGGCTCCCCGAGAAGCTCCATCTCCGGGGCACGAACAAGGAGTTCGACACCGCCAGCTTCGTCGGCGGCATGGGCATGCTGCTGAAGGACGTCGGCGCGCCCTCGGTCATCGGCATGATGACCCTCAACGAGATGCTCGCCGCCCTCATGGAGGCGCCGATGATCGGCGCCGGTTTCAGCGGCGGCCCCGTGAACCCGCCGCTCGCCCACCTCATGGCCGACGGCGTGATCGCCATGAACCTCCTGATCCAGAACGCGGGCGACGTCGGCGCCTCGGCCGACACCCTGCGCGAGGTCAAGCTGACCCAGTGGATCGATCCCGAGATCTCGGCCTTCTCGGCGAACACGATCGCGCGCAAGGCCGAGCAGGTCAGGCGCGGGCCGGTCACGGCGACGATCATCACGGCGACCGACGGCATCCGCGCCAACGCCCTGCGCTGGCGCGCGCGCTACGCCTACGACGAGCTCGCCGCCGGCAAGTCGCTGGAGGACATCTGCGGCGCGCTCGACGCTCGCCGCAAGGCCAAGGTCGAGGCCAACGCCAGTGCCGTCATGAGCTTCTTCTTCGGCAAGACGATCACGGTCGCGTTCTCCAAGCTCAGCGGGGGCGCGCGGCGCTCCGACGCCTTCGCCCAGAGCTTCTGGGGCTTCGACGCGGACGTCGACGCCGTGGTCACGATCGACGGCGAGGAGTTCAAGTTCGAGGGTCTCACGCAGAACGTGATCCCCGACGCGGTGATGAACAAGAAGGCCGAGCTCTCGCTGCCGATCACGGTCGCCTCGGCAGTCGCCCAGGAGCTCATGTATCTCGGCTGCTGCACGGTCGACGCCGTCGTGCCGGCGGTGGTCGCCGCAGCGATGGGCAAGTACTCCCCCAAGGAGGCCGGCACCTGCGCCGAGAAGGGCGCCCCCATCACCTGCTCGATCCCCGGCGCCAAGGGGACGGTACGTGAGGCGGCGGCGCTCGCCCTGCGCATCATGCAGGACCTGGAGGACTGACCCCGAGGGGTCCGGTCCGCGAAGAGCCGGGTCCGCGCCGGCGCGCCGCCGGTGGCGCGGCCGGCGGGCGCACAGTGAGGCTGTGCGCCCGCCGGCCGCGGGAGCGGCGCGCCGGCGGACCCCCCGCTGTGGGAGGCGCGCCATGTTGCTGCTGGTCCAGATCGACGACCGTTCGGGAGAGGTGCTCGGGCACGCGCTCGAGGAGCTCGCGCAGATGGGCGTCCGCAACGTCCAGCTGTTCTCCTCGCTCACGAAGAAGGGCCGCCCGGGCAGCGTCCTCCTCGTCGACCTCGAGGAGGAGCTCGAGTCCGAGGTCGCTGCCTATCTCGCGGCCGAGCTCGGCGCCTGGGGCTATCACCTGCTGGCCGCCGAGCACCGGCACTTCGACGTCGAGAGTCGCGCACGCAGCGTGACGATCGTCTGCGGGCAACGTCGGGCCGCGTTCCCCATGGCGGCGAAGTTCTTCAGTCACGGCGGTGCCCTGCTACGCGTGAAGGTCGAGCGCGACGACGTCGAGGCCGTGCAGGCGTTCGTCCGTCAGGGCGAGCAGGTCGTCGCCAGCGAGGCCGTGCGCACGCTGATCGAACATGAGTTGCGGCGGTGGCCGGAGGCGACCGCGGTCGAGGTACGGCTGTGGTAGGGCGGCTGCGGGAGGATGAGGAGACGTGACGACGGTCAGTCGTGAGACGGCAGGCGACCTGCGGCGTGGCTGGCCCGCTCACGGGAGCGGCACGTGAACGCCGACGAGCTGCGCGCGCTCCTCGAGAGCGTCCGCGACGGCACGGCCGAGGTCGACCGCGTCGTCGAACGCTTGAGGAGGCTGCCGTTCGAGGAGCTGGGGTTCGCCCACGTCGACCACCACCGCGAGCTGCGACGGGGGTACGGCGAGGCGATCTTCTGCTCGGGTAAGACCGTGGAGCAGGTCGCCGCGATCGCCGAGCGGATGGTGGCCTACGGGCACACGAACGTCCTGGCGACGCGCGCCGACCCGGCGCAGCTCGACGAGCTCGCGCGCCGGGTCCCGGCGCGACTCCACCCCGAGGCGCGTATGGCCGTGCTGAACCCCCGCCCGGTGACCGCGGTGGGTCTCGTGTGCGTCCTCAGCGCCGGCACCTCCGACCTGCCGGTCGCGGAGGAGGCCGCGGTCACCGCCGAGGCTTCGGGGAGCCGAGTCGAGCGCGTCTACGACGTGGGCGTGGCGGGCATCCATCGCCTGCTCTCGTACCGCGAGCTGCTGGAGCAGGCCCGTGCAGTGGTGGCGGTCGCCGGCATGGAGGGCGCCATGCCAAGCGTCGTCGGCGGGCTTGTCGCCTGCCCGGTGATCGCGGTGCCGACGAGCATCGGCTACGGGGCCAGCCTCGGCGGTCTCGCCGCCCTCCTCGGCATGCTCAACTCGTGCTCGCCCGGGGTCTCGGTCGTGAACATCGACAACGGTTTCGGCGCCGGCTACCTCGCGAACGTGATCAACCGCACGCCGGGTCCGGACGCGGTCGCCGACGCGTCCCGGACCACCGGGCGCCCGACCGACTCGCGGCCTGAGCCCGGCGCGGAGCACGCCGGCGGGGACGGGGCGTGAGGGTCGCCTATCTCGACCCTTCGAGCGGGGTCAGCGGCGACCTCCTGCTCGGCGCCCTGGTCGACGCCGGCGTGCCGCTCGCCGTGCTGCAGGCGGCGGTCGACGCCCTCGGCGTCGAGGGGCTGAGCCTGAACACGGCCACCGTCCTCCGCCACGGCGTCAGCGGGACCAGGGTCGACGTGACCTACCCCGAGCAGCACGAGCACCGCTGCCTGAGCGACATCGTCGCGATGGTCGAGGCGAGCGGTCTGCCGGCCGGCGTGCGCCGGCGGGCGATCGCGGTGTTCACCCGCCTCGCCGAGGTCGAGGCGGCCGTGCACGAGGTCGCCGTCGACGAGATCCACTTCCACGAGGTCGGCGCGGCCGACGCCCTCGCCGACGTCGTCGGGGCCGTCACCGGCTTCGACGCCCTCGCGGTCGAGCGCCTGCTCGTCGGACCGGTGAACGTCGGCTCGGGCCGCGTCACCTGCGCCCACGGCACGCTGCCGGTGCCGGCGCCGGCGACGGCCGGTCTGCTGGAGGGCTGGGCGTGCTACGTCGCGGGCCCGCGACGCGAACTCACGACACCGACCGGCGCCGCGATCGTGAGCACCCTCGGCGAGCAGGTCGCGGCGATGCCGGCGCTGCGCGGCGAGCGCGCCGGCCACGGCGCCGGCTTCTGCGACCCGCCGGGCTGGGCGAACGTGCTGCGCGTCGCGGTCGGCGAGCTCGAGACGTCCGGGCTCGGCGTCTGACGGGGCGCGGGCCTCCGCGCCCGGCCGAGCACGAAGCCCCACGCCCGGCCTGTGGCCACCCCGGTCTGCCGCGCCTCGATGCGAGCCGTCCGACCCCGCCATGCGGCCGCCGACCGAAGCGGCCCCGGCGAGATCACCTCCCCTTGACCGGGTTTTGACGGCGCCCGCATAAACAACAGTCAGTCTCGTTTAGGCGGCTCCGTAGATGGATAGGAAGAGTCCGCCATACCGGTCCGCGACTCCGCCGAGAAGTGAGATGGCTACCCTGCGGAGGGGACTGCCCTGCTGCTGAGGTACTCCGCCCCCGAGCAGCCGGGCTGCCGAGAGCGATGCACGTGCTCGGCAGCTCGGCTGCTTCTCTTTGTAGCCGTGCGAGCGTGAGACTGCCGGGTCGCACAGGCGAGGGGCGTGGGGCTCCCACGCGAGGCGGATGGGCCGCGAGCCGCCGGGAGGTGGGGAGAGACGAACGAGCAGCGATGCCCACGACGTCCACCTACGTGAGGCACAGGTGCCAAGTACCACGCAGGTACCACACCGGTGACGCGCAGCCGTCGCACCGGTGACGCGCAGGGACCACACCAGCCAAAGGAGGGCCAGGTATGCAGTGCTACGTGTGTGCGAAGGCAGGCAAGCAGACGGAGGCGGTCGGGATCTGCATCGTGTGCGGCATGGGTCTCTGCATGGAGCACGTGATCAGGGAGGACGTCGACATCTGGGAGGGCGGCTACCCGTTCCCGCAGAAGAAGGCGCGCAAGCAACTGCCGCGGATCCTCTGCTCGGAGTGCCGCGACGCACTCGCCTGATCCACTCGTTCGCCGGTTCGGCCCCGGTGCGGCCGGTCCGTTGTGCGGGCCGCACCGCGCGGTGACCCGAAGGCAACAAAGATGAGACGGCCCCGAGACTGAGACGAAGTGAGGTGATGCGCTCCCGGTTCAAGTTCACGACGCCGATCGGAACCCACGAGCCACGGAGGTAACGATGTCGCTGTACGAGAAGGTCATCGACGAAGCCGTAGGCGCGACCAGAGCAGTCTTCGGCGTGAACAAGGAGAAGCGTGGCGGCAAGTTCCACGTGAAGGACGCGAAGCCTTACGTGGACGCGGTCAACAAGATGAAGGCCGGGGAGGGCCAGTCGAAGGAGGTCATCGCCCTCCACGTCGACTCGGTGAACGCCCACTTCGACATCATGACCGGGCTCACCGACTACGTCCGCCCCGAGGACGACCCGTTCGTCGAGCACTATCAGACCCCGCCGATCCTCGAGATCCTGTACGACGAGGACCCGGACTTCAAGGCTTCGATGTGGAAGTTCATCGAGGCGATCGGCGCGCAGGCGGCGCTGGTCGGCCGCGAGGCGGTGCGTCGCTACGGCGGCATGTACGGCCCCACCTGCGTCGTCGACTTCGCCATGTCGGTCGGCTCGGTGCCGAACCTGGTCAACCAGATCCTCATCGACCTCGACATCCCCGCCGAGCACAAGAAGACCATCCTCGCCAGCAAGTCCTGGGGCATGAACACCTCGTACGGGCTGGGCGGGGCGCTGCGCGGCGCGATCGAGTCCGGCAAGACCCTGGCCGAGGCCGAGAGGGCCGAGATCGAGATGCTGCAGATGGTCTATCGCGAGCCGATCGCGGCACAGGCTCACCTGATGGACACGCACAACCTCGGCGGTCACGGCCCGCACAACTCGTTCGACGTGCGCAAGTACATGCAGCAGTACAAGGACCGCATGAAGCCGACGATCCTCGCGGCCCTGAAGGGCGGCGTGCACCCGGCGAACATCTGCGCGGTGCCGGCGTACTGCGTCGGCGACGTCGCCCACCACACGGCGCAGTCGGCCTACAACATGTTCAACGACGACATGGTGTTCGCGATCTACGAGGCCGTCACCGACGTCCTCGAGAACACCCTGCGCCGCGGCCTCGAGAAGGGCGCCTACAAGAGCGTCTACGATGTGCTCTCGGTGGCCACCGGCTCCACGGCCTGCGCCACGGCGTACATCCTGTGGAAGGACAGCTTCACCGTGCCGATGGTGATCGACCTGCTGAACAAGCGCTTCCACAACTACTGCGCCATGCACCCGGACCGCGGCGAGGCCGACGAGCTCCACAACGTCGACTTCATGGACATCCTCAAGCGCGGCGAGTCGATCCTCGACATCACCCCGCTCGGTGCCGGTGCCAAGGTCAAGGGCATCGAGGTCGACCTCAGCCCGGTCGACAACCACGAGGTCATCGCCAACCCGCAGCGCTACACGTACCCGGCCTGCGCCATCACACAGCGGTTCGCCGCCCTGATGACGCTGGCGGACTTCCCCTGCTTCCTGACGCCCGAGTGCACGACGGCGACCATCATGACCAACGCCGTCGCCGTGGCGCCGGACAAGCCGGGCGCGCCGGTGCGGGGCTGCAAGGACTGCGCGACCTGCACGCTGATCAAGAGGAACGTCCCGATGGCGACCGGCATCGGTACCGGTGCCAAGGGCTACTGCCAGTGGCACCTGGCCGTCTGAGGCAGGAGGCGATCGCCTAAGAACTCGTTTCAGAATGAAGGGTGCCGTATCATGACGGCGAACCAACTCGACGAGGATCGTCGCGTCGAGGAGGAGGCCGATGGCATCGCCGCCGTGGATCGTGCCCGACGAACTCTGGGAGCTGATCGAACCGCTGCTGCCGGCGCACCCGCGTCGCTTCCGCTACCCGGGTCGCAGACGGCTCCCCGATCGCCCGGCCCTGCAGGGCATCCTCTTCGTGCTTCACACCGGCATCGCCTGGCGGCACCTGCCGAGAGAGCTCGGCTTCGGCTCGGGCATCACCTGCTGGCGGCGGCTCGACGAATGGCAGCGCGCCGGGGTGTGGGACCTTCTGCACGCTCTGCTGCTCGCCCGTCTGCGGGCGGCAGGCGAGATCGACTTCTCGCGGGCGGTCGTCGACTCCAGCCAGGTGCAGGCGAAAAAGGGGGCGCCCAGACGGGCCCGAGCCCGGTCGACCGCGGCCGGCCGGGCTCCAAGCACCACCTCCTCGTCGATGCCGGCGGACTGCCGCTCGCCTGCCTGCTGACCGGCGGCAACCGCAACGACGTCACCCAGCTGCTCCCGCTCCTCGACGCGGTGCCGCCGGTGCGCGGCCGTGCCGGACGACCCTTGCGGCGCCCGCGGCGTCTGCTCGCCGACCGCGGCTACGACCACGACTCGTACCGCCGTCGTCTGCGCGCCCGCGGGATCAGTCCACAGATCGCCCGCCGCGGTACCGCTCACGGCTCCGGCCTCGGCGCCCAGCGCTGGGTCGTGGAGCGCAGCTTCGCCTGGCTGCACGGCTTCCGCCGCCTCCTCGTCCGCTACGAGCGCCGCGCCGACATGCACGAGGCGTTCCTGGCTCTCGGGTGCTGTCTCATCTGCTTCCGGCGACTGCGGGCGTCATTGTGAAACGAGTTCTAAGTCTGACGAGCGGTCGAACGGGTGACGGGCGGGGGCCCGGCGAGAGCGACGGCCCCCGCCCCGGCCCCGTCTCCATCCACTGACTGCAGGAGGTGGTACTGTGCCGCAACCGACTCTCGCGAAGCGCTGTATCGCGGAGCTGATCGGGACCTTCGTGCTGGTCTTCCTGGGCACGGGCTCCGTGCTCGCCGTCGTCCTCTTCCTGGCGGAGGGAGTAGACCCGGCAGGGCTGTTCCTCATCGGCTTCTCCTTCGGCGTCGCCGTTCTGGCGATGATCTATACCTTCGGCCATATCTCGGGCACCCACATCAACCCGGCGGTGAGCATCTCGCTGTGGGCGACCGGGAGACTGCCCGCCAAGGACATGGTCGCGTACATCGTGGCGCAGCTCATCGGCGCCTTCGCCGCCAGCGTGGTGCTCATCATCATCCTGGGCACGAGAGCGGTCGACGCCGGCATGGGCGGTACCGCGCCCGGCACGGACATCAGCTATATCCAGGCCATCGTCTCCGAGGCCGTGGCGACGTTCTTCCTCGTCCTGACCATCTGGGGCGTGGCGGTCGACAAGCGTGCCCCGGCGGGGTGGGCCGGCCTTGCCATCGGCCTCGTGGTCGCCGCCGACATCTGGGTCACCGGCCCGTGGACGGGCGCGTCGATGAACCCGGCGCGTTCCTTCGGCCCGATCCTCGCCCTGACGTTCTGGGGCGGTGAGTACAGCTGGGGTGACTTCCTGATCTACGTCATCGGCCCGGTCGTCGGCGGTGTGCTGGCGGCGGTCGTGTACGACTTCGTCTCCGACGTGAAGAAGCTGGAGTAGCCTGCAGCCGCGACGCCCGGGCGACCGGGCAGGCTGCTAGGCTACTGCGGGACGCACGCGGCGGGGGCCGGCCCAAGGTCGGTGCCGGCCCCCGCCCGCGTCTCCCCGCCGCTCTCCCGCCTCAGTGCCGGGACCGGCGGCCCGACGACCGGCCACGCGACGCCACAGGGGAGCGATGAGCACACCGTCCGACAGCACCGTCCTCGCGCCCGCCATCACCGTTCTCGGCGTCGCCGGGAGCCCGCGCCGCAAGGCGACACACTACGCCGTCAACGAGGCGCTCGAGTACGCGACCGAGAAGCACGGCGTCGCCGTCGACTACTACACCCTCCACCGCAAGGACATCGGCTTCTGCCGGCACTGCGACTACTGCATCCGCAAGAAGCAGGGCTGCATCATCGAGGACGACATGGCCGAGCTCTACCCGAAGCTGCTGGCGGCCGACGCGTGGATCCTCGGCAGCCCCGTCTACCAGGGTCAGATCAGCGGCCAGCTCAAGGCGGCCCTCGATCGCTGCCGGGCGCTCGTCGCCAAGGACCAGCACGCCTTCCGCGACAAAGTGGGTGCGGGGCTCTGCGTGGGCGGCGACCGCAGCGGCGGCCAGGAGCCCGCGCTCCTCGCGCTCATCGGCTTCTTCATCATCAACGAGATGGTCCCGGTCGGGGGCGGCTCCTTCGGGGCCAACCTGGGAGCCGCCGTCTGGTCGCGGGACAAGGGCGCCGAGGGCGTCAAGGCCGACGACGAGGGCCTCGCGGCGTCGCACCGCGTGGTCGACCGCCTGGTCCGCATGACGCGCCTGCTGCACGACGCGGCGGGCGGGGGAGAGGCGCGATGACCGGGGTGCGGCAGCTGCGCGACCGGTGGCTCGAGGGAGGGACGCGATGACACTGAAGGTGGTGTGGGGGATCACCGGCTCCGGCGACCTGATGCCCGAGACGGTGGCCGCCATGGCGGCGATCCGCGAGAGCCAGGACGTCGAGCTCACGACCGTCCTCTCGAAGGCCGCGGTCAAGGTCGTGCGCTGGTACAAGCTCTGGGACGAAGTGGAGCGCATCAGCCGCAAGGTGATCGTCGAGGAGGACGCCAACTCGCCCTTCATCGTCGGCCCCATGCAGATCGGCCGCTACGACTGCTTCGTCGTCGCGCCGGTGACCGCGAACACGACGGCCAAGGTCGCGCACGGCATCGCCGACACGATCATCACGAATGCCGTGGCCCAGGTCGGCAAGACCGACATCCCCATCTTCATGCTGCCGGTCGACCAGCGCCCCGGCACCACGGTCACCACGCGCCCCGGGGGCGAGAAGCTCACCCTCGCGATCCGTGCCCTCGACGTCGAGAACGCCGACCGGCTGCGCACGATCGAGGGGCTGCGCGTGCTCGGCGGCGTCGACGACATCGCCGGCGCGCTGCGCGACTGCCCCGAGATGCCGCGCGAGAAGCGATGAGGGTCACCGTCGCCACCGGCAGCCGGCTCCATCTCGGGTTCACCAACCTGAGCGACGACCTCAGGCGCTGCTACGGGAGCCTCGGGGTCGCCATCGACCGCCCGAGCACGACCGTGGTCGTCGAGGAGGGCGATGCCGCGGATGCGCTCGGCGACGACGCCGAGCGCGTCCGCGCCTGGCGTCGTCGCTTCTGCGATCACTTCGGCGTCGACCCCCAGGTGTCGATCGCGGTGCGCGGGCGCATCCCGCGCCACGCGGGGCTCGGTTCGGGCACGCAGCTCGCGCTGGCCGTGGGGCGGGGGCTCGCCACGGTGTGCGGCCTCGACCTCCGCGCCCGCGACATCGCCGGCGCCCTGGGTCGCGGCAGGCGCTCGGGGATCGGCCTTGCGGCCTTCGCCGGCGGCGGGTTCGTCGTCGACGCCGGTCACAGCAAGGCGAACGACGGCCAGCAGGCGACGCCGACGATCGTCTGGCGCCGCGACTTCCCGGCCGACTGGTGCTTCGTCGTCGCCGTCCCGGAGGTGGCAAGCGGCCTGAGCGGGCGCAGCGAAGAGGGCATCTTCGCGGGGCTGTCGCCGTCCGTGCGCGTCTCCGAGGAGATCTGTCGCATCACCCAGCTCCAGCTGATGCCGGCCCTCGTCGAGCGCGACATCGACGAGTTCGGCCGCGCCCTCACGGCGATCGACCGCAAGACCGGGCGTTACTTCGCCGAGGCACAGCACGGCCTCTACAACGCCGAGGTCGAAGGCGACACCGTCGCTGCCATGCTGCGCGCCGGCGCCGCCGGCGCCGGCCAGAGTTCGTGGGGGCCCGCGGTCTACGGTCTGGTCGAGGAGGCCGGCGCCGGCCGCCTCGAAGCGGCGGTGCGCGCCTTCCTGGACGAGCGCGGCGCGCGCGCCGAGGTGTTCGTCGCCCGCGGCCGCAACACCGAGGCGCGCGTGGAGGTCGAGCCGTGAGCGGAGCGGCCGCCCGGACGGCGCCGGCGCGCCTCTTCCCTTCACCGACCAGGAAAATTTTACCGGTCCAACCCTGGTCCAGTCATTGCAATCCAGGCGGTCGCGCCGTAATTTCCGGCCCCTGGTCCTGGAAAAAGGCCAGCTCTCGCGGGCGCTCGGTTTAATCTCCGTCGCTGATTTCAGCCCTTTTTTAAACTTCAGCCTGGTCATCAGTTCCTTTAAAGACATTTCCGACGGATATTATTATTATCAGCCTCAAAGGCACAGCCTGGTTAAAATCCGGGGCGGCTTTATCAGCCCTTCGGTCAGCCTGGCCGCCTTGGGACAGGAATGGGTGGGACGGGCCAACTTGATTCTGGTTCTGTCCGCACCGTTACAGAAGCTTGAAGACGCCTGGGGGCCGCGTTCTCTGCGGCTGGCCTACCTGGCGGCGGGCCGGACCGGTCAAAGAGCTTATCTCGCGGCTGAAACCATCGGCTGGGGAGCTTGCGGAGTGGGGGCGTTTTTTGATCCTGAAATACGCGATATCCTGACTTTTCCTCCCGGAGAAGAAATTCTCTACCTGCTCCCGGTTGGCCCGGTCAAGATGAGAACGCATGGCGGCCGTCCATCGGAAGGTTAACATTTTAAAAACAACCTCGGATAATTAGCTTAAGTCAAGGTTTTTTACCCGGTATTCGGTTTTAATCTAACCATCGGTTATCGAAAACGGGTGTTCCGGTTTAGTATCTATTTGAGCTGAACAGCCGGTCTGACCGGAACCGGACAAAAAAACCAGGCCGGACCAGGGTTTTCAACCGGATAATTATTAAGGCCATGGACTTGACTTCTGATGGGCCTGATTTATCTTTTGGTTAAGGGCTCGGCCGCCGGTTCCGCCGGCTGGCTATAAGGAGATATATTATCTATGTCGAAACAGGATAAAAAAATCGAAGTTTCGGACAATACTGAGTCCATGGATTTTTCCCCCGACCTGTTCGAGGACAAGGACCTGGACCTTCTGGAAGAAGAACACGGGGTTGAAGCTCCCCGGGAAGATTACGGCAAGCCGGATGAAATCATTACGCCCTATTTCCGGGAGATGAGGAATATCGACCTGCTGACTCCGGAACAGGAACTGCAACTGGGCCGGCGTATCAAGGAAGCTCAAACCGCCATCCTCGACCTGGCCCTGAACTTTAAAACCTGCTACGTTCCCTTGCGGTCCTTTCAAAAAGAATTCCGGGGCTGGCGGCGGAAGAAAAAAACGTCCCGGGAACCCATTGAATTTATTCTGCAGCAGATCGACACGGTGGTAAAAGGCCTTGAAGCCATGCCCCGGATTGATCCCGACCTGAACTCTTTTGTCAAACAATACCAGCAGCATCATGAGGAACTGGATCGGGCCACCAGGGAAATGGTCAGCGCTAACCTGCGCCTGGCGGTCAATATCGCCAAGCGCTACGCTCACCGCGGCCTGGCTCTGCCCGACCTCATCCAGGAAGGCAACCTGGGCCTGATGAAGGCCGTGGCCAGATTTGACTATAAAACCGGCAACAGATTTTCGACCTTCGCCTCTTGGTGGATTCGTCAGACCATATCGCGAGCCCTCTCCGACCAGGGCCGGACCATCAGGATTCCGGTTCATTTTCTGGAAATTCGAAACGCCTTTTACCGCACTTATTTCGAACTGCTCAAAGAACTGCGGCGGGAACCAACCATTAAGGAAACATCGGAACGTTCCGGGTTGAGCATAGATAAAATTATCAGCATCATCCAGGTCAGCCGGGAACCGGTTTCCCTGGACACGCCCATCAGCGAGGATGGCGACCTGCTTGGAGACCTGATCGAAAACGAGGACGCGGTATCGCCCCTGACCGCTCTGCAGGATGATGAATTGAACAGCCTGACCGAAGCGGCCCTGTCCACGCTGTCCCCCAGGGAGCAGCAGATACTCAGCATGCGTTTCGGCTTGGGCGATGAAGAAGTCTGCACTCTGGAAGAAGTCGGCCAGACCCTGAATATTTCCCGGGAACGGGTTCGTCAACTGGAAAAAAGAGCCCTGAAAAGACTGCGTCATTCACCGGTCCGGCATCGGCTGAAAAATTACATCCCCTATTCAAAATCCTGACCGCGGCCCGGCCCTTTCAGGCCGAAGCCGCGCCATCAGCCTGGCGACCGACCCGAGGATTGAGCTTTTTCATATCCCTCTCCCCCGAAGGTCCGGTTCATTTTCTCAAGATACTTATTGAACAATAAAATCCTTTTGTGTAAAAAGGTTAGTCATACTGGTTTCTTGGATTGTCAGGCGCCATGGACACTGTTTTTAAAACCAACCTTCTCGATCAAATCGGCCACACGCCGCTCGTGGAAATAATACGGCTTAATCCCAACCCCGCTGTTAAAATTTTCGCCAAAATTGAAGCCCGCAACCCGGGGGGATCGGTCAAGGACAGAATCGGCAAGGCCATGATCGAAGCCGCGGAAAAAAGCGGCCAGCTTACCAGGGACAAGATCGTGCTGGAAGCCACCAGCGGCAATACCGGCATCGGCCTGGCCCTGGTCTGCGCAGTCAAAGGATACAAACTGCTCCTGGCCATGTCCGAATCGGTCAGCCTGGAAAGAAGGCAGATTCTGACCGCCTATGGCGCCGATATCCTGCTTACCCCGGGCCATCTGGGAACGGACGGGGCCATTGAACAGGCTTACCGGCTGGCCCGCGAACATCCGGATCGGTATTTTCTGCCGGATCAGTTCAATAATCCGGCGAACATGATGGCCCACTACGAAGGCACGGGGCTGGAAATCTGGGAACAGACCAACGGTCAGGTCACGGCCTTTGTCGCTTCCATGGGCACCACCGGAACCCTGATGGGCGTGTCCAGGCGTCTTAAGGAAATGAACCCGGCTATAAAAATCATCGGGGTCGAACCATATCTGGGCCACAAAATCCAGGGGCTGAAGAATCTCAAGGAAGCCTATGTGCCGGGGATATA
>ENA-OSEO01004888-OSEO01004888.1-sediment-metagenome-genome-assembly--contig:-NODE-4888-length-13492-cov-3.903466_pt1 | contig 13492 bp, 10 predicted proteins | sample MGYA00237883_ERZ534232 | MGnify/ENA metagenome assembly ERZ534232
TCAGCCAGAAGACCTAAAAGTCTGGTTTGTTCTATACTACAACAAAGATTGGAAAAACAAACCTCCAGTTTCTAATCCTTCATTTTGTGGCTGTGTATATGTTGTTGTTAATGCTAAAAACGGTAGGCCTGTAGAAGTAGGTGGACCTTTAGGCATCGGTATTGTCAATGAATGCGATAAGTGAGTTACACATAAAAAACTGCCCAACAATGGGTGCAGCGGACGGGCGGGATTCTGCCGCATTTTCAAGCAGTTTTGTGGCTTCGAGTTTTTTCTGCTTCCAAACAGAGTCCACACCCAACCCAGCGCCAGTAACGCAAACTGTTAAACAAACTAAGGAGCTGTATACCGCCTGAACCGAAATTAATAGTCGCTAGGTTCCACCACAGAGAGGTATTTTCCAATCATTTTTCAGGAAACCAGATGGAATCACAGACTGTTCTGAACAACACCACCGGGTTGAAGCAGCTGATTTGGCTCGTCCAGACCTTGCCGCCTTGCGCTGCGTATCCTCTGATCCAGATTTTGGCTTCACTGAACCTTGCCCTGCGCCCCGGTCACCCCAGGGTGCGGGCCATGTTCGCCAACCAATGGGTGCTTCACAGTGGAAACATCAGTTCAAAAAAACTCAGATGGCTTGTCCGCGAAACCTTTGCCAACCGCCTCCGTTCGCAGTATGATTTCTATCACAACCTCAACAAACCGGAAAAACTGATGGAAATGGTAGTCATCGGACCAAACGTGCAATTGCTGATCGACCACGCCCGCTCCAAAGACCACGGGATCATGCTGATCGGCCCCCATCTGGGCAATTTTGATCTCCTGGGCTGGGTGCTCGCGCGGCATATTCCCGATATGCAAGTCATCTCGGTTGCCAACCCGCCCAAAAGTTACCAGATCGAAAACGAAGTGCGCCAGAAAAGCGGTCTGAAGATGACGCCAGCCTCATTTGAAGCCCTGGCGCAAGCCAGCAAACGGCTCAAAAGTGGAGGGATGGTTGTCACCGCCAACGATCGCCCGATTAGAGATTTCAAAAGCGCATTGGACTTCTGTGGAAAGCCCGCCAGTCTGCCTACCGCGCACGTTCGATTGGCCCTGAAAGCGCAAGCCCCTATGTTTGTTGTAGCGGCGTTCCGGCAGGCAGACCAATATTATCTGGAGGCGTCCGACCCCATCTGGCCGGTACCGCATAATAACCACGACCAGGAAATCATATCCAACGCGGAGTGGGTCCTGGAAATTACCGCCGCTTTCATCCGCAAAGCCCCGGAACAGTGGTGCATGTACTATCCCATCTGGCTGGACGCTTTACCCCAGACTCCGCGCTGAGTCAGCTTATTAAAGGATCATACGCAATGGAAAATAACCAATCTGCAGCGAAACATGACCGGATCAATCTGGCCCTGCTAGGCCCCTGGGAACGCGCGGCTATTAACTGGTTCGTAGCCCGGGCTCCCGACTGGGTTACCCCCGACATACTTACTTTCATCGGTTTTGCAGGTTCAATTTTCATCCTTACCGGATATCTTCTCACCAACCGCAGCCCGCACTTCCTGTGGCTGGCCTCTTTCGGGACAATTTTGAACTGGTTCGGCGATAGCACCGACGGCAACCTGGCGCGCTACCGCCACACCGAGCGGCCAAGATATGGTTTCTTTCTGGATCACTCTGTGGACACCATCAGCATCGTGCTGGTGTTCATCGGGTTAGGGCTTTCGCCTTACGTCAAACTCAACCTGGCGCTGCTCGGATTGATTGGCTACCTGCTGATGTCTATTTTTGTCTATGTCGATACGGTGGTGAATGGGGTTTTCCAGATCTCTTTTGGCATGCTTGGGCCCACCGAAGCGCGCGCCATCCTGGTACTTGCCAACCTGATCATCTTTCTGATCGGGAACCCGTCTTACAACCTCCCCCTTTTCGGCACCACGACACTGTATGATCTGGTCGTCGCGGGAGTCTCCCTTCTGTTGTATGTCATCTATCTGGTGATGATTTCCAAACGGCTCAACCAGCTCGCGAAGCTTGAGCCGCTGCGGCCATACCGCCGTGAGGAACACGAACCCACAGAAAGCGCATCCGGACACGCATCGAAATAAACTCGTCTCTGGTGGCTTTACGTGAGAAATCAATATTATTCCCCTCAAATGATCGCCAGCCGTCAGGCCAACGTTCTCTGCGCGGCTAGAAAAATGCCAGCGGCACCGGGGTGAAGGTGATCAGGAACACGACAAACGCCAGCACAGCCAGCGTCTTGCGGGGCGGGTCCAACTGCGTGATCTGGTCCAGCGGTTCGGCATACGTCCGGCCCAACAGGAAGATCAACCCGGCCCACAACCACCAGCCCGACCATACCAACCCCATCAGTATCAGGAAAACCATCACCAGCGGCCACAGTTTCCGCGCCCGCTCTTTCCCCAGCAGTACATACACCATGTGCCCGCCGTCCAGCTGCCCGGCCGGGATCAGGTTCAGGGAAGTGACCAGAATACCGGCCCAGCCCGCCCAGGCCACCGGATGCAGCATCACATCCACACCGCCAAACGGGAACGGCTGTCCGGTGAAGAAATAGCGCAGCCAGTAAATCACCGGCGAGATTGACCCATAATCAACCGGCGCGGGGATCAGCCTGCCAAAAGAGATCCATTTGACGAATAAATACAGGAGAGAGTTGCCCTCCAGAGAATAAGAAACCTCCGCAGAGGACGCCAGCGGCAAAGAACCCAGGTCAGAAAGGCTCAGGCCGATCAACAGCACCGGGACAGCCACAACCAGCCCCGCCAGCGGCCCGGCGATCCCAATATCCAGCAGGTGCCGCTTGTTCTTGGGCGGCTCTTTCATGTTTATAAACGCGCCCATGGTCCCGAATGGGCTTAACGGCAGCGGGATAAAATATGGCAGGGTAACATGCACCCCGTGGCGGCGTCCGGCAAGGTAATGCCCGAACTCGTGCGCGCCCAGGATAGCAATCATACTGACCGCGAACGGCCAGCCCCGCGAAATCAACACTTGTAAAGCCGGTATCAGCCCCGGCGGGGGCAGCTCTTCCAGCCCGTACAACGCCCCGGCGGCCATCACGCTCAACAGGGTGATCACAAACAGGACCAGGTTGATGTATGGGTTCGAACGGCGCGGTTCCGGCAGCCGCGGGACCAGAAAGATGACCTGGCGGCCTTCTTCAACCCGGAACAGCGGCATTGCCCCAAGCGGCTTCAATTCTTCCGCGATCCGGTCATAAGCCGCCGCCGAGTCCTCCACCAGCAAGTGACCCCGGTAGCGCGCGATGAAGTTCTGCCGGGTCGTGCCCAGGGTTATATCCTCGATGCTAAAAATGCGCCCTACCAGCGCGTCAAACTTTTCATACTCGTATGAAACATCCATGATCCTTCTGCCTATCTTCCAGTTTTGATACTTTGCCTATTGTACCGTGATTCCCATTCCAGATTCAACTTCACGGCTCCACAAAGGCTTTACGCGCTTTTCTTCCCGGCACAAACCTGATATGCCAGGCACACCAGCTCAAGATTCCGGGTAATAATACATTAACCCTATTAATCGTAAAGTGGAGTAAAAAAGATGAGCACAAACACACGTGAAGTACAACAATTAATCACTCCCCAGGTCACTTCGGACGGGGCCGGCGTGCGGCTGATGCGCTCGATCGCCACCCAGACCCTTGATTATCTTGATCCATTTTTATTGTTCGACCATTTCGGCTCCTCGGACGCGGAGGACTACATCGCCGGGTTTCCCATGCACCCCCACCGCGGCATCGAAACCGTGACCTACATGCTGGCCGGAGAGATCAACCACCGCGACAGCATCGGCAACGCCGGCACCATTGGCCCCGGAGATATCCAGTGGATGACCGCCGGGCGCGGCATACTCCACGAAGAGATGCCCAAAACCCGCCAGGGCCGGATGGAAGGCTTTCAACTGTGGGTCAACCTGCCCGCCCGGGATAAAATGATGGCCCCGCGTTACCGCGATATTTCGATGGACCAGATTCCGGTCGTTGAGTTGGACGGCGGCGGGAGCATCCGGGTCGTCGCGGGTGAAGTGGATGGCGTGCGCGGTCCGGTGCGGGATGTGATCGTAGACCCCACCTATCTCGACATCACCCTGCCGGCGAACACCAGCTTCAGCTACCCCACCCCATCCCGGCATACCGTTTTCGCCTATGTCTTTGAAGGGCAGGCCGGTTTTGGAAGCCTTGCCAACGGCACCGCAGCGAACCCCGCGGCACCCCAACTGGTCGTGTTCAGCGACGGCGAGCAAATTCAGGTGCAGACACAAACCCAGCCCGTCCGCTTCCTGCTTGTCATGGGCCAACCACTCGGCGAGCCCATCTCGCGCTACGGCCCCTTCGTCATGAATACCTGGGAAGAGATCCAGCAAACCCTGCGCGAAATCCGCGCCGGCACCTTCGCCAAATAACCCGCTTTGCCTGCCCAATCGCACACCTACTGAAAAAGCTCGCTTTTAAAGCGGGCTTTTTCGTTAAATGCGGCGCGATACCGGCATATCGCCGTTCGGAAAAAGCGGCTAAAATGGATGTGGAGAAAGGATGGGCCACAGAAACCAATCGGATCCAAGTCAGAAAGGACAGAACACAATGGAAAATCCGGCGGTACGCGATAAACGGGGCGGGAAGGTCATCTTCCTCAGCCACTGCTGCCTCAACCAGAACGCCAAGGTGCGCGGGATCGCCAGCTACCCGGGGGCGGTCACTCCCCTGGTGGAGCTGCTCCTGGCGCACGGGGTCGGCATATACCAGATGCCCTGCCCCGAGAACGCCTACCTCGGCAATATGCGCTGGGGAATGGTCAAAGACCAGTACAACAACCCCATGTTCCGCCGCCACTGCCGGCGGCTGGCCCAGGAGGTGGTCGACCAGGTGGAGAATTATCTCCAGTGCGGCTACCGGGTGCTGGGGTTTGTGATGATGGACGGCAGCCCGGTGTGCGGGCTGAACCGCACCCCGCGCCCCAAGAACCCGGAAACGCTGTGGGGCGGGATGACCTGGTACCTGCCGGAGCAGGTCTATGCCCCGGGGATGGGCAACTACTGCGAGGTGCTGCGCGAAGAATTGGAGGCGCGCGGCCTGGGCGACATTCCTTTTGTGGCATCCCCCGAGCTCGATGAGGTCGGCAGCATGGAAGATTCCCTGGCCAGGGTCCGCGCTTTGCTCGAAACCTAGATATAAATCAGTTAATGGCGCGCCAGGTGCGCCTTTTTGTCTATCTAATTTTCAAGTTGGGTGGTGATATTCCCATCACGCTGTTGGATTCTTTTATCCTCCTACAAGCCTTGAATCCTCGCCAGAATCCTTATCCGTTCTCATTGATTAAAACTTAATTTTAAGTTTATAATCGGCTAATTAATTAATTTCCGGTTCTAGTGAAAAAATTGGGTGTTAGTATGTGGCAAAAGTTAAATCTCCCCGAAGAGATTGCCCAGATATTGGGCAGCGCGCCAAAGGTGGTGGTGGCAAACACGGTTGATGACTTGTTTGCGATTTCAACCGGCACGCCGGATTCGTCCTATTATGAGGTGGCATACCAGGTGCTTGGTAAAGGCTATACTGTTGAGGCCACAGTGGCCAGAGTTCGAAATGGTATTTCGGTTAATTATAACGAGGCGTATATGCGTCGCCGAGATCCAGATTCGCTGGTGGTGGGGGACAATGAAGCCACAGACAAGCTCACTTATCAAGATATTTACGGCACAGCATTTGAGCCGGTCCGTGAAAGCGCTTTTGAATGGTTGAAAAATCAGGAACTGGCGGTTTTCGCGTTTACTGCCGGGCAGGCGGGTATGGGGGTAGACGCGATCGCGATCGCGCCGTTGAACGCCGGCTTCTTCGCGCTGGGGTTGGCGATGCTGCAAGGTATCCGTTCGACTGAAGATCTGGGCGAGGATTTCAAACCCAAAACAGTATTATATGTGGTGCCTCCTTTCAGGCATACCCATTTCAATGGCAAGCAGATTGTGGTACATAACCGCCGCCCGGAAATGTACGAAATCTTTTCGTTTAACCTTTACCCTGGGCCGAGCGCGAAGAAGGGTGTATACGGTGTTTTGATCGATATCGGCGCGCGCGAAGGCTGGGTGGCCCCACATTGTTCGACAGTGGTAGTGGTCACGCCTTACGATAACGCGATCACGATTATGCACGAAGGTGCCAGCGGCGGCGGGAAAAGCGAAATGCTGGAGCAGGCGCACCGCGAACCGGATGGACGCCTTTTACTGGGCGAAAACCTGGTGACGGGTGAAAAGCGCCATCTGCAAATCCCGCGTACCTGTGATCTTTTACCCGTCACGGACGATATGGCGATTTGCCACCCATCGCTCCAGCGTTTTCATGGCAGGCTGCGGGTGACGGACGCGGAAGACGCTTGGTTTGTGCGGGTGAATCACATTGATAGTTACGGCACCGATCCAACGCTGGAGCGAATCACCGCTAACCCCAGCAAGCCTCTGTTGTTTTTAAACATTGACGCGGCACCCAACAGCCGCGCGTTGATCTGGGAGCATATTCAAGACGCGCCTGGGAAACCCTGCCCGAATCCGCGGGTGGTTGTGCCGCGGGATGTGTTTAACGATGTGCTGCACGAGCCGGTGACGGTGGATGTACGCTCGTTTGGCGTCCGCACGCCCCCCTGTACCAGAGAAAAACCCACTTATGGGATTATTGGCCTGTTCCACATCCTCCCGCCGGCGCTGGCCTGGCTGTGGCGGTTGGTATCACCGCGCGGCTATGATAACCCCAGCATTGTTGGCGATGAGGGGATGAGCAGTGAAGGCGTGGGGTCTTATTGGCCGTTCGCGGCCGGCAAGAAGGTACGCCAGGCGAATTTGCTGCTGGACCAGTTTGACCAATTCCGAGAGATGCGTTATATTCTGACTCCCAACCAGTATATTGGCGCATGGCGGGTGGGATTTATGCCGCAATGGATCGCGCGTGAGTATCTGGCGCGGCGCGGGAACGCCCGTTTCCGCCCGGAACAGATCCGCCCGGCCAGGCTTCCCCTCCTGGGGTATGCTTTGCACAGCGTGCACGTAGAAGGCTATCAAATTGCGCGCTGGTTTTTACAGGTGGATACGCAGCCCGAGGTTGGAACAGAAGCCTATGATCAGGGCGGCCAGATGCTGCGTGATTTCTTTGGCACCTGTTTAAAGGAATTTGACAAACCAGATCTCAGCCCGTTGGGCAAACAAATTATCCAATGCTGTATGGATGGCGGCGGCGTAAAAGATTACGAAAACTTAATCATGCCTGAATAGAAGGTGTAGTTTCAATTTGAAAACGAAAGTTCTGAAAGTAGATCCACATTTCCCAGAAGCATCCGATATTGAAAAAGCTGCCCAGGCGCTCCAGGCCGAGCAGCTGGTCGCTTTTCCAACCGAGACGGTGTACGGGTTGGGAGCCAACGCGCTGGATAGTGAGGCGGTGAAGAAGATCTTTACCGCCAAAGGCCGGCCCGCGCACGACCCCTTGATCGTGCATATCAGTGACTTGAGGATGCTGGATCAGGTTGTCAGCCAGGTTTCAGAAGAAGCGCTGAAATTGGCCAGACGTTTCTGGCCGGGGCCGCTGACCCTGATTATGCCCAGGCATGCCAATATCCCAGGCGAGGTTACAGCCGGGCTGGGCAGCGTGGCAGTGCGCATGCCTTCTCATCCGGTAGCCCTGGCGCTGATCCGCCAGGCCGGCATTCCGGTCGCCGCGCCTTCGGCAAACCGGTTTGGCCATACCAGCCCGACTTCTGCCGCGCACGTGCTGGCTGATCTGGATGGCCGGATTGAGATGCTCCTGGACGGCGGGAGCACACCCATCGGGGTGGAATCAACGGTGCTGGATGTGACCCAATCTCCCGCGAGAATATTACGCCCGGGTGGTGTATCCTATGAGGCGCTGCAAGAGTCATTGGGAACGGTTTTATTAAACGGGCAGAAAACCAGCGAGGAAGAAGATCACCCTCAGATCTCGCCGGGATTGCTCAGCCGTCACTACGCCCCAAAAGCGATTTTGGTCCTCTTCGAAAGCGAAGGCGGCCAACAGGTTTGCGAGGAAATGCGGCAAAAAGTTGAGCTGCTTCTGTCGCAAGGCAAGCGGGTGGGGGTGATGTGCGCGGTGGAAGACGGGCCCTTTTTTGACGGGTTGGAAGTAGATTTGCAACTGCTGGGATCGGTAGACCGGCTGGAAGATATCGCACGCGGGTTATACCTGGCACTGCGCTCCCTGGATGAGACCGGGGTGGATTTTATTGTGGCCAGAGAGTTTGGCAGCCAGGGGATTGGCCTGGCCATTCAAGACCGGCTGCGCCGCGCGGCCACACACAAAGCAGAATAAGGATTTCCGTCCGGGGATGGGGGGGTGTACTGTGAGGTGCTTGGCGCAGGTCAGGGGGATGCTCCATTCTTGATTTGATAATAACAGCAGATTTCCAGATCGCCAAGAATCAATTGGTTACGCTTCCCAAATGGGGAAGTGAACTACGCTCAGCTAAATGGTCTGTAATTGCTGATGCAGGCACTGAAAAATTCTCACCATAGCCCAGGTATCTAGTTTGCAATATTCCAGAAGCGCAGTTTTTGTCTTTTCCATTTCCTCCGAAGATGGATTATTATTAATTAGCTCCCACCAGACGGCCATTGCCTGGTCACCTTTGCCGATTTCCATTTGATCATAGCTGAGTTCAGGAACCATTACGGGCAAGACGTTTTTGATGGACCATCCGCCTTTAAATCCAGGGTGCAGATAATATCCGAAATTGATGAAATCCCCGAGATCGTAAATTCGTTCATTGAGATCAGTGAGAAAATCGGCATATTCCGGGTGAAGGGCTGCCAACTCTTTGTTCCGGGTCATTTCAAAAGGTTTGAACCATACAAAAACTGTTCCTATATCGCCAATGTCTTCTCTTAATTGTTTCACAAGCGATTTGGATGGATTAGTTTTGGTAATCGCCAGATGCTCTGTGTGGCGGATTTCGTCGTTCAGAGATTCCATTTTATGAAGCGAGTATTGAAAGACCATGTGTTGGTGCGGTTTGTAGCCCTCACATATTGGAACGGCGGCTAGGCAGGTCTCATAATCCAGAAAATACAGCGGGAAAACGAAGCGTTCAAATTCTTTTTGGATCTCTTCCCGCTTGATAAGCTCTTGATTGGATTGCGCAACATTTACGATTTGACGCTGTTTGGCACTAAGAGGGAAGGTGCCCGGGATGTCCTTAATATCGCGGATACCCTGGTTGATCAATTCCATTTTCTTTTTCTTTGAAAGTTTGGGGACGTCATAAATAGAGGTTTCTGGCAGTCCGGGGTGGCAGAGTTTCGGGTAGGGGCAAGTTTTGGGATCGAGACAATGCGGTATACCCTTCGGCACCTCTAAGCAAGCGGTTTCAAGGGCTTCCTGTCGGGTGGTTTTAACAGTATCAATGAGCTGACAAACTTTTTCAGTGATGTCCGTCGTGATAAACAGCTGTTCAATATCCAGATTGGAGGAACGGGTATATTCTTTATTGAGATGCAGGATGAAAACGCGGTCAATCTTGAGGTATTGGCTGGCAATCAGGAACTGGAAGGTAGCGTCATATTGGTTTTCGGGTTTAACCCCTGTGCTGCTTTTGACTTCATATAGATGATATGAATCGGAGCCGGGCTGATGCACGAGGAAATCCACTCGGGCAGTGAATCGGTTGTCGGTGAAGGTCTCTTGAGAGATTAATCGCTGGCCGGACTCCAGGATAAATTTTTCAAGATACTCCTGGGCAAGGTGTTCGACTTGATAACCTTGATAGCTCAGATGGGTCTCAAAGGCGGATGGTGTTCTGTCGATGTGGTCATGTCTCTCAGCCCACAGATGCAGTGGGGCTTCCAAGAATAACAGGAAATCAGATTTGGTGAGCAGTGTATTGTTCTCCATAGGGATATGATATCCGAAAGTGATGATCCAAGTTGCGTTTTTGACTTCACTGTAAGAGGACCTTTTCTAGTTAATATTCTTACAGGATTTTTTGGATAATTTCTTGTGAAGCGAATTCTGAGTGTTTTCCGTGAAGTGGCAAGGTGATTTTAAATAATTTTGTTTGTAATTAATGGATGTTTCTTTTCAATTTGGCCTGATTTTCACGTCACGAAAATAAAATATGCGATGTAAGCTATAATAAAATTCATCAAAAAACAATTAATCAACTATCTGAAGGGGATGAATCGTGAAAGACGCTGACGTAAAATTGCTACAAGGATTTTTTAAAGAAATTCAAGAAAAAACCGAATATAAACTTCATAAAAGAATATTAGAAGCAGCCATTACTGAGGAAAAAGATTTTTTAAAAGCAATGGAGCAAGAGTTGGGGAAATATTTGTTAGAGGTATTAAACCATGAAAATTAAAAAAATTTTTATTGAAGGTTTCCGTGGTTTCAATTCGGGTCAAGAAATAACTATTAATCCAAGTATCACAATAATTTATGGGCCTAATAGTTATGGTAAAACAAGTGTGTCCGAAGCACTTGAATGGTTATTATTCGGTGTAACATCCAAAGTTGAAGTTAGTGCGTCTGGAAAAAATGAATTCAAAGGAACCTATAGAAATATTCATTACCCCCCTACAGCTACTCCTTTCGTAGAAATGATAATTGAAGCTAATGAAGAAGAAATTATAATTCGAGGTGAATTAGGAAAAGATGATTCAATTAAACGTTTTTACAACGGAGAGTTTGTGACTTTATGGCCTTGGGAAACACCCGAATTAAAAATATATTCTCCTTTTATTTTGCAACACGCTCTCCAAGATTTATTGCTTACAACACCATCAAATCGTTATTCTAGATTTTCACAATTATTGGGAACACAATTATTAGAAGTTTTCCAAGATGCTTTTAATTCACTAGCTACAAGCTATAACCCTCCCTGCAAGATACAAATTTTTATTGATAATCTGAAGAAAGTATTCTCGCAATTAGACGATAATCGTTTTTCTGACTTTAAAATGGCTATTCGAGGGTTGAATTTACAAAAAGTTATTGAGGCTCTGAACGCTATGGTATCAACAACCCTCAATATTGAAGATGTTAATGTTATTAGCGATGAAAGAGAGATTAATGCAGAAGTACTAAATAAACTCATTGCAAATAGGCAGGAGGAAATTAGTGCAATATTTGATAAATCAATAGTACTGCAAGACTTCTCTGAGCAAGAGCAGAAGGATATTGAAATAACTCAAAAATATTTAGCTTCCTTTATTACGCAAGAATTAATTGACCAATATCTTGAATATGCTCAATTGAAGGCTCAATCCGAATATAAAAAACAAGCAAGTTTCTATGAAGTTGGTTTGCAAATCAAAAAAGCACTTCCTGAAAAGTGCCCATTTTGTGGAGCTGAAATATCTAATGACATAAACACACATATTTCTAAAAAACATGCTGACATAAAAAAGTGCATTTCGGAATTCAAAGAATTGGATGATAGAAAAGAAACATTTTTGAAAGACTTGGGGGCGTTTACTGAAAAACTAGAAAGTTACTATACTCTGTTATATAACAAAACATCTCAGTTAGCTGCATTAGATAATGATGAAGATAGAGCAAAGGTTGTATCAATCTTTGGCGATATAGAATTACAGACTTATTATGATTTGATGAAAATAGTTTCACAAGTGCGTGAAACTCGGCAGAGCTTTATTGAAAAGAAACAGAATGCTAAGCAAGCGATCCAAGTAATTGAAGATTCTTTTGTTAAGTTTCATCAATCAACTGATCATATTAGTGCATTGGGGAATGCGATTTTAGAGTTCCTATCAGCAGGGAATGAAGTTTTTGAAGTAATAAAGATAAATGCCAGCACGGTTTTGCAAATTGCTGAGAAATTTGAAGTAAGACTAAATGCATTAGCTGGAACACAGCAATTAGCTTTGTTAATTGACTTATTGGGGCGTTTTGAAAGCATTAAGAAATATATTGATATTAGCCAAGCGGTAAACTCAATGAAGGACTTACGTGCGACTGTAACAGAATATGTTTCTGAAAAAACAAGAACTATTCTTGAGGATCAACTTACTGATGAGGTAATGCACTGGTATAAACAAATCAAGACCACTGGAGATCCTGATGTTCATTTTTCAGGATTTTCATTAGGTGGCACTAAAGCGCGGCATGAAATTTCTGTTCAAGCTACTTCATATGGTCAGGAATTGGTAAGTGCAGTATCCTCATTGAGCGAATCCAAGCTCAATGCATTAGGGTTAAGTATAAAGATATCGAACAATATTAAAGATGGAATACCTTTTGACTTTTTGATAATTGATGATCCTGTTCAATCTTTGGATGGCGATCATGCAACTCAAATTTCTATGATTATTCGAAAGCTTGTTGAGGAATATGGTAAGCAAATAATTCTTTTGTCTCATAATAAGACATGGTTAGACCAATTAATAAAAGGGAACCAGTCACTGAATGGTATTTATTATGAAATGACGGGCTTTGATGTTACTGGGCCCAAATTGTCTTTGAATACATGGATACCATGGCAAAGGCGATTGCAAGATGTTAATGCAATTTGTAGTGATACTTCAGCCTCGCTAGTAAAATTGCAACAGGCTGAAGAAGAGATAAGGCTTGCAGTTTGTGATATTACAAGCATTTTATATAAAAAGAAAACTGGGAAAGTAAAATCTTCACATGATCTAAATGGTGGAAAAGTTAGAAGTATGTTGCTTGAAGCCGGATTACCATCAAGTTTAGTGGATCGGATTTGCCAGACTTTCTCTACGACTGACGATTCTCATCATTCTGGCGAGAATTATGTACCCAGTCGAGAACGGTTATTTCTATATCACTCGTGGGTACATGAGTTAGCAAAGTATTTGAATACTTGAAAATTGTGCTTTTTGTGATGTGAATTGCCATTCTAGATAAGCGTTGGTGTAACTTGTTTAGAAGTAGCAGAGAGTGGTGGTCAAACCAAAAAATTTTCCCTCCACAAACAATGAATACAGACTAAATTTTAATATCTCCAATTACGGTAAAAAGTTATTAGTATTCCAATTTGAGGCTTTTTCACGTTCCTTACCCTCCCCTCCAGATGTATCTTCCGATCAGAAAAGGTGTGGGGCCCAATTCTAATGGAAAGTGTGTACGCATAGAATTTCCGCAAAAACAAAACCTCCTTCCCCTGAACCAGTCGGGGAGGAGGTTAATGGCTTTACTTATCGACAGGCTATGATTAAAACAGCGACTCGTGGGGGTGTTTTTCGTCCAGTTTCGCCAGCAGGTATGAGGCCGCCGCGCCAAAGGCGAACAGCACGGCGCACACCAGGATGGTCCAGCCGCGCACGCCCTGAGGGATGATGGCGGCGGTAGAGCCCACCACAATCCCCAGGATGATATGATACATCACCGCGTAGCCTTTTTTGAAGGCCCAGGAGGCCAGCTTGGCGAAGACCAGCACGCACAGCACCACCCCGGCCCCGATAGGCAGGA
>ENA-OSEO01004889-OSEO01004889.1-sediment-metagenome-genome-assembly--contig:-NODE-4889-length-13486-cov-5.271236_pt1 | contig 13486 bp, 13 predicted proteins | sample MGYA00237883_ERZ534232 | MGnify/ENA metagenome assembly ERZ534232
TTATGCGCACACTTGATCCTGGTACCATGGGTGGTGATCAAGGATGGGGATTTCGCTTGATGATGTTTTTTGTAACTTTGGGTGGCATTTTTATCATCAGTGCATTGATCAGTGTTATCAGTAATGGCCTTCAAGGCCGCATTGAAGCACTCAGTCAGGGTCGCTCCCGGGTGATTGAGAATGGCCATACGGTTATCCTAGGCTGGAATGACCAGGTGTTCACCATTGTGGAGGAACTTTGTAGGGCGAATAACAATCAAACCAATGGGTGCATCGTCATCATGGGAGATGAGAATAAAAGCTTGATGGAACAGCAAGTTCGTGAAAGGGTGCCTGGCATCAGTCACACGCGGATAGTTTGCCGCACCGGATCACCAATGGATGTTTCATCGCTGGCAATATTAAGTCTTGCAAGTGCTAAGTCGATTATTATCCTCTCACCTGACAATGATGACCCGGACGCTGATGTCTTGAAAATGGTCCTGGCAATCAAACGGGCTCCTGTTTCCCCGGGCACCAAATACCATATAGTGGCTCAACTCCGTAATAGTATAAATTCTACGATTGCCCAGGTCGTAGGAGGCGACGAAGTGGAGTGGTTGTTAACTGAAGATATTGTTGCCAAGGTAGTAGCCCAGACCTGTCACAAATCCGGTCTTTCTTTGATCTATACCGACCTTATGGATTTCTCAGGTGATGAGATCTATTTCTTTACTCACCCGGACTTGGAGGGAAAAACCTTTGGTGAAATTCTGAACCTTTTTGAGAAGAATGCTGTGATGGGTATCCAAAAACTTGGACAGGCACCTCAGTTAAATCCACCGATGGGTACGCTGATTGAAGATGGCGATCAGATATTCTTGATTGCTGAGGATGATGACATGATCTACTTGTCCGGAGAGCCAGTTGATATTACTGATCCTGCGGCGATACAAAATAATAATGAGGTTTCAGAAAATATTGAAACAGTGCTAGTTTTAGGTTGGAATCGCCATGTTGCCAAGATCCTGAGAGAATTGGACAATTACCTTGGCACCGGGTCAAAGTATCCTGGTGATCGCCAATATTGAACTGATCAAACAGGATGCTTCGTGGGGGGAGAACAAATTAGAAAAGTCAAAGGTTTGCTTTCAAAATGGCGTTACCACTGAACGGCAGGTGTTAGATGCCCTAGATCTCTCCAAATTTAATCACATCATAATACTCAGTTATAACGATTATTTGACCAAACAGGTTGCCGATTCCAAAACATTGATCACATTACTTCACCTGCGCGATATCTCGGCACATTGCCCACACTGCAGTTATTCGATTGTCAGCGAGATCCTTGATATTCGCAATCGCAACCTGGCTGAAGGTTCAAGTGCTGATGATTTCATCGTCAGCGATAAAATGATAAGTTTGCTGGTCAGCCAGGTATCAGAGAACAAAGCCGTGAATGCGGTGTTTGCGGATATCTTCGATGCTGAGGGGTCGGAGATCTGTTTAAAGCCAGCTTCGCTCTATATCCGTCCGGATCATCCTGTTAGCTTCTATTCCATCGTTGAATCCGCACGCCAAAAAGGACAGCTGGCGCTTGGTTACAGGCTGGCAGCTAACGCAACTAATTCTGAAAAGTCATATGGCATTGTGTTAAATCCAATAAAATCTTCAGTTGTTCAATTTACTGAGGCTGATACGATCATTGTTCTGGCAGAAGACTGAAACAAAGCGGGATCTATTTCTCCTGATTAATTTATCAGGCGCATGAAGATCGTTTGATTTTATGATGGTCGAATAAAATTAAACTGGGAAAAGGGTGAGTCATTGATTTAGTGTTTGGAAAATATCTGTGGGGTCCTTTCTCGTTCTGATAAAACCACGCGACCCACCCTGCTAACACTAAACACACAAAACCCGGCGGTGTGCCGGGTTTTGTGATTCATCCAAATTCTAATGCGCGTGCTGGAATTCGGGGGGATAATTCTTCTCGAGCTCTTCAGCTTCGTGCTTGGTGTGGGCGACCGTGCCATGCGGATGGTTGGCTGGAGAGTAGATGGTATACATCGACAGGCGTTCTGTCGGGGAGGTGTTGATAATGTTGTGGACCGTTCCTGCCGGAATGACCACCACATCGCCATCCTTCACGTTGATCTCGTCATCTTCAGTGACCACTTTGCCTTCACCGGCTTCAAACCTGAAGAACTGGTCAACGTGATCATGCACTTCCTGACCAATATCTTCCTTGGGCTCCAGTGACATCAAAACCAACTGCAATTTTCCGCTGTAAAGCACTCGCCGGAAGTCAGTGTTTTCGATGGTGTCTTTTTCAATGTTAGTGTAATAAGGTTTCATATTTCTCCTCTTTCTTTTTATCGTTAGGTTAAAAATACCAAATTACTATAAGATTCATATAAGACGGACTGCTCCTCATCACCTTTCTTCCCCTAAGTTAATCTTTGCAGCAAAGCCTGAGCTTAGCCCGGCAGATTGACCTTTGGCAGCCGCTCAGCCAGACCGTCCAACTGGGCTTCGGAGACCGTGCCATTCGTCATTCCATTATGCAGATATTGGTCATAAGCAGAAAGATCCAAAAGGCCGTGCCCAGAGAGGTTGAAGAGGATGACGTGCTTTTCGCCTTTTTCACGCGCGTCGAAGGCTTCATCAATGGCTGTGCGAATGGCATGGGCAGATTCAGGCGCCGGCACGATGCCTTCAGCACGCGCGAATTGAATCGCCGCTTCAAAAACAGCCCGCTGTTCCACCGCCACAGCTTCAACCAGTCCGGCGTTATATAGCCCGCTCAGGATGGGTGCCATGCCGTGGTATCTGAGACCGCCGGCATGAATGGGGTCGGGAATAAAATCGCTGCCCAGGGTGTACATCTTGAGGATGGGCACGATCCCTGCGCTGTCGCCGTAATCGAAACCATAAATGCCCCTGGTCAGGCTGGGAGTGGCAGTCGGTTCAACCGCCAAAAAGCGAGTTTGCCGCTCCCCTTTCAGTTTTTCCCTCAGGAAAGGAAACGCCAATCCTGAGAAATTAGATCCGCCGCCCACGCAGCCAATGACAACATCCGGATATTCTCCTGCCAGGTCCATCTGCTTGAGGGCTTCTTCGCCGATGACTGTCTGGTGCAGCATGACGTGGTTGAGGACCGACCCCAAGCCATACTTCTTTTTCCCACCGGATTCTGCCGCCACCACGACTGCTTCGGAGATGGCAATACCGAGCGATCCGGGGTGATCGGGACGTTTTTCAAGATAACTTCGCCCACTTTTTGTGCGTGGGGAAGGGCTGGCAAAGACCTGCGCCCCAAAAGTCTCCATGATCACGCGGCGGTAGGGCTTGCCCAGGAAGGAGGCATTGACCATGAACACTTCCAGGTCGATCCCAAACATCTGGCACGCCATCGCAAGCGCACTGCCCCACTGACCCGCGCCGGTCTCGGTGGTCATCGCGTGGGTTCCGCTGATCTTGTTGAAGAAAGCCTGGGGAATGGCGGAATTCAGCTTGTGTGAACCCGCCGGAGATTCCCCCTCATACTTGAAGTAAATATGGGCAGGGGTATCCAGTGCTTTTTCAAGCCGCCGCGCCCGGATCAGAGAAGTCGGTCGATAAAGTTTGTAGATCTCGCGCACTTCCTCAGGGATGGGTACGTAGCGTTCCATGGTTATCTCTTGCTCAATGAGCGGGAGTGGGAAAAGGGCTTCGAGAGCATCCTTGGTGATCAGTTCTTTGGTGGCAGGGTTGAACACAGGCGTTGGGGGTACGGGGCTATCTGCGTTCATGTTGTACCAAAAGCGCGGAATATCGCTTTCGCTCAAGTGGTAACGGGTTTGTTCTTGGTTCTTCATGGCAATTCTCCTCGGTTGTTGGTTTTAAATCAAACACATCCATCCACTGGGGACGAATGTGTCAGCAATCCGCGGTGCCACCCCGGTTAAACCAGCCTGTTTAATCAAAAAATCCCTTGTGATGCACACAGGGAATAAGCCAACTTCACTCTTTTTGAGTACGGCGACGAAGTCGCGATACCCTTTACCCAGATAACGGTGGCATCTCCGGCACGGGGAACTTGCCATTGGGCGTTCTCCCTGCAACTCAGAGGTCCATTCGACGCAATCGTGTGGGCAGGTTTTCAGCGGCTCCTGCTCTCTGTGCCACCGTCTTTGCGGCTACTAGTCCTCGTCAAAGTATTTCAATGATCGATTAGGTGCAATAATAGGCAGAATTCATATGGGGTCAAGTGGCAAGCGCGATTTACCCAACAAAACCGATTCTTGAAGGACCTTTGTTTTTTTGTATAACACAACCCTCTGTTTTTCCGACCGATTGTGAAAGTGTCGCTCTTGTTAGTTCGCCATAAGCCACTGGATCATTGCAGCCATTTCTTCATCTGTTAGCACAACATCCGCGTGACTTCGCTTTGCGAGCACATTCAGCCACTCCTGTTCGCTAAGATTCTGGCTTAACAGGAAGTTCAACGAATGATGTCCCTGTAACTTTTCCGTAATAAACGCCTGCCACTCATCATCAGTCTGCGGGAGGTTGCTTGTTGGTGTGTTAGTTAATGCCGGGGGTTCAGTTGTCGCAGTCAAAGCTTGCGTTTCAGCAGGTATGGTCTCAGAATCTTTAATTACAACCTCGGTTGCTGGCAGAGTAGCGGTGACCGCAGGACTGTTCATCGCAGTGGTTGTCGGTGAGGTGTTGGCACCGCAGGCCGTCATCAGTAGAACGCCCATCAGGACGATAAAACTTAAGGAAGAGATATATTTTTTCATTTATGCTCCTTGCGTCTGCTTTTCAAAGCAGGAATGAACGCAATTATAGTAGCAATACTTTTTCACGAGTTTTGGCTTCAAGGTGGCGGATTGTAAGCACACAATGCTTGTATTAATTTGCTTATCCGGTGCTTTCAATCTCGCCCTACAGTACGCTCCATTACCATTTGAGTTTGTTTTTGAAACGTTTGCCAGCAACGAATTGCTTGAATTGGCAACACCAAATTTCTGCCGTAGTGCGAGATTGAGGGCATTTCTGAATTGGCAAACAGGTCGATAGTTCCGTCCTCAATCCGCCGCACGATTTCATGTTCCAAATTAGGGCGAAGCTTCCTGCACATGAGCATCTTGTGAGGGATGGTATTGACTTTGGGACGCTTCGCCCCTACACCTGTCCGACTTTTTTTCAATCTCGCCCGACAACACGTCCAGAGTTATCCATCCCATCACTCAACCCTAGTGATGCCGGTGTCAAACCGGTCAGCAATGGTCTTTCAGGCTAATGGATCCCCCAAATTGCCCCATTGTCCGCTTGCTCCTGTAATATAATCCTGCCGATGAAGAACGCACTTAAATGGAGCAATAAACTCCCTGGAGAAGCTTTGCTGCTCCTTACTGCAATCGTCTGGGGCACAGGGTTTGTGGCGCAGCGCCAAGCGATGGAAGGCATGCCGCCTTTCGCCTTCATTGCCCTGCGTTTTTTCCTGGGCTGTTTGGTTCTGCTGCCGGCATTGATTCTGAAGAAGGTCGGCAAGAAGAAACCCAACGCTTTCAATTGGAAGGGGTTTTGGCGAAATTTGGTTTTACCCAGCGTGTTAGCAGGCCTGTTTTTATTTGCCGGCACGAGCATGCAGCAGCTTGGGATCCTGACCACCAGCGCATCCAAGGCGGGCTTTCTGACCGCGCTATACCTGGTGCTCGTGCCCGTATTCGGCTTCTTCCTGGGCAAAAAGGTCAATCTCTGGGTTTGGATAGGGGTGGCTTTGGCTTTAGTGGGGGTCTGGTTTCTATCGGTAAACCTGGAGATGAGCATTCAAAAAGGCGATATCCTAATTCTCATAGGCGCACTGTTTTGGGCTCTGCAAATCCTTGCGCTGGAACACTTCACCCCGAAACTGGACGCTCTGGAGCTGGCTTTTGGCCAATTTCTGACCGCCGCACTGCTCGGATTGGCGGTGAATTTGACGACCGAAAGCAGCTTGTTTGCATTTGATCCATCTGCCTGGGGACCACTTCTCTATTCCGGGGTTGTCGCGGTCGGGATCGGCTTCACCTTGCAAGTCTTTGGACAAAGCAGGGTTGAATCAGCCCTGGCATCCCTGATCATGAGCCTCGAGGCAGTTTTCGCCCTGTTGGGCGGGATGATCTTTTTAGGGGAGAGGTTAAGCGGCAGGGAGTGGCTGGGCTGTGCGGTGATGCTGGCAGCGGTTATCCTGGTGCAGCTAAAAGGGCAACAACAGAAGCCTGAAGTTGGAATGTAATGATTTCTTGATCAAATTTGCGTACTTATTCTACCGGCGAAATCGCGATAATGTAGCGTGTCTGGGTCCAGTAATCGGCATCGGGATCCGTGATCTCATCCAAAGCTGCTCTGCCGCAGAAATAGATCAGCAGCGCGTCCGGGTCTAATTCCGCAAAGCCGCTCTCGGGGTAGGTGCTGGCCAGATATGGCGCTAAATCCATGGTATGGCGCGAGAGTTCTTCCACCTGCCCGGAATGGACCCTCACAGCCGCTGTCACCTTCCCCTGCCGCGAAAGTGCCTGGCTATAAACCTCCACCTCACTGCCCAGAAGGCACTCATTCAGTCTCGCTTCCATACTCTCGAGCGGCTGCACTTCGTTGAGCGCGTTGGTCTCCAGGAAGTACTGCAAGTCGGTGGCAGGAGAGCGTTCCAGCCAGAAATCCCAGCCTGAGTGGATCCACAAGCCTTCGTAACCCAGGTGTTCCCAGGCTACGGCGAGATCCTTCCCCACGCCAAATTTTCCATCCTCAAAAACGCCCGGATACCATGGGATGATATCGATCGGCAGGATTTCTACCTGTTTACCATCCGGACAGCGCATGGAAAAAGTAAAACCAACTTGCTGATCCAACAAATTCATCCCGCCAAAAGTCATCCACAGATCATCTTCCCCGTCTGGTTTGGGCACATCTTCTGCCAACTGCTTGGCTGGCAATATAGCTGGGGTATCGGCATTCTCGATGACAGAAGCTGACTGCTTCATGGAAACCGAGCTTACATTCTGGTCAGGCTGTTTGAAGCGAAGCATTTTTACCAGGATGAAAACAGACATCAGCGAGAAAATGATCCCGATGACTAAAAAGAATGGGTTGGCTCGCCTTTTCATAAGAGCAGACAAAACCTTATTCAGGGTCGCGTTTGCTGACAATCAGCCCGGAGAAATACAAGAAGAAAGCAGCCACAGCGATTAAGCCAAAGACAAAACCCAGCGTGGAGTAATTACCTGGGTTTCCTCCAGGGCCTACGGTTGGGGGCAGGGAAGGAACGGGTGTGGGAGGAGCTTCGGTGGCAGTTGGCGCAGTCGTGGCCGTCAGAGTAACCTGAGCTGTTGCGGTGCAAGGCAGGCAAGGTGGAGGTGAAGCGCTTGCAGTCGCCGTGTAAGTGGAGTTGGGCGTGAATGTGACGGTCGGTGTGAACGTTGGTGTGCTGGTTTCGGTAGACTCAGGTGTTCCTGTTTCCCCCAACGGCACGATAGTACGTGAAGTTGCAGTTTGTGTAGGGTTAGTCGTTTCAGTAAGCTTGGGCGGATAAGTTGCCGTGTTGGTCAGAGTTGAGGTTAGAGGGATCGTGGCTGTGTTGGTCACAGTCGAGGTGGAAGTTGGAGGAATCGTGGCTGTGTTAATAACAGTTGAAGTTAGATTGAGCAGGATGGGTGGTGTGTTTGTCACAGTTGAAGTAGCAGATGGGGGAATGGTAGCTGTGAAGGTGGCGGTTGGGCGATTTGTGGGGGTGCTGCTGGGGACCCAACCACCATGCATCAAAATACCAGAGAGGCTATCTGAATCTGTTTTGGATGTTAAGCTTTCAAGGGTATTTTCCTGCATCAGAGAGGCTTTAACCGCCTTAAAGGACCGCCAGGTAAATGGGATTAATAAGCCAATTAAAAGCGCCAGGAGTGCCAGCAAAATCAGCGTATTTCGCTTTCTTTTTTTATTTTTTTCCATACCAACCTCTTTAGGCGAACAGCCAACAACTCGAAAAACAGAGCTTTTCTCAACATTCTTATTGCAAGTAATGTGCCGAAGGGAGTATGCGAGCCAGGCAACATCCACACAAAAAAGGTGGCGGCATGTTAAAATCTGATCAATGGTGAGAGGAGTGACATGGCCAGACAAATGCCCCCCGAAAAGCGTGTGAGCAAAGCACGTGAGTTAATTAAAAAAGCGCGTGAGATCCCCGTGCCAAAATCAGTTGGTTGGGAGCACTTCAGCTACACAGCCCAGGTAAAAGATACCCTCAAGCAAGCTTTTGAGCTCGTGAAACTCATCAACCACTCCCCCTCCACGCCCGATGAGGTAAAAGCGGACGCCCGTGCCGTGATCGACGAAATCGCCGTTGCTGAAAAAGAAATTCTCAAAGCTTCAAAGAAGTCTTAGGTCTTCCTCGTCCACATACTCTCCGAAATTTCCGGAGTCTCGTTTGGTTTTTTAGGTTTGCTGACTGTGTTTAGCCCTTGAAATATGCCACGCTATCCTGTGGAAGCACAATCTTCCCATCCGCTGCGTGCTGATCAAAAAGTTCTCCGAGTTCTGCCAGGTAAGAGTTAAATTCCGGGTCTGTCTCAATCAAAGAATATGAGGCTGATAAGGCGCGATTGACGAAGGTCTGACGGTCATAGATAAGAGGGTTTGAGAAGCGCCGCTCTTGAATCTCCTCTCCAAAAAAAGCGCGTTTGGCGCGATTCCTGGCGTCTTTCCCTCCGCTGAAGCCTTTGAAATTGGGGCAGTACTTCTTGAAGATGCGTTCACGACCGAGGTTGATCTCTGCTGAGATCCCCGCTTCGTTCCACGCCAACACGACAGGCGCCCCGGGCAGCAGGATGCGCTCGCATTCTAGCCTGAAAAGCTCAGGGTCAAACCAGTGGAATGCCGCAGCCGCGGTGACCAGGTGAAAACTGTGGTCGGGCAGAGTTGTCTGCTCGGCAGTGCCAACAACTGAGACAAAATTTGGATTCTTGCCAAGCAGTTCTTCAGCTTTGGCGCGCATATCCGCGTTGGGTTCAACGGCAAAAACCTTTGCGCCCAGCCCAAGTAATTGGCGCGTGAAGATGCCTGTGCCCGAGCCAATATCCGCCACCAGTGAGCCTTCGCCAACCCCCCAAGTTTGGGCAATAAAATCCAACAATGCCTGGGCGTAATTGGGGCGGGCTTGTTGGTAGACATCGGCTTTTCCGCTGAATTTTTGGGTATTATCCATTTTTCTCCTCAAAGTCAGGCTGCATTCTTCCAAAGATCACTGCTGAAAAAGACCAGGGCATCCAGCTCAGAACCAAACAGGGCAAACATTCCAAATGGCGCTCTGCATATATGCTGTCCGGATGCTGTGGGTAGTGGTAGCGCGATCGCGCTCTCAGCAGCGTCTTGACCAAGTGAGGTCTCGCTGCTGGCAGAGCTGGCTTGTTCCCGGATTAGCAGATAAAACGTCCCCTGCGTTGTTGCCGCGCGGCAAAGGCTAACCCCTGGCTGCAGGGAATTGCAGTCGATTTCATCAACACGCAGGTCATAGCGATTGATCAGCACAGAACGCGCCAACTCCGTCAGGTCCTGCGGACGATATAAGCCGCAGCGTTCGTAAATATCCAAAATGACATCACTTTTGGCGTCGATGTAAGCACTGATGTCATGCGGGAATTGCCGGGCTGCAGCCATTTTGGCCTGAGCGTATGCTTCGCGATCCTGCGGATGGCCGCGCAGCCAGTCGCGAAAGGTGAGGTGCCGTTTGAGTTCATCCGCATCCGCCTGGAGCACATAAAGATTGTGGCGCATGAGTTGGGGTTCGCCCTGGTACCTGAAGGCTTCCCGCCCGAAGATGCCAAGGTCGCCCAGGTGGAAATATCCATTTGCCTCCAGCAAGGCCTTTACTTCCGTAAAGTTCGCTCCATCGAGAAGGACAATGTCTATATCCAGAATTGGTTTTGCTGCCAGATCAGGTACCGATGTGCTGCCCACATGCTCAACGCGCACGTCCTGTCCGGAGAGGATGCTCAGCAGATGCTTGCGCACTTCCTCAAAGCGAAGCGGCCAAGCTGGGTCATAGGGCAGCACCTCCACCGGTTTGGTCATGGTGACTCTCATTTTTAACCTGTTTTCTTCGTCCAGTGGTGACATATGCGCTTATTATACTGAAGCAATCCCTCCGAAGCACAAATAACACCTTTACAAATTAAATTGCCCTCCCTCACGATTCCCTCTACTATTCCTTGTCTTTTGGATTCTCAGAGATAGAATTGACTTACTAATCGATAAAGGATGCTCATAGTTTCAAGCACAACAACTGCCTCCACTGACTACCTCGCAAGTTTGCCGCAGGAGCGGCGTGAGGTCATTTCTGCCATTCGCGATCTGATTTTGGAGAATTTGCCGGAAGGGTACCAGGAATTGATGGACGCTTTCGACGCCATGGGCGTCAAACCCAACATAGGAAAATCCTGTATCCGCTTCAAGAAACTGGATCAGTTACCCCTTGAGACGATATCGCGTCTGATCGCAAAAACATCCGTCAAGGATTTTATTGAAGCGACAAAAGCCCTGGTCAGTTTTAGCTGTATGGACATTGGGGCTTGACAAGTAAGTATACCGTACGGTATAGTAAGTCTATGAATAACCGTGAGACTATCCTCGAGAACGCCTTGATCCTGTTTGCCTCCTTTGGATACGATGCCACCGGCGTGCAGGAGATCTGCGACCAGTCGGGCATCACCAAGCCGACCCTCTACCATTATTTTCGCAGCAAGCGCGGTCTCATGGAGGCTTTGCTGATGGAAAATTACACCCCCTATATCAAACGCCTGAAGGACGCCTGCGAGTACCGGCGCGACCTGCCGCAAAACATCGCGGAGGTGCTGCGCAGCACCTTCCATTTTGCTGAAAGCAACCTGCTATTTTACAAACTGCAGTTCTCCATGCGCAGCGCCCCAGCCCGCGGGGAAGCCTATGACATCATCAAACCTTGGATCAAAGCCCAGCATGAACCCGTCCTGGCTTTGTTTTCTGCCGCCGAGAAAGACAACGGCAACATGCGCGGTCGTGCCCAGGCTTACACCATCACCCTGCTCGGCATGGCAAACGCCTACATCCAGCAGGCTGTCGAGGAAGACATCGCGCTGAACGAGGAGCTGGCTTACCAGGCTCGCCAACAGTTCATGTATGGGATCTTTTCGTAATTTTTTTTATCATTAACACTATACCATTTGGTATAGCTTGGAGGAATTATGACCACTATCAATCAAAACAGCATTTTTTACCACATCTACCCGCTGGGGGCTTGCGCCGCCCCCCACTTCAACGACTTCCAGTCTGAGCCCCAGCCCCGCCTGCGCCAGATCCTGGGCTGGCTGGATCACATCCAGAGCCTTGGCGCCAATGCCCTCTACCTCGGACCAGTTTTTGAGTCCGGCAGCCACGGTTACGACACTGCCGACTATTTCCACGTCGACCGCCGTCTTGGTACCCGCGCTGACCTGGCAGAGCTTTCCAGCGCGCTCCACGCGCGCGGAATGCAGCTGGTGCTTGATGGCGTTTTCAACCACGTGGGGCGAAGTTTCTGGGCCTTTCGCGACCTGCAGGCCAAGGGGCAAAACTCCCCCTACAAAAACTGGTTTGCCGACCTGCGCTTCGACCAGCGATCTCCATTCGGCGACCCCTTCAGCTACGCCGCCTGGAACGGGCACTTTGACCTGGTCAAGCTCAATCTCGCTGAACCAGCAGTCAAGCAGCATCTTTTTGATGCCATCCGCATGTGGAAAGAGGAATTTCAGATTGACGGTATCCGCCTGGATGCCGCAGACGCGCTCAGTTTCGAGTTCATGCGCGACCTGCGCTCGTTCACCAACCAGTTCGACCCCAACTTGTGGCTGATGGGCGAGGTCATCCACGGCGATTACCGCCAGTGGGCCAATTCTGAAATGCTGCATGCTACCACCAACTATGAGCTCTACAAAAGCCTTTACTCCTCCTTCAATGACAGCAACTTTTTTGAGCTGGCGCATTCGCTCAAGCGCCAGTTCGGCGCTCAAGGGATCTACCGCGACCTGTCCACGCTCTACAACTTTGCCGATAACCACGACGTCAGCCGGATTGCTTCGCAGCTGCAGGACAAGCAGATGCTTCACCTGCTGTACTTTTTGCTGTTCACGATGCCCGGCATCCCATCAGTTTATTACGGCAGTGAGTTTGGTTTTGAGGGAGTGAAACAGTCGGATGACTGGAACCTGAGACCCGCCTTTGAGCTGCCCCAGCTGCAGAACCAGGCGCTCCCCCACGACCTGTGCGGCTGGATCGGGCATCTGGCTGGATTGCGCCAGTCTCAGCCTGCTTTGCGAGTTGGGAACTATGAAGAGGTGTTGGTGGCCTCCAAGCAATTTGCGTTCAGCCGGGAAAGTGGTACTGAATTCGTGGTGGCGGTAGTCAATAGCGGTCCCGAGCAAGTTGAATTGATCCTGCTCCTGCATGGCAAGGCAAATTGGCGCTTCGTGGATCTGCTCAACCCGGAAGAATCGTTTACCTGCGACCCAAGCGGGAATCTGCAAATTTCAATGAGACCGAACCAGGCTCGGCTGTTGAAAAACAGTTAGTCGAAGGTCGGGTCATCGTGCTCGAAGAGTATGTGTAGGTCGACCCAACAATCGTGGGATGGTGGGTAGGCTATCACGCGGCTCAGGAATGCATAAATAGTGTGACGCCAACCCACCCTACAATACCAAGGCCTGTCATCGCGAGGAGCGTAGCGACGTGGCGATCTCAGACACAGGTAGATGAATCCTACTCGAAGAGTAAACTTCCCACCGATTGATTAGTGGGAGCGTTTTAACATCCTGAACCTGCAAAAGATCCACTCACTAATGATTAGATTCTTCGCAAAAGCGTAGGGTGGGTTGGCGTAAAACAAAGTTGACTTTTGAAAGAATTCAAAAAGCCAACCCACCATTAACGCACGCACCACTACTATGTGGCGGGTTGGCTAAAAAATGGCCGGGATTAGTACAAACTCTGTTACGCCATAACCTGCTTTGCTGGCACAGGCGGCCGTTCTCTACAGCTGTTGGCTGCCCTCTCGTAGGGAACGTGGACCCGCCCTGGTAGCGAAGCGGATAGGGTGTTCCGTTCCGCTCGATGTCTCTGTTACTTAGATTCTTCGCAAAAGTGGCTCAGAATGACAAAGAAGAGGCGCCGGCGCAGGTCGGTTTGCTCCCTTCAACCCGACATCTAAAGGCGTCGGTGGGTTGGCTACAGCGAGGATTGAGTTGGTTCAGTTTTTTTATGACGCCAACCCACCCTACGATTCCCCCCTATCACCTATCACCTATCAGCTATCACCTTTTCCACTACCCAAAAATGGGAAAGGCCGAGCCGCTGCAGGGGAGTTCTCTCGAGTGTTTGCAGGAAAGAGCGCAGAAGTTTACCCAACGCAGGACGGCGCTCGATGATATTGTCGTAAGCGCCAAAAATCGTGCGGCGCTCGATGAACTTCACGGGCAAATCA
>ENA-OSEO01004890-OSEO01004890.1-sediment-metagenome-genome-assembly--contig:-NODE-4890-length-13484-cov-8.064593_pt1 | contig 13484 bp, 9 predicted proteins | sample MGYA00237883_ERZ534232 | MGnify/ENA metagenome assembly ERZ534232
TGCCGATTGCTGATTCTAACCGAAAAAGCGACAAGCCACCCGAACGATTGGGCATTTCGCAATGAAATTATACTTCAACGTGTTGTCTACAGAAAAAGTATCACCATTTACGATATTCTGACAGAATCGCGCGAATCTCTAGTCGAAAAAATCGTGGAAGAAATCATGAAGCCGGGAAATGGACTGCGCTTTCCGAATTACCGGAAGATGGATCCCGAAACCCTTAAATGGTATATTACCTTAAACTACCAACTGGTTGCCGCGACAGTAAAGAGCAGGGACAGATCCATTATACCGGCTTATGCCCGGGAAATGGCGTGTAAGGGTTATTTCGACGGCTTTGGGGCAAAAGAGGTCAGGGATTTATGGTTGCTGATCGGAAACACCATGAAGGAATCTCTCCTTACACGGCCGGAATTGAAGGATTCGAAACAAAGGGTGGACGACTACATCATTTTGACCTCACAGCTGGCGGCCGATGAAGTTGAAGATATGTATGAAGTTCTTGAAGATCAAACCCCTAAACAAGTCGTTTCCATGAAAGAACTCGACCTGGTAACCCGTGTTGAAAATCTGAAGAAAATTGTACGACAACTTGAAGGCAGCAATTCGTATTCATTGACAAATCGTGCGAGTGCAGACCTGTCCTTTAAAGATTATGGGGTGCTCATAAAGTTTAAAACTCACGTTTCCCAACCAACTCGGTTTGATCAGGCCTTAGGTGATAAGGACGCGCCCGACAAAAAGGAAAAGGTCGCAAACTGGGCTATGCACGTTAAAACAAAATACAAGGTTACATCAACGCCATGCATCCACTTTTTGTCCGGCCGCATCGCATCGCCGGAGGAATGTTCCGGTGATTACCTGTGCCATCACTGTGACGTCCACAAGTTGCTGAACGAAGAAAGCCGAATGGAAATCACTGATAAACCGGAATACAAAAACGTATCAGGGTATAAAATGATTGAAGATTATCATTATTACTTCGGACATTCGTGGGTGAACATAGAGAAATTTCGGCGTGTCAGGATCGGGATAGACGATTTTATTTCAAAAATTCTGGGCCGGGTAGATGAGATAAATCTTCCGCCGGTGGGAACAGTGATGAAACGAGCCGAAATCGGTTGTATATTAACTCGAACGGATAAAAAAGCCCCCATGCAATCGCCCATGTCCGGAACGGTTTGTGCGGTGAATGAAAAAGTGAAAAAAAATCCCGAACTCGTCCATGATGATCCCTACCATGAAGGATGGTTATACATGCTGGATTCCGAAAATTTCAAGCCGGAACTGGCAGGACTCTATTTCGGAAGGGAATGCTTTCAATGGATGGAAAAGGAGTGTCAACATCTTTATAAACTCATGGGCTCCAGATATGATCACCTTTCGGCCACAGGCGGTGGACTGGTTGACGACATATTCGGCGAATATCCCGAAATTTCCTGGAACCGGCTGGTAATGACTTTTTTTCATACAACAGAAAAGCGCTAAAACTTCCCCAACAAAAATTTTATCACGAAGCACGAAATTTTAAAAACACGAAAAAGTATATTTTTTTATTTCGTGCTTTCAACCTTTCGAGTCTTTGTGATTGTTTTTAAATATTTTGCACAAGAAGTACAAAATTGACAACCAGGGAAATACATTATGGGGTTATGCTGAGACATCAGGGTTCATCATTCAGGTATACGGCAACCGCACCGTAAAGGTGCTTCCTTTCCCAGGTTCACTTTCCACTGAGATGGTACCATTGTGTCTGGCGATGATGCCGTAGACCACGGAAAGGCCAAGGCCCACGCCTTTCCCCTCTTCTTTGGTCGTAAAAAAAGGTTCAAATATTTTTTCCATATTTTTTTTAGAAATGCCGCAGCCTGTATCAGAAATTGCTATCTCCAAGAGCGGTTCGGCCCCGTCGGCTCTGTTGGCTGTTATGGTCAGCGTACCTCCGCTTTGCATTGCTTCTGACGCATTATACACGAGGTTTAAAAGAACCTGCTGGATCTGTTTAAAATCGCATTTGATCTTTGGGAGATTCGGCGCAATGTTTTTTTTTAATTGAAGTTCTTTCATTTCCAGTTCGTGAGAAATGAGGTTCAGGGTTTTATTGACAATGTCTTCAATACTGTTGCTCTCCATGGTGATTTTAGTCCGACGGGCAAATGCCAGAAGGTCTTTAACGATTTCTCCGCACCGGGCTGTCTCGGATTCCATGATTGCCAAATATCGGGAAATTTCCTCAAGTTTTTCATGAGAAAAGCGATTCCGTGAAAGCTGTTTTATGATCAACCGGATATAATTTAAAACCCCGGCAAGCGGATTGTTTATTTCATGAGCAATAGTGGCGGCCAATTTGCCCAGAGAGGCCAGTTTTTCCGTCCAGACAATCTGTTCCTGGACCTCTTTTAAGTCCCGATAGGCTTCTTTTATGTTTTTATGCATATTTGCATTATCTATGGCAACACCAAAATGGTTGCCGATGACGGTCAGGAATTCAACAATTTCAGTTGAAAACGTGTTTGGGTTCAAGCTGGCTACACACATCACGCCTGTTGGTGTTCCTTTGCTTGTCAGTGGTATATAAACAGCGGATTGAAAACCTTCTTTTATGAAAAAATCAACATCGGGGTCAATAGATTGCATCGTAATATCTACTGTCCTTGCCTCACCCTCAAGCAGGGTCCGCCCCAGGAGACCGTCACCGGGTTGGCGGGATCTCAACAGCAGGTTGTTTGTAAAATTGGCCGAAACTCCTTTATGGGCAACCAAATTAAGGACCTCTCCTCCATTATTTAACAAATAAATACTGACACTTTCAAGTCCGGATACATCGAGGATTTTGTCAATTGTGCTGCTGAGTATCTCATCAATGTTCAAACTGCTGCTGATGATTTTGGAAGCGATATTTAAGGTGGCAAGCCGTATATTGAGCTGCTCGATTTCCCTAAGGGCGTCCTCTATTTTGATAATATCTTTTTTCATTCCCCTTAGCTGTTTTATTTTGTACGCAGAAACGTTCTAACCAGCCGGTCCCGATCAATCTCCGGAAAACGTCCGAAGATATCGTCAATCAAGTCGCCACCTGTCGCTGCCATTCTCTCGTACTCGGGTCCGAGAAACCTCAACAGATCCTGAATCTCATTTTCGATCCACTGGAAGCATTTTGTACCGGAAAAAAGCGACTTCATATCTATTTTAAGGCTGACAGGATTTAAAAAGAACAACCAGCCCCCTCCATACGGGTCCTTATGTGTGATATCCGGCTGATTTAAAACTTCATCGTTCACAACGGACACGACTCCGGAAACAGGAGACTGCATGGGGGCCTGGTGATCATTACGGTTCAAGGTCCACCCTATTTCGCCTTGCATCAAAAAGTCTCCGACAGAAGGAAGATGGATCCGTTCCGACGGCCCGAATACCTTGGAGGTAAAATCGTCTATACCGACCCTGACCCATCCGTCTTGAAGCGGTTGCACCCAGGAATGGCCGATGTGATGATAATAGTTGTCGGCGACCTGAACTCCCGAAACCTTCACATAGCTTGGCGTTTCGATGGTTTTCAGAAGAATATCCGCAAAATTTTTCTTCAGTTGCTCATTCGGAAGAACGGCTATTCCCTCACGATGGAGATGCTGGACATATTCTTTTCCTGTTATGGAGACCACTTCATCGTAATCAAAAGGCAGATCTATGCCAATAAGCTTTTTTGCATGGAATCCGGTTTTTTCTCTCTCCGTTTTTTTCTTCCTGAATTCATATACGTTGTTTTTCATGGCAGGTCCTCCTTTATCGAGATGCTTTAGCGCTGTTCAGTTGTATGAAAAAAGGTTTTTAACAGCAGGTTCCAGGAAATTTCGGGAAATTCGCCGAGAATGTCGTCAACCGGATCTCCGCCTGTGGCCGAAAGGTGCTCATATCGGGGGCCCATGAGCGCATGAAGATGTTGACACTCCTTTTCCATCCATTGAAAGCATTCCCTTCCGAAATAAAGCCCTGACAGTTCGGGCTTGAAATTTTCAGAATCCAGCATATATAACCATCCCTCACGGTACGGATCATCACGGACGAGTTCGGGATTTTTTTTCACCTTTTCATTCACCGCACAAACCGTTCCGGACATGGGCGATTGCAGGGGGGCCTTTTTATCCTTTCGGGTTAATATGCAGCCGATTCCGGCGCGTTTCATCCCTGTTCCCACCGGCGGAAGATTTATCTCATCTACCGGGCCCAGAATTTTTGAAATAAAATCGTCTATCCCGACCCTGACACGCCCAAATTTCTCTATGTTCACCCACGAATGTCCGAAGTAATAATGATAATCTTCAACCATTTTATACCCTGATACGTTTTTGCGTGCCGGTTGGTCCGTGATTTTCATCGGGCTTTCTTCGTTCAGCAACTTACGGACGTCACAGTGATGACACCTGTAATCACCGGAACATTCCTCCGGCGATGCGATACGGCCGGATAAAAAGTGGATGCACGGCGTTGATGCAATCCTGTACCTTGTTTTAACGTGCCTCGCCCAGTTTGCGGCCTTTTCCTTTTTGTTCAGCGCGTCCTTATCACCCATGGCCTTTACCATGGCCTGATCAAACGGGCAATGATAACAATCGTAGTCATAATCACAGAGACGAAAGTTAATGACCCCGGCCCTCATCCAGACACATTTATCTTCCGGCAAATAAAAACCCGGCATGTTTTTCTTGACTTCTTCATACGGCACCGAGACTAAGCCGTCACGGCCCAGATGTCGAACGTATTCCGGACCGGTTGCCGCCGCGACTTCTTCGTACTGAAATGGCTGATCGGGTCCGATACGTCCTTTTGCATCCATATCATTCTTTTTCGTTTTATTTACGTTACGTTTCATTCTAAACTTCCCTCCAATGGCTATATAAGACTTTTAACGCTTTCCCGAACACCCTTCCAATCCAAAACTGAATCCGCACTTATTTTCATCTGTTGCTAAATTAAAATGCAATGAGAATGCCAAGATGTGACAAAACGATTTTTAAAACAGTTACCTATTGGAATTGCTCATGTTTTTTTGTACCACAACAGGAACGGGTTTGTAGGAATGTTTCAATAAAAGAAGGGAGGTAGAATACTTTGGCTACATCATGAAACATGTTGAAGGCGAAGTATGTTTCAAAATATAATAAAAACAATTAGATAAGTCAATATTGTTTTTGGCTACACCCGTTGTAGCCAATTCACCATTCAATCACGCGACAGATCGACCCTTCAACGCTTTAGCCAAGTTTGTCCTGAAGATAAATGGTACAATACTCGCAAAGTTCAAGGGACATGTTATCCACCTCATCGACACCTCCGGAGAAGTGCATGAGACACTTTTTATGCTCACAGTGAAGCAGGTCCAGGAGGTGACCCAACTCATGAAGGGCAACCTTCACCACCCGTTCATGAACGAGAGATTTGGGCGGGGTGGAACCGTCTGAGTTTTTCATTAATCTAAACAATGAAACCAGGGCGCATTTTCCTCCCTGTCTGGCTTCGCCGAAGACATGGGTAAAAATTGGAATGAAGAGATCTTTATTGAGAACACCGATAATCTTATCATGATTGCCGAATTGCATGGCCTCCATGGCCTCAATGATAATGCCGGCATTATATTGCAGCCGTCTTTCATCAAAAGCATATTCGGGTTGTTCCAAAGGCGGAAGAATTTGAGTGGTAAGTTTGAAACGTCCGGTGATATGGTCCGCTATGATCTGTAAGGTGCTTTCAGGGACATCTCCCACCGGAATCACACCGACGGATTTTTTTTTTAAGGTCAACCTTCCGGCCTTTCCAAACGATACCGTTTCATCATTTTGTGAAGGGTAACCCGGTTGATTCCTAAAATTTTGGCGGATTGGGTCACGTTCCAGTTGTTCCCTTCAAGAACCTGTTGAATATATGCCTTTTCCATTTCACGTAATGATAAGGTTTTTGAAATCGGTTTGCCAGCCGGCCGAATAAATGATAGATCTTCAACATTGAGGGTGCGGGATTTGGAAAGGACCACCGCTCTCTCAATGGCATTTTCCAATTCCCGGACATTTCCCGGCCAATCATAGTGTATTAACAGTTCCATTGTATCGCGGGTGACATGATCGACATATTTGGTGGTTTCCTGGCAGTACTTTTTCAAAAAGTGCTCCACCAGCAAAGGGATGTCCTCCTTTCTTTTTCTAAGCGGCGGGATTTCGATCATAATGACATTGATGCGATAAAAAAAATCTTCCCTGAAAGTACCTTCAGCCACCTCTTTTTTCAGATCCCTTCGTGTGGCAGAGATGAGCCTGAAATCAACGTCAACTGGTTCTCTGCTTCCAATGCTCGTTATTTTCTTTTCCTCCAGGACCCGCAACAAATTGATCTGCATTTTGGGGCTGATCTCTCCGATCTCATCCAAAAAGAGAGTTCCTCCGGAAACAACCTCCAAAAACCCTTTACGGGCACGGGTGGCACCGGTGAACACCCCTTTTTGATGACCGAAAAGTTCGCTTTCCAAAAGAGATTCCGGCATCGCACCACAATTGATAGCGATGAAGGGAAGATGGGATCGGCGGCTTTCCGCATGGATGGCTTTGGCCACCAACTCCTTTCCGGTACCGGTTTCTCCGGCAAGCAAAATTGAAGCATCGCTTTGGGCAACCTCCGGAATTAGACTGAAAACTTTCTCCATTTCCGATGATTGTCCGATAATATTGTCGAAACGGGTGATTTTCTCCAGATGTCCTTTCAGATAGTTGTATTGTGATACGAGTCTTTTTTGAACGGATATCCGCTCCATGACAAGGGAGAGTTGATCCGGTTTAAAAGGCTTGAGCAAATAATCGGTGGCGCCGATCCGCATGGCTTTCACCGACGACTCAATGGACCCATATGCAGTAATAATGATCACGAGGGTATCCGGATAATCTGTCTTAACTTTTTCCAGCAACTCGATGCCGTCCATCCCCGGCATTTTAATGTCGACAAACAGGAGTTGGAAAGGATATTTCCCCAACTTTTCCAATGCTTCAAAGCCGGATGCAGCGGTTTCTACAAAATGACCGTATTTTTTAAACCAGTGAAAAAGGGATTCCCGAACAATGGCCTCATCATCCACAATCATGACACTCATTTTTCCATCCATGGTTTTCCTCCATCGGGCGAATAGACTAACATACAGGGAAAGTTAAAACAAATGAACTCCCTTCTCCCACCTTACTGTTGACTTTAATTTTGCCGTTGTGATTTTTCGTGATGCCATAGACGATGGATAACCCGAGACCTGTGCCTACCCCCTCTTCTTTGGTGGTAAAAAAAGGATCAAAGATGTATTTCAGATTTTTCTTGGGTATTCCATAGCCGGTGTCCTGGATCTCTATTTGAATCTTTTTCTGATTGCTGTCAAGTTCCGAAATAATTTGCAATTTTCCGCCGTCGGGCATGGCTTCGATGGCATTGAAAATCAGATTAAGAAAGCACTGTTGCAACTCGCGCTCATCTCCCCGTATGGTTAACAGTCCGGGAAAGAGATGGGTTGCCAATTGGACTTTTCGAAGTTCCATTTTATGGCGCGTTAAGGCAATGACGGAGTTTAAAACGTCGTTAAGATCAATTTCTTTGAATTCCTTTGGGGTTTCCCGGGAAAATGAAAGAAGGCTGGATACAATGTTGCCGCAACGTTCCAGTTCTTTGGCCATAAAGGAAAGATGTCTTTTAAACTGCTCCAGATCTTCCGGACTCGGTTTTTTCTCGGCAAGTATTTCATGCATTAAATACGTAAAAGTCAATAGTCCTTGAATGGGATTGTTGATTTCATGGACACAACTGGCCACGAGTTTTCCCAAAGAGATCATGCGGTCTTCCTGAACCATTTTTTGAAGGTTGGATTTTATTTCATCGACCTGTTTTGTCCAACTTTGCGACAATTCATCGGTGATGTCTCTCCATATCTCGATGATCCGAAAGATTTCACCATTCCGATCCAATAAAGGGAAAGCAACCAAATTACAAAACGTTGATCCTTTTCCCGGATGGGGGTGTTCGTGAATGACATGGCTGGACATCTTCGTTCGCAGGGTCTCAACCATGGGACATTTCATATCGGGTTTTGCACTTGAGCACGGCACATTAAAATTGTGGGAGACTTGGTAACAGTTGGCACCGATCACTTCTTCTTTTGATTTATTGACGGCTTTCAGGTAGGCTTCATTGGTTTCAACAATGGTAAAATCCGTATTGATAATGACAATAGCGGCCGTGCTTTGGTGGATCAGAAAATCGGAAAATTTTTTTTCAAACGCCAATAGTTCTTCTGTGGATGTAAGTCGCTGATTAAGCTCGAAAAGCCTTCGCATTAGCCTGCCGATGTTGTGTTCGATGACGCCGATGCCTTTGGGCCTGAAACGGATGATGTCGAGCAACACTTCTCTGCTGCCGGTCAGTTCGATGATACTGTCGATGTCTTTTATTTTAAAAAGATCCTGAAAGTTATCTGTGGTGTATATGCCCAGTTTTTTGGCCAGAACAAGGCCTACAGCCTCCGGGTTGATATCGCAAACACCGACGATATTGATCTTTAGATGGGTGAAGTGTTCGCTGCGGAGAAGATCCAGGAAGTAACTACAGGCCCTGCCGCCGCCGACGATGGCCAGATTAATGGTGTGGGAAATTTTATTTGGCGGGACGACCGATTTGCCCGGTGTATTTTTTTTAGGTTGGTTCTTTTCTCTCATGATCCACTCCCTTCAATTTGTCCGGCACCGCTTCACAGGCCGAAATTGATACAGAAGGATTACGACTGTTCAGAATACTCAAAACAATCAAGAGGGTAGGGTACAAATTACGGCACGTCCGGATGGTATGGTTCATTTATTAAAAATACTTGAAAATAAATTGAAAATCAAGATTGTATTCGGTTGGTTAAGATTTTGGGTTAAATATTTTCTTTCGGAATGCCGGAAAGTTTGATAATTGATAATTGTTTAGCGTTTTGAAACCATTTCCGCTTCAGGTATGATTAAATTTTTGCTGAAAGAACCCAAAATAATTGAAAATTGACGATTGAAAAATGTAGATTTATGGTATCGCTCCGCTCTGGTTTTTTTATAATTGGAAGCAGTCCTAAAATTTTCAATCTACAATCTACAATCGTTTGTAGCTCTCTGGAAAGCAGCTTCTTTCAAAGCACTAACCTTTTACAAAATAAGCAAAAACCGTACCAAACGAAAATGCACTTTTGTTGCAAATTCACACTATTTGATCTTTAACTATTTATCAACAGTGGGTTACATCTTTTTTGAGAAGTTATATCAATGGGGAGAGCGTCATTTTTTTGTTTACTATTGATTGTCACATTGTTAATGCTCATAAATGAAGATGAATCATCAAGATAAAATTTTCGCACTTATGAATAGACCGGGATTCTATCCTCACCCCGTGAGTCGCATAGAACAGCGAGAAACACATATTTCTCATGTCTTTCTCACGGGTGATTATGCCTATAAAATTAAAAAACCGGTCAACCTCGATTTTCTCGATTTCACCACTTTGGAAAAACGCCACCATTACTGCCATCAGGAAGTAATCCTGAACAGGCGGCTGTCTCACAACGTTTACCTTGATGTCGTACCCATCACCTTTAAAGGCGGCCGATACCATCTGGCCGGTTCTGGCGCTCCTGTTGAATATGCCGTTAAAATGCGACAACTTCCTGCGGACTGCTCCATGCTCAACCTGTTGCAACAAAAGAAGATTAACAGGGATCTTGTAAGAAAACTTGCTGTAATTCTTGCAGATTTTTATAATCAAGGCCCCTCCGTCGATCATATGCATTCCTCCGGGGCCTGGGAAACCATTCAGGAAAATTGTGAGGAAAACTTTCGACAAACCACTCGGTTCGCCGGTGAAATCCTTGATGAACGCCTATTCCGGATCGTCCAGTCCGCAACATTTTCCTTTTTACGCAGAAAAAGAGAACTTTTTGAAAACAGGATTAAAAGTAAAAAAATTCGAGACTGCCATGGAGACCTGAGAACCGGGCATATCTATTTTACCGGTGAAGGGATTCAAATCATCGACTGTATCGAATTTAATGAACGTTTCAGGTTTCATGACATTACATCAGATCTGGCATTTTTGGCAATGGACCTCGATTGTGAGGGTTTCCCGCAGATTGCCAATGATCTGCTCGATGATTATGTCCAATACACGGAAGATCCGGATATTTTCGTTCTCGTCGATTTTTACAAATGTTACCGGGCGTTTGTGCGTTGCAAGGTAAATTGCATCCGTCTTCAGGAAGATGGCATGGACAAGAAAGATAAGGTCAAGCTTCTTAAAGAAACCCATAAATATTTAGAATTCGCCTACCGATACGCGATACGGTTCATACGGCCCACGCTTTGGGTGGTGTGCGGAATGCCGGCTTCGGGTAAGAGTACGATCTCGAGAGAACTTTCAAAGGCCTTTGGGATTCAATTGTTTCAATCCGATGTGATCCGCAAAGAACTGCTCGGCGTAAGACCCGATGACCCATCGATCGTATCATTTGAAACGGGAATTTATTCAAAAGGCGCCACCCGTCTGACATATGGTCGACTCCTTCTTTTGGCCCAGGAAGAAATTGAAAAAAGAAGATCCGTTATTTTGGATGCAACATACGGTGAGGAACATGATCGACGTGAAGCCGTGCGTATGGCAAAAGATGCCGAGGCAGACATCGTTTTTGTTGAATGTGTGCTAAAGGAAAATGTAATTAAGGAACGCCTCTTAAAGCGGGAATCCGGATATCCCGTTTCAGATGCCCGGTACCGCCATTATGAAGATTTTAAGAACCGGTTTGAGCCGTTGAGCGAATTGGGTGATGAAATGCACATTCGTGTCGATACCGAAAAACCTCTGGAAGAGTGCATGGAACAAATTCTGTCCAGAGCCTATCATATTGCATCCTTGGATACATGAAGGATTGTTAATTGCTTAGCGTTTTGAAACCATTGCCGCTTCAGGTATGATTAAATTTTTGCTGAAAGAACCCGAAATAATTGAAAATTGACGATTGAAAAATGTAGATTTATGGTATCGCTCCGCTCTGGTTTTTTTATAATTGGAAGCAGTCCTAAAATTTTCAATCTACAATCGTTTGTAGCTCTCTGGAGGGCAACGCTTTAAAAGAACTAACCTGTTACAAGAATTGATATTCGTTAAATCGTACCAAGGAGAAACGATGTTTAAAAAAATACTGGCGGCATCAGACGTATTGGACACGATGGACGCACCGGTCCTGACGGCTGTAAAAATCGCAGAAAGAACCCATGCAAATTTATACATCCTTCACGTTCTGGAATCGACATCTAAAGAAAATCGTCATCTCGTAAAACACTTCAGAACAGATGAAAATATCATTACGACAACAGATTACGAAAAAAGCGTAAAAACCCAATTGGAAACGCTCTATAAGGATACGCTTAAACCGTCCCTTTCCTATGAGATCAGGGTTGTGCCCGGTTTCCCATGGGAGGAAATTTTGAGATGGTCGAGGGAAAAAAGTACGGATCTGATTGTGCTGGGTCCCCATTCCACGCGAGCTGAAGAAAAGAAAGTGATCAGAGTGGTTGGAAAGATCGGGAGTACGGTAGAAGGCGTTATTATGCGAGAGAACTGTCCGGTCATGATTGTTAATCCATCAATCGGAAAAAAATCGCCGGAGTTTAAAAGGATTCTGGTGGGTATCGACTTTTCAAGATCCTGCGAATGCGCGTTGTTTTTGGCCGTGGAATTTGCCAAAACCTACGGATCGAAACTCTTTCCGTTTCATATGATACCCGTCCCGCCCCTTCCCAAGTACACCAAGGCGGATTATGCGGCAGATATCGACTCGGCCGGGAAAAAGCTTAAGGAATTTTGCCGTGATTTCATCGAAGACGTTGATCACGAATTGACGGTTTGGGGAGGTGTTGTGCCGCACCTTGAAATTTTAAAATGTGCTGAAAAAAAGGGCGTTGATCTGATTATGATGGGTTCCCATACCAAAGAAAAGAATGGAAAATGGTATGCCGGAAGCGTTGTGGAACGAACCAGTTATCGATCCCGGTGTCCGGTAATCGCCGTTACGGACCCTGAAGTTTTGTTGCCGTGGGAAGACAGCTTAATGACAAAAATTGAGGCTCATAAAGGCAGGGACAGATCCATTCGGGTTTTTAGCAAAAAAATGCCGGAATGATGGAATATTGGGATATTGGTTCCTTTAAAAAAATATTTTACTCGTTGTCGTACAGATTCGTCTCCAGCAGGGGAATGATGCGTTCAATGTGGCTTTTGATAAGGGAAAATACCTTCTGGTATTTTTCATAGGTACCGCCCATGGGATCTTGAATGGCACTTTTACGGGTGGCCTTGTCCGGCCAGGCCCCGAGGAGAAATACTTTTTCCCGAAGCCAGGGGAAAAAGGTCTGAACGAATTTTTTGTGAACGGGTTCCATGCATAAAATAAGATCCGCCTTTTGCAACTCATCAACGACCAGAGATCGCGCCTTGTGGGACGAGATATCGAAACCGTCTTTTTCACAGACTTTTTGAGCGTATTCGGTGGCCGAACAATCATTCAGTCCGTGGATACCCATGGATGAAACCGTCAGATCATCACGGCCCATCTCTTTAAATTTATGCCGCATAAAACCTTCCGCCATGGGGCTCCGACAGATGTTACCGGTACATACAAACACAATGTGTAACATGGTCCCTCAGTTATCTCACAATTCTCAATACATTGGTATTCTGCAACTTGTCCCATAATCTTTGCATAATGATTAAGGTAGCGTCATATTCATTGAGCTGCGTATTCCCGGTTGTCAAACGACACGACTGCAACAACGATTTACTTGTCAGCCACCCGCCGATTTCTTTTTGTAGATCGTCTCCCAGAGAGTGATATAGATTCGTCAGATTGTCTTTGGGAATATTTGCGATCATGGTTTTATCTCTCAACGACAGTTTTGACAGAAGTTTGTCGGCAGCCGCTTCAACGGTTTGAGGTAACGTTTCTTTTCCCCTTTGAGCGCTCCGTTTTGGCGTGATGAAAAAAGACGTGGGGAAAGTGTCGTTAATCACATCCAGGTAAAAAACGGTTTCAATAATATCGACCGCAGCATCGTATATGGCCGGGTCTTTGCTTGCTCTGGGGCCTGCAACATTCAACACTTCGATGTCATTTTCCATTATCCATAATTTGATCTTTTCAGCGGCCTGAAATGCGCCGATCTTTTCAAGATCGATATGAAGCCAGGGCCGATGGTACAGTATGGCCATTTCACGCGTATACTCTGAGCCGCCGGTGAGTCTACCATGGGATAAAATCAGGGTGCCGTCGGAATCGATGACGTTTTGTTCGGTCCGTTTGTTATAGTTGGCGGTTTCCATCTCTTGGAGTTTGTATTTATTATCCAAAACGCCGATTTCCGTTACCCGCCCCTTGGGAATCCAGCCGC
>ENA-OSEO01004891-OSEO01004891.1-sediment-metagenome-genome-assembly--contig:-NODE-4891-length-13484-cov-5.259715_pt1 | contig 13484 bp, 13 predicted proteins | sample MGYA00237883_ERZ534232 | MGnify/ENA metagenome assembly ERZ534232
AGCTCTCCAGGCTTCATCCCTTCGCTCTCGAACCCGAAGGGTTGGTTCCCAACTTCGATCACTTTGAAAAACCTATACCGCTTGAAGATTGCACGAGCAAAGAATGTATCAGGATTTTCAGGGGTGTCTCGGTTATGCTTTCAGAGCTTCTCAGATTGAGAGGGTTGTACACCGAAAACCATAGTGAAAGCGTCTCCAGACTGGCTCGCTCTATAGCTGAACAGTTCGGCAGGGGCGAAGAACTCTCACTCAATCTCGAGATTGCGGGCAGAGTGCATGATATCGGTATGCTGTCGCTCTACTCAGACATGACAGTCAAACCTGGAAAACTCACCTGGTACGAGTGCAAAATCCTCCATGATCATCCGGTCCTGGGATATGAACTGCTCAAAAAAGCACCATTCCCGCGGAAAGTGGCTAGGGCCGTTCTGGAACACCACGAACGCCTCGACGGTTCCGGTTATCCCCTTGGCCTCATGGGGTCGCAGATAAGTCTCGAAGGCAGGATACTGGCGGTTGCTGAAGTGGTCGCCGCCATGAGCTATTACAGAACCTACAGGGTAGAACACGGTACAGGAATGGCTCTGAAAGAAATAAGCGACAATTCGGGTAAACTGTACGACAGCGATGTGGCCGATGCCTGCTACCGTTCCTTTGAAATGGGCTTCACATTCTGATCGCTCTTCATTTCCATGCTGTTTAGTAAACTGTGAAAGGTATCTATAGCTGTATAAGCCTTCGCCTGATATTATCATTTTTCTATTGAATATCTTAATAGTTGCAAGATCTCAGGTCCCGGATATTTCTAAACGAGACTATTCAAAGGCGTAGAATGGCCTGACAAATGTATATAATTACTTTAGCGAGGATGGAGGAGGATGAGTAGAGCTATGAGAAACAGATCTCTGGATCTTAACTACAAATCTTTTGTCAGAAACAGATTGACGATGTTCGAGTACAGGAGAAAGCCATTGCTAGATCAGCTTGAGAGGATTAAGAACGACATGGAGAAACTCAAGCCTCAAGATGACAGCGAAAAGCTTCAAAGACCCAGCTGGGCTAAATCGACGGACACCGATAAGGCGCCTTCTTTTAGCAAAATGAGTTCATTCGACGAAAGGAGATACAGCGATCTTCAGAAAAGAATGGAAGAAGTGGTAGAAAAACTGGAGGCACTGGACATCGAGGAGGAAGACATAGAACTGGAAGCGATTGCGGACGAAATCAAGCGCTTCGATACACTGCAAAAGGAATATCTCGAATCGCTGGAAAAGGCCAGGAAAGAGTTCGAAGTCGAATGGGATCTAGCCAGCATAGAGCTCAAATATTCGGAAAAAAACTATATTCATCAGCTAATGTCGAAACTGGAATCGCTGCACAAAAGGCAGAGTGAAATCAACAGCGGGAAGACTCAACGTGAGCTAAAAAAGAAACAGGAAACGACAGGTGCGACGATGGGTACTAGAGTGGTAAATACCGGAGAGGATCAGACAACCGGCGCAAGACGGATTGCCCAAAAACCGGCTGCCACCAAAGAAACTCCAAAACAGCCGGAAACGGGAGGGTCGCAAACAGTAATTAGAAGAAGAGGGGGTGGACAAATTAAGGACGGCTAATGGTTCTAGACAAACTTCTTCCACAGATTATGCGTTTCGAGAAACAGGGAGGATTTGAAACCTTTATCCAGAGTCAACGACCCCCGGCTAAAGCCGTGAGCTAGTAACTCAGATTGACTAGCCTAAGTGATTCGGACACTACGTTACCGGCAAATGTATAGGCTCCACCGTAGGATGCGTTCTTAAGCCTTACGCTCTGCGGTTAGTGGTTAAACAGTTCTGATGGGTAGGAGCAGTACTGCAAATCACACCGTATAGATGCCCGGTGCATTTCTGGAAACCCATCGACAAAAGAAAGCGATTGTTGGTACTTCTTCAAACAAGTACGCAAACAAAACAGGCAACTGCACAAAACAAACCCGAAAAAAGGTATTCGAAGAGAAAATAAAGCTCCTGGATACGTACACGGTTACCAATTGTTCGATAAGGTCGAATATCTTGATCGGGAATGTTTTGTGTTTGGACGTAGATCATCTGGATATTTTGATTTGCGTACTCTTGACGGAGAAGTTGTCAGTCGTTCTGCCAGTGTAGGCAAACTAAAACTTGTAGAAAGATCATCATCACTATTATGTGAAAGGAGGGAAGCGTCATTCCTCACCGCGCTGAAGCACGGTGTATCCTGACGCGGTTTATATGATAAGAGCCACAATATTCCCGGGAAGGTACGTTCAGGGACCTGACGCATTGAAAGCTCTGGGAAGGGAATTGAAGCGATTCGGTGATAATGCCTTCGTTATAGCCGACCCATTCGTGTTCGAGAAGATAATACCTTCTATCAAGGCGTCTCTGTTGAAAGAAGTTTCCGCCGAGATAATCGAGTTTAATGGCGAATGCTCCGATGAAGAGATCGATAGGCTCTCCGCTATTGCAAAAGGGAAAACAGAAGTACTAGTCGGTATCGGGGGAGGAAAGACACTCGATACGGCCAAAGCCGTCGCCCACAACCTAAAGATACCCGTCGTTATAGTTCCAACGATCGCCTCGACCGATGCGCCCTGTAGTGCGCTTTCAGTCGTTTACACACCTGAAGGAGAATTCAAGAGGTTTATTTTCTTTCCGAAGAACCCCGATCTCGTGCTGCTGGACTCGAAAGTGATCGCCGATGCGCCGGCCAGGTTTCTCGTATCGGGAATGGGCGATGCCCTTGCGACCTGGTTTGAAGCGAGATCCTGTGAAATTGCTAGTGCAAAGAACATGACCGGCAATCCCGGTTCTATGACGGCATATTCCCTTGCGAGACTTTGCTACGAGACTCTTCTGAGGTATGGTGAACAGGCGAAGAATGCCTGTGAAGCACATATTGTAACTCCAGCCCTCGAGAAAGTCATAGAGGCCAACACTCTATTAAGCGGACTGGGATTCGAAAACGGCGGACTCGCAGCGGCCCACGCTATACACAACGGTCTCACGGTGCTCGAAGAGACTCACAGGTATTTCCACGGAGAGAAAGTGGCCGTGGGAACGCTCGCTTCGCTTTTCCTGACGGGGAAGGATCCGGCAGTCATCGATGAAGTTTACGACTTCTGTGAAACAGTAGGGCTTCCCACGACTCTGGCGGAAATCGGTCTGGGCGACGCCACCGATGAGCAGCTGATGAAAGTCGCAAGCGCTTCCTGTGCGGAGGGCGAAACGATTCACAACGAACTGGTTGAAATCACCCCCCAAACTGTGTTCTCCGCCATAAAGGCGGCGGACGCGTACGGAAAATACCGCAAGCAAGAATAGAATATTTTTCAACAAGCCAACCATGCCGGGCGTGAAAAATTTCGCCCGGCTTTATCATAGAATAGGACAATCCAGTATTGATTAGAAGTGCGGGTGATGAGATGGGATTCAAAATACGAGAATATGAGTGCGAAGAAGATTACTGGAAACTGAGAGAGTTCTTGAGAGAAGTATTCAAAGCCAACGGACTGCGCGAATACTCCTGGCATTTGGCCAGACTGGATTACTGGCGCTGGCATATCATGGAGAATTGCCTGAAAATCGACTCGTTGAATGACTGTATTTTCTTCTGGGAAGATTCTAATGACAGGATAGTGGCGGCCGTCAACCGTGATGGACCTGGCGAGGCCCATCTACAGGTACATCCATCTTTCGACTGTGAGGAGCTGGAGGAAGAGATGCTAGAAATCTCGGAGAGGCACCTTTTCAGTGAGAAAGACGGCCTCAGAAGCCTCTGGGTGTTCACCGACTCCCAGGACAAACGAAGGATAGAGATTTTGAAGAGAAGAGGTTACTCGCAAGGTGATTGGCCGGAACATCAGCATCGACGAGATTTGAGCGGTCAAATTACAGAAGTCTACGTTCCGGAAGGCTTCGATATACGCTCTCTTGGAACTGTAGAAGAACTTCCTTCCAGAAGCTGGGCTTCATGGAGGGTCTTTCATCCGAATGAGCCGGACGAAAAATACGGGGGCTGGGAATGGTATCTCAACATCCAGAAGCAGCCTATGTACAGGCGGGATCTGGATATCGTCGCGGTTGCTCCCGACGGCGAGATTGCAGGCTTCTGCACGATATGGTACGACGACGTCACCAGGACCGCATGTTACGAGCCTGTCGGGGTCGTGCCGGAGTACCACAAGAGAGGTCTGGGGAAGGCCATGCTAACCGAAGGGCTCCACAGACTGAAGAGAATGGGTGCGGTAAGGGTCTTCGTGGGCGGCTACTCCACGGCCGCAAATGCTCTGTATGACTCGGCGGTCTCTCCAGTCTGCGACCTCAACGAACCCTGGCTGAAGAAATTCTGATTTTCAGTCTCCGATACCGACAGCCCGGACGAATGTTTACCGGCGTCTTCTCAACATACAGCTAGAGTTTAAAACTATTTGATGCCTGTCATCGATTGCCAACGGCCTATGTTTATGCACGGTTGTCAGGTATTGTTTGAACTATACTGCTTCAATCCAAGAAAGTAGAAAAAAGCAAAAAGCGCGCAGCAGACGACGACTATTACAGCAGTATTTGCATTTCGCTGAAGAAGGATAATGCTTTTCTTAGTAAATCCAAGAGTCCCAAGCCACTCAAGAAGTGTACGAAGCCAGAGAGGAATACCGATAATTAGCATGTATGAAATCATGACAAGTATCATCATTCTGCTGTACCCATACTTGAAAATAAGCGGATAAAGCGCGGCCGCCACGACTAGACAAACTGCCAGTGCTACGATAGCCATTTTCAAGAGAGAAGCGAAGATCTCTGCGGAGAGAAAGAATGAATGAAGCAAAACAACCAGAGTAGTGCAATAACAGCCGCTTATTATTAGTGAAAGGTATTTCGCACCGACTATGGCGCCGCTTTTGACAGGAAGTGTTCCAATGAGTTCCCGGCCGTGGTTCTTTTCTTCGTATTTCTCTTCTCCCATCATCATGCCGAATATGGAAAGTCCGTTGAGCAAATACATATATTCGAAAATATCGTTCCTTGTTTCGCCATTGCTGTATGCACTGAATGAAAGAAAGAGAAACACAAGAACCAATGCAAGAGTCGAAGCCAGGATCATTATTCCATTGCTACCCAGGATTTCTTTTTTTACTAGAGCCAGCATATCGTATTCCTCCTCTCAAATACCCGGCTGCATTAAAAAACTTCACCCCAATACCCCATACAGCTCACAATTCAGGATATTTAGCCCTTATTCTGACAGTTGCGAAGAAAAGTAAAAAGTAAAGGACTAGTGAGATGAGCACGGCCAACAATCCCGAACCTGCCCTGACTAAACTTGCCACTAACTCCAGTTCTTTGCCGACGCTTTTCAGCGAAGTCAAAACAACAAGTAACCCTGTTCCTGAAAGCATCACTCCAAACATTGCGAAGGTCGAGAACTTTTCCTGTCCAAACCGGGCGCTTCCAAGATGAAGTATACCTACCCATATCAGGGACAAATTGATGCCAAAAATCGCTTTCCCGATTGTATCGGACGATCCGCCCACCAAATAAGTCACCAGTACTACAATGGTGTAGCACACGGCCAGCGAAACGAGAACCACAAGAAACTTCGACAATATTATCTCGGATATTTTCAGGGGAAGAGAGGTCAGCAAATTATATCCACCGTTTTTGCTCTCGCGTCCTTCGACAAACATTACGAACAACGAAGATCCCAATATCAGGCATACGATCGGAATGGCAACTTCGAAGAAGTGGCGCGCGGATTCGCTGCCAATACTTGAGATTACCACAAGAGCAAAGGCGGTTATGGCAAACCACAAAATCATAACGAATTTTCCTTTGGCAAACTCGCTACCAATAAGCTTCAAGATCACAGCTCAATACCTCCTTACAAGACTTATCAGAATATCATCGAGTCCAAGATTTTCGACCTTTATTTCTCCTTTGGTTATCAGGGGTGTGAGTGCATCGGCGAAGCGACTGAATTCTTTTGTTATTCCGGAACTCCCGAATACCGTCTCCTTGATGTCCACAAGAGATTGTTGAAGATCTCCTAAAGAGCCCGGGATATAGTGGATTCTTTTCCATTCGGACAGAAGGGAGTCCTTTTCTGAATATAGAACTATTTTGCCGTCGTGGAGAAATACTACATAATCTGCAAGCCTGTCGATGTCATCTGTAATATGGGAGGATATTACGACACTCCTGTTTTCTAAACCGGCAAATCCACGCAACTCCTCAAGGAGTTCTCTCCTTATTACTGGATCCAGTCCAGATGTAGGTTCATCTAGAAGCATCAATTTGGGATTATGGGCCAGTGCTATAGCAAAAGACAGCTTCACTCTCATTCCCTTTGACAATTCTCTTGCACGTTTTTCCGGAGCAACTTCGAAACGATCGAGAAGCCTTTCGAACAGCACTCCATCCCATGAAGAATAGAACCGGGAAATGAAATTTCCTAACCATGCGACGCGTTTATCCTCATAGTAGTACTGCTGTTCGCCAACATAACCCACCATGTTTTTTATCTCTCTTTCATTTCTTGAAAGATCATACTCTCCAATTTTCACAGAACCCGCGTCCGCGACTATCAGATTCAACATGGACTTTATAAGAGTTGTTTTTCCCGCGCCGTTCTGTCCTATGAGACCAACGATTGAGCCTTTTGGAACTTCAAAATCCACAGGTCCCAATCTGAATCGCGAATAATTCTTTACCAGTCCACTCACTTCAGCCATGTTACTCATCTCTTCGCGCCTCCCATTCTCTTATCATTCCAATGATCTCCTCACAGGGTAGCGAGACCTCCTTCGCTTTTTCCAGAAGAGAGTAGAGATCTTTTCTTATCTCAGACACCTTCTCAACCAGGAGTCTTTCGAGTTCGACTTGTGCAACATAGGTTCCCTGTCCCTGCCTTGTTACGATAATCCCTTCGCTCTCAAGATCGTCATAGGCTCTCTTGGTAGTGATCACACTCACATTAAGCTGATCCGCAAGTGCTCTGACCGACGGAAGTCTCACTCCGGATTTGAGTCTTCCGTTCATAATCTCCACTTTTATTTGATCTTCAATCTGTTTGTAGAAAGGATCAGGGTTGGAATTTGACAGGACTATCATTTAAAAAACCTCTCTGTATATATATGATATATACAGTATATACTATTTTTCTTCGAATGTCAAATTAGCGATTTTTCCTCTGGCAGGAGTTTCAGGCTTTCTGCTTTCAGAGTGTGTCCAGCAATTACAAGCAGCCTTAGTTTGGTGATAAGATGATGTTCTAAGGGCAGTAGAGACGTTTTCACTTCGCGACTTTGGCAGCTTCTGGTTGATTCGCGCAAACTATTTAGCGGCTAGCGAATCTGGACGTTTTCCAAAATGGACCTTCGGAGGTCTTATATGAAAAAAACCAGACTGGTATTGATCGTGTTGACCTTCATCTGTCTTCGTCTTTCCGCAGGACAGCCGAATGAATCCTCTTTTGTTCGAGTGAGTGGAGGAAGTTTCTTGATGGGTAATGTTTCAGAAAATAGTTTCGATAACGAGTCGCCTGTTCACGTTGTCGATATCACATACGATTTTTTGATTTCAAAGTACGAGACGACTTTCGCGCAATTCGATGAATTCTGCGAACAAACCGTACGGGAGAAATCTTCTGACAATGGGTGGGGAAGGCAAAACAGGCCCGTGATATTCGTGAGCTGGTGGGACGCAACAGAGTACTGCAACTGGTTAAGCTCAAAGGCAGGGTTTCCTCCGGCTTATAATTCTTCTGGATATCTTATAGACGGAAAGGGAGAAGTAACTTCGTCACCTTCGAAGGCGGTGGGGTATCGTCTGCCAACCGAAGCAGAGCGGGAGTATGTCGCAAGAGGGGCGGATTTAAGTAAAACCACCCTCTACTCTGGACATGATGAACCGGACATCGTTGCGTGGTACAACATCAATTCCGACTGGAAAACTTCTGAAGTGGGAGCGAAGCAACCGAATGAAATCGGGGTTTTCGACATGAGTGGAAACGTCTGGGAATGGTGTCATGACTGGTATGCAAGTTACCCGTATCTTGAGCAGACCGACCCCTGCGTCTTTTCAGAGGGAAATTACAGGGTTATCAGGGGTGGGTCCTGGCACGATTTCGAAAAATACTTGAGAGTGTCGGCAAGAAGCGGCTACACACCGACGGGAGCGGCAAAAGATGTCGGATTCAGAGTCTGTAGAACGCTTTCTCGGCACACTCTAGAACCGGACTATTGAAACTATCTGGATTTTAGTGAAGCAACGACACGATACAGCAACCCAGAAGCGAAATTCAACCGACGTGCTTTATTCGCACTCACCCAGATTCATCGAGAAGAGCGCCTCGAGAGCTTCGACGAGTTTGTCTGAGTTGTCGATCACGATCAACGGTATTGCGCCGGCCGCAGCGATCTCTTCAAAATACTCGTCCATGCCGATGTGCGTGACAAGAATTATGGCATCAGCGTAAGGCATTATAAGATCTAAAGACTTGCCGGGATCGGTATCGGGAGAGGTTATTCCCCGGTCGATGTGAAGACCGATCACCGGAATCCTGCTGGATTTTGCGACGGCGATCAACCCTTCTATTCTCGACGACTCCTTTTCTATGCTCATTTTCTCGATATTGCAAATCGTATAGAGATCGCCCTCTACAATGGCCCCGGTTGCGACAACAAGCGTCCCCGGGCCGCCGATTCCACTCAGTCTCTCCTCCAGCCGGGCAGGAGTCAGATCGAGAACCGACTCGCATTCTATTCCCTTCCATCCGCAAACGAGGTTCAAGATAACCGAGCCCTCTCCATCGCCCACGGCCGTTGCCAGAATCGGTGGCTTGATCTGTATAGGCCCGCTTGAAAGAGCGGTTGTTGCGCTTAGGACCAGTATAACCAGTATGATAGAACTCACAGTTTTTCGCTTCATTTTTTCCCCTCCAAATAATAGTTGTTCCATATATTAATATGACTAATTTTATCAAATTTGCTCGTTTTGTGCCTGTTGAACTTAAAATCCAGGATAAAACTTCCAAACCGGCCTTGCATACATATAGTACTACTGGTCGTATACTGACAGGATTTTGAAAGCGTAGATTTTGTTATCTATGAAGAGGCTCTGTTTTACTTTCTTGTCGGACTCTCATATTATATAATGGGTACAAGTTTTATCGGATTTCATAGTCGTCATCACAGGAGGTGTATTATGAAAAAGCTAATAGGAATATTGACAATAGTAATTTACTCGACAGTCCTGGCAATGGCTTTTGAAAAGAGCTACAATCACACAACTTCTCAGAATGAAATCAAATCTACGATTGAATACTCGATCACATACGATGAAGCGAGGAAGATAATCCTGAGTCACTATCCAGACCTTGAGACAGACGAAGAAGTACTTCGATTCATAAAAGAAAGAGATATTCAGAGAAAGGTTGTGAACAGTAAAGAAATGTTTTTCATAGGATTCGAAAGTAATCTCTTCTACAGGGACCTTGAACTTGTGAATAAGAATCCTAACTGGGCAGACCATTTCACACAGGTGGTAAGGTTTGTTCTTGCGGAGTATGGGCGCCAGAGGCAGGCTGGGTTTGCCGAGTTCAAGCAGCCCTGGAGCGCTTATTTCGATCCCAGAGAGTTCCTGGTCGAGTATTCCATAGAAGTAGCCAGGGTCGATCTTCCTGAGGAGGGTAGTTTGAAGATCTGGCTTCCTCTTCCCCTCAACAGACTGGACCAGGACAGGATCGAGATAATAGATATAATCCCATCTGAAAACTTGGTAGGCTATCCCAGAATTGACGGTGAATTAGCTTATGCATTGTTCTCATTTGACCTGGCGTCGATGATCGAAGATCTCGATATAAAGGTGATGTTCTCATTCAGGCATTTCAGGCAGGAGTTCGATATTGATCCGCTGCAGATTGGCCAATACGACAGGAAAAGCCTTCTGTACATAGAGAACACCCATTCTACCGATTCTATCTACTACAACGATGAAATAAAGGCTCTGGCCAACGAAATAGTTGGAGATGAGAAAAATCCTTATCTCCAGGCAAAGCTCATTTATGATTATGTTGTAGAGAACGTCTATTACAGTCTTATTGCACACGCCTCTCTTGAAGCTGAGGGTATTCCTGAAAGCCTTTTCGCCTTCGAGCACGGATACGGGGATTGTGGCATGCAGTCAATGTTTTTCGCAGCTCTATGCAGATCTATTGGAATACCGGCAAGAACACCCGGAGGTTTTCAGATCTTCTCGGGACAGCTTGGCACTCATTTCTGGGCAGAATTTTATCTGCCGAATTATGGCTGGATTCCGGTAGATACATCCGTTGGTCAGGGCGTAATGTACTCTGTCGGAGTTACTGAGGAAGAAAGCAAAATCTATAAGGATTACTATTTCGGTAACCTCGACCCGTTGAGAATGGTCGTACAGAATTCTGTTGATATGCTTCCCGACGATAAGCCTAAAGACGTTCAACCCCTGGAAAAAGTGATGCAATTTCCCTTTGTCGAAAGCGAATTTGGAAACGAAAATCTCGAAATCAACGATCTTATAGGCAGTAGCTTCAAAAGCAGAACTCTTCCTCTCAGATAGAAGAAAGAGAACTGTGAAGTTAGTTCATAGCATTAGCGGGTGAAATCCGCTTTCTTCGAATGGCAGAAGAAGCCCGTGTGCACACTGGTCTGTTGAATTCGTAGACGATTTCATTTATTCTTGAATGTACTCGGGGAGGTGTTCTTGTGATAAGAACGGATAAATGCCCGGACTGCGGATCACTTAACATCGGCAAAGGTTACTGGACGGGTTACTCGGCTCTGATACCTGTCGGTAAGATTCTATCTATGGGGTCTAAGGTTATAGTCCGCGTTTGCAGAGACTGCGGGTATCTCTTTGATTTCAGGGTAGAGAAACCCGAGAAGTTCTAGGCATATTCAGTCGATCTCTCGCAGATAACTGCATATATTCGACCATATTCTCTTTACTCTCGCGAATTGATCGTAGTGTTTCTCAACCAGCCTATGGTATTTGTTCAACTCTTTGGAGATATTGAAAAAACTCTCGGTGCCAAAGTGCGCCGAGATCGCGGGCAGTGTTCTCTTCAGACTGGTTTTCATCTCTTCGATCGTTTCGGAATATCTATCACGGTCGGTTATATAGAGAAGGAGCGGTTTGTATCTGATCCATCCAATGCAGGACCTGTAGAAACGCCTTACTATCTCTTTTGAATCGGCAACTATCGGTCTGAGCTTTGTGGGAAGTACACCCATCAAAATGTGGTTGTAAGTCGAGAAGGCGTTGTGAAAAGCGTAACAGGGAACTCGAAGAACCTTTCTCTCGCTCAGGCAGGTGCTCAAGAATGTATCTTCCCCGCGTGCGTCGGGGGGGTTATAAAAGGGGAACAGCCTGCCCGGGTCCTTCAGATTCAGACATAGATTCGATCCAGATATGAACTTGGCGTGTTTGATTTCCGGAACTTCCACAACGTCATCGCTGTTCAATATCTCAGGGTCGGCATACGATACTCCTCCGGCTTTGATCAATTTCTTAAGTGTCTCCCACTTGACTATGTCGTTGCTTATCGCCCCAATGAACAGTCTAAAAGTATCCTCGGGAAGAGTTGTCGAAAACTCTACGGAAGGGATCGGCGATATATAGCCACAGTGATGGCCGTAAGTGATATCTGCCCGGTCAATGTTTTTCAAATGGGTTTTCAATACGTGCTGGCCTATCCACGAAGCTGAGCCTAGTTTATCTGTTACGGCAACTGGATACTCGTCGTCATCAAGATATAGCAGATAGTCAACGTGATTCTTAAGCGCACTATAGAGAACGATGTTTCGCTGAGAAGCATACCCTTTTCCAAACACCAGAGAAACTTCTTCAGAACTGACGACTCCCTCTTTTACAAGAGACTTTTTCTCTTCTTCAACTTCCTCCTGGCCTATGAAGCATTTCGAATCAAGCATCTCATCTACACTAGAACTCAGTTGAGTATAATGACTTTTCTTCGTATTTCTATAACTCAGATCATAAGCTACAAAGAGATTCAGGCTATATTTTTCGCTGTCAACCAATCTCGATTCCTTCCAGTTGTACACGTAACTCCTCAGAACTCTCTGGAAGTACCTTCTCCCCGTTGCAAAGCCGATTCCAACCTTTACTTTTTCCTCTTTCATAGCAGCCTCCCTTCCTGTGAAAGACTTTCTCATACAGTTACTTTCACGCTTCGACCGTCCAATTTTATCACGGACTGATTTTCCAACTGGGCGAATCCCATTTTTGAATCGTCGGAAAAGATAGTATAATGCTTACTGAATGCTTATAAGGAGGGAGACAAAATGATTGATGCAGAGAGTTTGTTGCAGTGTCCTTCGTGTAGCTCTTCTCTTTTAAGCCAAGAAGATAATTTTATGTGCTCCCGTTGCGGTAAGAGATTCAAAAAGCGAATGGGAATCTATGATTTCTTGTTGTCCGGAATGGACCAGTGGGAGATGGTAGGAAAGGGCTTCATGAACGGTCAGGAAGAGATTGAAAAACGGTTCTTCGAGACACCTGAAGAGCAGCTTTCTCCCGCCGATCAACTAATAAAGGCCGTTGCTCTGTGGTACCGCGGAGAGTTCGATGAATTCAAGAGGCTTATGCAACGTTCAAGAGAGGCCATATACACAGAGGAATACAACAGCGCGATGGTTCAGAGCGTCTACCATACCGTCGAACTCATAAAGAATGAAAATGGTGTTGTACTGGATCTCGCTACAGGTATGGGCGGTCTTCTTGAAGAACTCCTCACGTATACGGAGCGAGAGTACATATCAGTAGACATAAGCCCATCGAGCAGTTTTGGACTCCTTCAGTATTTGAGATACAGAGGTTGGGGAGACAGGGTTTATCAGATTATCGCCGATGGTAAAAAACTGCCGTTCAGAAACGACTCTCTGGACTTAATTGTAAGTGCGGCGGGATTTCAGAACATGGAGAACTCCAGGGAAGTCTTTACGGAGATTCGGAGAGTTTCAAGGAAGCTGATTACTCTGTGCATCTTTTTCGAGGAAGACGATCCGAATCTAGTATATGTTAAGGACAGGAATCTTCACGTTTCGCGGCTCTTTGTCGAAGGCCTTGAAGAAGCTGGCTGGAATGTAACCGTGGAGAATGTCATTAAAGCCAGAGCCGAACCGACACCTCAATCCATGATTCTGGGAATCAGACCGGATCAACTGCCTATTACTCCGACAACCAGGAATTTCGAGATTATAGTTGCCGAATAGTTTAGTGCGGGAATTGACAAACTGGATTATCGAAAGGAGATCGCCGGTGCTATAATCGTCTTGAATGCAGACGTTTCATATAATCGCTTTCCCGTCGTGCCGAACACTTCTCAAAAATAGAATGAAAACCAGCCAGATAAGACTCAAGCAGAGAATAAAATTTTGATCTGCGATCGCCAGGAGAAAGACAAGA
>ENA-OSEO01004892-OSEO01004892.1-sediment-metagenome-genome-assembly--contig:-NODE-4892-length-13483-cov-5.481501_pt1 | contig 13483 bp, 8 predicted proteins | sample MGYA00237883_ERZ534232 | MGnify/ENA metagenome assembly ERZ534232
ATAGCCAATCTGCCGGTTACTTCCATTTGAGTGTCAAGGCTCCTGATACGTTCCTCAAGGGCAGAGTATCGACACTGCCCCAGAGTTCCGAGTCCGATAATCGCAATTGTGGCGAGTGCCGTGGCCATCTTTCCATATCCTTGCCATTGACTGAGGTTTCGGTCTATGGTCTTGACTTTCTCGCTGGCTATCTGATCTGCTATCGCTTTCGCATGTCTGCGGAAATTCATGAAATCCGGAGCAAGCTTGCCAACGGTTGTCTCTATCTGCATCTGTTCGTCAGCACTCCCGACCTCAACCTTGCCCTCATTCGCCGCAGCACCTTCACCGGGCGTCTTGTTCTGTTGTCGCTGCTTTCCTATTCGGGCTGAGTAGGGGAATTCACACACGTCCGGCAATGCAAAAAACAAGACGGTTATAATGCGCTGACCTCTCTGCAGAGGCTGACAGCTCCTTCCCATATTGATGATGGTCAGGTGCAATCGCCCGTGATAGCCTGGGTCCAAATGGCCGGGATTTGTGGTCAGAATCCCCTTGCTGGCCAACTCCGACGGTGGAAACGCGATGCCTGCTATGTCGGCAGGTATGTCCAGGACTTCTCGCGTTCTTATATGTGCAGTCTTGCCTGGCCGAAGAATGTGCTCATCCACAGGCTTGTGAGGCCCGACACCATCGCCAGCCTCACTGATGCAGTGTTCGTCTATGGCCCGATCATCGTCTGCTTCTGCGGAGATTGTAGGATAGAAGATGTCGCCAATGGACAGATCTAGTGAACATGCCTGGATCAGGGAGTGCCGCCGGTCATAGGTCAAATCGCCATCGGGTAGCCCGTCGACGACAATTCGCCCCCTACTGATTTCGTCATACAAGTCCCTGTCTCGCAGGAGTCGCATTCTCGTAATCCTCCCTGAAGCATTCTTAGTCCTTTACAGCCCTCCCACACCGACAACACACACGCATTCTATCACGCCGGACCTCAGCTGAACACTCGGAAAAGGAGTTAGGTCATCCTTGCTTCTGCCGAGTCCATACGTGATTGACAGCACTTGTACTCTCGTGTGAGGACCATTTCAAGACACTGACCAGCCTGCCACCAAATAGTAGAATTCTGTTGGCGAGACTGTCCGTTCACCACAACAGTGTGGCATTCCCGCAGAAAACAGCCGAAAGGCCGGACTACCATCCGCATCTACCGGAAGGTCACCCGCCGGACGGAGAAGCAGTCGTTGCCGGAGAAGAGGAGGTGGCAGGTTCGGCCGTCTTGGCTCATCCATTTCGTGGGGAAGCTGCTCGTTTCGCCCGGACCGATGTCCCAGGTCTCCGTGTAAAAGACCGTCCGCCAGGGACCCCAGGGCTCGGGGGCCTCGTAGATGCCGAAGCCGCCCTGATACCGCGGGCCGCGCGAGTCCGTGCTCTCCGGTAAGACCTGGCACCAGAGGTAGCGTTTCAGACCTGCGTTGTAGCTGACGCCGCCGCGGTAGCAGCGGCCGGGATTCACGAAGACGGCGCCCCGGTCGCGGACATCGGCGGTCCAGAGAGGTTGGCCCTCGGCGTTGAGACCCTTGAAGAACTCGTAGGCCCCCTGCTCACGGATACGATCCTTTGGTACACGGGCCAGGATCATGCGGTCGGACGGCACGTAGGCGCTGTCGTGGTCGTTCGAGTAGAGGTAGACATAGTCATCCCGGGCGCCGGCGTAGTTCCTGCCGAAGTTCAGGAAGGTCGGAGCGCCGAAGCTGATCTCGAAGCGCCAGTCGCACCAGTGCCAAGTCCGGGCATGATCGTCGGACCAGGCGACCTGGGAGTTGCCGGTATTCCGCACGAGCATGTACAGGACGCCATCGACGCAGAGCATGCCGCTGGCCTTGGGGCCGGCGGCACCCTGCCCTGCCCGTTCGCCGGTGTCCGTGCGGATATTGACACCTTTGAAATCGCCGGGCTCGCCGAGGATCTTCGCGAAGCCGAGACTGAGTTTGTTGTCCACCTTCGGCTCGGGGTCCCCAACGCCGAATTTCGCGTTGGGGGTCGCCTCGAAGCCCCAACCGTCGCCATAGGCGGTGTAGAGGTTGTCGTCGTCGGCCCAGGTGATCGGCCAGTTGTCGCTGCCTTCGGCCCTGCGGATGACTGTGTCGGCCGGCGACCACTCGATTCCCGTGATGACCTCACTCGCAGGATAGGGAGCGCCGGGCCACCGGCCTTGGTCTTTCACTGACATAGCGAAGGACGAACCTGCCAGAGCGACCAGAATGCCCAAGATCCACATCATGCCGGGTCTCGCCGCGATCACCATAGTTTCACTCCCAAACGAAAACATGCCGAACCGTGGTTCGGCATGTTTGTTTCGCAGACGCAGATAGGGCCCTGCCCGGCCGCAGAAGCCCGGGGCCGGCAGGATGTGCACTCACTTGCCGGCCTTGGCACCCCCCTTGGCCGGAGCAGCCGCGGCGCCGGCCGCCGGGGCCGGAGCGGTCGCACCGGGAGCCACGGCGGCACCGGCAGCAGCGGCCTCATCCGGGCCACCCTTGCCCTTCTTGCCCGCCGCGCTCTTGCGATGCGCCACCTTCGGCAGACCCGTCACCGGGTCACCTTCGTTCCATCGCTCCTCATCTTTGAGGACATCGATCCGCTCGGCCCGCGTCAAGACGTTGCGGTGCCGCACCAGCGCGTTCTTCAACTTCAGAGAAGGATCTATCGACATATACTGTTTCTCCTGTTACTTCACCTTCATTCCGTAGGCATCACTGAAATAGTGGGGTGCAAAGGACTCATAGCCCTGCGGGGCTTTGCCCTTGTACAGTGCACCCACTTCCGCTATTCTCTGCTTCAGTTGTTCACCATCGCTGCCCGGCACGTTCGGGTTGCCGCAAAGCTGCGTCGTCAAGAGCAGGAATCCCGTGCCGCTGGGCAGTGCCGCCGGGTTGAGACCATATTCCCGGAACAACGTAGGGCCCTTCTCGAGCGGCAGAGCGAACAGGCCGATCCCATACCGAGCGAAGTGCTCTATGACCGGCTCCAAGTCTCTGTCGGTCTTGTAGGGCGTCAGGACGATCAGATGATCGCCTCCGGAGGCCGCCGGCACAATGTTCGTCTGCTGATCCACCGTCACCGCGGGCGGATTCGGCTGCCTCGGACTCACGTCGGCCGGGGACGAACCGCCGAACGTGCCGACGCGTTCCGCCGCAACCGGCGTCTGCTCGCCCGAGCGGGCCTGGCCCAGCCGGTACGCGGCCAGAACCACCACACAAACCGCCAGGACGACGACCAAGCCGACATAGTACGGCACCGAGACCTCGATGCGTCCTTCATTGAACTGCACCGACCTGGGGTGCAGCCACGTCTGCGCCCGGCCCGGCGGGATCGGCAGAGCAAGCCGTTCCATCGGTCGCGGTTTCACGGCCGGCTCACTGGCTTCCGCGGCCTCGGGCAACATTTCGGCGACCGGCTCTGACTGCATCTCCGGCACCGGTTCCGCCTGAACGTCCTGTTCTGCGACAGGCAGCAAAGGCACTTCCGTCGCCTGCGACTCGGGCGGCTCCAGCGTCAACGGCTCCGGTGTTTCCAGCGGAGCCTGTGACGGCTCTGTCGGCGGCTTGGGCTCCTGCGCCGCCGGTCCTTCCTGTTTGGGAAGCACGGGCCGCAACTTCTCCAAGATGCTGCCACGTTTCGCTTTGCCACGAGAGCGACTGATCGCCTCGTACAGCGCTTGCTGTCCCGTGTAGCGCTTCATTGCCGACAACTCCGTAGCGGCCCACCAATCCATCGCCCGGCCGGATCATTACAGACTTTCCCCCGCCTGGGCACCAAACCGGTTCTTTATACCGGATCCCCCCAGGGCGTTCAACAGAAAAATGGATGAATTCGCGCGGCAGGAGTACGGCCGCCCCCTGCCGGACCCGGCGTGGTCCGCAATGAAGGCACAAAGGCAACTTGCGTGGTCTGTAAGGTGGGGCTTGCCCCCACCGCTATGCTGCCGATGGCCAGGACTCGATCAGGCAAGCTCCGGCCTATCGTCACACCAGAGCGGCGACGCACGCCGGGCTGCCGGTCTGGGAGGAGTTCTGGAACTGCGCCGCATGTTCCTGCGCCGCGCAGCGCCTCTGCAGGTGGTCCAGGACGTTCATGAAGTTGATATAGGAATCGTAGGGCGAATCGTACGGGTTGAAGTACTTGTGCACGTCGCCATCCGCGAAGTACTTCGTGCACATGTAGTAGAAATGATCGGAGACCTGCAATTTCCGCCAGTCCGCCGTGATCCGCTCGTCGTTGGTCCCCTTGATCTTCTTCTCCAGCCGGTAGAGCTCATGGATCGCGTTGGACTGCATCGGGTTGCCCAGCCAGGCGGACAAGTCCCGCTCGGTGTCCGCCCAACTGATCACGTGCGGGACATCGACCGTACCGATGGCATCGTAGCTGGCGGCCACTTCACTAGGCGTCTTGAAGTCGTTGTCGGGGTGCTTGAGGATCTCCTCGGGCAGATGCCGCATGAACTCGAAGATGCCGGTATCCGCCCACTGGTGCTCGCCGAGGGTTTCATAGTCCATGAAAAGGTTGACCACGTGGCCGTTGCCGTTGGCCGCGTTGACCCACTGGGCGAACTTGCCGACGGTCAGCGGCCACTCCGCCCAGAACCGGTTGGAGAAACGGAAGGCGATGTCGTCGCTGAGCGAGTAGTTCTTCAGGAGCATCTTGAGCCGCCGGCAGGCTTTGGGCCGGTAGACGAAATTCGGGCTGCGGTAGCCCAGGATATGGTCGGCCCCCTCCGTGATAATGGCGTCGAAGCATCCCATGGCCTCGATGAGCAGGGCCAGATCATTGTTATAAATGAGTTCCGTGTTGCGAAAGACCTTGGGCGTCTGTCCGAAGAAATCTCGGATCAGCTCCATGTGCTTCTTGACCTGCTCGACGAACTCCTGGCGCGAGTACAGGAAGCTGAGGCTGTGATAGTAGGTCTCCGCGAGGAACTCGACGCACCCGGTCTTGGCCAAGGCATGGAACGTGCTGAGGACCTCGGGGCTGTACCGCTCCAACTGCTCCAGGAGCACGCCGGTGAGGCTGTAAGCGATCCGGAAGCGCCCTTTGTGGTGCTGAATGAGCTTCAGGAGCAGGCGATTGGCCGGAAGATAGCACTTGTTCGCCACCTTCTTGCAGATGGCCGCGTTTCGCGCTTCGTCAAAGTAGTGTTCGTCGTTGTCGAAAACGGTGTAATGACGCAGCCGCATCGGCTGGTGGAGTTGGAAATAGAAGCATACCGAAGGCATAGCACTTGCATCCTTTCAAGTCCCCGTCGATCCTCCCTGGCACTGCCGCGCCGACAGTCCACAGACGCCGCAGCTATACGGGCACTAGTGTCTCCTGATAGATCCGCAGACAGCTTCGCGCGGCGTCCCGCCACCGCAGCTTGCGGACTTCGAAATTCCCATGGTTGCGCAGGGTCATTCGCAGCGGCGGGTACTTCAGCACCGCCACGATCTTGTTCGCCATCTCGTTGACGTCCCAGAAGTCCACCTTCAAGGCATGGCGCAGGACCTCGGAGACGCCGCTTTGCTTGCTGATAATGACCGGCACGTCATTGTCCAGCGCCTCCAGCGGCGCGATCCCGAAGGGTTCCGAGACAGAGGGCATGACGTAGAGGTCCGCCATGCCGAAGATCCGACGGACATCGTCGCCCCGCAGGAAGCCGGTGAACAGGACCTTGTGGCCGATGCCCAACTGGGCGGCCAATTCGACCGAGCGGTGCATCAGATCGCCCGAGCCGGCCATGACGAATTTCACGTTGTCCATCACCTCCAGGACCTTCTTGGCCGCCTGGAGGAAGTATTCGGGGCCCTTCTGCATCGTGATGCGTCCGAGGAACAGAACGATCTTCTCTTCCCGCCGGATGCTGATGGGCGCGGCCGACCAACCCCCGTTCCGCTCCACGCCATTGTAGACGACATCGACCTTGTCGCCCGGAATGCCGTACCGACTGATCACGATCCCCCGGGTGAACTGGCTGACGGCGATGACCTTGTGGGCCCGGGACATGCCCTCCCGCTCGATGTCGTACACCGTCTGGTTCACGTGCTCGCCGCTGCGGTCGAATTCCGTTGAATGGATGTGGACGATCAGGGGCCTGCCGCTCAGCGCCGCGACGGCGACGCCCGCCGGATAAGTCATCCAGTCATGTGCGTGGACGATATCAAACTCCTCGCCCTTGGCCAGTTCCATCGCAACAGAGGCGTACCGATGGACTTCCCGGTACAGATCGCCTGCGTAATCGAGCCCCGCCTGCCGATCACACGATCCGTTCGCGGCCACGTCGCCCTCGCGACGCCGACGCAGAACCTCCTCCAACGTTTCATCGTATGTTTGCGGCGTGGCATACGCCCGAAGCGGTGACAGAATAGACCGGAACGAGACGTTCTTGAGTTCCTCCTCACTGACGGCATCTCCCCGGGAGGCGCGCTTCCGAACACTGGGCGTCAGGAGTCGGACGTGCGTCGCGTACTGGCTGTCCACCATCTTGGGAAGAACAAACGTCACTCTCACGCCGAGCTGGTCCAGGGCCTTGGTCAGGCCGTAGCAGGCTGTGCCCAAACCGCCACTGATGAACGGCGGGAACTCCCAGCCCAGCATAAAAACGCGAACCTGCGCCCCCTCGCCGTTTGGTCCCATAAGCTCTCACCTATCTTGAGGTTCTCCAACTCCCTCGACACATTCACACGATAGATAATAGTCGCACAAACCAAACCCATCTCCTGGGTGGTCCACCTTATCCATCAGTGACACTATCGGCAGCCTTTAGGACAATCTTGATTTTCGGGCGTCATTTTTTCCGGGACACGCTCGGCGATGCTACGGTATGTTCATCGGCATTCCGCGCCGCACTTGAACACAAATTCTGCACAAAAAACAACCTTCACAGGACTGACACCCGTTTTTTTATGGGCTCTTGCTCCGCGTGCCCTGCCATGCAGAAGGCGACTTTCAATGGCCCAGACGCACGTATTATCGGCTCTGAGATCGCGCCCGTGGGCTCTGCCCGGCGATCTCCGTGGAGACTGGCTATTCAAATATCGGGCGTACCCCCCCAACACCCGATTGCCTATTTCGGGACCATGCCACGTTCAAGCGACGCCCGGCAAAAAAGACCCCTGGGACCCGCCCGGCTACGGCCGGAGATGACTCGAGTACCGGCTTGTCGGGAGCCACGATCTGACGGAGGGGGCCGGCGCCAAAAAAAGGCGTGGAACTGTTAAATCTCTGCGTCGCGGAGGTCGATAGCCTGAAAGAGGGTTGGCAAACGGCCCGGCGTGAAGAAGACTTTAGGTCGAGGAGGGGTACTGCGAAATCGCATGGAGCCCCGCACGTGGATGGGCGCAACGGCTGCCAGTGGGGTAGGCCGGCGCGGGATGCAACAGCAGGACAAGGTGGAATATGAGCAGACACCCAAGAAAAGGCGGCAAGGGACACGCGAATGTCAAGGACCTCGTAGTGGTGGCTTTCCTGGACGACATGGAACAGGCACGGGAGTACGAGACCCTGCTACGCCTCAACGACATCCCCGCCATGGTCAAACAGCAGACCGATCCGGGAATCGACGGCAAGACCATCGCCATCATGGTTCCGGAGGAGTGTCTGGACGAGGCCCACGTCGTTATCGAATCGCAGGACGCCTATGACGACCTGTGCGACTTCACCATGGACGAAGACGACGATTTCGACTTCGACACGGATGCTCTGGACGACGAGTTCTAAGCCGGGCCGAGGGCCGGCAGCGCACTATCTGTGATGGGCGACGCTCGCGCGACGAGATGTCACGGGACGAACGCCGCGCCCATCGCAGAGGACAAGGGATAACCAGTAGTGAAGGCAGGAAGGTTGTAGCACCATGCGGGAGATCGAGACCACCAACAACAGTGAACGGCGATGCGGGGACGATCGCCGAGCGAATCTTTCGGATCGGCGTAAGCTGGATCTGGGCGGCAATCCCTATGATCCGGATTTCGTGGACCGCCGCAAGGGCAAAGACCGCCGCGAGTCCGTCGTGGACCGGCGTCTGGGCCTCGACCGCCAGCGCGGTCCCGGCCGGCGCCGCAGCAACGAGCGCAAATCCGCGGAGGAGGGCCAGATGTCCGACGAGCAGTTTGAATTCATCATGGCCATCGACGAGTACAAGCGCGCTAATGCCAAGCCGTTCCCAACCTGGACCGAGGTTCTTGAAATCATCAAGGCACTGGGCTACCGCCGGGTGGCGGAACCCCAGTCGCTGGCCGCGCATGGCGCTGCTGCCGGTCCCGAGCAGAACTGAGCCCGCTGGCTGTCTGATCAGCACATCCCCCGCCGCAAGTCAAGCCGTCTGTGGTAGCGCCTCGGCTGCCACCCACTTACCCGTTCTCCTCACAGGTCCGGAACGATGAGCCCCCCCGTCTTCTCTGCATGGGCCTATCCACGTCCCGAGTGGCCTGGTACAATCCCTGTGTCGGCGGCTTGTGACGCCGAGCATACGCACCGATCAGAGAGAAAGGTCGCGGCCATGAAGCAGGGACTCCGTTCGATCCGCCATCATACGGTCCTTGGCGCGTTGGCGGTCATGATTTCGTGTTCGATCTCGGTAGCGGGACAGGCGCGTTTCGACTCCGCTCGGCCCGTCTGGCCGACGGGCCGGGAGACGGAGATGAATCTGTTGGTGGGATTCCGGGCCGTTTTTGATGGCGCGCAACCGCAGGACGCGATTCTCCGCATCGCGGCTTCGTCGTTATACCGTGTCTACCTCAACGGTCGCTTCGTCGGCCACGGCCCGGCCCGCGGACCCCACGGCTTCTTTCGCGTGGATGAATGGCCTCTACAGACGGGCGGGCAGAATACCCTGGCTATCGAAGTGGCCGGGTACAACGTCAACAGCTTCTACCTGCTCGATCAGCCAGCGTTCGTACAGGCGGAGGTCGTGTCCGGCGGGAGGGTCCTCGCCTCAACGGCGGGCAAGGGTGTCCCTTTTGAAGCGACGATCCTGACGCACCGTGTGCAGAAGGTGCAGCGGTACAGCTTCCAGCGTCCCTTCATCGAACACTACCGCCTGGACGAGGGCGATGAACGCTGGTGGGATGAGCCGGCGCCGGAGTCGCACCCGGCAGAGTGCTCGGTCGTACCGCCCCGTCAGTTTCTCGTGCGACGGGTCGCGTACCCCCGCTTCCACGAGCGGCAGCCTGCGGAGATCGTTTCGCAGGGCCGGCTTCAACGCGAGGCGTCCGTGCCCCGGCTGTGGAAAGACCGGTCCCTCGTGAACATCGGACCCCAACTGAAGGGATTTCCCGAGGACAAACTTGAGGTGATCCCCTCGATCGAGCTTCAGAAGATTCGGTCGCTCTCCGTGGAGAAACAGAACCAATCGTACCAGCCGGACAAGCCAATCAGCCTTACGGAGGACAGTTTCTCCATCCTCGACCTGGGAACGAACCTTACGGGGTTCCTCGGGGCCTCCGTTCGATGCACACAGCCAACGAAGCTCTATCTCACCTTCGATGAGATTCTCTCGGACGGCGAGGTCGATTTCAAACGGCTGGGTTGTGTCAATGCCATCGGCTACGAGCTGCAAGCGGGCCGTTATCGCCTGGAGTCCTTTGAACCCTATACCCTGCGTTTCCTCAAGCTGAACGTGCTCGAAGGCGCCTGCGAGGTGACGGACGTTTATCTGCGGGAGTATGCCAATGATGAGACCGCGACGGCATCGTTCTCGTGCAGCGACCCACGACTGAATCGCATCTTCGAGGCCGCCCGGCAGACCTTCCGCCAGAACGCGGTCGATCTCTTCATGGACTGCCCTTCCCGCGAACGGGCCGGCTGGCTGTGCGACAGCTTCTTCACGTCCCGCGTTGCCCTCGACCTGTGCGGCAACACGACGATTGAGAAGAACTTCTTCGAAAACTATCTCCTGCCGCCAAGTTTTGCCCACCTGCCGGACGGGATGCTCCCCATGTGCTATCCGGCCGATCACTACGACGGCGTCTACATCCCGAACTGGGCTCTATGGTTTGTCATTGAGCTGGAGGAGTACCAAGCCCGCAGCGGCGATCGCGAGATGGTGGCCGCCCTGAGACCCCGGCTCGAGGCACTCTATGAATACTTCCAGAAGTACAGGAATGAGGACGGCCTGCTGGAGAAGCTTGATAGCTGGATCTTCGTGGAGTGGTCCCGCGCAAACGACTTCGTGCGGGATGTCAGTTATCCGACGAACATGCTGTACGCCGCCGCACTGGCCGCCGGGGGCCGGATGTACAATGAGCCAAGTCTGATCGAGGAAGCCGAGCGGATCCGTGCCACGATCCGCCAGCAGTCATTCGACGGCGAGTTCTTCGTCGACAACGCCGTGCGAAAGGACGGGCGGCTCCAGGTCACAGGCAACCACACGGAGGTCTGCCAGTACTTCGCCTTCTTCTTCGACGTGGCCACACCCCAGACGCACAAGGGACTCTGGGAACGGCTGGTCCACCAGTTCGGCCCCGAGCGGAAGAAGACGAATGCCTTCCCCGAGGTCCATCCCGCCAATGCATTCGTCGGCAACTATCTTCGCCTGGAGCTGCTCAGTCGCTACGGCTACCCGGCTCAGACCAAGAAGGAACTCGTCGACTACTACCTCTACATGGCCGACCGGACCGGGACCCTCTGGGAGAACATTAGCGCCTCGGCAAGCTGCAATCACGGCTTTGCCTCCCACGTGGCACACAGCTTCTACCGCGATGTCCTGGGTTTTCGCGAGGTTGATTCGCAGAAAAAGATCATCGTGATGGGAATCACCGACGTGGGTCTGGACTGGTGTGAAGGCACGCTTGCGACCCCGGATGGACCCGTCACCGTCCGGTGGTGGAAGGAGAACGGCAGGATTGCGCATCGGGTCAGCATACCGGCTGGGTACGTGCTGCGCGAGGATAGTCCCTCCACAAGTCGATAGACAAATCCCCGGTTCGTTCGGTTCTGCGTGCGAGCTGCGTCTGAGAATGTGGGATCGTCCGAGTCAGCCCACGCGCGCTGCGACGGGCCTGCCATAGACGTTCAGCTTCTTCAGCAATTCGTCCACAATCCAGATGGAGCTGGTGACCAGCACGATCAGCAACCAGTCGAACCACGAGAGCGACATGGTGCCAAACAACCAACGACCGATGTCCGTGTGGATAGCCGCAATCTGCAGCAGGACCGCTGCCCCGACTCCCGCGAGCAGCCAGCGGTTGGCGAACAGCCCGATCGCGAACACCGACTGGTACTGCGAACGGGCGTTGAAGGCCTGAAACCACTGGAAAGCGGAGATCGCGGTGAACGCGATGGACTGGGCATGGGCGAGCGTGCCCGTCCGGATTTCATACCAGAACAGCAGCAGCGTCCCGGCCGCCATGATCGGCGTCAGAATCCCCATGCGCAGCAGGATCGTGCGGTCCAGCACCGGCTCCGACGGGTCGCGCGGCGGTTGCTTGAGCACATCCCCATGCAGCGGCTCGATCCCCAGCGGGATGGTCGCTACGCCGTCGGTGACCAGATTGACCCACAGGACCATGATCGCGGTCAGCGGCAGGTCCAGGCCCACCAGCAGCGCCCCGACCAGTGTCAGGACCTCCCCCACGTTGGTCGCCAGCAGGAAGAAAATGACGCGGCGCAGGTTGGCATAGATCACCCGCCCTTCCTCGACCGCGTGCACGATCGTCGCGAAATTGTCGTCGGTCAGCACCATGTCGGCGGCTTCCTTGGCCACCTCCGTGCCCGCCCGACCCATCGCTATACCGATATCGGCGCCCTTGAGCGCCGGGGCATCGTTGACCCCGTCGCCGGTCATGGCGACAATGTGGCCCCTTTCCTTGAGGGACTCCAGAATCTTGAGCTTGTTGGCCGGAGAGACCCGGGCGAACACGCCGATCTCGAGGGCCTGCTCCGCCAGTTGGGCTTTGTCCAGACGATCCACGTCCGCGCCGGTCAGCGCCCGGTCCCCCTCCGTGATGCCCACCTGCCTGGCGATCGCCACGGCAGTGGTCGCATGGTCGCCGGTGATCATGATCGGGCGGATGCCCGCCTCCTTCGCCTCCGCGACCGCCTGTCCGCTTTCCTTTCTCGGCGGGTCGATCATTCCCCATAGCCCGGCCAGAACCAGGTCCTTCTGGACATTCTCCGGCGTCGCCCGGTTCCCCCCTGCCGGCTGCTCGCGGTACGCGCCCGCCAGAACCCGCAGGGCCTGCGACGCCAACTCCTCGTTGACCTGCTCGATCCGGCGCCGGCGTTCCTCGGTCAGTTCGACCGGCCCGCCGTCCATCAGGACGTGGGAGCAGAACCCCAACACGCGGTCCGGGGCGCCCTTGACGTACAGAACCTGCCGGTCGCCTTCCGCAGGGTGCAAGGTCGCCATGTACTTGCGGTCGCTGGAGAACGGAAGCTCCGCGACGCGCGGAAGCTCCTCCCGCAGGCGGTCCGGGTCCAGACCCGCCTTCTTGGCAACCACGAGCAGTCCCCCTTCGCTCGGGTTGCCCTCGACCCGCCAGCGACCGTCCGTCTGGCGGAGCCTGGCGTTGTTGGCTACCGCCCCGATGCGGAGCAGGCGCAGGAGTGCCTCGGAGGAGGGGTTGTCCTTCACCGTGCCTTCGGGATCATAGCCGTCGCCGGTGATCTCGAACACGCGTCCCCCGGCCCAGACCTTCCGGACGGTCATCTGGTTCTCGGTAATCGTCCCGGTCTTGTCGGAGCAGATGACCGTGGTCGAGCCGAGGGTCTCCACCGCCGGCAGCCGGCGAATGATCGCATGCCGACGGGCCATGCGCTGCACCCCCAGTGCCAGCACCACGCTGATCACCGCGGGCAATCCCTCCGGGATGGCCGAGACCGCCACCGCCACCGAAAACAGGAGCATCTCGACAATCTCGTACCCGCGCAGCAGACCCAGAACAAATACGATCACGGCCATGCCGACGCCGCCGATCCCCAGGATCGTTCCGAGCCGGGACATTCGCCTCTGGAGAGGGGTCTCCTCCCGTTCCGTGCTGCGTACCTCGTGCGCGATTCTGCCGATCTGGGTCTGCATGCCGGTCTCGACGACGACGGCCCGCCCGCGGCCGCCGGTGACGCCGGTGGACATCCAGACCATGTCATGCCGGTCGGCGATCGGCATCTCCTCCCCAACCGGGTCGGGTTTCTTCACCACCGCCAACGACTCACCCGTCAGTGCGGATTCGTCGACGTGCAGTTCCTCGCTCGACAAGATGCGGGCGTCCGCCGCGACCCGGTCGCCCGTCTCCAGCACGAGCACATCGCCCGGCACAACCTCAGACGCCTCCACGTGGCGAACCTGTCCCTCCCGCAAGACCCTGGCCTGAGGGGCGCTCAGCTTCCGCAGGGCGGCCAACGCCCCTTCCGCGCGCCACTCCTGGACAAATCCGAGGATCGAATTGAGCACAACCACCCCTGCGATCACCGCGGCGTCCACGTAGTGTCTGCCCAGCAGCGACACGGCCGCGGCGCCGATCAGCAGGTA
>ENA-OSEO01004893-OSEO01004893.1-sediment-metagenome-genome-assembly--contig:-NODE-4893-length-13477-cov-4.054403_pt1 | contig 13477 bp, 7 predicted proteins | sample MGYA00237883_ERZ534232 | MGnify/ENA metagenome assembly ERZ534232
TTTGACACTCGCATTTAGCAATGTTATCATGACTAACCGATGCAGCGTTTACGTATTAAGTTTACCCGCGGAGAAGAGCTTAAATTCATTTCCCACCTTGATATGAGCCGGCTCTGGCAGAGAGCGCTTCTGCGCGCCGACATCCCCCTTGCGTACTCGCAGGGCTTTAACCCCCACCCCCAGATTGCCATGGCTTCCCCGCTTCAGGTGGGTGTGACAAGCTCCGCTGAACTGATGGACATCATGCTCTATCGGAACATGCTAATGCAGGGCTTCAAGTCACTCATTGAAAAACAGCTTCCCGATGGCATCGAAATCCTTGAAGTGCGGAGCGTCGAAGGGCTGGATAAAGTAGATGTAGAAATCTCGTGGCGGTACTGCCGTGGAACGTTCATTGGGCGCGCCGAAAAACAGGTACCCTTGCAAAAGCCGCAGCGGATCCTGCTTGAGTGAGACGTCAAAGAGAACCTCAATGTTATCCAGCAACACCACAAAGGTGGTTGGTATGCTGATAGAATTCCGGATTTTTTACCTCTAAAATTCATCGTTTATTTAAGATATGTTTCAAAAATCTCAAGATATTTGTAAACTCGCAAACTGCCGATATGTCTGACTACTCAGGATTGTCAAGGCCGTAAAACAAAGCCGAGAGTCGATCCCGAAAGAAAAAGCCCGGCAGATCCTGTCTTGCCGGGCTTTAAATTCGAAATTAGAACTGGGACCGAAACCGCTGCTTAGCGGTCTTCAGCCTTTCTCTTGGAAAAACAGTCTTTGCAGTATATTGGACGATCACCGCTTGGTTTAAAAGGAACTTCACATTCTTTTTGGCATTCTGAACAGACTGCTTTATGAAATTCCCTCTGGCGTCCGCCGCCGTATCCGCCTTTGCCGCCACTTTGATTGAAACCCATCATTTCTCCTTTAGCTTTTAGATCTGATTAAGCCTGTACCCGTGTACATTCCCATTTGTCAGATCATATTGCATTCATGATATAAGCCCTCTTCACGGAAAGCAAGACAAATAACTTCGTTTTCATCTTTGGAAATCACCAGCCAGAACAACTTTGAATTTTGAAGTCATTTAAACGGCAAATAGCAAAAAGGCTGACACGGAACTTAATCGCTCCGGATATCTTTTCAGGCCACCAGAGTATCGCTTGCCCTAAAAACCAGTAATAAGTCTGACCTCTTTATATTCATTTCACCTGGCACTTCTCCTAATTGCTTTAATCCTGTCAATGACTGGCGGGTGGCTGTATTCAAGAAATACCTTTAGGGGATGTGGAGTAAGGTTTGATAAATTTTCAACACTTAGCTTTTTGAGGGCGGATATCATCACTTCGGGTTTTCCGAGAGTTGAAACAGCATATGCGTCAGCTTCATATTCGTATTTCCTCGAAAGAATATTGCCTGCAATGGATATAACGGCGCTAATCGGTACATAGAGAAAACCGAAAAAGACGAAACTTGCATATATGGAAATCTCCTCCATCCTGAAAGCCATGAAAAGCTGGCTGTTATTTATGAACAAAGAAAGAATAAAGAACATAAGTCCGGTATGTATGATGGAAATAAGTATCTGTTTCAGGATGTGTTTTTTCTTATAATGGCCCATCTCATGGGCTATCACGGCGACGAGTTCATCCACCGTATGCTTGGCGATAAGGGTATCAAACAGAACGATCCGTCTGAATCTTCCAAAGCCCGTGAAGAATGCGTTTGCCTTGGTGGAGCGCTTTGAGCCATCCATTTTAAAGAGGCCTTTCATTCTGAAACCTTCCGCCTCTGCGTAGTTTTCAATGGTGCTCTTAAGCTCTCCATTTTCAAGTGGCACGTACTTGTTGAATAGCGGCATTATCACGACGGGCGCTATAAATAGGATAAATATTTGAAAGATTGTTACCGCACACCAACTGTAAAACCAAGCGACCGCACCGAACTTCCCGAAGAACCACAATATCCCCCAAAACAGTGATCCCCCGATAAGCCCAGCCAGAATCCAGCTCTTAATCACATCAAGTACAAACGTTTTAACCGTTGTCTTGTTGAATCCATATTTTTCTTCAATGATGAATGTATGATAAGCCGAGGCAGGAATTCTAAGAAGTTCGGAAAGGAGCGTTATTGTGCCGGCAAAGATCAGTCCGGTAATGGTATCGCCGAATCCGAAACTTCTCCCAAAACGGTCAATGTAATTGAACCCGCCCAGCAGGATAAATAGAACTATTGCGAATGTTGATATCCCGCTGGTGATAAGTCCAAAATACGTGTTTTCTCTAAGATAGTGATGAGATTTACGGTACCTTTCGTTATCATAAAAACCAACATATTCATCCGGCAAATCAGGGGATGCATCTCTTAGATTCAAACTTTCAACGATCAATTCAAGAAGATAACCGCCCCCGAGGATCGCAATGATTACGATCAAATAGATGTTTACGCCCATAAACCCCGTAGCACCATGTCTAAAATGAAGTTAGTAAATTTTATCCTCAGCGGCGGCCGTAAACTTTCTGGCGGGCTTTGGCGGCGGCCGTCAGGACTTCCACCCGGCCATCGATGTAGTCATATACCCGAGCCTTTTCCTTTCCGGCGGCCGGCCGCAGTATCCGGCCCAGATACTGCAGCAGGCGCCCGCTGAAGCGGATGGGGGTCGCCAGAAAGAGGGTTGACAGATCCTTGTGGTCAAACCCTTCGCCGATTAACTGGCCCGTGGCAATGAGTACCCTAACATCCCCGCGGTTGAGTCGTGCCAGCACGGCTTGACGGTCACTGTTCTTTAATTCGCCGGTCAGCAACTCGGAAGAAAGCTTGTGCCGGAATTTCAGGATCGCCTGGAGCGTTTCGCAATGCTTCTTACGATCGGACAACACCAGGCAGACCCCCCGGCCGGTTTCCGCCTCCCGGGCGACATCTGAAGCGATCAGGCGGTTGCGGTCGTCATTGACGGTCAGCTCCGACAGCATCTTGCTGTAGGCCGTGACCGGATCAAAATGGGGTTTGAAATCGGTTTCCCGCAAGCGCACCTCCACATCCAGTACGTCGCCGCTTCTGATCAGCTCGGCTTTTTTCATTTCGTGCTGGACATCCCCTAGGTGCCAGAAGATCAGCTTGGAGAGTCCGTCGCGTCGAAAGGGGGTGGCGCTTAAGCCCAGCATATAACGGGTGTTGAATTCGGTTACGGCATCCGTAAAGGTGCGGCTCGGCGTGCGGTGGCACTCATCCACCACCAGGTGGCCGAAGCAGTTGCAGACATCTGCCGCGCAGCGGTAAAGACTCTGAACCAGCGCAACCGTGATTTTCTCTCCGACGGATTTTTTGCCGGCGCCGATCAGGCCGACTTCATCAGCCGGAATTTTCAGAAAAGTTTCGATCCGGTCGATCCATTGAAATGCCAAGTCCTTGGTATGCACAATGATCAGGGTCGGTTGTCGGCGCTGCGCGATCAGGTGGAGGGCAACAACGGTTTTGCCGCTGCCGGTGGGGGCGCTCAGGGTCCCGAATTCCTTGGCCAGCATGTCCCGGGCCGCCCTTTGCTGAAACGGCCGCAACTCGCCTGTAAAGCTAAACGACACCGGGGTCAGGGTTCGGCGCCGGTCTTCGATCTTAAACAGGATGCACTGCTGGCGGCACATATCGACCAAATGGCGGATATAGCCGCGCGGTACCCACAGACCGTCTTTGCCGACCGTATTATAAAATTGCAGCTCCCGGGGAGTTCCCCGGTTCCAGCGACCCATGCGGTGATTCTCCATCCATTTCGGATTGGGAAATTTCAACTTCTCCATCAGCAGGCCGCGAAAACCGGGAGGCACATTGCTAAGCTGCAGGTTGTTTGTCAGAATGATTGTGATCGCTTGATTGGCTGCCATTTTTTTTTGATCCGCAACAGGCCGGGGGAGTTGTGCAGGTACATCAGGGGTGACCTGAGCCCCGCGTCGATAAATCTCCTTTCAAGATCATCGAATAGAACCGGTCGGTCCGGCCAGGTAAAGCCTTTCCTGCGTTCCTGAAGTTTATCCCAGCCAGCGAAAGGGTTTTAAGATATCGGCGAACCGTCTGCAGCCTTTTTGTACAGCTCAAACTTTTCTTTTCGATCCATTTTGAACCTCAAAAATTATGTTGGACATGAGTTGTTGATTCGCTGCAAAAGGAATGAAGATTAACACGGCCAAGTGAAATACAGTATATGGTATCTGCCGTACCGTTCTAGTAACTAAAATTCTTATCACATCAGCCGGAATATTAAAAGTAGGGATGCGCATTGCCCGATTTTCTCGGTGAATCTATTTTTACTAAGCGAATATAGGTGCAGCGGAAATTTTGGGTAAATGGATGTTTGAATTTTGATTCGAGAGAGGCTTTTTCAGGTCAAAATAAGGTGATGTGTTTATCCGCAACCGGGTTTATTTGACAGGTTTTTATATCGTTTTCTGCCTTGCCAATGCACTCCCAAAAGGGTATAAAAAAAATTCGGCTATCCGGTTTATTGCGGCGGCTTCAGTTAATCGCAAATGGTCAGCGGCAGCAACTGTGATCACCGTTACTGTTTTTTTTGACAAAAGGAGCGGTTCCCTGGCGGAACCATCATCACAGGAGACGCAAAAAATGAACGACAGATTACGAATTGGAATCATCGGTTGCGGCACCATCGGCAGCTATATTCTGGACGCAGTCATGGCCGGCCATATTGAAAATTCAGAAATTGTAATGGTTTGCGGCCGATCCGATCAATCCAAGGGGGCCGCCAAAGTCAAAGGGTACGGCCTGAAATGGATTGTGGATTATCGGGAGCTCTTAAAGTCGGATATCAACCTGGTTGTTGAAGCGGCATCCCATGAAGCGCTGGAGGAAATGGGGGTTCAAATTTTAAGGGCCGGAATAGATCTCATTCCCGTCAGTATCGGTTCCCTGGTTTCCGAGAAGCTGCTTGAAGACTTAAAACTGGCGGCCCGTGAGGGTAAAAGCATCATGCATATTCCCTCCGGCGGAATCGGCGGGCTTGATGCGATTCAAGCCGCCATCCACGCGGGGGTGGAAGAAATCAGCATGACATCCCGCAAGCCCCCGGTTGCCTGGAAGGGCATCCCCTATGTCGAGCAGATGAAACTGGATCTTGATCAGATGAATGAACCTACAATGCTGTATGAGGGGCCGGCCCGGGACTGCGTTAAAAAATTCCCCCAGAATATAAATATTGCTGCAGCTCTCAGCTTGGCCGGGATTGGATTCGATTCGACCCGGATCCGGATTGTTGCAGACCCCACGGTCGTTCATAACACCCATGAAATTCACTGCCGGGGCGAGGCGGGTCGTTTTTCGATCATTCTTGAGAATGTTCCGGTTCCCGAAAATCCCAAAACGACATACATGGCGTGTCTGAGCACGCTTGCGACGATCAAAAACCTGCGGTCTTGCTACCGGGTAGGCACTTAAAAACCGGTCGCGATGCGTAGAAGGTGTAAATCGACCGGCATGCCGGATTGATAACTTTATGCAAACCAAACCCATCATAGCCGTCGTCGGCATGGCCGGGCTCTTTCCCGGCGCCGCCGATCTGGAGGCCTTCTGGCGCAATATCGTTCGTAAGGTTGATGCCATCCGTGAGATTCCGGTCGGCCGCTGGATCGCACCGCCGGATGAAATGTTCAATCCTGTCTCCGGGCCTGACAAGGCTTTTTCAAAGCGTGCCGGTCTGATCAAAGATTTTGTCTTCGATCCCGGCGGGCTTCATATCGATAAGGATCTGGCCCGCGAACTGGACCCGCTCTATCATATCGTTCTGCATGTCGCCCGGGAAGCATGGACCGCCTGCCATACTGAGACAATCGATCGCCGGCGCGTCGGAACCATCCTGGCCGCTATTGCGCTGCCCACCGATACCGCTTCGGCCGTCACCCGAAAAATCCTGGGCGCTTCCTTTGCAGAAAAAATTTTGGGGAAAACATCGCCTCCGGCACCCCCTGTCTTAACCCGACATCAGTCGCTGTCCAGTCGCGTCACCGGCTTTCCCGCAGCGATTCTGGCGAAAGCGCTCGATCTGGGAGGCGGCAGTTATACACTGGATGCGGCCTGTGCCTCATCGTTGTATGCCGTTAAATTGGCCTGTGATGAACTGCAGGCCCATCGTGCCGATGTCATGCTGGCCGGAGGGGTTTCCCGACCGGAATGTCTGTATACCCAGGTCGGTTTCAGCCAGCTCCGGGCGTTGTCGCCCACCGGTCGCTGCGCTCCCTTTGATGAAACCGCCAATGGGCTGGTGGTGGGAGAAGGCGCCGGCATCCTGGTTTTAAAACGGGTGGAAGACGCCCGCCGGAATGGAGACAAAATTTACGGACTGATCCGGGGGATCGGCCTTGCCAACGATCTGGACGGCAATCTGCTGTCGCCGGACAGCGAGGGTCAGCTGCGCGCCATGCGAAACGCATATGCGGCGGCCGGCTGGGCTCCCGGCGATATCGACCTGATTGAATGTCACGGCGCCGGCACTCCCGTGGGCGATAGAATCGAACTCAGCAGCCTGCGCAGCTTATGGGGAAGCACCGGCTGGCAGCCGGGACAATGCGCCATCGGTTCCATTAAATCGATGATCGGCCACCTGCTGACTGCTGCCGGGGCCGCCGGAATGATCAAGACCCTGCTGGCCATGACCCATGGCGCCCTGCCGCCTTCGCTGAACTTTTCAAAGCCGACGGCTGAAAGCCCGCTTGCCGGCGGTCCCTTCCGCGTCCAGACGACCGCCGAGCCCTGGAATCCGAAAATCCCCGGCGGCCCGCGCCGGGCAGCGGTCAGCGCCTTTGGATTCGGCGGCATCAACGCGCACCTGTTGCTGGAAGAATATCAGGATAATAGCCCGGACCGGTCGAAACATCCCCAGCGGCCGGCAGCGATTCGGCCGCAGCCGGTTGCAGTCATCGGCATGGACGCCGCCGTGGGAAGGTTGACATCTCTGCGCGAATTTCAGGAAGCGGTTTTGCGGGGAGACAGTATTTTAGAAAAACGACCCCAGGATCGCTGGAAAGGAAGCGACCGCATGGCCGCACACAGCCTGCAGGGCGGTGCGGCCCGGGGCGCTTTCATGGAAAGGATCCGGATCCGCATCGGGGAGTTTCATATCCCGCCGAGTGAGCTTCCCGATATCCTCCCGCAGCATCTCCTGATGCTGAAGGTCGCCGCCGGCGCCATGAAGGATGCCGGGCTGCCGCTGCGGCAGCTCCGGCCGGACATGAGTGTCGTGATCGGCATGGGGTTTGACTTTGAAGCCACCAATTTTCACCTGCGGTGGAACCTCTACAACGACGTTGAAAACTGGGCGGACACACTCGGCCTGACCCTTGGCGCTGATGAAACCGCCCGCTGGCTGGAATCCCTGCGCAATGCCTGCGGCCCACCTCTAACCGCCACCCGCACCCTGGGCGCCCTCGGCGGCATCATTGCCAGCCGGATTGCCCGGGAATTTCGCCTGGGCGGACCCAGCTTTGTCGTTTCCGCCGAAGAGGCCTCCGGTCTGCGGGCTCTTGAAATCGCGGTCCGGTCCCTCCAGGAGAACGAAATCGATACGGCCCTGGTGGGAGCGGTCGATTTTACGGGTGATGTTCGCAACATCCTGACGACCCATGCGGTAAAACCATTTTCATCCCATGACAGCGTCCGGCCGTTTGATCAACTGTCTGACGGAACGCTGCCGGGCGAAGGCGCGGTCGCGCTGGTTTTAAAACGCCTGGACCGGGCCGTTGCCGATAAAGATAGAATCTATGCTGTCATCAAAGGTCTGGGGAACGCCGGCAGCGGCGCCCGCCCGAGCGCCGACGCAGAGACATATGTAAACTCCCTCCAGCGTGCGTTCAGCGATGCGGATGTTTCACCCGACAGTATCAGCTACTTTGAAGCTCACGGCAGCGGGGATCCGGATGCGGACGAAATCGAGGCAGAAGGTCTGCATCTCTTTTTTCCGGAACGCGTAAACGCTGCGGCCGATCGCTGCGCCGTCGGCTCCCTGAAACCGGTCATCGGCCATATAGGCGCTGCCGCCGGCCTGTTTTCCGTAGCCAAAACCTGCCTGTCGCTCTACCAGGAAATTTTACCGCCGCTTAAAAATTTATCCGCCCCCAAATCCGCGATCTGGCATCAGGGGCCGTTTCACTTTCCGGTCCAGCCGCAGTTCTGGCTGAGAAACCGAAGCGAGGGGCCACGCAGGGCTTGCGTCGGCGCCGTCACCAGCGACGGCAATTCGATGCATATCGTCCTGGAAGAGGCGCCGGTCGTTCCGGAAAACGGGATTTGTCCGGATTCCCGGAAAGCAGAAAAGAAAGCTCCCCTGGGATATAATGACTGCGGACTTTTTGTGGCAACCGGCAGCAGCCGGTCGGAGCTGCTGGACGCTTTAGACCGTTTGGATCGCCATACCCACATCAAACTGCAGCATTCCCGCAGCATTGAAGCAATTGCCCGGTCCTGGTTCCAAAATGAGCCGCCGGATCACGCGGCAACCTACGCCGTCAGCATTGTCTGTACAGACGTCTCGCGGTTGACTTCGTCCATACGGGATGCCGGGCAGACAGTCCGGAACGATACCGTCCCGAACCTGATCGGAGCGGGTTATATTCGCTACTCCCCCGAACCGATGGGTCCCCGGACCGGACTGGCTTTTGTCTACCCCGGTTCCGGCAACCATTATGCGGGAATGGGCAGGGGCGTCTGTGTTCAGTGGCCGGAGGTCCTGCGCCGGATGGACGCTGAAACCCGTGAGCTGAAAACCCAGATGCGCCCGCATGCGCTGATGCCCTGGCGCACAGACTGGCAGCCGGGCTGGGAATCGGATGCCGAACAAAAAATTATGTCGGACCCCCTGAACATGATTTTCGCTCAAGTGGTCCATGGCAGCCTGATGACCCGTCTGGTCCGGAGCTTCGGCGTTCAGCCGTCCGCCGTCATCGGCTACAGCCTGGGAGAATCCGCCGGGCTCCTTGCCACGGGCGCCTGGCCGCAGCGCGATGAGATGCTCCGGCGCATGCAGCGCACCGATCTGTTCTCCACCGAGTTGGCCGGACCCTGCAACGCCGCCCGCCGGCAGTGGCGGATCCCTCCTGCTGAAGCCGTCGACTGGTGTGTTGCCGCCGTCAACCGTCCGGCGGATGTTGTGCGCCGGACACTTGGAAAGTGGCCGCATGCCCGGCTGCTGATTGTGAACACACCGACCGAGTGCGTCATCGGCGGCAGAAAATTTCAGATAGAAGCAGCCATCCGGACGCTGCAATGCGAGGCCGTTTTTTTAAACGGCGTGGTTACGGTCCATTGCGATGCCGCCCTGCCGGCAGCCGAAGCCTACCGGGCGCTGCATGTGTTTCCGGTATCCCCGCCGGCCGATGTCCGCTTCTACAGCTGCGCCCTGGGACGGTCCTATGATCTCACCAGCCAAAGCGCGGCAGATTCGATTTTGAAACAGGCCCTGGAGGGATTTGATTTTACCGCCACCATTCGCCGGGCCTATACAGACGGCATCCGCATTTTTGTTGAGTTGGGGCCGCACGCCTCCTGTACCCGGATGGTCCGCACCGTTTTGCAGGGAAGTCCCCACCTGGCAATGTCCGCCTGTGTACGGGGGGAAAACGACTACCTGACCCTGCTCAAACTTCTGGGCGCCCTGGTTGCCGAACGCGTTCCGCTGGACCTGGCAAAACTGTATGGACCTGACGCCTATCCGCCGAATCTTGGCGACGCGGACATACGTCCGGCCGCCGCCGGGCTGTTTACCATTCAGATCGGATCCCCGCCGCCGGCGCCGGATATGCCAGCCGTGAAGATCGATCGGCCGGAAACCCGGGCGATCCAGCCGCAGTCGCCTCGAACGGTTCCTTTCCCGCCGGCAAAGCCGACCCATCCCTATGGGCGCCTGATCGAACAACAGGAACTAAACATGGCCTTGACCGCTGAGGCACACTCCCGATTTCTCGATTTCAGCAGTGCGCTTGAGCAGGAAATGGCCGAAACGTACGATCTGCAGACCCGGGTCCTTGAAAAAATGATTTCCCTGGGAATCGTCCCACGCGACGGTGTTGTCGCGGCAAAACTTACCCCCCCCCCACAACTGCCGCCGGCCGACGAAGCCGCCGGGGCCGGTGGATTCCCACCGCAAAAGCCGGCTTTTTCGCGGGAAATGTGCCTGGAATTTGCCACCGGTTCAGCGGCCCGGGTACTGGGGCCTGAATTTGGCATCGTCGACACCTACCCCGTACGTGTACGCCTGCCGGACGAGCCCCTGATGCTGGTGGATCGGATTCTCTCGGTGGAAGGCGAAAAAGGGTCGCTGGGACCCGGCCGCATCGTGACCGAGCATGACGTCCTGCCGGGAGCCTGGTACCTGGATGGGGGACGGGCGCCGGTCTGCATAACCGTTGAAGCCGGCCAGGCCGATTTGTTTCTGTGCGCTTATCTGGGAATCGATCTTCGCGTAAAGGGAAAGCGGGCCTATCGCCTGCTGGATGCCACGGTTACGTTTCACCACGACCTGCCAAAGCCGGGGGATGTCATCCGCTACGACATCCGCATTGAAAAATTCGTCCGTCAGGGTGAAACCTATCTCTTCTTTTTTAATTTTGACGGATTTATCGGCGACAGCCATCTCATCACCATGACCGACGGATGCGCCGGCTTTTTCACCCCTGAAGAAGTCAAAAATTCCGGCGGCATCATCGCAAGCAAAACGGAAGCCCGCCCCCGGAAAAATGCATCGCCGATTGATGCATTGGAGGCGATCGCCCCAAAGGAGATCGAACACTATGATGAAAACGCCGTTAACGCCCTCAGAGAGGGAAATCCGGCAGAGTGTTTCGGATCGGCCTTTGCAGGCGTCCGCATCAGCGAGGCGCTTCGGCTTCCCGGCGGCCGCATGAAGCTGATCGACCGGGTCCTGTCGCTGGACCCCGGAGGCGGCCGCTATGGCCTGGGCAGCATTCGGGCCGAAGCCGACATTCTTCCGGACAGCTGGTATCTCTCCTGCCACTTTATGGACGACATGGTCATGCCGGGAACGCTCATGTATGAATGCTGCGCCCATGCCCTGCGGGTTTTTGTCCAGCGCATGGGCTGGGTAACCGACAAACCCGGCGTTTTCTATGGGCCGGTCACCGGTGTTGAAAGTGTTTTAAAATGCCGGGGACCGGTTACGCCCCAAACCCGGCGGGTGCGTTATGAGGTGGAGATCAAGGAGCTCGGTTACACCCCCGAACCCTATGTTCTGGCCGATGCGCACATATATGCCGACGGACACCCTATCGTGCAGTTCACGGACATGTCCCTGAAATTGAGCGGAACCACCCGCAAAGCGCTGGAAACCTTCTGGGAATGCAAAAATGCGCCCCTGGTATTTGACCGCGAGCATATCCTGGCGTTTGCTACGGGGAAACCTTCCGACGCCTTCGGGGCGGCTTATAAAGTCTTTGATGAAGAACGGGTGATTGCCCGGCTGCCGGCCCCGCCCTATTCTTTTATCGACCGGATCACCCGGGTCCAGCCGCCGCCATGGGTGCTGCAACCCGACGGCTGGATAGAGGCGGAATATGATGTGCCGCCGGATGCATGGTATTTCCGGGCCGACCGCAGCGGACATATGCCGTTTTGCGTTCTGCTGGAGATCGCCCTGCAGCCCTGCGGCTGGCTGGCGGCTTATGCCGGGTCGGCCCTGAAAAGTCAAAAAGACCTGAAATTCCGCAACCTGGGCGGAGAAGCCGTCCTGCACCATCCGGTTTTGGCGGACGCCGGCCGGCTGACCATGCGCGCCCGGATGACGCAGGTAGCTGAAGCCGGGGAAATGATCATCGAACATTTTCGGTTTGAGATACGCAGCGGCAGCACCCGCCTGTATGACGGAACGACCTATTTCGGTTTTTTTACCCGCACGGCCCTGGCCGAACAGATAGGGATCCGGGATGTCGACAAATTCAGGTTTATTCCTGATCCTGAATCGCTCCGCCTGGTTCGCCCCGATATCCTGCCGGACGCAGCTCCGCTGTCGCCGGACGACCCCGGCAGCGACCCGGGCCCGCCTCTGGCGATGCCGTCCCGGGCCATCCGGATGATCGACGCCGTTGAAATTTACCTGCCGGAGGCGGGAAGTGCCGGTCTGGGATTTATCCGGGGCAGCAAGCGCGTTGACCCGGACGAATGGTTTTTCAAAGCCCATTTCCACCAGGACCCGGTCTGCCCAGGTTCGCTGGGCATCGAATCGTTTTTACAGCTGATCAAGCATGTCGCCAAAGAACGCTGGGAACATCTGGCAGCCAGTCACCGTTTTGTTCCGGTTTTCAATCAGCCGCATCGCTGGACATATCGCGGCCAGGTGGTGCCCCACAATAAGAAGGTCGAAGTCGAAGCCGTGGTCACATCTATCAGCGAAATCCCCTTTCCGCAGATCACGGCCAACGGGCTGCTGAAGGTCGACGGGATTTATATCTACCAGATGGAAAATTTCGGGTTTCAATTGCTGCCGGATGATCGTATCTTAACCGACTGATATGGTTCTTTTCACAGTTCTTGACAGAGCGTCGAGTTTTCCTTACAGTAAAAGTAAGGTTAATTATTCCTTACTTAGAGGTGCATGATGATTATAGCGAAAGTGACATCTAAAGGGCAAGTCACTATTCCCAAAGAGGTCCGGGAAAAGTTGGGGGTTCAGCCGGGAGAGGATGTGGGATTTGAAGAAAAAGAGGGTCTGCTGGTGATCAGCAAAGTCGTTACCAAGTCACCTTTTGACAAATGGGTAGGTAAACTAAAGCATCTCAAAGGCAAGCGCAGCGATGACCTGGTGCGGGAGGCCCGTGGGCATGATCACAGCAGTTGATGCGAACATCATCTTTGATATCCTTATTCCGGAGGAGCCTTTCGGGGAATCCTCCAAAGCACTTTTGGACCGCCATGTATCTATGGGAAAACTGGTCATCTGCGAGATTGTTTACGCTGAACTGGCGGCCCGGTTCCCCTCCGAAGAGGAACTCGCGTCGTTTCTCGCCGACACCAGAATGAATCTTGTCTATTCCAATGAGAAGTCCCTCTCTATGGCGGGCTCCAGATGGGCGGCTTATGCGCGCAAAATTACGAAGAACCGATTTTCATGCGGCAAATGCGGTTATGCCTTTGAGGCGATCTGCCCCCAATGTAAATCAGTCCTGACAAAACGGCTTCATGTCCTGGCTGACTTTCTGATCGGCGCCCATGCGCTTGTAAGTGCTGACTGTATTCTTTCACGAGACTTGGGGGTGTATAAAACCTATTTTAAGGATCTGAAGGTAATTGACAGGATATGACGATGGTCAATCAGGTAAAACGTACAAAAAGAAATCCATAACAGACATGCACTATTCAAAAGTATTTATAGATTCCTTCGGCTATGAACTGCCGCCCAACGTGGTCACATCCGATGATTTGGAAAGCAGGCTGGAGCCGCTGTATCAGGCCCTGCGATTTAAAAAAGGACAACTGG
>ENA-OSEO01004894-OSEO01004894.1-sediment-metagenome-genome-assembly--contig:-NODE-4894-length-13475-cov-4.096059_pt1 | contig 13475 bp, 9 predicted proteins | sample MGYA00237883_ERZ534232 | MGnify/ENA metagenome assembly ERZ534232
TGCCGGGGTGCTCAACATCCTCGATTACCTGGAGCATGACATGGGGATCCATCAACTCCACGCCATTCTCGGCGGCACCCACCTTATGTTCTACGGGCCCGAGATGGTCCCGGCCTTCGCCGAAAGGATCCGACAGTTTTCCGTGTCCCTTCTGGCGGTCTCGCACTGCACCGGCCTCGGCCCAACGCTCGAACTGGCCCGCCTCCTCGGCGACCGCTTCACCATCGCCGCCGTAGGGCGCGTCTTCGACTTTTAAAGAACCAGGGATGGGACGTCGGCTGCAGGTCCGTTCAGCCGGGCTCACGGTTCACCGGTCGTGGCGCGCAATCTCAGGCCAAGTGCCCTGACGACCTTCATGACCGTGGCGAATTCGGGGTTCCCTTCGGGCGACAGCGCCTTGTAGAGACTCTCGCGGCCGAGTCCCGTCTTACGTGCGATATCCGCCATTCCTTTGGCGCGCGCGATGTCCCCCAAAGCAGCCGCAACGAGGGCAGGGTCACCGTCTTCCAGGGCGGCCTCCAGATAGGCGGCCATGTCCTCTTTGCTTTCTAAATGTTCTGCAGCATCCCAAAGTCGCGTTTTGGTTTTCTTGGGCATACCAGCCTCCTGAAGTTCTCGTGCCAGTTCTGGCGCTGTCTTGATCTCTCGATTCCGGCTGCGCTTATCGCCGCCGGCGAGCAGGATCACAACCGTCTCTCCGTGCCGGGTATAATAGATTCAATAGCCGGGACCGTAGTCGATACGCAGTTCCGAGACGCCCTCTCCCACTGGTTTCAGGTCACCGGGGTTGCCCAATGTCAATCGACGAATGCGCGTATTGATCCGAGCCCGCGCCTGCCGATCTCGCAGGCTCTTGAAACATTCAGCATACTCATCGGTTTGGCGGACTTCGATCATGAATCGAGAGTATCCTAATAGAATACAAAAATGCAAAAACGGTTTTGCCTCTCCAAAAAAATCATTTTTTGCAACCTTGGGTAACAGCTGGTCCGCTGCCGCCACTGGTTGGCACAGGCCGGACTTCGTCAGCCTGATGAGGAGCGGGTCCGATAAGCTTGATGATGAGCATGGCCCGAACCTGTCAGTCGCTGTTGCGGCGGCCGATGACCAGGACACCGTTCCGTCGGACTTCAGGAAGATGGATGACAAGCCGGTCTATTGACAAGGCAGCATGCAGCGATTCCCAGGAGTGGCAGCAGGAAATATCCCCGTGTGAGCGCCTGTCCACGTGCCCGGAGGAATATCGGCGGGACTTTCTTACAAGGCGGAACTCTGTTATAGTCCAGACATCGTCCTGCGCATAAACTGAGATTGGCCTCACATGAAATGATGATTCGGGCCCGGTTCCTTTGGTCCAAATGCCCAAAATTCACAGTCTTCCAAATTTGAATCTTCCCGGAGGCTCCATCGATATCCAAGGGGCCGCAAACACCTGGCGAAATCAATCGCCGGCAGGACTTGACCGGACACGACTGATTTTCGATGTATCTCATCCTCGGAAAAGCGACTTCTGATCAGATAATGATTCAGTGGCGATCCAGGTGACCAGACAATGATTGGCACCTATTCTTACCGTCCGGATATCTGGCCGGCAGTGACGACACTCGTCCTGGTGGTTTATCTCGGCGTGTACAGTTGGTGTCGCCGTGAAATACCTGCCGCCAAGCCGTTTACCGTCGCATGCTTTCTAGGTGCCCTTTGGGCCTTTGGGACAATCCTGGAACTCTCGGCAGTGGATTTTTCGTCGAAGGTTTTCTGGGTAAAGTTCCAGGCAGTCTGGCAACTTCCGGTTGCAGCTGCCATTACCTGTTTTGTTCTGCAATATGCGGGCCTTGGACGATGGTTAACTCGTCGCAATTACATTCTTTTATTCTTGTTTCCTTTGCTGTGTGTCCTGATGATGGTGACCAACCATTTCCACCATCTCATTTGGACCGGATTCAGGTTGAACGGCTATGTCACTGTGTCCCCCGGCAAGTTTTTCTGGATCTTTATCAGTTATGGCATTCTTATCGTTCTTTTTAATGTTTCGGTTCTTGTCTGGCTGGCCATTCGTTCACCCGAGCACCGTTGGCCAGTGGCAATCATGCTCGCGGGCCAAATGATAGGACGCCTCGCATATACATTGGACAAGCTTGAAATCGGATTGCCTGTCTTCATATGCAGGCAATCCGAAACAATAATTGGAAAAATAGGGTAAAAGGAGAGGTTCATGACAGCTATTCCGGCATGAGCGCATTGGTGACCGATCTCCTCATTGTTGTCGACCTCCGGGATCTGGGCATTCAGTCCTGGAAGTACACATTCGACAAGCACAACTTGAGCAAATCCGTAATGCTTTTGTCCGTCCTGAGCCTGGCGCTTACCGGAGCCAACGTTTCGAGGGACCTGGTCATGGTGGCGAAGAAGACCACCAAGTACATCGACAAACTCCCTGAAACTGTTCAGAGCCCTTTCGTAAAGAGCCTTTCGAGCGCGAAACTTTCGAAAGACGAGGCCGGGAAGGTTCTCACCCTCTTAAAAAAAACGACTGGAATCTTCCTAAATCCGTAATTTCGCTCTGCCACATCTCCCACCCGAAGGAACTCGAGACCATCCTCGATCTCACTACCCGTGGGAAAAACGTCAGTGGCGTCATGATGACCCTCACGGGCCGGAACGGTCTCATCCTTTACGCGGATACAGCCCGGATTTTCAGGTCGGATTTTCATTTCTATCTTCAAGCGCAACCCGAGGGCATTGTTCGGACTGACCAAAACCCACTTCCTCATCCACGGGTTAAAGGTCTTCGACAATCATGGTCTTACATCCGTTCTGATGGCACTCGTTTTAACGGTGTTCCTTTTAAGCCTTCTGCCTGGATTTGTCATCTGGAGCGTGTTCCTGGGATCCATGCAGATTTGATACACCCGATCATTAGACGGCGATTGAAACGCAGATCGAGGCAATCCTCGGGGACCGAACATTTTTGTTTTCGATCCAATAACTATTGGATTTCCAAGCCTTAAGAACGTCTGCGAATCCTGCTGGAAAGCAAGCAGCCACGAGCAGGAGTGCGCCACCTGCCAATCCTCCCGGAACCACAAAACTTCCGACCGGTCAGAGGATGAGCGAAGCGCAGAAGGGGGTGATCCTGAACCTCAGCCGCAGAAGAGGCATGACGGAAGAAACTCTGTGGAACACGATCCGGCAATCCTTCCAGACCACCCTCGTCTTTCCTTAAAAGACGCCTCCTCCGTTATCAGCACGCTGCAGCAATCGGCCTGAGACACGCTCTGCAGCTAATCCCTCAAATCCTGACCATCCGATTTTCGTATGGGATGGAAACAAGCTAAGGAGGGCCCACGACGAAATGGACCTCGCTGAACTCAGACAAACACCTCACCTCTCCGAATCTACTAGAAGGGATTACCTCGATTACGGCCTCATTTTCAAATTTGGTTTTGCTGCGTAGCCGTGCCCTTTTCCATGCAATGGGTGTGGAGATCTTTCGTCTGCATACCCAGATTTCCTGACTACATATCGTTTCGGTGGGAAATGGGGTCCGGAACCCATTCCGCCGGGCTGGATGAGGTGGGTAGAATGACACCCACAAGTGGATTAGGATCTTCAAGACCATCCTTTCCACTCGGTGATATCCGGTTACCAATGACACCTTGCTTGAACGCAGGCCTGAACCAGCCGATAAAGCCGGGAAGAGTTCACTTGAGCCGCCTACCGCTTCGACCCGACAGTGTTGCCCCAAGAGATGATTCCGTCTATTGCGGGTCCTGGCGTGCACTGACCCGCTGGCATCGGGGACGGCAACCTTCCCCCACCCGCAACCAGACCTTGCAGAATGCCTTATGCTTACGGAACCAACCCTTCAGCAGTGCAGTCCATGTTTGCCGTACCGCCGGAAACCGTGTGCGGGGCAACCTCAGAGGGTGTGCAGTTTAGGTGAAGTAAGCACCCCCACAATGAGGGCGGAGTCTAATCCTCAATAGCCACTTTTACCGGAAGGAACTCCAAACAATGATCAGGAAAGATGGAGAAGGCGAGATGAAAGCAGAAAAAGTCGAGAAACGGTTTTCAGTCAGACTTCGGATAGCTGCGTGCCTGCTGGGGTTGTTGTGCGTTCCACTCCTGTCCGGCCCGCAGTTCGCGGAGGCGCTTACCCTGAACGTACTAGGCGTCAACAAGGATGGGACCATGACCCCCATCCTCGATTACCGCTGGGTCGTGGAGGAAGACCTGACCTACCATGTCCCCTTCGACCTCAACGGAAGCCCTCTGCGGGATCCCGACACCCTATCCGTCCGTTTCCACAGGAGCTACATGCCGGTCATCGCGCAAGGGACCTCAGCCGACCTCAGCGTCCTGGCGAATCTAGACCCTGCTGGCCATTATTTCGTATCGGTTCTGCCGATGGCATCGGGCACCTATTCAATCGGAGGCGGCCCGGTGAAGCCCGGAGACGGGGAGCTGAGTGTATATCTGAACCAACTCAGGATTCCCACGGCTCAAATCAGCGTCTTCGTGTTTCATGACAACCACCCGATCAACAACGCCCCGGATCTACCTGCTGAGGCGGGCCTGGAGGGATTTTCCATCATCCTGGAGGATGCAGGAGGAAGATACGGCATGTCCGCGGGTGCTCAAATGATGGATGCCTTCGGGAATATGCTGGGTACCACCTATGCACGGGATGTCAACGGCGAGATCATCTTTGAAGCCGATGGTTCGCCCAGGATCGAGTCCCTAGGTAACGGCGTGATTCTGACCGATGCCCAGGGGCGTGCCACCATCAAGAACCTCGCGCCTGGCAAGTACGGGGTGCAAGCCGTGCCGCCGGCCGGGCAAGGTTGGACCCAGACATCGACCATCGAGGGAACACAGGTGATTGATGCCTGGGTGAAGGCGAATGAACCGCCTTACTTCCAGGAGTTCGGGCCTCCGGGGTGGCATGTGTTTATCGGGTTTCTCCAGCCCACAAACAATACCGACATCCTGACGGGGGCAAGCACCATCAATGGACAGGTTGTGAATCTGCATCTTTCCCGCCCCCCCGACTATGCTTTCAATGCCGGCGCCCCGATTGCCCATGTGACGCCCTGGGTAGGTCTGAACATGGGCACACTTGGGCAGGGCGAGGGAATCTACGCCATGCCGTGCGCCGAGGACGGCTCCTTCTCGATTCCAAATGTCCCGCCCGGGGATTACCAGCTCGTGGTGTGGGATGATGCGCAGGATATCATCTTCGCGTTCCACGCCTTGACCGTTCCGGCGGGCGGGGACCCGTTAGAACTGGGCAAGGTGCCGGTCTTCCAGTGGTTCACGAGATTGGAGCATTACGTGTTCTCTGATGACGGCGGCGGAACACCCGCGAATGCAGAAAACGGGTTCTGGGACCCCGGCGAGAAGGGGGTACCCGAACAGGCCGTAAACCTTCGGTGGCGCGACGGCACCATGTACCAGTCCATGCCCACCGATGTGGACGGTTTCGTTCCCTTCGATGAAATCTTCCCATTCTTTGCGTGGTTGGTCGCCGAAGTGGATTTCCTGCGCTTCAAGGCAACGGGCGTGACCATCACCGTCGATGCCGGGGGACCCATAGACCCTGCCGATCCTTGGACATTCGGGGGGCAGTTGAACCCGCAGCTTCAGGACCCCGCAGAGACCGACCCCATGAATTACAGTGCCGACCCTCGCTACCGGACCGAGCGGGGGCCGGTGCTGACCCAGGCATTCCAGGGATTCCTGGGACAGACCAGCGTCATGCAGTGGGGAAAGGCGGCCTACGGCCCGGGTCCGGACTTGGCCTACGGCACGCCCGATGACGAAAACGGCGGTATCAGCGGCGTCGTTTACTATTCCACCACCCGGGCTGAGGACGATCCACGCTACGGCGCCCCAGAACCCTGGGAACCCGGTATTCCGCGCGTCCAGGTAAACCTCTACCAGGACATCGACTGTGACGGCGCCATCGATGATATCGATGGCCAGGTGGGCATACAGCTCGCGGATATCGACAATTACCCCTTCGGCTGGAGCGAAGGCGGTCTGAAAGGGCCGGAAGACGTGGAGCGCAGCGGCAATGACGGCGTTTTCGATCTTGGGGACGCACTGGAAGTCACCACCACGGACAGCTGGGACGACAACCAGCCTACGGGTTGCCGTGGAGAGCCGTTCCTCTTCATGGGCGAGGAGAAAGACTGCTATGATGGCCTCAGGAATTTCAACCAGGTCCGGCCGGGGGTGTTCGATGGAGGCTACGCCTTCGGAAGTGCTGCGGGCGGTGTGCTCGCGGCCGGCGGCTATATTGTGGAAGCCTTTCCGCCTCCTGGTTATGAAATTGTCAAAGAAGAAGACAAGAACGTGGATTTCGGCGATGAATACGTACCGAGCGATCTCCTCTTGGCGCCCGTGTGCGTCAATTACGACGATAACGGAGGATTGGGGCACCTGGTGCCGCCATACCTGAGTCTTTTCGCGGACCAGGAAATCGAGACGGCCTTCGGAGGGCAGTATCGGCCGGTTTGCGACCGGAAGCAAGTGAGGCTCTACCCCGGGCAGAATACTGCGGCCGATTTCTTCCTGTTCACCGAGACCCCTGTCGCGGGGCACATCTACGGCTTCATCCTGGATGACACGCAGAACGAATTCGACCCCACTTCGCCGACCTTTGGCGAGAAATATGCGCCGCCCTGGCTCCCGGTCTCCATACGTGACTGGACCGGGAGAGAGATATCGCGCGTCTATTCGGACCAGTACGGTGTCTACAACGCCCTGGTTCCCTCTACATACACGGCCAACCTGCCAGAGCCAAGCGGCATGTCGCCCAATATGCTCACCGTTTGCCTGAACGACCCGGCCATCCCGGTTCCCGGCAAGCCCGGGCAATATACACTGGATCCGCGTTTCAACCGTCAATACAGCCAGTACTGTTACACCTTCCAGTACATGCCCGGGGCCACCACCTATCTGGATACGCCCGTGCTGCCGGTGGCGGCCTTCGCCGGACCTGATCAGTATCCTCTTGACTGCGAATTCGTGGATGGAACGCCGAAGATATATTCGGCCTCGGTGACCTCTACGGGCGGCGGCCCCTATGTGACGGCGGCCGGCCAGGAAATCCACATCGTTTCCGAAGGCCCTGCAGTGTGGGTGCCCAACCCGTCCTACGACGGTATAGATGGAGTCGAGCCCAAACTGGTGCCGCGCGATTACGGATTCGGCGCGGTCGCCGGGGAGGTCACCATAGGCGGTGTTTCTCTCGCGGTGCAGCAGGGCAACTGGTCACAGGACCTGATCGTGGCTACGGTGCCGGCCGGTGTGTCGACGGGCGAACTTGTGGTTACCCGCGGCGACAACGGTCTTTCCAGCGTCGTGGGTGTCACGGTCACCGTCCGGGCCGCCACGGACACCTACAACGTTCTTCGAGTTCCTGCGGGCGGGTCCATCCAGGCCACCATCGACAATCTCGCGCAGCCGAACGATCTTGTCCTGGTCCCTCCCGGCAATTACGAGGAAATGGTCATCTTGTGGAAGCCCGTCAAACTCCAGGCCTGGGGTGCAGGGTCCACCACCATCAATGCCATCAAGACACCAGCGGAGAAGCTCGTGCTGTGGCGTCAGAAGGTTACTGACCTGATCGAGTCCGGGGCGGTGGATCTTCTCCCCTCACAGGAAGTGGGGCAGGATTTCCAGGAGCCCATTACGCTGTTCAGTGAAGAGGGCTGTGCGGTTCTGGTCCTTGCGCTCGACGCGGATCCGCAACAGGGTGGTTTCGGTCTTGTGGATGGGCATCCCAATGCAAGGATCGACGGGTTCACCATTACGGGTGCCGATCATGCAGGCGGGGTTGTCGTCAATGGTTACGCGCATTATCTAGAGATTTCAAACAACCGGATTATCAACAATAACGGCTTTTTCGGCGGCGGCATTCGTCTCGGTCACCCGATCCTGACCGCTGAAACGGAGCAGGGACCCGCATACGAGAACGCTCAAAATGACCACGTCTTCATGCACAACAATCACATCACTCAAAACAGCGGACTGGGCGGTTACGGCGGCGGCGTGTCGGTATGCACCGGGTCCGACGGCTATGTGATCGAGGACAATTATATTTGCGGCAACATCGGCCTGGGGGGTGGTGGCGGCATCGGCCACATCGGCCTGAGTAACCATGGCGCCATCTCTTCCAATCGCATCTTTTTCAATGAATCGTTCAACCAGAGCCTCACCGTTTCGGGCGGCGGCATCCTGATTGCAGGGGCGCCGGCGCTGGGAGGCCCGGGCAGCCTGAGCCCCGGTGCAGGCTCTGTCAGCATCCTGGACAATGTCATCAAGGGCAATGCCGCGGGAGCGGGAGACGGAGGCGGGATCGCTGTCATACGGCTGAACGGTGAGGACGTCGAGCGGTATCCCAATACGAACGCCCTCTGGTACGTGTTGAATGTCTTCAACAACTTCATTGTTGACAACGTAGCGGGGCTTGCGGGGGGAGGTCTTTCCCTGGAGGATTCCCCCAACGTTCGAATCATCCAGAACACGATTGCCCACAACGACAGTGTCGGCACGGCGGCCCTTGCATTTGTTCCGGGAATGCCGAACGAAAGCCAGCGGCAACCTGCCGGTGTCGTCGCCCGAGCCCACACTGCTGAGCTTGAAGCGGCTATCGGCACTGTCATATGGCTCCAAGGGCTCAGAGGCTACTCCAACCCTCAACTGATCGGGAACATCATCCTCCGCAACCGCTCCTTCAACTTCTACATCGACCCGAACGTGACTGGCCCGGGACGCTATGGGCTCTCCCCGAGAGTGGACGAAGTCAATAACGAGCCGCCGGACTTCAGAGACCTCGGTGTGCTTGGGACGCCGGCCCCCGCATTCCTGAATCCCAGGAACTGCCTCCTCACCAGTACGGCAGGGTATCACGGGAGCAATGTGGAGGCGTCTTCGGCAAGTCCGTTCATTGATGGGTATTTCAATGGGGATCGCGGCCTCACGGTCACGATGCCCGAGCCGACAACAGCCATTCAACCGACTATCGCCTTTGACGAGGGTGGAAACTACATTCGCGTGCGTTTCAGCCCTCTCACCCCTGTCGGGGATTACCACATCACCGCTGACAGTGAGGCGCGCGATGGTCTTAGAAACCTGATGGGTTTTCTGCACCCTGAATTGAGAACAGATATCGACGCCGATCCTCGCCCCGCGTTCAGTATAGCCGACATCGGCGCGGATGAGGTGGCAAGCGGCGCGGCCGGGCAGGCAATCAACGGATTACGCAGATAGGGAACCGGCGTCGGGCCTCGCCCCGATGCCCGACGTGATGCGAAAGGAGTAGCTCATGGCTGATATCAGAAGTTCATTAGCAGTGCTCGCGGTTTTCTGCCTGCTGCTTGCCATGGTGGTACCGGCAGGAGCGGTGGTGGTCGTCCAATGCAGGGGCGACCTCAATGGGGATGCCGTACCCGATCCATTCCTGCTGGATGAGAACGGTGAGCCCACCGCTGTGGTCAATCCAGAATATGATCCTAACGTGAGGTGCATGCACCTCGGTGCCGGGGACGGATTCATTGAAATGGCCGACGGCAAGCTTCAATACATGTTCGGATTCTCGGATTTGACGGGTTTCTCGGAGGAGATGGCGATGATGCGCGGAATGCTCGCATCCACCTTCCCGGCGCCCATCATTATCCTGGATGAAGGGAACGAGTTCTACCTGAACCTGACCAATGTCGGAATGCTGTTCCGGCCGGATCTCTTCGATCCCCATACCGTCCACTGGCATGGGTTCCCCGAGGCGGCGCCGGTCTTCGATGGTGTCCCCGACGCCTCCATTTCCATCAACATGGGCTCGACCCTCACCTACTACTACAACGTTGTTGAACCGGGGACCTACATGTATCACTGCCACGTGGAAGCCACCGAGCACATGCAGATGGGTATGCTCGGGAACCTTTACGTCCGCCCGAAACAGAACAGACTGCCTGATGTGACCGACCTGAATGGGTTTGTCCATCGGACTGGCTACAAGTATGCCTACAACGATGGTGATGGTTCCACCTACTACGACGTCGAGTACCCGATTCAGCTCTCGTCCTTCGACCCTGACTTCCATGACGCCAGCCTGTTTGTTCAACCCCTGCCCTTCGCCCTGATGAGGGACAGGTACGCGATGCTGAACGGCAGAGGGTATCCTGACACGATCGATCCAGACCCTTTGCTGCCTCCTCCGGCCCTAACCGGATTATCGCCTGACCGCTCAACTCAGCCGATGAGTTCCCTCGTCACCGCATCTGCTGGACAGAAGATCCTTCTGCGGCTGTCGAATCTGAGTGTGACGGCATTTTTTACGCTGGCCTCGCCCGGAATTCCCATGAAAGTTGTGGGAAAGGGTGCTCGTCTGCTGCGGGGGCCGGACGGAAAGAACCTCTATTACATGACCCATTCCGTAACCCTTGGAGGGGGTGAATCGGTGGACGTCATCCTCGACACGGCCGGGATTCCGCCTGGGACCTATGTCCTCCACACCACCAACTTGAACTACCTGAGCAACCATAATGAGGATTTCGGCGGCATGATGACCGAGATCAGGATTGAGCCTGAAGGAGGGCGATGATGAAAACAAATTGGATTTGTTCAAGAAAAGCCTGTTTCCTGATGGTTTTCCTCGCGGTCGCTCTGGTGGGGATGGCCGTCGGTGAATCCCGGGCTATGATCTATGGAATCGAGGGGCCCGTCTTCAACCTGACGGCGAGATCGGATTATATCCTCACCCCAGACGGCGGCAACCTCCTCATCTGGGGATACGGCAATGAGGGGCAGAGAGCACAGTATCCAGGACCCACGCTGATCGTAAACCAGAACGATGTGGTGACCATCAATCTGCAGAATACCCTCCCAGTGCCGGTTTCCATGATCTTCCCGGGCCAGGAGGGCGTCTCGGAGACTGGCGGCGCGCAGGGGCTCCTGGCGAGGGAGGCACCCCCCGGCGGGAGCGTCTCCTATAGCTTCACGGCCAGCCATCCAGGCACCTACCTGTATCAGAGCGGCACGCGTCCCGAACTCCAGGTTGAAATGGGACTGCTCGGCGCCATCATCGTCAGACCAACGGGCTATGATCCTTTGGCACCTACAGCTTATGGACAGGCAGACTCGAGCTATGATCGTGAATATCTCTTCCTCCTCTCCGAGATGGACCCAAGAATTCATGAACTGGTGGCCTGCGAGGGTCCGGGGGCGCTTGAGGCCACGGACTATCTTTCCAACTACTTTCCCAATTACTGGTTCATCAATGGTCGATGCGCGCCGGATACGATGCTGGCCCCGTTCGTTCCCTGGCTGCCAACGCAACCTTACAGCTGCATGCCCATGATGCATCCAGGAGAAAAGCTGCTGATGCGGGTGGTGGTCGCGGGCCGGGACATGCACCCCTTCCACCATCACGGCAATCACGCGCGCACGCTTGCGCGGGATGGGCGCCTCCTGGAGAGCTTTCCCGGGGCGGGCACAGACCTCAGCACATTGGACTTCACTATCAAGTCCATTCCGGGCCAGACCGTGGATGCCATATTTGATTGGACGGGCAAGGGGCTGGGCTGGGACATTTATGGCCATGGTCCGGATGATCCCCTGGAGCCGGGCGAATATGCCCCGGACCATGGGAAACCCTTTCCAGTTAGTTTGCCTGAACAGCAGGAACTCGCCTTCGGCGGTTTCTGGAGCGGGAGCCCTTTCCTGGGAACCCTTGAAATCCTTCCTCCGGGTGAAGGGGGCATGAATCCCCACGGGGGTTACACGTACATGTGGCATTCTCACACCGAAAAAGAAATGACTAACAATGACATCTTTCCCGGTGGGATGATGACCATGTTGATGATTCTGCCGCATGGTGCTCCCATCATGCACTGAGCAAAGGAGGAAAGACATGAATTGCGCACGATTTTTATTGGGTTTGACCCGCGTGGTTTCAGTGGTCATGCTGCTTGGCCTGGCTGCCGGCACCTCCTTTGCGGCATCATTCAACCTCCGGGCGGCGGCTACGACCGTGGAAATGCCGGACGGGACCATTGTACCCATGTGGGGATTCGGTTTGGGAAACGATCCCGTGTCGATTCCCGGCCCTCCACTGGTGGTGCCGGAGGGAGACACGACGCTGATCGTCCATCTGACAAATGACAACCTTCCCGAACCGGTTTCCATCATGATTCCGGGTCAGCCCGCGCTGGGGCTGCCCGTCAGAATGGCTGACGGCCGGATTCGGTCGTTCACCCTCGAGACCGCGCCGAATATGACCATGACCTACACCTGGACGGGCCTCAAACCCGGAACCTACCTCTACCAGAGTGCTACGCACGCGGCCGTCCAGGTGCAGATGGGACTCTATGGGGCGCTGAAAGTAGGGCAGTATGAGGGGATCACACCGGATAAAGAGGTCACGCTGATTTACAGCGAGGTCGACACCGCTTTGCACCAGGCCGTGTCAGAAGGGACATACGGGACGCCCCCCTTTACCAGTACCATCGACTATGCTCCGGATTATTTTCTGATCAACGGTCAACCTTACCCCCTGGCTGAAGCTCTTGCAAACCACCCCATCACGACAGGAGAGGAGGTGTTGATCCGCTTCCTGAACGCAGGGCTCAAGACCCATGTGCCGACACTGACAGACGGGTACCTGAAGATTGTCGCCGAGGATGGCAACCTTTTGCCATATCCCTTGGAGCAGTACTCGGTGTTCCTGCCTGCCGGCAAGACATTGGATGCCCTTTGGGCTCCCTCCGTTGCGAAGTCATACCCGCTCTTTGACAAGACCCATCATCTTACCAATGCGGGCGCAGGCGATGGGGGCATGCTCGTTTACCTCTCGGTGAACCAAAATCTGACGCCACTCGCCAGGGCCGATTTTGTCAGCATCGAGAAGAATACTCCGGTCTTCATACCCGTACTCGCCAATGACTACGATCCGGACAACCCGCGCGGGGTTATGGGGATGGACGCTGGAACCAGCATCGACGCCGGGTCAATCGCAATCGTCGTTCCGCCCGATGGGGGAGGCAGTGTACGTGTTCAGGACAACGGCGTGATCTATACGCCGGCCCCCCATTTGCAGGGTGTTGAACGCTTCACTTACACGGTTCGGGACAAAACAGGCGCAACCTCCAACGCAGCGGTTGTGACGGTGAGCGGGCTCAGGTTTTCAATCATGCAGAACATCCTGCAATGGATACAGAATCGACGGGGAGCATTACGCGTTTCTAAAAAAAGTCTTGCGTTCCGAGATTGGACTTGCTACCTTCCTGACAGGAAGGAGGCAAGGCCATGGGTACGGATCTCATCATTCGCGGCAGACAGATTGGGTCGAAAGAACTGAATCAGATCCGATCGGTTATCGCCCGACAATGGACACAGGGCCGTGTGGCCATTTCCAGGGAGCTCTGCCGGCTGTGGAACTGGCGGCAGGAAAACGGCCACCTCAAAGGGCA
>ENA-OSEO01004898-OSEO01004898.1-sediment-metagenome-genome-assembly--contig:-NODE-4898-length-13458-cov-5.247440_pt1 | contig 13458 bp, 10 predicted proteins | sample MGYA00237883_ERZ534232 | MGnify/ENA metagenome assembly ERZ534232
ACGAACAGCTTAAATTATTTTAGCAAGGATAAAAAACAAAGTTGATACCCCGCAGCTTGCTGCGGGGAGGATTCATTAGCGATCACAAACCTGATAGGACGCATGAAAATGGCAAAAACGAACAAAGCAAATCAAAAAAAGGCTGATAACAAGACAGGCAACCCAACGGCGAAAGCAGCAGTGAGCCCTAAGCATGCTTTACCAGTTTGGAGTTGGATCCTGATTGTGATTGTAGTAGTCGTTGGAGTTTTTCTCCTGGTTCAAAACAGGGATCAAAAACAGCCTGTCGCCAACCAATTGCCACCAGAGATCAATGTTGCCGAAGCAGCTCAACTTGATCCAAAAGACTGGTTTTTCCTGGATGTGCGCGAGCCCAGCGAATGGGCAGAGGTCCATATCCCCTATGCCACGCTGATCCCACTGGGAGAGCTGACAGTCAGGCTGTCTGAAATTCCAAAAGACCAGAACATCGTTGTTGTATGTCGATCTGGCAATCGCAGTGCTGTGGGGCGCGACCTGCTCTTGAATTCCGGGTTTACCAATGTGACCAGCATGGCTGGCGGCATGAATACCTGGCAAGCCCAGGGGCACCCGGTGGTGATCGGACCGTGACCACGATATTTTATCAACAACTGAGTTTCGGAAGAGATCAAGTATTCCTTAATGACTTCTATGCTCAGCTGCGATCTCAATAGTTAGTGTTCATGCGGCAAGAATTCCAGTACCCCCACAATTGAAAAGCCTCACGCTCGCAGCCTTGCCTGGCCTATCGATTGGCATGCCTGACCCTTTCCTATGGTAAGATAGAAGCTGTCTGATGCAAAAAAGGTGACACAATTGGCCAGTACTTCTAAACCTGTCTACGACTCAGCAAGCTACCGGGTATCCGCTATTTCCGAATTAAAAGAATTAGGAAAATATCGCTACCTGCTCGGGCAGTTAATTCGCCGCGATATTCTAACGCGTTACAAGCGCTCAGTTCTAGGCGTGGCATGGACAATGCTCAACCCATTGGGCACTATGCTGATACTCAGCCTCGTGTTTTCAAACCTATTTAACGCAGGCGGCTCTTATCCAGTTTACATTTTAAGTGGTCTTTTAGCCTGGAATTTTTTTTCCCAGGGAACTAATGCGGCTATGTCTGGTTTGATGTGGGGCAGTGGGTTGATGAAACAAATCTATGTTCCTCGAACCATATTTGGGGTTTCTGCAATAGGAACAGCCCTGGTTAATCAACTATTAAGCCTTGTGCCATTAATGATTGTCATACTTACGACCCGCTCACCGTTGTTTTTATCACTAATTTTCTTGCCGGTTGCCATTATTTTATTAGCATTTTTTACATTGGGAATTGGTCTTATACTCTCGACCCTTTCGACATACTTCCCGGATGTTGCAGAAATGTATCAAATTCTTTTGACCGCCTGGATGTATCTGACACCAATTATTTACCCCGAGACGATTATTCCAGAAAATCTTCTTTGGGCATTTCGTTTTAACCCAATGTATCATATGGTGAAGATGTTTAGATTGTCAATTTATGAAGGACGATTACCTTTAATGGCTGAATTTTGGCCAGCATTAGTTTGGGCTGTTGGGATTTTAGTCTTGGGTTGGCTCTTTTTCACCTCGAAATCGGACGAATATGCTTACCGAATCTAAACTTATGACTAATTCTGAAAATGGGCAATCCATTTCTGCACAGCCAATGATCATTCTCGACAATGTTGCTGTTAAGTACCGTGTTCCAACTGAACGGATCGGAACATTTAAGGAATTTGCCATTCGAACATTACAACGGCGTGTATCGTATAAAAGTTTTTGGGCTCTGAATGACATAAACCTGGAAATAACAAAAGGAGAGGTTTTTGGTTTAGTTGGTAATAATGGTGCTGGGAAGAGCACGATGCTAAAAGTAATTTCCCGTGTATTAAGGCCCACCAAAGGTCGCGTCAGAGCTTATGGAAAAATTGCGCCACTGCTTGAATTGGGTGCGGGTTTTCACCCAGAGTTAACCGGACGTGAAAATATATACTTAAACGGGGCTTTGTTAGGATACAGCAAAGAAGAAATGGACCAAGTGTTTGATGAGATCGTTGATTTTTCTGAGCTAGGTACGTTTATTGAAGCCCCAATTCGTTCATATTCATCCGGGATGTATGCACGCTTAGGCTTTTCGGTAGCTACGGCGCACTTACCTGAAATATTGATTCTTGATGAGATTTTGAGCGTTGGTGATGAGGCTTTTCAACATAAATGTAATGATCGCATGAGGGGTTTTCGTGAACATGGAGTTACCGTTATCATGGTTTCTCATGGGTTACCAATGGTAGAAGAAATGTGTTCCAGGGTTGCGTGGATCGATCACGGTGTGATTCAAAAAATCGGCGATCCTCATGAGGTCATCGCGGCCTACCGTGATGCGAATTAGTTATGGAATATCAGCACACTAATATTAATGATGTGATTTTGCTTATTCCCCGTGTCTTCGGCGATCATCGCGGATTTTTCCTGGAAACCTACCGGCAGAATGAATTCAATCAATATTGTGGACCAGTGAATTTTGTCCAGGATAATCACTCCGGATCATCTCGAGGTGCTTTACGAGGACTCCATTACCAATTGAAACAAACCCAGGGAAAACTTGTTCGAGCGGCAGCAGGAGAAATCTTTGATGTAGCTGTAGATATCCGTCAGGGATCGCCAACTTTCGGCCAATGGGTAGGACAGATACTCTCAGCAGAGAACAGGTATCAGTTGTGGATACCAGCTGGTTTTGCGCATGGTTTTTACGTGATCAGCGAGTGGGCAGAGGTATTATATAAAGCCACAGATTATTACGCACCAGAATGGGAACGCAATATCCTTTGGAACGATCCAGCCATTGGAGTGGAATGGCCATTGGTAGATGGATTGCCGCCTGTTCTCTCACAAAAGGATGCTAACGCTCCCTTAATGGCTGAGGTAGAAACATTTCCGGTCGGTTGGAACAAAACAAGCTCCATGGAGGAAAATATATGAGGCAAATACTTGTCACTGGAGGGGCGGGCTTCATTGGCTCAAACTTCATTCACTACTTACTGCAGCAGGGCCTGGACGTCAAAATCATCAACCTCGACGCGCTGACTTATGCCGGCAGCCTGGAAAACCTTAAAGACCTCCCAAACCCTGAACGGCACCTGTTTGTGCATGGCAGCATCACTGATCGCCCCTTGTTAGATCAGCTTTTCAGTGAGCATAAAATCGATACGGTCATCAATTTTGCCGCTGAATCGCACGTGGACCGTTCCATCCTTAACCCCGGAGTCTTCGTGGATACCAATGTAGTTGGCACCTACACCCTGCTCGAAGCTGCCCGGCGTGCCTGGATGGTGGATATGATCGTTCCCCTTGAACAAACCCGTTTCCACCACGTCTCCACGGATGAGGTTTTTGGCACCCTTACGCGCGGAGAGCCGCCTTTTGAGGAAGATACTCCTTACGCGCCCCGTTCGCCTTACGCTGCCGCTAAAGCCTCCAGCGACCACTTTGTGCGCGCTTATCATATTACCTTCGGCTTGCCCATCAGCATCAGCAACTGCTCCAATAATTACGGTCCGCGTCAGTTCCCCGAGAAATTGATCCCGCTGATGATACTGAACGCCCTCAATGGCAGACCTCTGCCGGTTTATGGCGATGGCATGCAGATCCGTGATTGGCTCTATGTGGATGATCACTGTGAGGCGATCCTGCGCATCGTTAACAATGGACGCACAGGTGAGACCTATTGTGTGGGCGGCGATAATCAGCCTCCCAATATCGAAATTGTCAAGACCATCTGCGACATCCTTGACGAATTGCAGCCAGATTCTGCCTATGCTCCGCACAATCAGTTGATCACTTACGTGGCTGACAGGCCAGGTCACGACCGCCGTTACGACATCAACATTGCCAAAATCGAGCACGAACTTGGCTGGAAGCCCAGCCACGACTTGCGCCAGGGCTTGGTGGACACGGTAAAATGGTATCTGGATAACCCCGTATGGGTCGAAGCAATTACAAAACAGTCAGATTACGACAGCTGGCTCCAGAAGAACTATTCGGGCAGAAAGGCGTAAACATGAAAGGCATCATCCTCGCAGGTGGCAAAGGCACCAGGCTCTATCCACTCACCATGGCGATCAGCAAGCAATTGCTGCCGGTTTATGACAAACCCATGATCTACTACCCGCTCTCCATGCTGATGCTGGCGGGCATTCGGGATATTCTGGTCATCACCACTCCCGAAGACAGCGATCAGTATCGGCGTTTGTTGGGCGACGGAAGCAGGCTTGGAATGAACTTCCAATATGCGGTCCAGGCAGTTCCGCGGGGGCTGGCAGATGCCTTTCTGGTTGGCAAAGAATTCATCGGCGACGATACGGTCTGCCTGATTTTGGGCGACAATATTTTCTTTGGGCATGGGCTGCCGCAGGTGTTGCGCAGTGCCGCCGAGCAGGAAAGCGGCGCGGTGGTGTTTGCTTACCCGGTCAAGGACCCTGAGCGTTACGGTGTGGTCGAATTTGATGAGAACGGCAAAGCCATTAGCCTGGAAGAAAAACCGCTTAAGCCGCGTTCTAATTACGCTGTACCGGGAATTTATTTTTACGATAAGCGCGTGGTTCGCTATGCTGAAGAGCTCGAACCCTCTCCGCGCGGTGAGATCGAAATTACCGACATCAACAAACGCTATCTGGGTGACGGAGAGCTCTCTGTGAAGGTGCTTGGGCGCGGTGTGGCATGGCTGGATGCCGGCACGCATGAAAGTTTGCTGCAGGCTTCGATGTTTGTTCAGGCAGTCGAAGACCGGCAGGGCATGATGATCTCCTGCGTGGAGGAGATCGCCTACCGCATGGGTTATATTGACGAACAAACTCTGCGAAAAGATGCCGATGAATTGGCCAGCAATGGCTATGGTCAATACTTACTGCGATTTATGGACGGATTGCACAAATGAGAAAAATCTTACAGATTGGGACGAACGGCCAGGTTGGGTGGGAGTTGCTGCGTACTTGCGCGCCGCTTGGCGACGTTGTGGCTCTCGATTACCCGGATGTGGATCTTTCTGACAGCGACGGTTTGCGCGAACTTGTGAGAAGCGTCAAACCCGACATTATCATCAATGCTGCCGCTTATACCAATGTAGATAAAGCCGAGAGCGAACCCGAGCTTGCGAGGGCGATCAACGCCACAGGTCCGGGTGTGTTAGCGGAAGAAGCTAAAAAGATAGGCGCAGTGATGGTGCATTACTCAACAGATTACGTCTTTGATGGCACCAAGGGCAGCCCGTATGTGGAGACAGATATCCCGAATCCCTTAAGCGTTTATGGGCAAACCAAGTTGGAAGGTGAGCAGGCGATTGCCGCTTCCGGATGTGTGAATTTGGTGCTGCGTACCAGCTGGGTATATTCCATGCGCCAGGGCGGGTTCGTGACCAAAGTGCTACAGTGGGCGCGTACCCAGGAAGTCATGCGTGTGGTAGATGACCAGATCAGTGGTCCAACCTCAGCCCGTATGTTGGCAGAGATCACAGCGCTCATTCTGGCTCAAGGTCGTGATGATGTATATGGATACCTGAGCGAAAAAGGCGGCTTGTACCACTGCGCCGGCGGCGGCTCTTGCAGCCGGTATGAATGGGCAAAAGCAATTTTGGAGCTGGACCCGCGCCGCGAGGAACAAAAGGTGCGCGAACTGATCCCGGCTGCTAGCACTGAATTCCCGACTCCGGCAGTGCGTCCGCCGGTCTCTGTCCTGGACTGCGATAAGTTGGAACGCGTTTTTGGCTTGCGCCTGCCCCCCTGGCAGACCGCGCTGAAACTGGCAATGGAAGCTTGCTGATCTCCGCACGCTTAATGGACATGCGCAACGAGCTCATCCACAGTGCCTGACTTTTTTGGAGGATAGACTATGGACCTTTTTCACAAACTGCGCCTGAAGGCGCGCGGCGCGCTGGCGCGGGTATTTCCACACGTGTTAGATTCCGACCTGGAGCTCCTGCGGGATTCCGGATACTTTGACTCCTTTTGGTACGGGCAGAACAATCCGGACGTGCGCGAACAAGGTGTGGACCCGCTGCGGCATTACTTGCTTTACGGCGGATTGGAAGGGCGCAGCCCTGGACCAAAATTTGACAGCCTCGGATACCTGGAAAGCAATCCGGATGTGCGCGCCGCCGGCGTCAACCCCCTGGTGCATTACCTGAAATTCGGCCGGGCCGAAGAGCGCTCCCCTTACGGCGCGGCGCGCGAGGCGGAACTGAAAGCGGACATGCGCGCCATCCAGCAGCATTACATTCGCATGTTTAAACAGCCGGTTGATTTCCGTGAACCAACAAATTTCATGGAAAAACTTCAGGTTTATAAGCTTGTCTTCCGCAACCCGCAAATGCATATCTACGTGGATAAAGCCGCCGTGAAAAAAAAGGTCGGGGAAATCATTGGTGATGTGTACATAGTGCCCTTGATCGGGGTCTATGACTGTTTTGCCGACATCCCGCGCGACAAACTACCGCGCCAATTTGTGATTAAAGCCAGCCACGGCTCAGGTTTCACACTCATCTGCAAAGATAAAGACAACTTTGATTGGGAAAAAGCTGCTATAGAAGCGGAGGACTGGCTTAGTTACGACTTCTTTGCGCGCTTTTGGGAGTGGTGCTACAAAGGGATAAAGCCCAAACTTGTCGTGGAAGAGCTGCTTCTTGATGAGAACGGCTGCATCCCGCCGGACTGTAAGATCCACGTTTCTGACGGGAAGGTATGCGAAGTTCAATACATCTTTGACCGGTTTGACGGACAACAGAGCACCGTTCATATGACCCCGATGTGGGAGCGGCTGGACTATTCTATCAATGTCGCTCCGTATAACGGACCATTTCAACGCCCCCCGCAAACAGACCTGATGATGGAACTGGCTGAGAAGCTTGGGCAGGGCTTCCCTTTTGTGCGCGTCGACTTTTTCCTGTGCGAAGGGCGTGTGTACTTCGCTGAAATGACTTTCTACCCTAGCGCTGGTTTCGGAATAATCCTTCCAAGAGACATGGATGAGAGCCTGGCGGAACGTGTCGTGCTGGAGGGCGTATACGACAAAGAGTACTTCGGTAGCTTGTCCGACGAGGTCTTCTGGGAGATGGCGCTCGCGCCCGAGGTTCCGCAAACCCCGACGGCTCCGAACTCGATTAGCGCCGCGGAAGGCGAGCCGCCTGCGCCAAATGGAGTCCTGAACGCGCTGATCTTTACCCACAGCAGCGGTATGGGCGGCGCGGAGCTCAGCCTGGTCGAGCTTGTGCGTGAACTTAGCTCGGATTACAGCATGCGCTGCACGGTGGCGCTGCCTTCCGCTGGCGTGTTGGATGCGGAGCTGGAGAAGGCGGGCGCGCGGACCCTGATTGCCCCCGTCAGCTGGTGGTGCGCGCTTTCGCAAGAGGAGCTGGACCGCAACCCCGCCAACCTGGCGTTCACCAGCGCCTGGCTGCGGGAGAACCTGCCTTTGCTCCAGGAATTGCATCCCGATGTGGTGCTGACCAACACGCTGGTGCTGCCCTGGGGGGCGGTGGCTGCTTTCTTACTGGACAAACCGCACATCTGGCTGGTGAACGAATTTGGCGTCCTTGACCACGGGCTGCTGTTCCAGTTGGGGCTGGAAAAGAGCCTGGCGTTCATCGCCCAAAGTTCGGAACGCGTTATCACCCGTTCCAAAGCCATCCAAAACGAACTATTCTCGGGCTTGGCTGCCCCGCAGGTGGAAACTGTCTACCGCTACATCCCGCCCCCAAGCGCGGAAGACCTTATCCCCGACCCGGACGCCCCGGGTTTTCATGACCCCCGGGCGTTCAAGATTTTGCTGAGCGGCACCATCTCCGAGGCAAAAGGGCAGGAAGATGCCGTGCGCGCGCTCAAAATCCTGCTGGACCGCGGCTTGGGTCCGCTGGAACTGCTGATGCCTGGCGGTGCCCATCCGGAATTCAAAACCCGCCTGGAGTTGTTAATCCATTCTCTCGGGCTGGAAAGCGTTGCCAGAATCTTGCCGTTCCAGCAGCGGATTGCGGCGTTAACAAATCAAGCCGACGCGGTGCTGATTTGCTCGCGGATGGAAGGGTTAGGGCGGATATGCCTGGAAGCGATGCAGCTGAAAAAGCCTGTGATAGCGGCGGCTTCGGGCGGCAGCCTGGAGATGGTTCAGGATGGGGAGACCGGGCTGCTCTACCTGGTCGGGGATATCCCCGTGCTGGCGGAGCGCATTGAACGCCTGATGATAGACCCTGATTTGCGCGCGCGGCTGGGAGAAAACGGTTTCCATTTCGTCAGCACCCGGTTCAGCGAAGAACGATTTGGCGGGCGCATTAATGAAATTATGCGCGGACTGCCGGGGCGGGAAATTTCTTGGAACGCAGACCTGGACCAAGCGCTTGATAAGCTGACCGGACCCGAATTTACCGGCTTTGTCCGCCGCGCCATCGCGGTCAACCAAGCTCTGAAAAGTCCGCCCGAAATTCGCTGACGCGCAGGCAGGCGCGCCAGGTCGGCTATAATAAAACCAGACAAAGTACAGCCAGGACGGAGCCAAAATGCCAGTTAAACGCGTCGCCTTTTTCACCTACAGCCAGATTGAATCCGCGCTGGAGTTATACCGCTTCATATCCCCGCTAAAGGCAGCCGGCATTGAGATCATTCCGGGCGTGGAGTCAGGCGAAGCAAAGCTGGAGCATATTGCCGGTGCGGACCTGGTCTGTTTCCAGCGCGATTTTTCCTGCCGCTTCAAGGCTTACCAATCCGTGCTTGCCGAAGCAAGGGCACGAGGGGTTCCGGTTGTCATGGACCTGGACGACCACCTGCTGGCGCTGCCGCCCGATCATCCGGACCGGCTGGCCGGGGATTTTGCTGACAGCCTACCTGCATTGATGCATGCCCTTCTCAGCGCAGACGCCTTGACCGTCACTACCCCCGAACTGAAGCAGGAACTCACTCCATTCAATCCGAACATCTTTGTGCTGCCCAATTACTTGGATGCGGATTTCTGGCGGTTCCGGCAGCCGGTTTTGCGCCCGGCGGATGCGCAGGTTAGGATCCTCTTCATGGGTACCCCCACGCATGCCCCCGACCTGGCGGGCATTGCGGAAGCGCTGATAAATATTGCCAGGCTCTATGGCAGCCGGGTGCGCTTCGGGTTTTTTGGCGCCAGGCCGCCCGAGAGCTTGGCGGAATTTGCACAGGTGGATTACCAGGCGGTGCAAAGCTTCGATTACCGTCATTTTCAGCGGGAGTTTCTCCAGATAGAAGCGGATATCGCGCTAGCACCGCTGCAAGATAACGTCTTTAACCGCTGTAAAAGCGCGATTAAGTTTCTGGAGTACTCTGCGCTGGGGCTGCCCGGGGTGTATGCCGCGTTGCCGCCCTACATAGCGGCGGTGAGCGATGGTGAGAATGGCTTTCTGGCAGGGGATACGCAGGAGTGGGAGCACATGCTCGGGACTCTGATTGAAGACCCAGAATTATGCTTGCGAATGGCGGAACGCGCCCAGCAGGATATCCGCCGGCAGTGGTTATTACAAGACCACGCGGGCGAATGGTCGGAGGCCTATGACGCGATCGTGCGGACGGGAGCAAAAAAAGCGGGAAAGACCAGCCCAATGGAATCTACACTGGCCGCGGCTGCGCTGCAGCTGGACGAACTGCGCGAGCTGACCCGCAGCCGCTATTCCCGGCAGGACGAGGACCTGGCCAAACAGCTCGCTGAAATCTTGCAGCGCGGCGGCGAACTTGAGGCGCTGAGCTGTGAAAACCACGAAAAAAGCATGCAGATTGAGGCTCTTCAGTCAGAAATACTTGCCAAGGACGGGCAGATTGAAGACTTGCGGAACGAAGCGGTAGGCTATGCCAACAGCCACAGCTGGAAACTCACCCGCCCGCTGCGCGCGGTAAATCGCTTGTTTGGACGTTTGTTGAAAAAACGAGGCTAAATGCTGGTCTCAGGCGACCAAATCCCGGCCGCAGTAGTAGTCATCCAGGATGATACTTGAAAGCAGCGCCTTTTCGGCGGCTGACTGATTGGTCAGGAAAGCATCCATTAGCAAAGATGCGACAAACTTTGAAGGCTTAAAATCTGGCAACAGTGTCCGTCGAATTTCGACAAGTTCTGTTGCGTATTTCAAGGCGCCTGCCCGGATACCGTCACGAATAGGTGCAGGTTCAATCTCAGCACGGCTCAAAGGGCGGAAATGATCGACCACACGGCCATTTTCAACCTGATAAAACTCAATCTGTGCATCGTTTGAGCTAAGAAGTTTCTCCAGCTCAAAGCTGTTGCGAAACATCAAAGGATTTTCCGGACCCGGGATAATGTTTTCACCAAAACAGCCGCGTATATGCACCCCATAACGATCTGACACCCGTCGTGAGCGGTCTTCCGTGAGTAGATAATAACCATGAACAGGTTCCCCTAAAATTCTGTTTAGATGCCCTTGCACGCTTCCGCCATAGCCGACGTCAACCACTCCCGGGTTTTTTGTTTTTTGTATACCTAGCTTCTCGAGTTGTTGTAGCAAGCCCACTTTCTCGCTTGCTGCTTTTGCTAAAATCTCATCGTGTAGAATTGCCAGCACAGCTTCAAGGCGTCCGATCTTTTTATCTTGAACCTCAATAATGCTATCTGGTCCTAGGTTTACAGCCCGGGAGATTTCCTTCCATTTGTCTGCACTTGGGGAGATGCCATAGCGGGTTTTTAGAAGTTTTCCAAGTGTATTCGGAAAGTAGGTCGTACTTGCAATTTCCAGAATGTCATCAAAGGAGGAGAGAGCTGCCATGCTGGAACATCGTCGGGAAACTACCAGATATTCAGAGCGAGGCACGTTTTCCAGGTCAGCTGTCCAGGCATCATATACAGCTTGCATCAATCTACCTTCCCTGGAAAGAAAATATAGTCGGTCCACTGCATCCTCACGGGCTTTGCAGAGCAGCCATTGGGAAAAACTTACTAGTAAGGGTCCAACTAGACTGTAACCGATGTTTTCTGGTGTTACCTCAAACAGACTTGTGTAGTCAAGGTCCTGATAGACCAGTTTGGAAAAATTGCGGAGTATTATTGGTCCTATAGTTAGTTCTTCGTCGAGGTTGGCGCGTTTTTCAAGTATGTTGACCAGTGCCGAAAGACGGGGCATTCCTCGCGCGGTTTCAGTTGGTCGTAAGATATGAACCACTCTACCACCGCGATCCAACGGGATCTGGTAATCAGAGCGTTCGTTGTCGCCAATCATTAAGAAATCTTCGTCCTTGAGCGCATACTGAGTGAGGAGGTGATCATACAACTCGCCAGTTTCCTTGCGCACACCGACAGTATTCGAGACCATTATGTTATCCCAACCATCAACACCCGCACTGTGCAGCATGTCTTCTACAGTTGATTGCGGTAAGGATGTATCTGTGATGATGATGGTAGTCTTGTTGCTTTGGAGTGCGGTCTGGAACAATCTGATTACTTCTGTGCGTGGACGTACAACGTTCTTTTCAACATTTTCTTCCAGCATACGCAGATTTGCAATGTCTTCCATCTGTAAACCTGAAAGCAATTGCAATTGGTGATAGGTTTCATCCAGACCCACATCCGAGCTCTTGAGCGCTCTTGCCTGACTTTCAGCAATAGCTCGGAAACGAAGATAAAGCGCGCCGATGTCTGCGGAACTGCATCGAGCGACAATTTTTTTGGTAGCTTCCGGGTCGATCAGCGGGCGGCAAAGTAAAGTGTCAAATACATCAAAACCGATCAGTTTGACAGATGAATCACTGATTGCGCCTTTCAAATCCGAATAAGGGCGTTGTAAGATGTTTTCCAAGCGCCAAGAGGACCAACTGTAATTAAGTTCATCCCTCAGGATGGCGATTTTGAAGCCCTGATTTATAGTGCTAATTCCTAGAAAGCGCTCTAGTGTATGAGCCAATGTGCCATCAGTTTGACCGTTTTCCTCTGGGAAGTCTTCCAGAGCAAAACCTGCCTCAAACAGCGGTCGCAATGCGTCTTTACGAGCCCAGAACATCGAACCGGCCGGAAAATCAAAATAACCCTTGGGTATATCCTCAAATCCTAGTCGTTCCTGAATTTGTCCTGCAAGGGAGCGGTTTGCAAGCCAGGTGTGTGCCTCACTGGGCACCAAATTGTAGGTCTGTGGATAGACTATTCCATAAGGGCTTTCGACACTAAGCAAACTAAAAATGCGTTGGATTCTCTCTCGGTTTCCTAAAAGCCCACTCAACAAATATTCCCGCCAGCCAAGCGTGCCACCTTGGTTATAAAGTGATTTTTTTGTGTGAAAATGCCCCAATATGTCGTATTGTTTTAGCTGAGAACCGAAAACACAAAAAAATGGACACAAGTCGCGGCCGCGGTTGGGCACCTGCTCTATTGTTAACTTGCGCACGTTCGGTTGCCCTTCAAAAGCTCGTTTGCAGAGCGAACGCGCATCTTCCGATACTACGGAAATATATAGGTCATACTTGAAGGGTATGTTTGCACTATAGCCAGCGAATTCGGGGATCAGGTCGCTGTAAAAGATATGCATATGCACAGCAATCCGTTGGTTGAATGAAGCTGCTGGTTGTACTTCCACTAGATCTATCAGGTTTCCAAGTGTGAATACCTGGTCAAAGAGGCGTGCGCTGTTGGAGCCGGACTTTGTCAGATTAAAGAGCTGCGGGAAGTGTTGAAAAACAAAAGCTTTCAGCCGTTGCCGCTGAAGGATGGAAAGCGGAAGCACCCGGAAAAACTTTCGGGCTGCAGCCCTGATCACCCGTCTTATCGGGTGGGAATTTACGAAACTTTGTTGGGGAAGAAACCCAGGCTTAGGCAGGCGGCCTTCTTTTTTGCCATACCGCAGATAATGTGCGAGAGGGTTGATGCCGGCGGTACGCACATCCGGGTTGGTTTGCAAGTAATAAGCGGTGTTAAAAGCTGCCGATGGATTTCTTCCTTCTTTCCAGCCCCAGTTCAGGTAATGCTTGAGGGGTATGACATCCGCCCTACGCACGTCATCATAGGTGCGCAAATAGTAACGATCATCAAGCGCTCCGCTAAGAATTATGAGCAAGAAATCAATACTTTTTCTAAATATCATTTTGTTTGTTAGGTATTATCCGACAACTTCTCTGTTTTTTGTACATTGTCAATCTGATTTTACTACAAGAAAAATTTCAGCATATGAGGGTGTTGAAAAACAAGTTCAAAATTGACGTTTTAGGCAAAATATGATTCAATTAGAGCAGACTAATCCCAACCCTGAGAGGCAGCGATGGAAAAACAACGGTATGCAGAAAGCGGCGAGAATTCCTTTTACGGGCAGTATCTCTATGATCAGATCGTGCCTGCGAATCATTTTCTACGCATGCTGAACGAAATCATCGACTGGAAACGCTACACCCGCAAGCTGATCCGGTTATACAAGGGGGAAGGGGTGGT
>ENA-OSEO01004900-OSEO01004900.1-sediment-metagenome-genome-assembly--contig:-NODE-4900-length-13456-cov-4.413633_pt1 | contig 13456 bp, 12 predicted proteins | sample MGYA00237883_ERZ534232 | MGnify/ENA metagenome assembly ERZ534232
GGCATCGAGTCCTTCTGGGCCTTGGCCAAGGCCAGGCTGATGAAGTTCAACGGCCTGCCCAATGCCACCTTCTACCTGCACCTCAAAGAGTCCGAGTTCAGGTTCAACCACAGGGACCAGGACCTCTATGCTATATTGCTCAAGACCCTAAGAGAAAATCCCCTTAACTAGTCTAGGCCCTAATATAAATATGTCTCCGGGTTTTGATTTAGGTATGAGCAATTTAATCTCCTTTTATAACTTTTGCCTAATACGCCAAAATGAATCTGGCCCTCAGGCGTTTGATTGTTCATTCGTCCAATACCTGTCATTTCATAGAATTACCTTTTGGCACCCCGTCTGGGCCGTTAGGCTTGTTAAGACCGCGCAAGCCTTCACGACCCGTCTGCGGTGCCCCTCACGCCGCCTCCTTTCTCAGTCAGGCCATTTGTTGTATACTGGATTGTGCTGTCGTATCTGCGACCCTAGCCTTTTCAGCCCTAGTACCCATAAGAGAGAACCCTTCAAAGACAACATATCTCGAAAGTACACTTTCTGCAAGTAATGTTGAAAAAGGATATCCGACATTATCCAAGACCTAAAAACTCCAACAGGGAATCGATTTAAAAAATCCGCCCTCTCCTTCGGATTATCTAACGACATTCCCCAAACCTTGGCAGCCCGTTTATCCTCCTCCCCTCCTTGGCCATCCCAAGAAACCGGGCTATAATTCTCTCGGGTCCACTGTATCTCCTCAATCCGGGGGTCTTCCCAATGGACGAACAAAAAGATAAACCCCTGAGCCCCTACCTGGCCGGCGGCCTGAGCGGCCTGGTCCTGGTCGGCTCGGTCTGGATCGCCGGCAAGTACTTCGGGGCCTCGACCACCTTTGTCCGCGCGGCCGGGATGATCGAGAAGCTCTTCGCGCCCGGCCACGTGGCCCGGAACGCTTACTTCATCAAGGAAGCGCCCGTGGTCGACTGGCAGTGGATGTTCGTCCTGGGCATCATCGTCGGCTCCCTGATCGCCGCCCTGACCACGGGAAGCTTCCGCCTCCGGGCCGTGCCGGACATGTGGCAGGGACGCTTCGGGTCCGGCCAGGCCAGCCGGGCCGGGGCGGCCTTCCTGGGCGGGGTGGTGGCCATGTTCGGAGCCCGCCTGGCCGGCGGCTGACCGAGCGGCCACGGGCTGAGCGGTTCGCTCCAGCTGGCGGTCAGCGGTCTGGTGGCTCTGGTCTGCTTCTTCCTGGCCGGCGCGGTCATGGCCCGACTGATCTACGGGCCGGGAGGCGGGCGATGAAACTGCTTCTAGGCCTCATCACCGGGCTCATCTTCGGCTACCTGATGCAGCGGGCCAGGGTCATCCGTTACGACAAGCAGTTGGGCGCCCTGCGCTTCCAGGACATGACCATCGTCAAGTTCATGCTCTCCACGGTCATGGTCGGCATGGTCGGGGTCTATCTCCTCCACGACTTAGGGATGGTCAAGCTCTCGATCAAGTCCTTTGACGCGGCCGCGGTCATCCTGGGCGGGCTGATCTTCGGCCTGGGCTGGGGCCTGGTCGGCTACTGCCCCGGCACCGCCTCCGGGGCCCTGGGCGAGGGCCGCCTGGACGCGGCCTGGGGCATGCTGGGCATGCTCGTCGGGGCCGGGCTCTACGCCGAGGCCTACCCGGCCTTGAGCGCCTCCGTCCTCAAGTGGGGCCAAATGGGCAAAATCACTTTGCCCCAGGTGCTGGGCCTGAACCACTGGCTCGTCATCGGCCTGTTCATCCTGGCCGGGGCGCTGCTTTTCTGGTGGTTCGAGAAGAAGGGGCTCTAGGGCAAGGCCCCGGTTGATCATTCCTGGCCTGCGGCCTGCTGCCAGTGACGCAGCCCTGGCACCACATGTTATGCGGTTTAATCGTAAGTTAAATGATGATAGCTACTGCCCTGCCTCCGTACATCCAGGGTGCCCCAAGCCTTCAGGCTTGGGGAAAGATCCGCTTCTCTTGCGACCACGGGCCGCCCCTGCTGGCCGGGGTCAGCCCGCCCGGGCCAGCTCAATTGCCCGGCCCTAGCTCTTCCTGACCTCCTGGATCAACCGCCCCTGGCGGATGAAGTAGAGGTCGCGCTTGCGGACCGCCTCCGGGCCGGCCTCCGGCCCGTAGTCGTAGAAGCCGGCGCCGCTCTTGACCCCCAGGCGGCCGGCCTCGATCAGCTCCTCGAAGAAGCGGGGCGTCTCAGCGGCGTTGCTCAGCTCCTTGAACATGTAGCGGGCCACCTGGCCCCAGACTTCCAGGCCGCCCAGGTCGGCCGTCTCCAGCGGGCCCTGCCAGGACCAGCGGAAGCCGCAGGAGCACTTGACCGCCTTGTCCACGTCCTCGGGGCTGGCCGCGCCCTCGGCCAGGATGTTCAGGGCCTCCCGGAAGAGGGCCAGCTGCATCCGGTTGCCCACGAAGCCGGGAACCTCCTTCTTGACCATGATCGGCGTCTTGCCCAGCTTCTCGGCCAGGCCGTAGATCAGCTCGGCCGTGGCCGTCGAGGTCTGCCGGCCCCTGATGACCTCGACCAGGGGGACCAGCTCGGGCGGGTTGAACCAGTGCATGCCCCCCACCCTCTCCGGCCGCTGGCAGACCGAGGCGATGGCCGAGATGCTCAGGCCCGAGGTGTTGCTGGCCAGGACGACCTCGTCTCCGACCAGGGCCACCATCCGGGGAAAGAGCTCCTGCTTGAGGGTCAGGACCTCGGGCACGGCCTCCAGGACGAACTGGGCGCCGTCAAGGGCCTGGCCCAGGTCCAGGGTCGTGCTCAGGCGGGACCTGGCCGCCCGGGCTTCCTCCGGGGTGACCAGGCCCTCGGCCTGGAAGAGTTTCAGGGCCCTGTCGATCCGGTCCAGGCCGATGTCTATCTGCTCGGCCTTGACGTCGCAGAGCCTGACCTCGAAGCCGGCCAGGGCGAAGCAGAGGCCCATGCCCGCGCCCATGGTCCCGGCCCCGATAACGGCCGCCTGGGATATCTCCTCCAGCTTCACCGGCTCTCCTCCCTGCTTGTCGGTCCGAAAAAATTCGGGCTCTGGCTAGGGCTTGGCCAGGCCCAGGATGCTCCGGGCCTGGTCCGGGGTGGCCACGTCCAGGGAGTACTCCTCGACGATCCTGACCATCTTCTCGACCATCTCGGCGTTGGACTTGGCCAGGGCGCCCTTGCCCAGGTAAAGGTTGTCCTCCAGCCCGACCCGGCAGTGACCGCCCAGGAGGACGCTGGTGGTGCAGATGGGGTACTCCAGCCGGCCGGCGCCGAAGGCCGAGAACTCGTACTTGTCCGGGCCGAAGAGCACGTCGGCCGTGCGCTTGAGGTGGACCAGGTTCTCGATGGTGGCCGGGATGCCGCCCAGGATGCCCATGACGAACTGGAGGTAGAGGGGCGGCTTGAGCAGGCCGGCCTGGACCAGGTAGGCGGCGTTGTTGAGCTGGCCCGTGTCGTAGATCTCCAGCTCCGGCTTGGTCCCCTCGGCGGTCATGGTCCGGCAGACCTTCTCCATGTCGGCGAAGGTGTTGGGGAAGATGGCCGCCCGGGTCGACTCCAGGTAGGGCTTCTCCCAGTCGTACTTCCACTCCTTGTACTTGCCGACCACCGGGAAGAGGGCGAAGTTGAGGGAGCCCATGTTGAAGGAGGCCAGCTCGGGCTTGAGCTCCGGGACCACGGCCACGCGCTGGTCCACGCTCATGCCCAGGCCGCCGCCGGTGGTGACGCAGACGATGACGTCCGACTCGGCCCTGATCCGGTCGTAGATGCGGCGGAACAGCTTCAGGTCCGGGCTGGGCTTGCCGGTCTCCGGGTCGCGGGCGTGGACGTGGACCGCCGCCGCCCCAGCCTTGGCCGCGTCGATGGCCTGCTGGGCGATCTCCTCCGGGGTGACGGGCAGGTAGGGCGACATGGTCGGCGTGTGGATGCCGCCGCTGACGGCGCAGGAAATGATGACCTGTCGGGACATAAGACTTGACCCCCTTCTCTGTGCTGGTGACGCGGAGACCCGCTCTTCGATTTGATTACGCCGGCCGGCCGATGTCAAGCCCGGAGGCCGATCAGTAGCGCCGCCGGCGGATGATGCTGAAGACCAGCCAGAGGCCCAGGATGCCGGAGACCAGGTAGCCGACGACGCCCAGGGCCGGAAAGCCGAAGAGCAGAGGACCCCGGCCGGTGGTGATGATCATGGACGAGCCGATGATCAGCGCGGCGATGATGATGGCCAGGGTGAGGCGGTTGGAGGCGTTCTCCATGCTCTGGCGCAGCTCGGCCAGGTTGGTGTGCTGGAAGCGCAGGCTGAGCTCGCCCCGCTCCAGCTTGGCCACGATGCCGCCCAGGCTCCGCTGCAGGCCGAACAGGCCGCCGCGGGCCCGCCGCCACAGCTCCCCCGGGGCCCAGCGCCTCATGACCATCTCCCGGACGTAGGGCTCGGCCTCGGCGATCACGTCCAGATCGGGATCGAGCTGCCTGGCCGTGCCCTCGGCGGTGATGAGGGCCTTGATCATGATGGCCAAATCGCCCGGCAGCTTGAGCCGGTGCTCCCTGAGCAGGCCGGTCAACTCCAGGAGGAGCCGGCCGATGTCGATCTGGCCCAGGGGCAGGGACAGATAGCTGTCCAGGATCTCGAGAATCTCCGTCTGGAGGCGGCGGCGATCCACCGGCCCCTCGGCCCCGACGACGCCGAGCAGGACGTCGACCAGCTTCTCGCTGTCCTGGTTGATGACGGCCGAGATGAGATCGGTCAGCTGGAAGCGGCTCTCCCGGCTCAGGCGGCCGACCATGCCCCAGTCGAGCAGGCAGATGGCCCCGTCCTCCAGGAAGAGGAGGTTGCCCGGGTGGGGGTCGGCGTGAAAGAAGCCGTCGGCCAGGATCTGCTTGATGGTCGCCTTGAGGCCCCGCCGGGCCAGGCGGGGGCGGTCGGCCTTTGGCCCCAGGTCGTCCAGCCGGACGCCCTGGACCTGCTCCATGGTCAGGACCCGCTGGCTGGAGACGGCCTCATAGACCCGGGGCACGCAGATCCCGGCCTGGTCGGCCAGGTTAGCCCGGCCGATGCGCTGGTTGCGGGCCTCGCGCCTGAAGTCCAGCTCACCCAGGAGGCTGCGCCTCAGCTCCCTGACCAGCTTGGGCAGGTCGTAGAGTCTGGCCTCGGCCAGCCGCTGGTCGAGCTGACTGGCGATGGCCTCCAGGATGTCCAGGTCGTTGCGGATGATGCGCCGGGCCCCGGGCCGCTGGACCTTGACGGCCACGGCCGTCCGCTCCCCGGCCAGGAGGGCCCGGTGGACCTGGGAGAGCGAGGCCGCGGCCAGGGGGGTTGGCTCGAAGGTGAAGAAGACCTCCTCCAGGGGCCGGCCCAGGTCCTCCTCGACCACCTGGCGGACCGCGGCGAAGTCCACCGGGGCGACCTTGTCCTGGAGCTTGCGCAGTTCCAGGATAACCTCGCCGGGCAGGAGGTCCGGCCTGAGGCTCAGGATCTGACCGAACTTGACGAAGGTCGGCCCCAGGTCCTCCACGGCCCGGCGGATGCGCTCGGCCGTGCTCATGGACGGATCGTACTTGTGGATCTTCTCGATGAAGACCTTGCCGGGCAGGTCCAGACGCTCGACCAGGTCGTCGAAGCCGTAGTTGAACAGGGTGACGATGATGTCCTTGAAGCGGCCCAGATGGGCCACGGCCTTGATTTCCACGGCTACTCCCGGCCGGCCTTGAAGGCGTCCTCCAGCATGGCCAGCCGCTTCTCCAGGTTGTCCACCTTGCCCTTGAGCTCCTCGAAGCCGCTCCCGGTGGCCACGTCCAGGTTGCCCAGCCCCCGCTTGACCGCCTCGACGACGTCCTTCTTCAGCTCGTCCCATTGGCTGCGGCCGGTCTCGACCAGTTCCTCGGCCAGCTTCTTGGCCTCTTCGGCCGAGAGCTTGCCCTCGCCGACCAGCTTCTCGGTGGCCTGCTCGATCTTCTCCCGGGTGACCACCGCCGCGCCCAGCGAGGTCAGCAGGCTCTTGCGGATCAGCTCAAACATGGGTCACCTCCTCGAGTCCGGCCCGGCCGGCCGGCCCTTTGACTTTTAATCAGAAGGCCTTCCCAAAGACTATCAGAGCGCCGCCGGCCGGGCAACCGGGCTCAGGCGGCGATGACCTTCTTGAGATCCAGGCCGTACTTGCGCATCCGGTTGCTGACCGTGTCCCGGCTGACCCCCAGGAGCCGGGCCGCCTGGGACTTGTTGCCCTCGCTTTGGCGCAGGGCCTCGATCAGGGCCGCCCTGGGGTCGGCGGCCGCCCTGACCGGCCGGCCGGGACGGGGCCGGCCGGCCAGGAGATGCTCCGGGAGCTGCTCCGGCCCGATCAGCCCGGCCTCGGCGATGACAAAGGCGTACTCCAACGCGGCCTTGAGCTCGCGGACGTTGCCCGGCCAGGCGTATTCGGCCATGATCTTCATCGCCTCCGGGCTCAGGCCGGTGATGGCCTTGCCGCTCCTGGCCCTCAGGCGGCCGATGAACTCCTCGATCAGGAGCGGCAGGTCGTCCAGCCGCTGGCTCAGGGGCGGCAGGTGGATGGGGATGACGTTGATCCGGAAGAAGAGGTCCTGGCGGAATTCGCCCCGGGCGACCAGCTCGGCCAGGTCGCGGTGGGTGGCGCAGATGACGCGCACGTCCACCGAGACGGGCCGGTTGTCGCCGACCCGCTCGAACTGCTTGCTCTCCAGGACGCGCAGGAGCTTGACCTGGATGGAGAGGGGCAGGTCGCCGACCTCATCCAGGAAGATGTCCCCGCCGTGGGCCGCCTCGAAGCGGCCCTCCCGGTGGCGGTAGGCCCCGGTGAAGGCGCCCTTGACGTGGCCGAAGAGCTCGCTCTCCAGCAGGGCCTCGTTCAGGGCGGCGCAGTTGAGCTGGACAAAGGGGCCGTCCTTGCGCCGGCCCAGATCGTGGATCGCCTTGGCGGCCAGTTCCTTGCCCGTGCCGCTCTGGCCGTAAATCATTACCGGCGCCTCGGACTGGGCCGCCTTGTCGATGACCTCGAAGACCCGCCGCATGGCCTCGGAGCGTCCGATCATGCCCCGGAAGCCGGCCTCGCTCTCCAGGAGGCGGGTCAGCTCCTCGATCTGGCGGTCGCGCCGGTCCAGCTCCGAGATGTCGGTCATGGTCTCCACCGCGGCGATGACCTCCCCCCGGGCATCCCGGAGCAGTGAGGCGTTCTTGAGGACCGGCAGGAGGCTGCCGTCCCGGCGCTTGAGGAGGCAGCGGAAGTTGCCGGCGCAAAGGCGGCGCTCATCAAAGACGACGCAGTAGCCGGCCTGGCCGCCCTGGCGGGCCGCCTGGCAGACGTCGCACTCGAAGACGGCGCAGGGCCGGCCGACGAGCTCCCGCCGGCTGAAGCCGGTCATGGCCTCCAGGGCCCGGTTGACCGCCAGGATCCGGCCCTGGGGGCTGATGGCCACCAGGCCGTCGTGCATGGTTTCCAGGATCTGGTCCAGGTGCTGGCTCAGGAAGTCCTGGCTCACTTTTTCCTCCACAAGTGTTAAGGCGAGTGTTAAGATAAGACGTCTTGGCCGCTTAGGCAACCATCCGGGGTGTCAATCCCTGTTTCGATAAATATTTCTATGTCTTAGCCGCAGCTGAGCCTCTCGGCACGGCTCTTGCTGTCAGGTCGAGGGCCAAGCCTTACGGAGGTGCAACCATGAGTTCCTCAGATTCCGGCCGGCCGGGCCTGTCCAGACGGTCGTTCCTCAAGGCCTCCCTGGCCACGGCCGGGGCCGCGGCCGCCTCGAGCCTCTCGGTCCCGCCGGCGGTCCGGGCGGCCTCGCCCAAGGAGCTGGCCACCCTGCTGGACATCCGCAAGTGCATCGGCTGCGAGGCCTGCGTCGACGCCTGCCGGGAGGTCAACGAGGCCAAGTTCCCCGAGCTCAAGGAGCCCATGCCGACCATGTATCCCACTTCCCGGGTCAAAGCGGCCGACTGGTCCAGCCCCAACAAGCGGGCCGTCCAGAACAGGCTGACGCCATACAACTGGCTCTACATCCAGTCCGCGGAAGGCACTTACAACGGCGAAGCATACAGCCTGACCATGCCCCGGCGCTGCATGCACTGCCAGAACCCGCCCTGCGCCAACCTCTGCCCCTGGGGCTCGGCCTTCAAGCAGGATAACGGCATCGTCAGGATCGACCCGGACATGTGCCTGGGCGGCTCCAAGTGCAAGTCGGTCTGCCCCTGGCACATCCCGGAGCGCCAGAGCGGGGTGGGCGTGTACATGGACATCCTGCCCCAGTACGCCGGCAACGGGGTCATGTACAAGTGCGACCGCTGCTACAACCGCATCGCCCAGGGCGAGCTGCCGGCCTGCGTCGAGATCTGCCCGGAGAAGGTCCAAAAGATCGGCCCCCGCGATGAGATCCTCAAGGAGGCCCACGCCATCGCCAAGGAGATCAACGGCTTCATCTACGGCGAGAAGGAGAACGGCGGCACCAACACCATCTACGTCTCGCCGGTGCCCTTCGAGGAGCTCAACAAGGTCATCGACAAGGGGCCGGGCCGGCCGCACCTGAAGCCGGTCCAGGACTCCATGGCCCAGGTCAACAACCTGGTCCCGGCCCTGGCCATCGCCCCCCTGGCCGGTATCCTGGGCGCCTTGGGCCGCTTCTACAAGTGGGGCCGCAAGGCCGACAAGGAGGCCCAGTCATGACCAGGACGCTCAAGTGGCTCTACATCTCCGCCCTGGCCGTGATGGCCTTCAGCGGCTTCGGCCAGATGCCCATCTTCAAGCGCTACTACCTGGCGGACATCCCCGGCTTCGGCTGGGCGGCCAACTTCTACACCAACCTCCAGATCCACTACCTGGCCGCCATCGTCCTCCTGGCCGTGGTCTTCTTCCTGGTCCTGGACTGGCTCCTCAGCCGGCGTCGGCGCACCCGGCTGACCGGGATCGGCCTGCTTCGGGGGGCGGTCCTGGCCGTGGTCCTGGTCACCGGGCTGTTCATGCTCCTCAAGAACCTGCCCGGCATCAGCTTCTCCCAGAACCTGGTCATCGTCATGAACCTGGCCCACCTGGGCTCGGTCATGTTATTCCTGTTCCTGGCCCTGGGCTGCCTGATCCGCCGCTGCCGCTGGCTCAGGCCGGCCGAACAGGGGCTCCAGGCTGACTGAGGCGGAGGCTTGTCGTGAGTCAGTCGGATTACGACGTCATCATCCTGGGCACCGGACCGGCCGGCCTGCAGGCGGCCGTCCACGCCGCCCGGGCCAAGGTCTCGGTCCTGGTCCTGGGCCGGGGCCACAAGAGCAGCCTCTACCGGGCCCACGTGGAGAATTACTGCTGCCTGAGCGGCATCTCGGGCCAGGAGCTCCTGGCCTCCGGCCGGGCCCAGGCCGAGGCGGCCGGGGCGGCCTTCGTGGAGGAGGACGTCCTCGACGTGGAGGCCGAGGGCCAGGGGTACCTCATCAGGACCGAGAGCGGCGCCGAGCTGCGCGGCCGGGCCCTCATCCTGGCCATGGGCGTGGCCCGCAACAAACTGGGCGTGCCCGGCGAGAAGGAGCTCCTGGGCAAGGGCGTCAGCTACTGCGTCGACTGCGACGCCGGCTTCTTCCGGGATCAGCCCGTGGCCGTGGTCGGCTCGGAGAGCGCCGCCCTGGCCGGGGCCCTGACCATGCTCTTCTACGCCAGCCAGGTCCATCTGGTCGCCGGCCAGCTCCAGGCCGCCGACCGCCTGGCCGAACAGGTCCAGCAGAGCTCGGTCCAGGTCAGCCTGGGCCGCCAGGTCTCCCAGATCAAAGGCCAGGCCGAGGTGGAGGAGCTCGTCCTGGACGACGGGACCAGCCTCAAGGTCAAGGGCGTCTTCATCGAGCTGGGGGCCAAGGGCGCCCTGCAGCTGGCGGCCAAGCTGGGCGTCCGGCTGGACAGCGAGACCATGCAGTACATCGAGTGTGACAAGAAGCAGGCCACCAACCTGCCCGGGGTCTTCGCCGCCGGGGACATCTGCGGTCCGCCCTGGCAGGTGGCCAAGGCCGTGGGCGAGGGCTGCGTGGCCGGCCTGGAGGCGGCCGCCTACGCCAAGAGGCAGAAGCGCCAGGAATAGATTGAGAAGTAGGGCCGGCCGATAGGCCGGCCCCTGCCCGGCCGAGCATCTCCCGCCCGACCAACAACTCCTTGACACCCCGTTCCCCCCGGACCAAATTGAACTGAGGAGGCCCGGCCCGGTGGAAACCACGCGGGAGCCGGGCCCGGGCGGCTCGGTTTCGTGTTTGATGGCTCGTTCAACCTTGATCGCCAGAGAGCGGGAAAGGAGAAGGCATGTTCAAGAAGGCCCTCATCGGCCTTGTTCTTTTTGTCTCCGTTGTCTTCCTCGTCGCCGGTCCTGCCCCGGCCGCCCAGGAGGGGCCGGCCGGCAACCTGATGTTCATCCTGGACGCTTCCGGCTCCATGTGGGGCCGGATGGAGGGCAAGGCCAAGATAGCCATCGCCAAGGAGGTCATGATCGACCTGGTCCAGGGTCTGCCCGACGGCCTCAACGTCGGTCTGGTCGCCTACGGCCACCGCCGCAAGGGCGACTGCAACGACGTCGAGGAACTGGTCGGCCTGGCCCCCCTGGACAAGGCCGGGATCATCAAGAAGATCCAGGCCATCAACCCCAAGGGCAAGACGCCCATCACCCTCTCGGTCAGGCTGACCGCCCAGAAGCTCAAGGACCTGGAGGAGGAGACGACCATCATCCTGGTCTCTGACGGGAAGGAGACCTGCCAGGGAGATCCCTGCGCCCTGGTCAGGGAGCTGAAGGAGGCCGGCCTCAAGTTCGTCATGCACGTCATCGGCTTCGGCGTGACCGAGCAGCAGAAGAAGCAGCTCGAGTGCATCGCCCAGGCCGGCGGGGGCCAGTACTTCTCGGCCCAGAACGCCGGCGAGTTCCAGATGGCTGCCCAAAAGGCGGTCAAGAAGACCCAGGACTTCGGGGTGCTCAGCATCACCGCCACCAAGAACGACAAGCCTCTCCACGCCTGGGTGGAGATCACCGCGGCTGAGACCAAGCAGGCCCTGCCCACGGAAACGACCTCCGGAGAGACTGGCTCCCGGAAAATCCAGCTCCCGCCCGGCACCTATGACGTCTCCGTTCGCGACAGCGAGACCGTTAGTGGCGGGGACAGGCCGCCGGTCAAGTTTTCAGGGGTGGTAATCGAACTGGGCCAGACCGTGGAGAAAAGGGCCGACTTCTCCGACGGGACCCTGGTGCTCAAGGCCGTCAAGAACGACAAGCCCTTTGAGGCCAAGGTGGCCTACTTCCGCTCCGGAGAAAAAAAGAGCTTTCACAACGAGATGACCAACCCCAAGACGGGCCAGGTCAGGCGCAAGTTCGTGCCCGGGACCTATGACCTTCTGGTCTACGACTTCCACACTGCGGGCAGTCCCTCGATCAGCCTGAAGGGCGTCGAGATCCCGGCCGGCCAGACCATCGAAAAGACCGCCGAGTTCGCCAGCGGGAGCCTCAAGATCCTGACCACCATGAACAATAAACCGGTCAACAGTCCGGTTGAAATCCTCAACCCGGCCGGGCAGAAGGTCAGCAACTTCTGGACCCAGCAAGGGGAGAGGACCGTCCAGCTGCTCCAGGGGACCTATGACCTGAAAGTCACTCTGCTGGACATCCCCGGGGGGAACCCGGTCGTCTGGTTGCGGGGGGTGGAGATCAAGGCCGGCCAGACCGATGAGAGAGCGGCCGACTTCAAGATCGGCTTCCTCAAGGTCTCGGCCACCCTGGAGGGCAAGCCCTTCAACACCCCGGTCAAGCTCTTCAAGGAAAACAGTCAGAGCAACATCGGACACTGGACCAGCGGAGGGACCAGGACCTTCCCCCTGGCGCCCGGGGTCTATGACCTGGAAGTGGTCAGCGTAAAGGACAACAAGCAGTCCAAGGCCTTCAAGGGAATCAGGATCGAGGCCGGCCGGACCGAGAGCATCAGCGTCGCCTTCCCGCTCGCGGTCAAGCAGTAGCCGGACGAGAGCCGGGATCATTCCCTGAGCCGGGCCCCGGACTCCGGGGCCCGAGGAGCGAGAGGCGCCCAGTGTTCGACTTTCTCCTCTCCAGGGAGCAGCTCGAGCTGCGCCGGGAGGTCCGGGACCTGGTGGCCTGGGTCCCCCGCCGGATGATCCTGGACATGGACCGGGACAAGATCCGCTTCCCCAGGGAGTTCCTGAGGGAGGCCGGCCGGCGGGGCCTCTTGGGCTGCCGCTACCCTGAGGGCCTGGGCGGCCGGGCCATGGACTGGGTGACCACCTGCCTGGTCATGGAGGAGGTGGGCACCTTAGGCTACATCTTCGCCTGCGTCTTCGGGGTCGGGGCCGAGCTGGTCTGCGACGCCATCGTCCGCCACGGCACCGCCGAGCAGCAGGAAAAGTACGTCAAGCCCCTGCTCAGGGGCGAGATCTTCGCCGCCGAGTGCCTGACCGAGCCCCGGGGCGGCTCTGACTTCTTCGGCACGACCACCCGGGCCAGGGCCGAGGGCGAGGATTTCGTCATCAGCGGCCAGAAGCGCTTCATCGTCGGGGCCGAGGCGGCCGACTACTTCCTGGTCTACGCCCGGACCGACCCGGACGCCCCGCCCCACCAGGCCCTGACCTGCTTCATCGTCGAGCGCGGGCCCGGGGTCGAGGTCGAGTACCTTTACGGCCTGATGGGCTGCCGGGGCGGCGGGGCCGGCCGGGTGGTCTTCAAGGACGTCCGGGCGCCCAGGGCCAACGTGGTCGGCCGGCTGAACGGGGCCTACGACGTCTTCAACACGATGATGATCCCGGAGCGATTAGGCACCGCGGCCATGACCATCGGCGCGGCCAGGCCGGCCCTGGAGGTGGCCGCCGGGTACACGGCCCGGCGCAAGGCCTTCGGCCAGGTCATCAACCGCTTCCAGGGGGTCAGCTTCCAGGTGGCCGAGGCGGTTACGCTCCTGGACGCCTCCCGGGCCATGTGCTACGCCACGGCCCGGGCCGTGGACGCCGGGGTGGAGCCCGGCCTGATCCGAAGATTAGTCTCGGAGACCAAGAAGTTCACCACCGAGTCCTGCCAGAAAGCGGCCCGGATGGCCATGCAGGTCATGGGCGGGATCGGCTACACCGACGTCTACCCCGTCGAGCGCATCTGCCGCGACCTGGGTCTGGCCTCGATCTGGACCGGGACCAATGAGGTCATGTCGGCCATAGTGGCCAGGGAGTGGTACGAGGAGTACGCCCAGCAGGGCCGGCCCGGCCAGGCCCGGGATTTCGAGGCCGACGCGGCCGAGGCCGGGGCGGAGGGGGAGAAGGTTTACGAGTAGAAGCGCCGCTGGGCGGGCGAGGGACAGACCCGTCCAGGCGCCTTGACAGCCGGCCCGGCCGGAATCTAAGATTATATCAAAGCGTTAGAATATGCCGACCGGCTCGGCCGGGGGCCCTTGGCCGCCGGGCCGGGCCGCGGGGTGAGTCAGCGTGCCCAGCCGCCGGCAATTCCTGAGATCCGCCCTGCTCCTGG
>ENA-OSEO01004902-OSEO01004902.1-sediment-metagenome-genome-assembly--contig:-NODE-4902-length-13448-cov-3.950639_pt1 | contig 13448 bp, 11 predicted proteins | sample MGYA00237883_ERZ534232 | MGnify/ENA metagenome assembly ERZ534232
TCCATAGGCAAAAAACGGAGACTCGTTCACATAATCCTCATCCCTTCAAACAGAGGTACGTCGGGAATTATAGCCGTTGTCCGCTATAAAGATGTAAGTAAGGATCTATCGTTGTAATCTGACAAAATTAGAGATTGCATCTATAAACCGCTGCGCGTCAGACTTCTCATACGAGTATACCCAGTACATGTAATTCCCATTTTTGTCATCAATTTCGACACGCCACAAATTGTCTCGTTCAAGGTGGGATAAGCCGACCTTTCCTATATTTTTATAGCATACGTGCTCAGCCGAAACAGAGCCAGCTCCCGGAGCTACGACTACTCCAGCATTCCGACCAAATACAGGCATTAACAGTGGACCCGAATTGTCCATTAAAAGTTTTATGCATTCCTCATCTACTTCTATGGCAGTTGGCATATATGCATATGCAGCGGGTTGCTGCTTAATAATGCTTTTCATCATTGAAATTGGGTTATCAACATTTTGCGGATTAGGGATGTATGGAACGGGAGTAACGGTTTTACATGAAGAAATAGTGAAAATGGATATTAAAATGATGAATGCCTTTTTCATAATAGCTTAAATCCCCTCTGTTACTTGGAAAAATGCAATGAACCATGATAGCCGTTAGATCTAGTAACGTAGCTATTAAGGTGTGTAATTTTATCTCACCCCCGCTGGCTTGTTGGAGGCCTTTTTCTGTTTCTCGAGGATTTTTTTCCTGAATTCTTGCTGCTCTTCAGAAAATAATATGTCAATAAGGTAATCAACTGGAACGACCTTACTGATACCTGTATTCTCCAATAGGATGATAGCTTCTTTTTTTTCTTTATCTGTAAGCTTCACCTTAGCAGATCGAAGAGGACTGGGGATAAATTCTGTAATGACGCCAAGGATGGCTATTCTCCAGCCAGCAATCAAAGCGCCATTTTCATTTCTCTCCAACAAAACAAAAGCGGGACCACCACTTTGACCACCAAATGCGGCACAATCAAGGAAATGCGCAATTTGTTTGCCCCCAGGCAAGTTGAGCTCTTTTGTTCCTACCATAGAAATTGTACCAGAACGCGACATAACCAAGTTTTCGCCATTTTTATTAAAAAGATATGGAACTAAACCTAAAGTGAAAGCACTGTCACCTGGACGTATTTTAAAACGTTGGATGAACGATTGTGTTGCAAATATTTCGTTCGTTGCAGAGTCCGCAATATACATTTGAACGTCAAAATTATGCATTTTGTCGAAGATAGCTAATGGGGCTACAGCAAGATCAACAGCAGGATTATTATTCTCGATCCATGCTTTATTCCTGAAACCAATCAAAGGGAATTCAACAACCTCAGCACCGCTTCCATCTTTTTTATTAAGCCGTAAATGAAGAACTGAAGTGTTCTTTAGGGCCGGTAAAATAACATGCCTGGCGGTAACAAAATAACAAAACGCCTTTTCCTGATCTTTAATACCAATCAGAAACCCGGTGCCTTCTGCCTTGTTGCCTTTCATTACGAAGACGCAGCTTTTCATTACCCAATCCGGTATTGTAAAAGTACCTCCAAATACTGGACTCGCATAACAAAGCGACATGATACAGAAATATACAATGAATCTGTATCTTTTCACTATTTTTTCCTCCAGCTAACAATTTAAACGCAATTTCTAATGTTATATCGAGAGAGCCTGCTATTATTTATAGACCAAGAACTTCTTGCCAGTCCTGACAGTTGTGCTCTTCAATTGGAATACTGTCGTTTTATAGCCGTATGCCACTATAACGAAAAGTTCACTGGGAGCCAGCCTTTTGGCGATCCTGTGGAACGATTTGTTCGACAATGTTTATTTTGCCATATATGTGTTCACGGATAGAGATATTTAGATTTTCTATTTCCTGATCAAGTTTCTTCCCACATTCGTAAATCTTTTGCCAATCGGGGCCATGTTTATCCCTCACATTCAGGCTCATTTCAAAGTCGACCTGCAGTTCAATTACCACCGCTCTGAGATCCATACAGGATTTATAAACTTGAGGAGGCATGAAGGGTTGATTCTTAATAACAATCTCTCTAAAGGCTTCAACTTTTTCAGAAAACTTTTTGTGCCTTTCGATAAATACTTGTCTTTCTTTCTCTTTATCTTCTGGCAAATGATCAAAAACGGGTCGGAGGGATCGGGCATAGGCCTGTAAATCCCATGTAGCTTTCCAAACATCTTTTAAAACTTCATATTCAAATTCAAAGATATGCTTCCATGCGTGAGAACGTTGTATGTATTCAGTTTTAACCCTTTCAATTTCATTGGTAATTTTCTCTGTGTCTTCAATCGTTGCTAAGTTTTTAGCCTTTTCATCGACATATTTCTGGGCACTATTTCGGAAAATTAAAAACAAAATTATAGCGATAATTCCTGCTATAAGCCCGATTGCATTTAAAATTTCCATAATCGATTCCATTATGTAAGATTTCTATGCCGAACACCTGCTTCACGGACGGCATGTCCCTCGCCGTCCCGAGAACGCGGAGGTTATATGCCCGAACCTTCTTGGGCGGAAATTGTTCTGAGAAATCCATCGATGGACGTGAAACTGTATCGATCTTTCAAATTGTAATTGTTTATTTTGTATTGGTCTTGGCTTTCAGAGAAACTTATAGAGCCATTTGATATTTGGCTCGTCAATTCTTTTTTGGGAAGGACCCAACCGGATTTATTCGAGACAAGCGCAACGAAGAAATAATTCCCACTTACCTCGGTAATTGAATTGAAAAGATCGTAAAATTGTTTTCCGAGGCCCCAAAATGGCCGTATTTTGCTACGGCTGATTTTTACAATAAGAAATTTGTCTTTGTTTAAGAGGAAATAGTTCCTTCTTTTGAATAAACCCTGATACTTCGAATAATCGAGCTTGGCTTTCAAATCGATTGCACCGACTGCTTCTGCAAATTCGACGATTTCATCAGCCATTTTTCACCCCCCTCCAGTAGAATATAACGTGTGGGTAACTTGCCGGGCGTGTCGTTTTGCCCGGTCAAGTTCACCCGATTGTTGTGCAAAAATCCTTTCAACATAGTATCTTACGGTTTTCAATTACAAAATCCTCGATTTCTCGTAGCACTCGATTTGCAATTTCTTGAGTAATTTTTTCCCATTTTGATCCATGTGCTGCGTCATTACGGTAATCAGCCCATGACGAGATACGGCGCTCAATTGGCAACTCGATTTGTCCTTGTTTCCGTAATTCCATCGCAAATTTTCCAATTGAACGTTGTTTTTCTGGAACATGGAACCCTTTTTCCTCGCACCAGTTACGGAGAAACTCCTCTAATCCAGCGCATGCAACAAGAATAACAGCTGCTGAATGAACGCCTTTCGTACGAGATAGCTTTTTAGCCTGGGTAAGTATCTCAGAAATGACTTCAGTCTCAATTTCGTGTCTAATATTAACCAGATGACCATTTGATAAATCAATATGAAAAGCCTGAAGAACTCCTGCGGCAGCCAAATATTGTGCAACCGCAGTTTTCTGTTTAAGCGCATTGCGGAGATTTTCAGAATAGATAGATTTTGAACCAACTATCGAATGAATCAGATTTGCACCACGAGATGCAAGGTCATTAACTTGGAAAAGCGAAACTCCGGTTGTATGCCGTGTTTTTTCAATTTTCTGGATAGTCTCTAGTAATTCAACCGATCGATCTGCCGCTTTTTTTAAATCTTCATTCATGATTTATCGTCCTGTGCCTAACATTATATAATCAATAGACGTCTATTTTTTGTTCCATTTTGGAATGTTATACAGATGCCTTGTTAATACTCCAAATTTGGGTCAAAAATAGACAATTTCTATGATATCCCAAGTGAACATTCCTTGCCATATTCCACAGCTTACAGATTTTAAAAATTTTCAAGAATATAATTGATAGTCTTTTTTTATTTTAGAACACAGGGGTTGTTTGCAATATTCCTCTGCTAACTTTCGATCCTCTCCAGTTTAAATATAACAGGTCGAGCACCGTCCGTACAACAGGACATTATGGCACCCTTCTCTTTGAACCAAGGGTAATCTCCCCCTAAACGAAGATGTATGATATCTCTTTGAATATCTGCAAAGGCCCAGGAACACATACCTTCCGGGAACTTTCCTTCATCACTGATGAACTCCTGCCCCACTTCCAAACGATCGCATTCTGCCGCACCGGTAAATAATAAAGGTGGATTATCACCAAACAAATCTTTGTTGTTTAGCTTTTTTACTACGGTTATTTTAACTTTTGCCATATGAACCTCCCTTATTTGAATCAGTTAAAAAAACAATCCTTGACATTATCTGAACCCAATCATGTAAAAAAATAGTGCGGATTGAAACGATATTTCAAAAACTTTTGCTTTTTTAATGGCCCAGGTCAACCATACTTGCATAATTGTGAAATATCGATAATCTCAAGTATACTAAAGATATTCTTCAGTATTCAAGACAATTCAAAATTGGACCATGCTTGCCATGGATGGCAGTAGTGCTTTTAAATCGAATTTGTTTAGAATCTATCTGATATAGTTCAGTATAATATAAATTTTTATATAAGTTGATTGCCGGCAACTACAAAATAAATGTCATATCAGAACCAACTGCAAAACATTCTATGTTTGAACCTTTTGCATTTGCATTTATGATTTCGCGACAGTCTGCAATCATACGATCAACCTCATCATCTGTTCGTTCCTGATTGAGATGAAAAATACCAAATTTTTTAACCTCGGCAGATATAGCAAGGTCCAAAGCCGTCGTATATACGGAATGTCCCCACGTTCTCGTTGCCTCGTATTCATCCGGTGTATATTCGCCATCATGGATCAAAAGATCAGCTTTTGATGAAAAATTTTTGTAATCATCAAACAAAAGGCCGCCGGAGTGTTGATGATCCAATTCATTGTCGGTAAGAAATACAAAAACATGGTCATCTTCTATAAATTTATATCCGTTTCCACCATTTGGATGACTTAGATAGATTGGCATTATGGTAACCGATCCGATCTCTATACGTTCAGGACATTCAGGAATATAGGAAACATGCGCCTTTATTTGTTCATATTTGACAGGAAAGTTTGGAGTGGACATGACTTTATTTAGCATTGATTCAACAAATTTTTGCGCATATGGGCAACCTTGAAGCCATATGTTTGTTTGATCAAGGTAAAGGGGTTTGAAAAAAGGAAAACCCATAAGATGATCCCAGTGGGCATGCGTAAAAATTATATTATAGCTATAACGTCCCTCAGCAATTAGCTGATTGCCAAGCCGTCGGATGCCTGTACCTGCATCGACAATAATAATTTGATCATCCTTGGTTCTAACCTCAATACAAGTGGTGTCACCACCATATTTATTGTATTTTCTGCCGGACACTGGAATTGAACCTCTTGATCCCCAACACTTAATATACATTTTTCACCTTAATTGGTTAGCTTATCGAGAGAACCCTTATCACGAGCACTTCTTGCCAAAAATTATAGTTGTTCGGTTTATCGGAATAATCGCAACATCCATATGAAAGTTCTCAAAAAATCATTCTCAGGAATACATAGGCAAAAAATTGCTCATACAAATAACGTTTACAAAAATCTTATCAGTTCATTGGGCCAGGAAACAAAATTAAACAGTAAAACCGATATTAAACACATCGCTACAGGATGGACAGATAAAAAGCCATTTAGTTGTGTCGCCCTCCCTTTTAAACATTGAATGAAAACCATCTTTGTATCCACACGACGGGCAGACCTTAACCTCGCCTTCAAATTTAACATTTTTAACTTCATAATCCATGCGATATTCCTTTATCAAAATTTGTTTAACGAATTATTAAAATAGCTATCGGTATAAGTTTTTAATATGAAAAATATTTCGGGCAATGGTGGAGAATCGCATCGAGGACAACTTGCCATACCCGACAATAGTGCGTTTCAACCGGAATACTGTCGTTTTATAGCCGCATGTCCTCAATCATTCTCACCCCGTATTGAGGCAAGCAGTAGATCCGTATTATCGCTTTTGGACCGGTAGGCGGATGCCCCGGCTGCGAACATTCGAGCGGCCTGATCATCGTTTTCATGCATCGACAGGCCGATGATCCGGATGTGAGGAAGCTCGGAATGGATGATCCGGGTTGCTTCCAGGCCGTCCATTTCAGGCATGTTGATATCCATCAGGATCACATCGGGTTGAAGCTGCCGGGCTAATTTAACTGCTTCCACCCCATTCGATGCATCACCTATCACCTCAATATCCGAATGCAGGTTGAGTATGGTGGAGAGCCCCTGACGGACAACCGTGTGGTCGTCTGCCAGCAGGACTCGGATCTTATCGGTGCATGTCTCGGTTTTTTGTGTTTCAGTGATAATTTCAGTGATAATTTTTTCAAGACCCTTCACTTGTCCTTCCCTTTTTGTTTCCAAGGGAACGATCAGGAAGAAAGTGGCGCCGTTTCGCGGTGAGGTTTCAAACTCCAAGCGCCCAGCCAACAGCTCCAATCGCTCCCGGATGCTGAAAAGTCCGAATCCGGTGCCGGCTTTTGCCTTTTCCCAGATGGTGTCCGGATCGAATCCGGGTCCCTGATCGATTACAGACACGCGGAGCCGGTTTTGTCCATCGCGGGCCATTTCGACCCGTACCGATTTAACACCGGCATGTTTCACTGCATTGAAGAGCAGTTCCCGGATGGATTGAAACAATAGCACGATGATGTCTTCTCCTTGCGGATCCAAATCCGGGTCTATTTTCAGATCAACCGTCAGGCTGTGGCTTTCCTGCATCCAGCGGGCAAGCCATTTCAGTGCAGCCGAAAGGCTGCCTTGCTTTAAAACCGGAGGAGAGAGCTCGGCGGTCAATGAACGGGAAGTCTGAATCGATTGGTTGATAAGGTTTAAAACGTTTTCAGCAGTCTGCTTATGATCCATGCCGATGTTCGCGGATAGAACGTCGCAATTCATTTTGGCGGCAACCAGAAACTGCTGCAGGTGGTCGTGCAGGATTTCGGCCAGACGCCGCCGTTCCCGCTGCTCGGCAAGGGTCAACTCCGACACCAGAACCCGAAGCTGTTTTGCACGATCCTGAGCCAGTTCGGTACGCTCGGCAACTCGCTGTTCCAGGGTTTCATTCAATTGCCGCAAAGCCTCTTCCACTTGCTTGCGCGCGGTGATGTCATGGCCGACAAACAGGTGCCGGCCAGGGGCGATGTTCGCCACCCCGACAACCTCCATAAGGTGCAGAGAACCGCCGATATGTCGGATTGGGACTTCTCCATGAAATCTACCGGTTTCTAAAAAGGTCTCCCATACCGGCAAAACATCAAAGCTCGGATCAATGAACTCACGCACAACGCGGCCTACCACTTGATCATGGGAAATGCCGGTAACGACGCTGACGGCAGGGTTGGCCTTTACGCAGCGCTGTTGCATATCAAGCGTAATGATAGCCTCTTCCGTAGATTCGAAGATTGCACGCAAGTGTTCTTCACTCTCGCGCAGAGCCTTTTCGGCCCGGTGGCGCTCACTTATATCCGTAAAGGTTAGAATTTCAAGTTTCTCACCCCGGCTATCCTTAAAAACAGCAGAGGAAATGGCGACCGGAAAACGAGAACCGTTTTTGCGGATCAGATCCAATTCTGCCCTCGCTTTTTCTGTGGTATGCAACCCACTGCGGGATTTTTGAAAATCAGCAGAGTTCGGCTCAAAAATGTCCGTTACAGTTAATTGTTGCAACTGCTCCGTGTCAAATCCAAGCAGGTTGCAGGCTACTGGATTGGCGCTTAAGATCGGGCCGTCATGAACCGCCAAAAGAATACCGTCCAAACTGTTCTCGAACATGGAGGTATAAAGGTTCTTCGAACTTTTAAAAATTTCAGAAAGCACCTCATCGAAAGATCTTTGCTTGAGTGTGCTTAAAATGGCGAACAGCAGATAAATGCCACCCATATACTGGGCACATCTCCCCGTCCAGCCGACGATGCCACCTACGGCCGTGTCCAAGGAAACTCCCAGCAGCCCTTCGGCAATGAGCATAAGGCCCAGGGCGTACCAAAAGAAAAAATCAGTTTTGAATTTGAAATAGAGTGATAAGAGATAGATGCCAGAAAAAAACAGCAGGATAACGGCTGAACCGAGCACGTACTGCCGTATCATGGAAGGGCCGATTTGCTGAATGAAAAAAACCGGCATCCAACCCGACAGTGCGGCGGTCATGATCAGTATGACCCCAAAAATTGTGCCGGAATATGTGGCGCGAAGCTTGTGCTTTCTGCGCCCAAGATCTTCCTCGGGGGCCAATTCCAGAATATCGATGATCGAACTTGAAAAGTGCAGCAGGCCCGCCAGCAGCACTCCGCAGTTGAAAATGGTCACGGCTGTGTTTACCCCATTGGGCAGGTTGATGAACCAGCCGGCCGAAATGCCTGTTAATCCGAATGCCAAGGCACCGCTGCCGAGCAGTGCCAGATTTAAACGCCCGATTCGATAATAGCTTTTAGCCGCAAGCAGGCACACCCAAAATGAGGTCAAACCGAGAAAGATAAAATTTAAAACCGGCAGCAGCAAAGGCCGTTCAAATACATGGGTGCGCAGATACGCATCGGTGAAAAAAAAGTTGGACCCCACGATAATGGCGAAAAATGCCGGAATAGCTGAAGCCGCCGATAGTTTTCCCCAGGCGAGCGAAAAAAAATCGGGCTCATCGAACGAGGCCTTACCGGTTTTTTTCTCCATTTTAAGATCTAAAATCCAATGAGGTTCCCTTGAGATAATCAGCAGAACTGAAACAATTGGTCGTTTATAATGGAATTTATGAAAGTATTCAAGCCTTGGAAGGAAAAAAGTTAAAAAGCGGAACGGGTAACATGACCCGCCTTACGAAAGCAGGACCCGGCCCCTGAAACCTGAAATCCGACCTGTGAAACCTCAGGCTTGAGGCCGGCGGCCGAGATGAATTTCCACGCCGCGGCGGTCGAGCTCGCGCCGCAGAAGTTCGATAAACGGCAGGGTAAGCAGTGTAAAAAAAAGGCCGATATAGACGAACATCTGCAGGATCAGGGCCCGATCATTGTGCGTGCCGGCAATATTCATGAAGGTGCGTGCGAACCCGCCGACTATCCAGTCCAGACCCGGGAGGGAAAACACCTTGTACAGTGCGGCCCCGATCACCCCCTCGAGCATGTCCGTCGTATTGGACAGCGACATCAAAAAGGCGTAGCCGACTCCGGCACATGTGAAATTGACGGTTTCAGCGGCAATGATCAGTGGTATAATAAAGGCCGGAATGGAGGTAAATCCCAATACCGTTGGCACGATCAGGCGAAACCATTGGTAGCGGTTCCACGCCAGAAGCGGGTTGAACCGCACGGATACCGAAAAATAGAAGCGCTTCCACCATGGATGGTCAGGATCAAGTTTGAGAAAAAAGTCGCACTGTCCACACGCAACCTGGTCAGCGCCCTGACGCGTGGATACGGCAAGCTGCTGTTGAGCACTTCCGCCGTCGGCTATTAGGGCGACGCGGACGAGGAAATATTGACCGAAGACCATGGACCCGGAGATGATTTTCTCGCCCGGTTGTCGGTGGATTGGGAAAAAGAGGCTGTTGCGGCCCGGGGCGAAATATCCGCGTGGTGATTATGCGAATCGGCATTGTCCTGGGAAGCAACGGCGGAGCCATGAGTAAAATGATTCCGGCTTTTCGGATGTTTCTGGGCGGCCCATTGGGAAGCGGCCGGCAGTGGTTTCCCTGGATTCACCTGGAAGAACAGATAGTTTGGCGACATGTTGATTTTATCGAAAGGTCCCCCTTTTGCATACCTGTAGGCGTAAATCTCAAATGCATCAGCCAAATCAGGGATATCCGCAGCGGTTTTCAAAGTGTCCAATATAGTCCCCACCGGCCGACCCGCAACGACACATTCCAGACGCTTGTTTCAAAGACATGCTTAATTTTCTTTACTTTCCAAGTTCGACGCTCAGCAAATAGTCACCGCTAGCCACGTTCCACTTTACATCAAATCCCATTTCCCGTCCCAGCCCCAGCATCTCCCGGTTTTCCTTAAGAACGGACCCCTGAACCTTATTGATTTCGTAGTCCCGGGCCACTTCAAGGGAGCGCTCCAGAAGTTTTCGGCCGATGCCCTTTTCCTGCCATGGATCTCCTACAGCCACGCTAAACTCGGCCCGATTCCCGTCCGGATCGCTGATCACCCGGGCGACCCCCACCATCCGGTCTCTTCCGTACTCTCTTTTTAAAGCCACCAGGGCGATATGGCGATCATAATCCACCTGGGTGAGCCGCACCAGCATTTCGCGGGAGAGGCTTTTCAGAGGAGTGAAAAACCTGTAGTAGCGGCTTTTACTGGACATGCTGTCGAACAAATCCAGGAGCAGGGGCGCATCTTCGGGTTTGATGGGCCTTATCTGAATGGCCACCCCCTCTTTCGTCATCTCCCGGGACTCGTATTGTTCCGGGTAGGGACTGATAACAAGATGCCGGCGGGAAGGGACATGTGCGGCTTTCAGAATCACTCTTGCATCCACCACACAGGGCTTCCCGTCCTTTATAATTACCGGGTTCATGTCCAGCTCCGCGATTTCAGGAAAGTCCACCAGCAGGTGCGAAAGACAAACCAGCATCTGCTCCAGTTGCCCGAGATCCGCCGCCGGCCGTCCCCGGTAGCCCTGCAAGATGCGAAAGACTCGCGTTTCTTCCATGAGCCTGCGCGCCAATGTTTGGTTCAGCGGCGGCAGACCAAGCGCCTTGTCCCCCAGCACTTCCGCAAAAATCCCCCCAAGTCCGAAAAGAATCACCGGACCGAAGCTTTCGTCCTTTTTGGCTCCCAGCAGGATTTCCACATCGGGGTTCAGGATCATCGGTTGCAGACTGACCCCCTCCAAGGCTGCCTCCGAATCATAGGCTTTCACGCTGTCCACGATCTCCTCGAATGCCCGCCGCACATCTGCGTCACAGCGCAGGTCCACCTTCACGCCGCCGGCTTCGGTTTTATGAGTGATTTGAGTAGAATGAATTTTCATAACCAGCGGATATCCCATGTCAGCGGCCAGTCGGAGCGCTTCATCAACAGAGGCTGCCGGTTCCGTGCGGTTGACCCTAATACCATAAGACAGCATCAGTTTTTTGGACTCCACTTCCGTCAGTATCCCCTTTTCTCTTTTCAATCCCTGCCGGATAATTTTTGCTGCCTGCTGTTCATCGGTTTCCAACCCTTGGGGGAGCCGGGAAGGGATTTCCTGGAGCATCTCCAGATTCTTCGAATAATGAAAAAGGTACTTGAAGGACTGCACGGCCCTCTCCGGGGTTTCGTAAGTCGGAATGCCGGCCCGGTTGAGAATCTCTATGCCTTTCTCCACCCCTTTGCCGCCCATCCAGGCCGCGAATACGGGATAGGAACGATCCTTTAGCGCTCCAGCTATGGCTCGGGCCACATCAGCCGGATCGGTCATGGCTTGAAGGTTGAGGATCACGAGCATGCCGTCCATATCTTCCCCTTCGAAACAACAGTTGGCCACCCGGGCATATCGATCCGGCCCGGCATCTCCGAGAATGTCGATGGGATTTCCGCGGCTCCAGTGGGAAGGCAGAACCTCATCCAGTCGGCTCAGGGTTGCTTTGCTCAGAGCCCCCAACTTCAGGTGGTTCTCTGCAATTGCATCCGCAGCCATCACTCCCGGTCCGCCCGAATTGGTGACCACCACAATTCTTGTGCCCTTGGGGGGTGTCTGCTTGGCCAACAGTTCGGCACAGTCGAAGAAATCCTGCAGGTTCCGGACCCGGACGATTCCTGCACGGCGGAAAGCGGCATCATAAACCGCGTTTTCTCCGGCCAGGGCGCCGGTGTGCGAGGCCGCGGCCCTGGCGCCGGCTTCGCTCCTGCCCGCCTTAAGCACAACGATCGGTTTTACCCGGGATACCTCCCGGGCCGCGCTCATGAACTTTCTGATGCAGGTGAGGCTTTCGATGTAAAGGAGAATGCTTTTTACATCTGAATCATGACCGAGGTAGTCGATGAGATCACCGAAGTCCACATCCAGCATGGAACCGATGCTGACAAAATAGCTGAACCCCATTCTCTCCTTCAGCGAAAGATCCAGCATTGCTGAACAGATGGCTCCGCTCTGGGAAATAAACGCCAGCTGACCCTGGTAGGGCATGTGGGCCGCAAAGCTGGCATTCAACTGTCTTCCCGGACGAATGATTCCCATGCAGTTGGGTCCTACGATCCGGAGCCCCCCCTGCCGGGCGGTGCGATCAATCGCTTCTTCGATTTTGCGCCCCTTTTCCCCGGTCTCCTTTCCCCCGGCTGAAATGATCACCGCGCTTTGCACGCCTGCGTCCACACATTGTTTAACGATATCCGGCACGGTATCGATGGGGGTGGCGATGACAGCCAGATCCACGGCTTCTTCGGCGTCGGCAATGGACCGATGGCACGGCAGGCCCTCCACTTCGTCGTATTTGGGATTGACGGTCAGGAGTTTTCCTTCGTATTTCCCGTCCAGCAGGTTCTTGATGATGGCATGCCCGATGGTTTCCTGCTTCGGGCTCGCACCGATCACCGCAATGCGCTTGGGTTCGAAAATTTTTTCAAGATGATATAAGCCCATGATTTGATCTTATATTTTATTCGGCAACATATCCAATGGGGTCAAACATGTATTTAAGTGGTATAATCAAGGCCGGAATGGAGGCAAATCCCAATATCGTTTGAACGATCAAATGAAACCATTGATAGCGGTTCCAGCCCGGAAGCGGGTTGAAGCGAACGGATACTGAAATATCGAAGAGCTTCCACCATGGATGGTCAGGATCGAGATAGAGAAAAAAGCTTAACGGAAACGCCGGGATGCCGAGCGCCACCATATAGACTGCCGTGGCATTGGCTATGGCAAGCACGCCCCACTGAAAATTTATACATGCTCCCAAACGGCCGCGGCCACGCCCTTCGGTCACCATCAGGGCGTCGCAGACCACATCCACAAAAGCATACGGGGCAAAAGCCAGATTGAAAGTCACAAGATAAACCCCGTAAACCCGAATCTTTCTGAGCCGCTGACACGATTCGGCTGCAGCGCTTCAGGTTTTCAGACCGGCACTCAGGGTGATTTCGGTCCCGGCAAGAGCCTGGGAAACCGGACACTTTTCTTTGGCGGCCCGGGCCTGCTCCTGGAATGTTTTTTCATCGATGTCCGGAATGGAAGCCTCGGTTTCCAGTTCGATGCGCGTGATTTTAAATCCTTCCCCGACCTTTTCGATGTGCACCTTTGCTGCCGTCTCAATGCGTGTGGCCGTGTATCCCGCCTTTTCAAGAAACAGCGAGAACGCCATCGAAAAGCAGCCGGCATGCGCCGCCCCGATCAACTCTTCCGGGTTCGTTCCCGCCGCCTCTTCGAAACGTGAGCTGAAGGAG
>ENA-OSEO01004903-OSEO01004903.1-sediment-metagenome-genome-assembly--contig:-NODE-4903-length-13447-cov-3.440987_pt1 | contig 13447 bp, 14 predicted proteins | sample MGYA00237883_ERZ534232 | MGnify/ENA metagenome assembly ERZ534232
ACCCGCTCCAGCACCGGGCGGCTCCGGATAATTTCTATTTCCGTGTTAAGTTCATCCTTAGTGCCCATGGTCACATTGGCCGTAATCACGCCGCGGCCGGGAGCCGTAATCAGGTCCGGGTAGGTGCGGCCCAAGATGGCCACGCTGCTGGAGGCCTGGTAGACGGGAGGCCAGAGCCAGCTTCCCACCAGGATGGTGCCGATAATGATGATATTGATATAGATGATCAGGTCTGCTCGCCGGCACAAGCTATAGAGCAGGATCCGTCCTGTAGTTTGTATTTTCATGGTTCTCTCCTTAGCCGCCGCCCTGCCTTATCCGACCCTGTTTACTCAAAATAAGGTTCGGTGAGGCACAGGCAAAAATTCGGGCCAACGGGCCCAGCTATCCACCGGGCTAACAGTCAAAATAAATCTTCTGTTATATTTAATTGCCGTAGTTCTGGTACTGATCCGGCAATCTACACGCGTATGGGGCAGCACGTTCACGTAGTACCTGACACCGGGATTCAACTGCGCGCTGTAAATCTGTTTTTTGGTGCCGTCCAGATAGAGAAGGTCAACGGCCAAATTCCAGTCGCCCTGCACCGGTGGAGTCTCCACCCAGACGTAAATCCCCCGGAGATCTCCCAGCAGGACCTGCATGCTGGCATTTCGCCGATGCAAGAAGGAGACTTCGGGAGAACGGAAAATGCGCACTTCCCGATGGTTGCCCCGGCCCACAATTTCCACGGGGGTGGCGTTGCCCAGGCCGTAATCCCCGCCCAGATGGCTTAACCCGAAATGCTCCAGGGCGGTATTGATCACCCCCGCCGGCAGCGAATCCCCCAGCAGCAAATCGTCATGCAGCAAATCGCCGGCATGGGCCGAGGAAATCAGCAGGGTCAGCAGCAACCAGGTTCTGATGAGGATTTTGCCTAACATCGGTCTTCCCCTAAGGGCAAACGTCAAGGAATAAAGGTACCGAACTGTGACTGCCAATAAGCGCCCACGGCCCCCTGGGTCTGGATGGGGAGCGTGTCCCGGATGTATTGTTTGACCCACAGGTTCAGCTTGGCGATACCGGACTTGGGCACCAGGACAATGTCCCCGGCCTTCAGATTGACATCGTTCTTCAGGCTTTTGCCTTCCGGGGGAGAGGCCAGATCGGTTAGCAGCCATTCGGTCTGCTCGAAAGGCCCTCTCCGCAAGACCACCACCCGGGAAAGATCGGCTTCATCGGTTTTGCCGCCCGCGGCGACGATGGCTTGCAGGACGGTCAGGTAGCCTTCCCAAGGCACCGCCTTAGCAGCTTTTACTTCTCCGCCCACGAAGACCAACTGGCCGGCGGGCTTAACCAGAGCCACGTTAATAAACTCTTTGTTGTCATGAATTTTCTTGGTGGCGACGTTATAAGGCTGGGCATCGGGGTTGACGCCTATGAGGACCGCGATATCCGGCTGGACAATGTCCTGGGAATATGCTTCGATCAACTTCTCCCGCAACCCCTCCACCGAAAGACCCGCGGCATGGACCACTCCCACCATGGGGAGGTTGATATTGCCGTCAGAGCCGATGCGCACCCCGATATTCAGTTCCGGGTTGTAGACGAACTTGAGATCGAAGTAATCTCCTCCCATCAACACCCGGCTGTAGCCGGTTTTGGCAATGAATTCCTTATATTTCTTACTGATGGCCTCTTGCACTTCCGGAATGGTGAGGCCGCAGACCAGCACATCCCCGATGAGATTGAGGTCGATCTTGCCGTCGGGCCGCACCAGGACCGAAGTGACGTTCAACTCTCTATTCAAAGGAAAGGTAACACTTAAGGTATCCCCCTTCATCACCCGGTAAGGCTCCGCCGCTTTTATGGGGCCGGGGGTAGGAGGCTTCATCTCCGGAAACGCTACTTGCCGCACACCCGTGCCTTTGCCGCCCGGCCCACAGGCCGCCAGCGGCAGCAGCAACAGGACCAAAACCACGGATAATAAGCGATAAGTTTTCATTTGGATCGTCCCGTGATGGTATGGAGTAAATCAAAGAAAGCCTTGGTCATGGTTCTAAACAGAATCTTCAGGTCCAGGCCCAAAGAAACATTATGGACATAGTCCAAATCCTGGCGGATCCATTCGTTGAATTCCAGCTTGGTATGCGCCTCCACCTGCCAGAGGCCGGTGACCCCCGGCCTTACCGCCAGGCGGGCGTCCCGCCACCTCGGGTTGTACCGCATCTCGTCAAAGGAAAGGGGCCGCGGGCCCACCAGGCTCATGTCCCCTTTCAAAACGCAAAAGAGCTGGGGAAGTTCATCCAGATTGGTATTCCGGAGAAACTGCCCCAACTTGGTGATGCGGGGATCGTTGATAATTTTGAACATGGGCCCGTCCACCTCGTTCAACTCCATCAATAATTCCCGCTTGATTTCTTCGGCGTTGCTCACCATGGACCGGAACTTATACATGGTAAATTCCTGGCCATTTAAGCCGGAACGCGTCTGTTTAAATAAGATAGGCCCGGGTGAATCCAGTTTGATGGCCACGGCGATGGCCAGCATGATGGGAGCGGCGATAATCAGGAAGACGATGGATAAAAATACGTCCAAGACCCTTTTGATTTTCAGGTAAAAGGGCCCGGCAGGAGTCTTCCAGACCAGATTCTTGGAGGTGGCCTGGGCCTCGCGATGGGTAGGCTCCCGGAGCTGCAAAACCTCGGTCGTTCCTGAGGCAGTCGGGGATTTGGTCAGCGCGGTCTCATACAACAGAGACCCTCTCTGGACCAAAGCTCCTTCCCCCACTATGCAGCGATTGAGATAGGTGCCCTGCCCGATCTTGGCCCCATCCAGGATGACGCATTCATTGATGATGCTGTTGGCGCCGATCTCACAGCCCTGGCCGATGGCCGCGGGACCCAGGACCAACGCATCTTCGCCTATCCGGGTTTCCGGTCTCAGGGCATAGGGAGCAAAGAGCTTGGCGGAAGCATGAATCTGGGGCGGCTGCAAATCTTTCCGGCTGGATAGGGCCTGGCTGTTGGGCAGGCTGGGGAACTCCGCCCGGCCCACCATCACGTCCAGGTTGCCGTAAAAATAATCGTCCAGACTGGTAATGGCGCGCACATACCCCTGCATTTCCCAGACTGCGGTGGCCACCCCTTTTTCATGGAGGAGGGGAAAGAGCTGGTCTTTGAGGTCGAAATAATTGTTGCTGGGGATATATTCCAGAACCTCAGGCTCAAACAGATACAACCCCGCAGGCCGCATCATACTGCGCCGCTCCTGGGCCGGGTGGATGCGGTGAATGGCCCTGACTCCTTGCTGGGCATCCATTTCCACCCTTTCCTTGTCCCAGGCCGCCTCCAAAACCGGCAGGACCCCCACCGTCGCCTGGGCTTGCCGGTCGCGATGGAGATTCAGAAACGGCGTCAGGTCGGCTCCCAGGAGCAGGTCGCCGTTAGACAACCAGAAGGGTTCTCCCTCCAGGAGGCTCTCCACTTCCCGCAAGGTGCCGGCGCTGCCCATGGAGGTTGCTTGCACCAGATAGTCGATTTCTTGAATGTGCCAGGACAGGCGCTCGGCCACCAACTCACTGCTTTCCGGCTTGACGCAAAAAATGATCTTCTTGACACCCACCCCGGTGAAGGCCTTCTCTAGATAAAAATAGAGAGGCCGGTTGGCGATGGGCAGAAGGGCCTTAGGGGATGGAGAAATGGAAAAGCCATTGAAGTTGGCTGTCCCCCCTACCAAGATAATCGCGATTTCTGGATTCTTTTTCATAGTCTGCTATAGATCCATTCCGGAATGGGAAAAATTCTGCGGTTGAGCAAGATGTCAACCTTCTTGCATTTGCCGGCCGTTAACTTGGAAAGGGCCTGGGACAACACCGGAGCCCGGGTCACGCCGGCATAGACCACCTGTATGATTTGATCTACTTGCGAGCCATAGAGTACCGATTCAGGGTGCACGTTAACCGGGGGACCGTCCACGATCACCAGAGCATAATCTTCAGCTAACCGGTTAAGCAGGTCATGAAATTTGGGTGGCTCCAAATCCAATATATGATTGGGGTGCATTATCCCGGCCCCGATGACGTTGAGGCCTGAGGCGCCCCGTTGGATCACCGCCTGAGGTTCCACTCTCCCGGAAATCAGCTCCCCCAACCCATAAAGATCGGTTAGCCCCAAGGCCTGGCAGATCCAGGGATCGTGGAAATTTCCATCGATGATGAGGATGGGGCGGGTCTGCTTGGCGACCGCAGCCAGACCCAGGCCCAGGGCCACCGTGGTGGCGCCTTCCCCGGGATCGGCGGCGCAGACCAGCACGCTGCTAATCGCCTCTTCCCCCGCAGCCAACATGAGATTGTCATAGACATTGGCGAAGATTTGCTGCGCTTCCGGGGAGTACAATTTACCGATATCGAAGGTTTCGGGATCACGCATTTTTTATTCCCCCCAGAGGGTGGGGCCTGCTTTTTCTTTCTGGAAAGATTTGCCTGCCATGTGGTTGTACCTGTTCTTCTACCTGCAATTTAGCCCCAACTTATCCTAATTCTTAAGACGCCACAATCGGTGAGAGCTTGATTTTCATATCAGGGAATCCCTGATTTTGGCCTCCAAGAACCATTTACCCGAAATTTCAAACCAACTTACCCTCAGCCGGACCTTAAGACAATCGGCGAGAACTTGATTTTTGCCTCAGGGAATCCCTGATTTTTAATCCCTTATTAACAACGGCCACCCGACTTTGGACCTGACTTCGAGAAATGGTCTGCCAATCAACCACGGCGCCACCGGCAAGTACCGGGCAGTCAATCCTCCCTGCCGGATTGAGCCGGTATTTCCCAATTTAAAGTGAAAATTAAGACGTTAGCCCTTCGGTCTGGGGGGGCGGGACATGATGCTGGGAGCCCTAAGTCTGAGAGTGACCGGGATGCTGGAGGCGGTAGTGGTGGAGGCCATGTCCGCTTAACGGCATTATTTGGTGTTTCTTGGGAATGCTCAAACACTGGCGATAATTGGCTGAATTCTGGAACTCCTCTCTAACGCAGGTCTCGCGCCTGCCTCTTCTTGCCATCCGCCCTCCGGAGCCCGGAAGAAGAAGGAAATAATAATACAAAATAACAAGGGGCCTTAGGCGCTGTCCCTATCATTATTTAGTGCGTCAGAAACTGCATCATATAAGGCATTAGGGTCTCGGCGTAAAACTTGTAGCCCGCGGGGTTGAAATGTTCATCCCAAAGATAATACAGGCTTTCTTTCCGGCACTTGGCGCGAAAGCTATCCGTCACCTCCGCAAAGGCAGGCAATCCTGCTTTGAGGGCAGACTTTTTAATCAACTCATCCATATTTTTTTCGGCCAGCATCTGTTCATCTAATAAAAATCCTAATCCTTTAGCAAAAAGATAATCTTTGGGGCTGACAAAGACCGACGTAGGCACGGAACAGACTATTACCCTGGTCTGTTGGCGCTCCGCCAATTTTCTGATCCTGGTAAGCTGATGGGTCAGCATCCCGGTCAGCGTTTGCACCAAGGGACTTTTGGGGTCGAAGGTATCCCGGTACATCTGGGGATTCATCACTGCATGGACGATGATATAAGGATTGGTCTCTCCCCGCAGGAAGGCATTTTTTAGGGGCGCCTTTAGTCTCTTAAGCCTGGCTTGTTCTTGGTGATTAACTTTCTTTTGCAAATCCTGTGCCTCTTTTGCCCAATCTTCTCTGGTATGCTCCGCGGTAAAGACCTTGCCCCGGGATTTCCAGAGATTGCGGGATAGCCGCAGTTGTTTCAGGTTGGGAAAGAGATATTTCCAGAGAAAGCCATTAGTCCAGGGGCGATCGAGATAATGCATCTTCAATTGCCACAGGTCCTCTGCCTGCAATACTGCCACGATAATGATATCCGGCTCAAGCAGGGGAATGGCGATTTCGGCTATCTCCGCATATTCCACCGGTGAGGCCCCGGGCCTGCCGAGATTGAGGATTTCCAGGGATAGTCCCCGGTCCTGGAGATTCTTTTCCAGGACTTTGGGCCATGAATCCTGCAAATTAACTCCCCAACCATAGGTAAACGAATCGCCGATGGCCACGAGGCGCAGCTTTTTCTTTTTGTCTGTGCCGACCTCCTTATCTCGAAAACCCAGGCTATTGATGGCGGCAAAACAATTGAATTCATGGGTCTGATAATAAATGCGCGATTGCGGCGGCATGAGGGTTAAGCCATAATCTTTATAGAGAAAAGGCAGCAAGAATCCTGAACAACGATCAATCAAAAGTAAAGAAAAGCAAACAATGACCAACCAGAGGAGGACCTTGCCGATATTTTTGACAACCTGGGACCCTGGCGGTAAAAATCTAAAGAAAGTTAACACTTGCTGGATTGAACCTTCCCATCGGAATGGCGTTCATTCTCCATTAACCTCTCAAATTGTCAAGGGAAATTTAGGATTGAGACCGGCGCCGGCCTGGGGCACTACGCCGCGCCCTCAGGGAAACCCCGCGACCCCGCAAGGACGCCGGGAGATGGGCTTCTGACATTTACCAGGTGCGCGCCGGCTGCCGGGGAAACTCGAGAATAAACTTGGCGCCCGTACCGGGCTGGCTCCAGGCCAACAGAAAAATGAAGCCGATAAACCCCCAAACCACCGCGCCGAACAGGGAGAAGTTCCAGAGATATTCAGCGCGGGAGAATAGCGGTTTTTTTTAAAATAATCACTGATTGTGGGCGGTCAATTGCCTCGCCCTACCACTGGAACCCGGAACTTCTCAATCCTGGGAAAATCCACCTCAGGCCCTCAGGCTCAATCTTTGGTCCCGGCGAGGATCTCGGCGTAAATTTCCACCGCGTGTTTGACCTGGACCCGGGTCCCGGCCTGGGAGAGCATGTCCGTGAGTTGCAGCATACAGGCCGGGCAGCCGGTGGCCACTATTTGGGCCCCGGACTTGAGCACGTGGTCCCGCTTACGCCGGCCGATGGCGGCGGAAATTTCGTATTGCTGCAGGTTGAAACTGCCGCCGCAGCCGCAGCACCAGTCCGCCTCGGCCATCTCCTTTAACTCATAGCGGCCATTGGCCCGAATCAAGGCCCGGGGCTGGCCCGCCACTCCCAGGGATTTTTTCAGGTGGCAGGGATCGTGATAGGTGATGGCTACCTTTTCTTTGCCGGATTTTTTGGATTTTTTGGATTTTTTGGAAAGGTCCCCTGCAGCCAAACCCACCTTCTCCACCAGAAACTGACTGACGTCCAGGACTTTGTCCGCCAGGAACGCGACCCGGGCCCGCTCTTCGGCGCTTCCTTCCTGGATCATCAAGGGCCACATCTTTTTGATGGTGGAAGTGCAGGTGGCGCAGGCGGTGAGGAGATAATCCCAGGGTTCGGACCCAAACACGGCCAGGTTATGTTGCAGCAGTCTCTCAAAGGCCACGGTGTCGCCGCTGGAGAGGGCGGGAATGCCGCAGCAGGCCTGGTCCCCGGGCAGATAGACCCCCACCCCGTGATGGTCCAGGACCTGGAGCACGTCTTCCCCTATCTGGGGAAAAACCTTGTCAATGAGGCAGCCCACGAAAAAGGCGACTTTTACTCCGGAGACGCCCGGGGAGGTGTTCCGGGCCGGCACTTGGCGGTGGAAAGGCACCGGGGCCAGGGGCTTGAGGTGCCGCCCCCTTAAAAGCGGCGAGAGGAAGCGGGAGCAGGAGGACCCCAGCAGGTCGTCCACCGGCTTGATGAAGATGCCCTGGAACCTGGCGCCCCAGTTCAGGATGCGGTTAAAGAATTCGGGTTTGCTCAGCAGTCCCCGGAAAAAGGCTTTTTTAGCCGGAGATAGTCCCATATAGCCCGTCAGAATGGCCCGGGCCCGGATAAAGATATCCAAGACCTTCACGCCGCTGGGACAATTGGCCGCACAGGAACCGCAAAGCAGGCAGCGGTTCAGCCGCTCCATGACGCCCTGGGGATTTTGGAAGAGTTCCCGCGCCAGGCCGTCCAGCAGGGCCAGTTTCCCCCGGGCTACATCCGCCTCCCGCCCGGTTTCGGCAAAAAGGGGGCAGACCGCCTGGCACAACCCGCAGCGCATGCAAGCCACCAGTTGGTCTTCTAAAGCCTGCACCAGGCGCGCCAGGACCCTAAGTTTGGGGATACCGGTTCTCCGGAATTTGTTAGATTTGGGAAGAGGTTTTAAAGGCTTCAGCTCCTTTTCCCCCAGTTTTTTTATCAGCAAACTATTGCTAACTATTTATACCATTTACCCTATATTTTGGCGACCTCCCGGTGCCGCGGGGGGTTAATAACACCATCCGAAAGAACCGCGCCAGGCGTCCAATCCCTGGTTGCGCCGGTTCCGGGTATGATTATGATATTTTATGAGGATGGCCGGAGAAAACTGTTTCTCCTTCATCCCGGAAACCCATCTTTCAGAAAGGAAAGTCCATGTTGGCAGTATTAACGCGACCGGGACGGTCTTTTATGGGGCGCCTTGCCAAAGGCGACGATCTCCTCCGGGCCTTGGAGCAGGTCTGCCGGGAGCATAACATCACCCTGGGGGAGGTCCGGGCCCTGGGCGCGGTGACCCGGGCCCGGGTGGGATACTATGACCAGGAAAAAAGGGAATATTACTTCCTGGAACTGGATCAACCTCTGGAAATTCTGGCCCTGGTGGGAAACGTTTCCCTAAAGGACGGCCGGCCCATGGTGCACGCCCATGTGACTCTGGGCGATAACACGGGCCGGACTTGGGGTGGCCACCTGGGGGAAGGGACCCCGGTCTTTGCCTGCGAGTTCGCCCTTTACGAACACCTGGCGGACCAGGTCCTGACCCGCCAATACGACCCGGAAACGGGGCTCACGCTCTGGCCCAAGTAGGGGGGATGCGGCAACTATTCTTTTGGGGGGGCAGGGGGTCGCCTGCCCTACCCTAAAAGACATTGACAGATAGGGAGGTCGAGAATCTGCCTTCCCTTTCTGAAATCATTTCGAATTGAGTTAGCCATGTTATCGCCGGGATGGTTAAACACCAAGTTGCCACTAATTAATTAAGATTTTTTAGCCTTTTGAGCCCGTTTCCTACTACCTACTTTTGCTGGTGGTGCAATTTGCTTAGATTCTTGTTCCTCAACTTTTTGCGGAGGCTCAAGAAAATTTGTTGTTGGTAAATAAAAACCTTCCCATGGCCCCCGGCAGGTAATCATTAGGAGAAACTCTCTAGCAGAGGAATAGAGGATCGCCGCCCCGTTGGCATGAACCAAGTAGGGCATTTTCTCTTCCTCAACTTCGGGGGCAACCTTAAAAAAGCCGACGACCTTTAGTTCAATTTTATATGGTATCTTCCCATCGTCTGACTCAGTCCCCACAGTTAGGATAACGCGCCATTTTCGCGGATTATCCTTATGTGGAGCCAATTCGACCTGAGTGTGAATTCCTACCAGTTGATCTTCCTCATCCTTCGGTTTATAGGCTGGATTAGCCTCCACCTCCACCTTAGTAAAGAAGTGGTTTTCAAGCTGCAAGGGCAACTGGCTCATATTTCCCTTCCATTATTTTAGGGGTGGAAATGCTCTCATACTGATCTGCTTTAGCGCCAGGGAACTCTTTTCGCCGCAGCACAGGGGGAGCATACAACCAGCAAACCTCTTTTTCTTCAGGGGCAATATGTAAATGCAAGCGTGCACCAACTGCACGGGCCAGACGCACCATAGTTTCAATGGTGAAATTCGCATTGCCCCGGAAAAGTTTTGTTATGTAGGCCGGGCTGACGCCCAAACGACGTGCCAGTTCAGATCGGCTAATGTTTGCATTTTCAGCCAAGTTATGGAGTTCTTCCGTAAAGGTATAGACGGCATCAGCAAGCCAATAAGCCTCCCGCTTCTTGGCTTGTTTAACCAGTTTAGCAAAGGATTTGTTTTTCATTTTTTCACCCATCATTCCTCATCCACACTCTCAAAAATCTCAATATCCCCTCTTGCCACGTCATCGAAGTACTTACGGTGAGTTCTCTCTGCCTGCTTGATATCTCTTCTGCGTGTTCTCTTAGTTTCCTTTGGGAATCCATGAGAACAGACAACGACACCGCGACCACGCCCATAGAACCAAAGAACTCGAAGTTTGCCGGATTCAAATTGCCAAATGTCACCTTTTATTTGATGGCAGATGTCCGTATTCCTTGGCGGGCCTTCTCTAGCTGCCCTATCCAAGAGGTTGATCAATCGGTCAGCTTGATCCTGGCGATCACCTTCTAATGCATTCAAAAAGGAGAGAAGCTGACAATCCCCCCGATCGGAACATGCTGCGAATACTTGATATCGTCCATGAGCCAAGAGGAGGAGTTTCATTTATATTATTTATTAACCTTTAGGTTAATAATGTCAATCGGTAAAATTAACTTTTAAGTTAAACATAATAGTTTTCTGATGGGTTGACAGATATAGTTTGTCATTTTTCGCTATCCTATGGCGAAAACCCTCTCCCTTTCTTTGACAATTTTAAAACAAACCCCCTGAAAATTCAAGGGGTTTTGGTTTTCAGGCCTCATTTTGGCGGACTTATTTCAGACCATCGCTACCCTCATTTTTTAGCCGGCAAGGCCGCAATGGCCTGAGCCAAATCCGCGGACAGCCGTTCGCATCCCTGCACGATTTCCGGATGATCCTCGAAGTTTTGAAACATCTCCGGGGTTATTTCCGTGAAATTGGCAAATTCCTCGGGACTCATCCAGCGGGCCGGGCCCCCATATTGGCAGGTGGTGCCGAAGCCGCAGATGAAACAGGGAGGGGTGGCGCTGTTGAAATAGACCGAGCCCACCACCTTATATTCAAAGTAGCTTTCCAGATGATAGATGACCTCGCCGGTGACCTTGGCGGCTTCATCGCCCCCCACGCAGACCACCGCCGCCAGTTTGCCCATGACCTGGGGCTCCACGTGGCGCAAGGGAAAGAGACGTTCCAAAAAGGTGTGGGTAAAGCCGTTGGCCTTGCCGAAATAGACCACCGGGCCGACAATGAGGGCGTCCGCGGCCACGATCTTATCGTAGAGGGGCGCCATATCGTCCGGTTGGATGCAGCGGAAGGTGGCGGCGCATTTGACACAGCCCAAACAGGGATTAATCTTCATTTTCGCCAGATGCACCATCTCATAATCATGCCCCGTCTCCCGGGCGACCTTTTCCACCATCCGCTGCAGGTTGCCTTGGGGTTTAGGGCTGCCGTTAATCGCCAGAATCATAATGACCTCCTGTGAGTTTTGCTATTGAAGGTTAAACAAGAATCAGAGTGCGGCCTTCCTGCCTGATCTTGCCGGATTCCTTTAAGGACTTCATAGCCCGGGTAATGCTGACCCGGTGCACCCCCACCAAAAAGCCCAATTCCTCGTGGGTGAGGGGAAACTGGATGACATAGCCTTGCCGCTCCTTGATGCCATGCTCCTGGGCCACGTTAATCAGGACGTTATACAGACGGTCCTCCAGATGGGTGAGAGAGAGGCTGCCCACCCGGCTGGTGAGGGAGGCAATGCGTTTACTCAAATTCTTGATTACCTGCAAACCGATATTGGCGTGTTCCAGGATCAATTTTTCAAACCCGGATTTAGTAAACCCGCAAGTCAGGGTATCCTCCAGGCAGGTGGCGCTCAAGGGATAAGCGCTGTCCTCGGTCAGCATGGTTTCTCCCAGAAAATCACCGGCTTTTCTGATATCCAGGGTTATTTCCTCTCCTTCCTCGGTTACTTTGCTTAATTTGACCCGCCCGGCTTTAAGCAAGAACATCTGGGCCGCTTGATCTCCTTGGGAAAAGACACTCTGTCCCTTTTGATAGACTTGCCGTTGGGCCGCCTGGGTAATGGCCAACAATTCCTCCGGCTGCAGATTTTGAAAAATCCATAATTGGCCGATGCAAACGGGGCTGGCGTCCAAGCCCGGGCCGATATGTGCATTACAAATACATCCCATGGCAACCACCCAGCTTTTACTAGATGATAAGATCTTTTCCAGGCCGATGCTGTAGCCCTGGCTACAAAAACCGCAATTTTTTAGGGAGGATAAACCGGAGGATATTCCCAAGGGCACCCTGGCCGGTCTGGTGGTGGTCCAGTGAGTTGCTGTTTAAAATTTGGGGGACAGTCCGGCTTGCTTGCAGATTTCGTTGGCGGTAATGCGGTCCAGTAATTTGTGGCGTTTAACGGGAACGGTTTTCAGGCCATTGGTGTAGATGGAATGATTGCCCCCCTCCCGGAGCAGAGAAAAGCCTTGTTCCTCCAGGTAGCGGATGAGATCACGCCGTTTGACGGACATCGGCCAGATCCACGGGTAGCTGTTCGATCAAGGCATTGCCCCGGGGTATTTCTTTTCCTTGTTGTTGATAAGCCAAAATCATTTCCTGCAAGGCATCCCGGAGCATAGCCCGGCAATCTTCCAAATCGTTTCCCTCGGTTATCACTTCGGGCCATTCGATCAACTGGCCCATATATCCTGAGGGAATCTTGGTATACTTGGCGGTAAAATTGATGAACATGGCTCGCTCCTTCACCACCATATTATCATAGGGCGAGATCGCGAGAAAAGGGGAAATACCGGTTTTTGCAAGGGAATGGGGAACCGTACCAAGTAGTCTCAACTGAGGTAGCTACCAACTTCCCAGTCCATTCTTTTTAGGCGTAGACGTGGTAGGATATCACCTATGGCCGCCCTGTTTTACCGCCTCTCACCCCGCCTGGTGCTCTGCTCCCGGGAGGACCCTTATGCGGCCGGACCGGGAGAACAGGTGCTGCTGCTGGCAAGCGGCCAGGCCTTCCCCCTGGGCCATCCCAGCACCCGCCTCTCTCTGGAGCTGTTGCGGGACGCGTTGGTTGCCAGACCGGTGAAGCGGCTCCTGGACCTGGGCTGCGGCACCGGCGTCCTGGGACTGGCGGCCGCGGCCCTGGGGGTGCCCAGGGTGGTGGGGGCGGATATCTCTTTAGCCGCGGTCCAGGTGACCCGGGAGAACGCCCGGGCCCATCATTTAACGGACTCCTTGGAGGTAGTGCAGGGCTCCGGCGCCTCTCTTCAAGGCCCTTTCGACCTGGTGGCGGCGAACCTTCCCTACGAAGTACAGGTGGACCAGGCCCCGGAGCTGGATCGCCTGGCCGGGTCTCAGGGCCGCCTCCTGCTGGCGGGATTCCGGGAGCACCAGGAAGATTTTTTATTGGAGTTCTACCGGCAGCGGGGCCGGTCTTTGGTGCGCAGATTAGAAAAGCCCTTCCACCACCCCGAACTCCCCGGGGACCTCAGCTTCACCTGGGTGGCCTGGTTGCTGGCAGAAAAAGGGCGCACCCCGGAGAGGGTTAAACAGGACTTTTGATCCTCTCTGACCCCGATCCGGCTTTGGCATCCAAAACTTTGCGCACCAAGGCGGCCAGTTCCCGCATCACTATAGGCTTGTACAAAAACCCCTGGATTCCCAGGCTCTCGGCCCGGGCCGGGTCGATCCGCCGGGCCTCGAGGCCGGCCACGGCCACGGTG
>ENA-OSEO01004904-OSEO01004904.1-sediment-metagenome-genome-assembly--contig:-NODE-4904-length-13443-cov-12.993266_pt1 | contig 13443 bp, 10 predicted proteins | sample MGYA00237883_ERZ534232 | MGnify/ENA metagenome assembly ERZ534232
CGTGGCATTGGCGCAAGGAATAGTAGGCACCTTGGGGTTTATTTCAGTAGGGATGTCTTCGCCTGTACTCTGGGGTTTGACCACTGCAATGACATCTTTCATCCCCTTTATCGGCGCCCACATCGTGTGGGTGCCCATCTGTCTTTATCTTCTCGTTACGGGGCACGTACTGAAAGCGGCTATCCTGGCGGTCTTCGGCATCCTCGGAATAGGCCTGGTTGACAATGTAGTCCGTCCTCTTTTTATTAAAGGTCGGGCCAGGCTGTCTTTTCTCCTCACCTTCTTTGCGGTGCTCGGCGGAATCCAGGCGTTCGGTCTGATCGGCATTATTGTCGGACCCCTCATCATGGCCCTCTTCATCTCTCTCATCAACATCATCAAAGACTTCGAAGACGAGCGGGAGTGTGCCGGGGCGCCGGGAGTGCAGGTCCCGCAGGAACCGGTTTCAGGTGAAGTCCGCGACAGCGGGAAGATCGAAATTACAGAAAGATGAAGCCGGTGTCTTACTGCAATGGAGGCGGGCGGCGCGGGGAAGGTCGGGGGAAGCCTATTCCGCGGCCTGCCGCCCGCCCCCTGCTTCGGCTGGTCATCCTGATCTCCCTGCCTCAGTAGCGGTAGATCGCGGCTATTCCCGTCTCCGTCGGCATGCGCTCGGCCGGGACCATGACGATGTCTCCGCCCATCCTGCGGGCCAACGCAGCCAAATCATCGAGCACGTCATCAACCTCCGGGTGTTCCAACTCTTCAAACTGAATGTCTCCGGTCGCAGCGTCGATCCGGCCGGGAACCCTGCGGTCGGCCTCGATGAGCAGCGTGGCGACTCGCCCGGCCACAACCGCCTTGGCGATGTGCGCCGGTTCGTCATGGCCGAGATCCTTGGACCTTGCGCTCCCGAACTCCTCGACCAGTGCGGCCAGTCGCGCCAGGTAATGAGGTTCGATGACCTGCCAGGCGCGCTTGCGGAGTTCCTCGATGGAAGACAGGGCGTCGGGGTGGACATCGATGTTTTCCTCCGTCAGAAACCGGTTGTGGCTGACTGCGTGAAATAAATGATGATGCTCTGGCAGCGCCGCCAGGATCAGCGGCAGGCCTGATGGCTGAGAGTGGTGTTCCAGGACCCCCCGGTCAACGGCGCGGAAGAAGCGTTCCGCGTCGATGTCCACCTCGGACTCTTTCCCGCCGTGGCCATGGTGCATAGGCGAGCCGACTCCGCCGTATGTGGCGACGGTATGGTGTGGCTCGGTCAATTCTTCTCCCAAAGCCTCGGCAATCGTCCGCGGGACGCCCTCGGCCGGTTCGATCTCGTCCAAAGCGTCGCGGTTGCCTTCGAAGAGTTTGATCCCCTGGCGGTCTAAACCGAGAACTTGATATCGGTCGGCTGATTGAAGAATGCGCACCAGGGGCTTGGTGTGAAAGCTATCCGCCACTACGGCCAGTTCGGCGACCGGCCGCTGCAGTCTGTAGACCCGGAAAATGTTTTTCGCGCCCAGCACAACCAGCCCGTCAAGGGTGTGATTCCAGAAGTCGCGGTCGTCAGCCAATGTCTGGAACCGTTCCAGCAATGGACGGACTACGTCCTTTGGGAATTGTTGCAGAAGCGACTCCTCCAGTGCCTTCACGAGATTCCTGAACCGGATCGGATCTTGCTCATTGTCCGGATGGTGCCGATGAGTCCGCTGATAGAGCGAAAGGCAGGGAGCATCGCAATTGTCCAAGAGCCCCCATGCGTAATCCTTATCGAGTATGCTCATTCACTTTGTCTCCCTGTTGCGCATAGGCTTCGTCTGGCCGGCGTAATCGAGAGCAATGCCGCCTTACAGTCTCAAAATCATGGTACGGAAAGGCTTAGTGGGAGGATATGGGTGGGGTAACGTATCCGGAATCTGGAATAGGAGTAATCGGTTTAGAAATTCCGACCGTAGGGAGAGTCAAGCACGTGACAGAACACACCGGAAGATCTTGCAAATGATCCTGTGGCAAGGTGCATCAAAACCGGCTGCTCTGGAGGACGGAAATTTACTCCGACTCCTTGGTCTTCGGCCGGAGTATCCCGAGCTTATGCATCCTCGCTCTCAAGGTGCTCGGGTGGATGCCCAGGATCGCTGCGGCTCCGTCCTTTCCCTCGATGCGCCATCGGGTTTCCGAAAGGGTCTTGAGAACTTGGCTTCGCTCCGTCTCTTCCAGGGTTCTCATGTCGGATGAGAAGGAGAGCGGGGAAATCTCCAGTTTATCTGCCAGATGCAAAACCGGCCCGGGACACAGGATCACGGCACGTTCCAGGACGCTTTCCAGTTCCCGGACGTTCCCGGGCCACGGGTAATCCTGCAGGACCTTCATCGTCTCCTTCTGGATCGACGTGATCTTCTTCCCCAATTTCCTGGAATACCGCTCAATGAAGGATTGGACCAACAAGGGGATGTCTTCTATCCGTTGCCGTAATGGAGGGACAGTGATGGGGAAGACGTTGAGCCGATAGTAAAGGTCCTCCCGGAATCGGCCCTTGCGAACCTCTTTCTCAAGGTTTCGATTTGTCGTTGCCACGATCCGTACATCGACTTTGATGGTATGGGACGAGCCCAGCCGCTCGAACTCGTTGTGCTGGATCGCGCGGAGCAGCTTGGCCTGCGCCTCCATCGGCAGTTCCCCGATCTCATCCAGGCAGAGGGTGGAACCATTGGCGAGCTCGAACCGGCCCATCTGCCGGCTATCGGCCCCGGTAAATGCGCCCTTCTCCCGGCCGAACAATTCGCTCTCCATCAAATTGACCGGCAGGGCCGCACAGTTGACGGTGATCAGCGGCCGGTCCTTGCGAGGGCTCATATGGTGGATGGCGGCGGCGATCAGCTCCTTTCCAGTACCGGTCTCGCCAAGGATGAGGACCATTGTGTTCGCAGGGGCGACCTGCTCCGCCCGAAAAAGAACATGCCGGAGACCATCGCTTTTCCCTATAATGTGATCGAACTGATGTCTCATCTTCGTTTCTTGACGGAAGTAAATATTCTCGGCCTCGAGTCGGTCTTTCAAAATTTTGATTTCAGAGAGAGCCGTCCGAAGTTCGACCGTCCGCTCCTCCACTCGTTTTTCCAGTTCGCTGTGAGCTTCTCGCAAGGCCTTGGCAATAAGTTTCCGTTCGGTGATATCACGGATGTTGCACTGGATTACTTTATGATGATTGACCAGATACACATTACTGACAAATTCCACGGCAATCGGCCGTCCGTCTCTGGTCTCCAGCGGTAAATCCTTGTAGCGGACATATCCTTTGCTCTGTAATTTTAAGAAGGCGGCTTTGGTTGCTTCAATATTTTTAAAAGGGCCGATTTCCCAGAGTTTCTTCCCCAAGAAATCCTCATGGGTGTAACCCAGCATGTCTACCAGGAATGGGTTCACATCCGATATTTGTCCTGTCTCGGCATCGAGGATCAATATTCCGTCCTGGGCTGACTCAAAGAGACGCCGATAACGCGTTTCAGAAATCTCCAGCGCCTCCTCCCACCGCCTGTGATCGGTGACGTCCTCAAGAGCGAGGAGTATTCTATCCGTGCCCCGACCCTCCCGATAAATCCGGCGAGCATTGAGAAGCATGGTTCTCCGCCCGATGACCGGAAACTCGTGGTCCACCTCGAAGTCATTGAACTGGGTATTCTGGGGAACAATTTCCTCCAACAACTCCCGTAACGACGGAAGGTCCCACGCATTGTCGGACAGGCTGTAGACGAATCGTCCCTCTGTCTCTTCAGGCGTCGCCTGGAACGTCCTGTAGAAGGAATGATTCGCTGTGATTACTCTTAGATCGGGGGTGAGCACGATAAGAGGTTCACGTATCGTTTCCACGATGCTCTCAGCATATTTTTCAACTCTCTCAAAGCTTTCCTTTATTCGCTTGCACTCGGCGATCTGAGCCCGCACTGTTTCATCAGCCTCCTGCAAACTGCGCTCCGTGGCCTCGAGCCTCGTCCGAAGCTCTTCATCCTCAAGTAGAAGCACCTCGTTTGTTTTGGATTCCCCCGTTTTCATAGTATCACCCCCGCGCCAAATCGATCTCAGGTCTGTCTTCGTTCTCCTTTCCCGGTATTTTATACTAAGTTGCTCATCAGATCAAACTCCGGCCGTTACAGACGACTCTAAGTCCCTATATATGATTTACGGTTCAGCCGAAGATTGTCCCTGTATGAAAGATCGCCTGCCAGGCCGATCAGCAGGATTCAACGGCGAGTTATCCTGTGTGTGACCCGCCGGCGTGTCCTTTTGTAAACTCTGGAACCCTTTCTTTCAAGTTATGCATCTCCTTGTTCAAGCTTCTCACCTGAAGGCATTTCTTCACCAGCTTTGGTAAAGTCAGAACTGCCACAATAGCCCCACCGAACAGAGAGGCATAAAAGATCAAGGCCGTCAAAGACATCTGATGATTCCAGACAATGAATTTCAGCTCCAGAGGCATACTGTTTTGTATGCCGGTGATGACGACCGCCAGGAGAATTAAAAAAGTGATGATGAGCGAAAGATACATAACTTACCTCCTTGGATTGATTCGACTCAAGACTCAGCGTGGACCGGTCCGGAGACTCTGCTTGACGTCCGGAATCGCCTGCTTGAGGTAACGGTAGAAGTCGCTCTCCGTCGTGATGATCAGCACCGAATTCTTATTCGACCCCCCTTCATAAGCTTCCAGGGTGCGCTGGAAGGAGTAGAACTCGGGATCGCGGCCATGGGACTCACCGTAGATCCGCGTCGCCTCCGCATCGCCCTTGCCGTGGATCTCCTGCACCCGACGGTAGGCGGTGGAGCGGATCTGGCGCAGCTCTTTCTCCATCGTGCCGAGAATCTCCGCGCTCCGTCCTTCTCCCTCTGAGCGGAACTGTGCGGCGATGCGCTTCCGCTCGGAGATCATCCGGGCGTACACCTTCTCCCGAACGCTCTCCACGTAGTCGAGTCGTTTGATGCGCACATCCACCAGCTCGATCCCATATTGGGGGATAATCCTCCGGGCCTCGGTCAGAATGGTTCGGGTGATCTCCTCCCGCCCCCGGGTGATCTGTTTCCTGAGCTCCTCCTCCTGCTCTGCCGGGACTTCTTCCAGGACCTCTTGCTCGGGGACTTCCCACGAGGCGCTGCGGACGAGCTCAACGAGCTCGCTGCTCGACACCTGGTCTCGCACCACGGAATCGATGATATCGTCCAGGCGAGACTGAGCTCCCGCTTCCGTGGCCACGTTCTCCAGAAATTTTTTCGCATCAACGATGCGCCAGCGGGCCGTGGTGTCCACCCAGATGAACTCCCGCCCTTTGGTCGGAATCTGGTTCGGATCCCCATCCCAGATAAGGAGGCGCTTCTCGAAACGCATAACCTCTTGCACAAAGGGCAGCTTGATGTGCAGCCCCGCCTCGGTCACCGGCTCCCCGATAGGTCGTCCGAACTGCACGATGACCGCTTGATGGCCCTCCTCCAGCGTGTAAAATGTGCCAAGAAGTGCTAGAGCGATCGCCACCAAGGGGACGATGATGGAAACTTTGTACGCAGTTTTCATGGCTTGCCTCCTTCCACCATCGGTTTTGCTCCGGGCTCAAGGGGGAGCCAGGGCACCAGGGCCTTCTGCTCGCTGTCTACAATATAGAGCCCCTTCATCTCCGCCAGGAACCCGGTGACGGATTCCAGGTAGAGGCGCCGACGCGTGACCTCCGGGGCTTGCGTATACTCCCCAAGTATGGCGTTAAAACGGTTGGCCTCTCCATTTGCCCGGTTGACCCGCTCGATAGCGTACCCTTCGGCCTGGCTGATGCTCTGAGCCGCCACCCCTCGTGCTTTGGGAATTTCCTTGTTGGCCTGCTCCTGGGCCTGATTGATCGTCCGTTCCCTGTCCTGGCGTGCCTCGTTGACCTCATTGAACGCCGGTTTTACCGTATCCGGGGGCGTCACATCCTGGAGCTCCACGGTGACCAGACGAACACCGGTCTCATACTCCGTTAAGATCTTCTGGATTTCCACCTTGGCCTCGCTGGAGACCTCCACCCTGCCGACCGTGAGTACGTCGCTGCCTAGCCGGTTCCCGACCACCCGGCGCATGACCGCCTCGGTCATGTCCCGAATCGTTTTGGGCGTGTCCCGCACGTAGAACAGGAAACGGATCGGGTCTTCGATGCGGTATTGAATGATCCACTGGACATCGATGACGTTGAGGTCGCCCGTCAGCATAAGCGACTCGGCCTTGTAGGCCTGGTTACCCGTGTACTGCGTCCGCCGTCCCTGGGCGGTCGCCGTGGTCCGGAATCCGAATTCCTCTTTGAGCACGCGGGCTGTGGGCACCATGCGGACCGTTTCGATCCCGACAGGCAACTTGAAGTGCAGGCCCGGGCTGGCCGTGCGCACGACCTTTCCAAAGCGCTGCACGATCCCCGTTTCTTCCGGCTGGACCGTGAACCATACTGACCAGAGCAAGATCAGCACCACCAAGACGCCGATCACGATTTTGACCGGCCCTCCCCTGAAGCCCCGCCATTGGTCCATGACCTTCGCAAGAGCCTCCTCCAAAGACGGGGGCTGTCCCTGAGGTCGAAAATCTCCTCCCACCATAAATCACCTCTTTCCGCCACGAGAGAAGCCGTGGCACGGCTACTGTGAGTGCTTTTCCAGGCCCGGTTCCGCCAGGAAGTCGATTAGCCAATCAGTTCATTAATACATCTCTTCAGGTGACATTGCGGGCGCAGAGGATTTCGCTTTCTCAGGTTTCTCAGCGATGCCCGCCTCTGTGGTCATGAGAAGGCCGGCGACGGATGCGGCATTTTGAAGCGCAAATCGCGTCACCTTGGTCGGGTCCACAATGCCGGCCTTCATAAGATCTTCATACGTCCCTGTCTCGGCATTGAATCCATAATTCCCTTTGCCTTCCATCACGCGCTGAACCACTACAGAGCCCTCAAAACCGGCATTGTTGGCAATCTGCCTCACAGGCTCTTCAAGGGCGCGCTTAATGAGGTTGGCCCCAAGTTGCTCTTCTCCAGGAAATTCTGCCTTTTCAAGCACCTTCAGGGCACGCATATAGGCAACGCCGCCACCGGGAACAATGCCTTCCTCCACGGCTGCGCGGGTCGCATTGAGGGCATCCTCAACCCTGTCCTTCTTCTCCTTCATTTCAGTCTCCGTAGCGGCTCCGACACTGATCACGGCTACGCCCCCGATCAATTTTGCAAGGCGTTCCTGAAGCTTTTCCCTGTCGTAGTCGCTGGTGGTCTCTTCGGTTTGAGCCCTGATCTGTTTTACACGTCCCTCGAGCGTCTTGCGGTCGCCGCCACCGTCGATAATCGTCGTGTTATCCTTGTCCACGGTAATGCGTTTGGCAGTACCCAGGTCCTTCACGGTCAGCGTTTCCAGCTTGACGCCGAGGTCTTCACTGATTACCCGGCCCCCTGTCAGGATGGCGATATCTTCGAGCATTTCCTTTCGCCTGTCCCCAAAGCCCGGGGCTTTGACAGCCGCACATTGCAGGGTCCCCCTCAGCTTGTTGACCACCAGTGTGGCGAGCGCTTCTCCTTCCACATCCTCTGCAATAATCAAGATGGGTTTGCCATCCCTTGCAACCTGCTCCAGGATAGGGAGGAGGTCTTTCATCATCCCGATCTTTTTTTCATGCAGGAGGATATAGGGGTCTTCCATATGGACCTGCATCTTCTCCGGCTGGGTGACAAAGTACGGGCTTAGATAACCGCGGTCAAACTGCATCCCTTCGACGACCTTCAGCGTTGTCTCCATCACCTTGGCTTCTTCTACGGTAATCACCCCCTCCTTGCCCACCTTTTCCATGGCCTCTGCGATAATGTCGCCGATTGTGCTGTCGTTGTTAGCCGATATGGCGCCCACCTGGGCGATCTCTTTTTTCTCCTTCGTGGGTTTGGAGATCTTTCTCAGTTCTTCAATCACCAGATCAACGGCCTTTTCAATGCCCCGTTTGATGGACATGGGGTTGCCGCCCGCCGTCACAAGCTTAATCCCCTCACGGTAGATGGCCTGTGCCAGGATTGTCGCCGTGGTCGTGCCGTCCCCGGCAACGTCGGATGTCTTGGAAGCCACCTCCCTGACCATCTGTGCGCCCATGTTTTCGAACCTGTCTTCCAGTTCAATCTCCTTGGCAACGGTCACGCCGTCCTTACTGATCTTGGGGGATCCCCAGGATTTATCGAGAAGGACATTTCGTCCTTTCGGCCCGAGGGTCACCTTCACCGCATCGGCCAGAATGTCCACACCTCTCATCATCTTCTCTCTGGCCTTTGCTCCGTATCGAATCTCTTTTGCCGCCATTGTAAAATCTCCTTATTATTTTTGTATGATGCCCAGGATGTCGTCCTCTCTCATGATGAGATGTTCCACCCCGTCGATGTTGATTTCATTGCCCGCGTATTTGCCGAAAAGCACGCGATCATCCTTTTTGACTTCCAAGGGGATCCGTTCCCCGTTTTCATCCCATTTCCCGGGACCGACGGCTATTACCTTACCCTCTTGCGGTTTTTCCTTGGCCGTGTCCGGAATGATGATCCCGCCACTGGTTTTCTCCTTCTCTTCAATTCTCAAAACAAGCACCCTGTCGTTTAATGGTCTCAATTCCATTGCTCTCTCCGATGTATGGTCGCCTGCCACTCACTTAACGCGACCTGCTCTACAGGTGATGACCCGGTCATTGATAATGTGAATTCCCTGGCTCGCTCCCGGGGGTCCGCTGATAGAAGAACATCCATTATGCTGCTATCATCTTCGCCTTCTCTCCATCATCCAAGTGCGGCGCGCCATGCTGCTCCGCAGGGGTTTTCCCCAACATCTTTCTAAGCTCCTCCCCCTGCACGACTTCCTTCTGGGAAACAAGGCGGGCCAGCTCATCCAAAACCTTACGGTGGCCGGACAGGATTTCCCGCACCCTTTGATGGGCCTGTTCGATCATCTGAGAGATCTCTTCATCGATCTCGCCGGCTCTTTGTTCGCTATAGGATTTGCCGGGAGCAAAACTTTCCGGAAGGAACATGGAGTGACGAGCACGCTCATAGGTCACCAGTCCAAGGCGATCGCTCATGCCGTATTCCGTGACCATGGACCTTGCAATTTCCGTAGCCCGCTGCAAATCGTTTTGGGCTCCTGTGGAAATTTCCCCGAAAACCAGTTCCTCCGCTACCCTGCCCCCCAAGAGAACGGCCAGACGGTCAAGCAGCTCCTGGCGGGTCATCAGGTAGCGGTCCTCAGTGGGTTGCTGCTGGGTGTACCCGAGAGCCGCGATTCCTCGGGGAATTACGGAGATTTTGTGCACAGGGTCTGCATGTTCGACGGATTCGGCTACGATCGCGTGTCCGGACTCATGAAAGGCTACAATTTCCTTCTCCTTCGGATTCATTACCCGGTTCTTTTTCTGCAGACCCGCAACAACCCGGTCGATGGCCTCGTCGAAATCCGCCGGCTCCACCTCTTCTTTGTCTTTCCTAGCAGCCAACAGGGCGGCCTCATTGATGAGGTTGGCCAGGTCGGCGCCCACAAAGCCCGGGGTGCGGCCCGCGACCTTGCGAAGATCGACATTGGGAGACAGGAGAACGTTCCTGGAATGGATTTTCAGGATGGCTTCCCGCCCATTGATATCCGGGCGATCTACCAGTACCTGGCGATCGAAACGCCCCGGGCGCAACAAAGCGGGATCCAGGATTTCCGGCCTGTTGGTGGCGGCCATGATGATGACGCCTTTGTTCGTCTCGAACCCATCCATCTCCACCAGGAGCTGGTTGAGAGTCTGCTCTCGTTCGTCATGACCGCCCATCACATTCATTCCCCGCGCCTTCCCTAACGCATCCAGTTCATCGATAAAGATGATGCAGGGCGCCTGGGCGGCGGCCTGAGAGAAAAGATCGCGGACACGGGCTGCTCCCACGCCGACGAACATCTCCACAAACTCAGACCCGCTGATGCTGAAGAAAGGCACTCCCGCCTCCCCGGCCACCGCCCTGGCCAGAAGCGTTTTGCCGGTGCCCGGCGGGCCGACCAGAAGCACCCCCTTGGGGATCCTCCCCCCCAGTTTCTGGAATTTCCCGGGGTTGCTCAGAAACTCCACCACCTCCTGCAGCTCTTCTTTGGCCTCATCAATACCGGCTACATCAGCGAGCGTGACCTGGGTGTCGCTCTTTGCGAAAATCTTGGCCTTGCTCTTGGCAAAAGACATGACCCCCATTCCCGGCCCCATCTTTTTCATGGCGAACCGCCAGACCAGTAAAAAAATGGCGAGGGGAATCACCCAGGAGAGCACGGTGGACAGGAATCTGCTTTCATAGTGTCCGGAGTAACCGACCTTGTATTCGTCCAGATCTTTCACCAGGCCGGGATCATATACCCGCACCGTGGTGAACTTCTGGGCCGGCTCTCCTCTTAGCGTTCCGGTGATGTTTTCCGGGGAGATGGTCAATTCACTCACGGCGCCTTCGGCTACATACTGCTTGAATTGGCTGTAAGGAATCGTCTCCACCCCTGCAGAGAAAAAGTTTTGCTGCAGGTAGCTAAACAGGAGGAGGGCCATCACGAAATACCAGATGCTGAAGCGAGTTTTCGGAGGCAGGGAATCCTTCCCTTTTTGTTCCTGAAACCCGAAGAAGGAACGAAGTTTATCCAGTAAATTTTCCTGTGGTTCTTTTTGTCCATAAGATGCCATTTTTTTCTTCCTTTACGAAAATTCCGAAATGTCTCCACATTTTCCCCGGTCCTGCCCGCAAGGATCCAGTGGAACGGTCATCAGCGCCCGGCGCGGAGGATGTGCAAATCGCAAATCCTTCGGAAGTGATGACCATATATGGCGAGAGTCACTGCCAGGGTCAACAGCCGGGGCTTGAGCATCAGGGTCCAGAGCAGAAGATGCCAGTATTGGAACCGCTCCCTGCCCAGAATCCCGAGCCGGAAGCAGGAGTGGAAGAACGTTCATACTTGCACTCCCTCTTCCACGCAAGAATTAGATTTTATTATCCCTGGCGGCATGAATGGCCTCTCTCCCTTCAGAATAGGAAACCGTGTGAATTTGAATTTTCGGAGGCTCGCATAAGAGGGCTTTTGTACCAAGCAAAACGCCGAACCTGTCCGATCGCCAGTGGAGTCTCAGGTCGTCTCGGGTTTCCCACTCCTCGACCAGGCTGAAAACGTTCTTGTCTTCGATATCAAGGAACACCTCGTAGCTCAGACAGCCCTTCTCTTTTCCCGTCGGCTCGATCATTGAGACAAGCGTTTGCATAACTTCTTTCTGCTTTTCCGGCAGAGCATTCATTATTATCCTGACGATGATCACGAGAGACCTCCTCGCGGCAAAGCAACACCAACGATGGACCCATGCGTAACGCCGAACTGGAAGTTTTGTCGTCCGTGCTGCGGCCAAAAATTCAAACATTCCATCCATAGCCTCTTCAACGTTCATGCCATGCGTTGCGCGCCCGGATGGAATACGGCTAACCTATCGATCTGTAGCTGAATATTGAAACACCAGGATCGGCAAAGGCTGGAGAAATCGGCGCAGAATCATGGTCATATTTGACCAATGGTCGTATATGACCAATTTATTCTTCGGGTTTTGATGCAGTCTGTTGTGGTGAAGGGGTTAAGATTGGAGGTGATTGAAGAAAGGGGGACTATGCCTACCGCTGCGCCTAGGGCTGACGGATGCCGAGCTTTCTCATTCGGGCGCGTAGGGTGCTGCGGTCGAGCCCGAGGATTTCGGCAGCGCCGTCCTTGCCACTCACTTTCCAATTGGTCATGTCAAGCACCCGAATAATGTGTTCACGCTCGACCTCATCCAAACTCTTTCGGGCATTCGTCAAGTCCTTATGCGGCTTTTCCAGTTCATCCGCCAGGCGCAATTTGGGCCCTGAGGAGTTGATCACTGCCCGCTCGAGGACGTTCTCCAGTTCCCTGATGTTGCCGGGCCAGTGATAATTTTGCAGTTCATTCATAACGGCCGTTGGGATGCTCTCAATGGACTTGCCCAGTCTTCTGGAAATCTTATGAACGAAAAAATCCACCAGCAGGGGTATGTCTTCCTTACGCTCACGCAGCGGGGGCACCGTGATCGGGAAAATATTCAGCCGGTACCAAAGATCTTCTCTGAACCGGCCTTTGCGGACTTCGTCTTCAAGATTTCGATTCGTGGCGGCGATAATCCGCACATCGGCTTTGATGGTCCTGGAATTGCCCAACCGCTCAAACTCGCCGTCCTGGATTACCCTCAGGAGTTTGGGCTGCAATTCAAACGGCAACTCCCCAAGCTCATCCAGAAAAAGGGTGGCGTTATCTTCACTCGCCGTTTGAAGTATCCCCTTGCCACCTTTAGGGCTTGCACCAGTATAGCAATTCTTGAGATAACCAAACAGCTGCGAATGAAGCAGAGTGCGTTGAGTCGATGCGATATTGAAGGGGGTGAAACAATCCATGCCCTTTGTGGCATTTTTTTGATTCAGCTTCATTTCCTCCCACACGGCCTTGGCTACGAGTTCTTTGCCGCTGCCGGTTTTGCCCTGGATAAGAATGGGGGTATCTTCAAACCGGGCCACCTTTCTGATTTTGTCCAGAATACCCCTCATTTGAACGCTGTCCGGATGAAAAACAAGCTCATATTTCCGGAGATGGAGGGGGATCAGCTCTAACATTCTGATATTCTGGGATCTCTCCCATATTCGAAGCAGATGTTCGGATTCCTCGGATAACTTTTCTTTGTCCATGTACCTTTCAAGGTTCCACGCCGAGGCGATGTACTCGGTTTTGACACTCCCATGCTTTGTCAAAATCACGGGAAGCACCTGTTTGCCGTATTTGCTTTGCCAGATGTCGTCTTCCCGGATACTCTCAAGCAGCCGGATTCCGGCGGGTTTCTCCGTCCTCTCAGGGGCTTCTCCCGGGCCGTATAGATCAAAGAGTATGACCGAAATATCGGGATGTTGATCCAAAGCCTGGTAAAGTGCATCCTTATCAAATGTTTCGACCAGATGGATCGTGACGTTTTTACCCTCAAGAAATATTTTAAGCTGATCGACAACCGTTTTGCCGACATCATCAACAAGTAAAAAATGCTTATCGGGCATTTTCAGCTCCTCACTTTCTGCTCAGGTAACGGATTGCATCCCTGAACGCCTCAAGGTGCTTTGGTTCCTGCTCAATACCATCAAATCCGGACTTAAGAAAAAACCGCGCCCGGTCTAACGCTTTCTGGATCTTCTGTAGTTCCGGATGCCTGTCAACCGCCGCATCTCCATATTCTGCCCGCAGGTCGGACAATATTTCCGCCGCCCGATCGATGGCGCCGGTTTCGGCAAGAAGGCGGTATATTTTATGAAAGGTTTCCCCGTTCGGCTCCCTGCAAAAGCATTCAACCGTATTAAGGGTCAAAATGAAATGCGACCGCATCGGGTGCCGAACCAGGGAACCAAGGTCTTGTTTGGGTGAAACGTCTCG
>ENA-OSEO01004905-OSEO01004905.1-sediment-metagenome-genome-assembly--contig:-NODE-4905-length-13440-cov-2.491731_pt1 | contig 13440 bp, 17 predicted proteins | sample MGYA00237883_ERZ534232 | MGnify/ENA metagenome assembly ERZ534232
ATGGGCGCCCTGAATATTGAACCCCAAGAGCTGAATGATCAGGACAAAGCCGCGATCGAAGCAGAAGCTGTCAGCACTTCTTCTCCTGCACCGACAGCTCCATCTAATAAGCTAGATGACCAGCCTCCACAGGACTACATAACAGAGATCCAGAGCCTTGCCAGTCTGCGTGATTTGGGCATTATCACCGAAGAGGAGTTTGAGGCAAAGAAAAAGCAGTTGATAGTTTTCAACAAGGTGAAAGCTGTAGTCTCTGATCTGTTAAGTCAAGACGTTTTTACACTGGATGATCTGAAAGCAAGGCTGACCGGTAAAGATTCGGAAAATTTCTCTGACGCATGGGTTACCCTGGCGAATAAAAAGAAAACCGGCACAAAAAACGCATACATAGGAGCATATAATTCGTTTACAAAGCATGTGGGTCAGAACATCCCATTTAATCGGATAGGAAGGCCATTGATTCGAAAATGGGTCGCAGGGATGACAAAAGAAAAGCTGTCTTCCACAACCCAGGGCATGTATTTAAGAGCCTGCAGGGTTGTCGTAAATGCTAATATGCCGGTAAAAATAAGACAGGCGCAATACCCATTTGAAAGGAGAAAAGGTGATGAGGATATAAAGATCAACCTGGGGCGTAGCCGTACAGATGAGTACGTCGATATAGGCACCATAAAGCAGCTTCTGACTTTTAAAGCTCCTGAGTCCTGGCCGAAATATTACGCTGATGTTGTTGAGGAGTCTGTTAAGCTATGGCTTTTCAGCTACCTGGGAAACGGAATGAATCTGGCCGACATGGCTCAACTTCGGTACGAAAAGCACTATTTTGAAGCATCCAGACAAACAGAATTCAGGTTCATTCGACAAAAGACTGCTGATAGCAGCGACAGGGTAATTGAAATTATAATTCCCATAATCCCCGAACTCAGGGAGATAGTCAACAGCATAGGGGCAAAATCGGGGATGGATAAACTTGTGCTGCCGCAAATTCTGGACGGCAGAACAGATCCGGAGTCTACAACCAAGGCAGTAGCTCAATGGAACTCAAATATCCGGGCAAGACTACAAGCTGCATGCAATGTGCTTAAAATAGACAAAAAGATATCCATGAGCTGGGCCAGACATAGCTTTGCCACCAATTTGACCAGGGCGGGCGTTCCTGAGCGATATATCTCCCAGGCAATGGGACACAGTACTCAAAATGTGACGCAGCGTTATATCGGTTTCTTTGCACCCGTGGAGCGAATGGAATTTAACAAGATGTTGGTTCAAGAACTGAAGAAAAACAAAGGCAATGAAACACTGGTGGCAGTTTGACAGCGACGAAGAGCGGCTCGCATACATAAGATCCGTTAGAAGGTTGACAGAATTCTCTGATAAGGATCCTGACTATAAGAAAAAATCAAAACATTACCCGTTAGGCGAAGTTGCCTATTTCGAGAATGAAATGTATAAGCTGAGATCTGAAGGCATCAGTAAGGGTGGTCTTGTTCGGAGTTGGATAGAGGATGATAAGTGCAAAGCATTCCAGAATGTTGAAAAGGTAATTTTAAAACTGTGGATAAAACATAAAGAAGAAGTTGAAAAAAATTGGAATAATTCTGATCCACGGATATCGTTTGATAAGCAACTGTTTACTTTTTTCCGGATCTACTTTCCATATAGAAGGCTTTCTCGATTGCTCACGGAGGTACAGAGACAAACCAGCAAGGGAGATCTGTTGCACATGGTCAATGATCAGCTGCACTTCAGGTTCAAATCAAACTTAAAAGATCTTGATGAGAACAATTTCCGCAACTGGAAACAAGGGGAGTTTGCTGCAGCTTGCCGTTACATATACGATGCAAAAAGGAAGGAAGACTTCACAATATATTCAGATAATCCGACTAAACCACAATCCTACATTATAAAACCTGAAACCAGTTTTGAGAGATTCAAGCGAGAGATGGCGGCATATTACCAGCGTGAGACACCTTCACACACTTATAATAAGGCAGGGAAAGAATTAGAGAAATTGCAGCGAGACAAAAAAATCCTTTTAAGGGGATTATTCCGTTAGCACTGATCCCAACTCCAGAGCTTCTTCTTTTCCATTTAATATACACTACCTGGTACCTCAACTGATGTGTGGGATTTTCCCACATTTGAAAACTGCGGGATAATCCCGTAATTGAGATGAGCCCAAAACTGGACTGATTATTCTGTCCGAAAATCGGATAGATAACCCGAAGTGTGAATTTCTCACTTTGCTAACCTGGGAAAGATCTCCTCAAAATTGTGGAGATCTCAACCGTGTTGCTTAATAAGCAATATAACAATAAGTTACGAAAATCATATTTAATAAACAATATTGACAGACAATGATTTTTTGCTGAGGTTTGCAGTGTCACTAAATCACATAACTATGGCAGAACTTACAGTTTCGAAAACAGTTGAAGGTCTCAGAATTGAGACGGATTTTAAGGACCTGAAGATCCGGGTCTACCGGTCCGGCAGTGTTATACGTGAAATTGATTGCAGGGCCATGAGCCTGGCACGTTACATGCGGACAGTTAACAGAATTACTGCAGAAGCACTATCAGGAAAGGAGCAAGCGTGAGAATTGATAGTAATACACCGATATGGCAGCTGACGGTTGGGGAGTTTCAGGAGATCTTGAAAGAGACTCTGCAGCCTCATACTGTCATCGAGCAGCCAGAGAAAAAGTACGTGCATGGCATTTCAGGTATCGCTGAACTCTTTGGCTGTTCAAGAACCACGGCCAGCGAGATCAAAAATAGCGGTCTGATAGACGGTGCAATTACTCAGGTTGGCCGGACCATCGTAGTTGATGCAGATCTCGCTCTACAACTTACCAGGACTAAGAAGAAAAGAAGATAGCTCAGTGCTCATATAGCGATTTAAAGGTCTGGGAGGCTTCCAGATAATCCGGCATCCATTTCTCTACCTTTAAGTATGTTGTTTAATATGGCGGCTCCTATCAGTTCCCGAAATTCTCCCCCTTTTGATACGGCTATAATGTTGGCTCTGATAACGGCAATCTCATGAGTTATCTTCTTAGGAATCGTCGGTGCAATGATATTCAACACTCTTTCGGAGCTGATGCCGGACCGAACACCTGCAACGATTGTTATTATATTGGCTAATGTAAATGCCTTGGCTGGACCATAATAATCATAGATAACGTATTCCTTACTTGACTCAAGCAGTATCAGTATGTTTTCCTTGTTGGCCAGTCCTTCGGCGTAACCTCCTTTCGTGTACATTGAATTGTCAAGGTTGAGGCCATAAACTCCTTCCGAGGTATCTTTGACACTTTTCCTATCTAATTCCCATTTCTTCTGAAAGTATGGAGCGCTTCCATCAGGAAGACAATACCTGAGCAAATAAACTGGGTCCGTTATCTCTATTAGTTCATCACTGAATGTCATTTTTCCTGTCTACTTTTATCTCCCCAGGTTTGGGGATATTGCATTTAGTAAGTCTGCTCAAACATGAGCACACCCCCTCTGGTTCATACCGTTTCAGGTTTGGGTCCTACTGGGTCCAGAACCCTGCCTGTATTTCAGGCAGTTACAGATATCGGGGACCAAATAAGGGACTGTTTTCATATTGCTTAATGGTCATTATCAATAGATTGCATAAGTTCATTGAATGCCCTCTCAGCTTCACCAATTAAAACGACCCTTGGACTTTTCATCATTAGCCCGTAATACATCTCTTCGCGCTTCGAGATTACAATCGGATCAGCTGGCACCTCGGACGGTTTAATCTTCCCTAATGCTATCTCTTTCAGGAGAGCGATTTTATCAGCTTTTGTGTTCATGGTTTTTGTTAGTAATTCTGTTAATAAGCTTGTCAAGAGTTTCCTCATCGAGACGGTCCAGATTTAAGTCAAATGCCTGGGGGCTGTCAAATCCCAGGATTTTGCAGATTCTTTCGATTGTCCAGGACTTTCCATGTAGCCGTAGCTCAATCCCATGCCTGGTCTCTCGGATGCTCTCTATGGCCTTTATTTGAGTTTCTGAAAGGTCTGAGAAGTCTTTGAATCGAATGATTCTACCATCAAAGTCGAGGTAATCGGTCAGCTTCGCTCTCAGGATCGCTCCCAACTCAGCAAGTATCTCGGTCCTGGTTATGTCAGTCTTTTCCCTGGCTTCAGCTTGAAGTCTCTGCAAATATTCCTGAACCTTAGCATTACTTAACAACCTGGAGGCTTGAAATTCAGCTGTCCGGGATGAATAACCAGCCCTGACGGCAGCCTGTTTCGCATTCAGATCAACCAGGTATTGCCGGCAAAATTCCTCCTGTCTCGCTGTAACTGTCTTCCTTGACATTACTCCTGATTATCAGCTGGTTGTTCATTCATTGATTGAAGGTCCTTGATAAATGCCTCTTCATCACTCCCAGGATCTACAGCCTGATCAGCCTGACCACCGGCGTTAAGTTCCTTCATCGAATTGATAAAGTCATCCTCTTTCTGTTTGTCCGGATCTGGATTGTGTTGTTCCTGGCTGTCTGGGTTCTCCAATTTCCCCAAGCGCTCCTCGAAACTGTCGAGGGTAGCTTTCATACTTTCTTCAGCGCTCATTACTCAGCACCTCCAGTTGTAGGGGTTGTACCAGTGCTTGAAGTTGTACTGGTGTTTTCTGTCTTTTTTTTCATGGTTTCATATTTATTTGATTGAACGTAAATACGTTTTAAAAAAAGCTATCAGGTTAAGCGGGTCGATGAACAAGTTGTGTAACGCCCATTCTTGAAACTCTTCTACATTACCTGAAAAGGACTCACAATTGATCTTTTGGTCCATGTATTCAAATGTCACCCATACCGAATAACCATCAGGATTCCTCCGAATTGGTCCGACAGTAAGCCATTTGACAGGCTGAAATAACACATCTCCCCCGGAGTAAATACCAGATCTGAGGTCAGCGTTGCCGTTGACGACTACCCAACCTCCGACCTCGGCAATACCTCCCACATGTGCAGAACCTCCGACGGTCGCATGGTCACTGATGCGAGCTGAACCCGTGACAGATCCGTTCTGAATAACCTTTCCTTTGCCGCTGATTCTTGCTTGATCCATAACCCGACCATGATTATGGACCACGCCTTCACCTGATACAACAACGTTCCCTCCTACGGCTCCGTTCCCCCAAATTCTGGCATATTCACAAATAACAGCCTGGTCAAAGATCTCCGCATCACCTTTCACAAGTGCAGTGTCTTTTACAATGGCGTTCCCGAACACAGTCGCGGTACCCGCCACGAATGCGTCACCCTCAACCCTGCCGTTCATGAAGGCAACAGCCTCCTCTGTGATCCAGCTTTCACCCATTTGACTCAGGTTGCTTTCAGCTTCTACCCAGCCCCCCAAGTCTCCGGGATGGATTATAATCGGATTCTTCCGCTTGAAGTGCGTTAACTCCCTCAGCGCCTGAATGCGGTGAACTTTAAACTTTTGGGATGACCCTTCGAGTTTAATTTCATTAGTCTCTTCAGTCAGTCGGTATTTTTTTTCTTCGACACTCATTATTTTGTGAGGTATGAATAATTATTTCCCGGATCGGGGATAGTGTGTCCTTTTAAGTCGGCTGTGAGCAAGGTAGCAATGATGGAATGCCGGTGCTCAGATGAAGTATCAATTTCGGCTTTGGCACGCGGGCCAAGTGACCTAAAAATCTCATTATTGAGGTCTGCAAGTTTTTGGAGCAAGTCAAAAATGTGCTGCTGCTCCTCGCCTTCAATATAATTTGAGCACCTGGACCGGATCGCTTCCAAGGTCGTATCTGGGATAAAAAACTTACCGTCAGGGTCAATTGCATACCATTCGATAGGTGTCAGCGTTGCGAACGCCTGCCGCTGACTTGATCGTTTAAACCGGGAAACCAGCCGGGTGGCCTGAGCTTCAAATTCATCGAGTCTTTCCATGGTATGTTGCTGAACGACTTCGAAATGCGTCCGACTTAGGGCTGCTTTTGACTCCACCAAGAGAGCAGCTTCTCGAAGGGATTTGAAGTCGCTCGAAAAAATCTGATTGATCCGCTCAACGGTTATTTTGTCGGTAAAAATCGACCCATAAGCATCGACAATCTCATTTAAGATTGTTAAGTTCTCCTGAAAGTCACGGAGTTGCCTTGAATATTCATCCTGGTCAAAGTAGATCAATTTCGGCTCAGATGTCTTATTTTCTGTTGTTTTCATGCCTGTTTTGTTTTATTGTATCTGTTTAATTCATTGTTGGCCGCCAAGGTAGAAAAAGCCCCCCCGGGAACTCCGCCCAGTTCCCCGGGAGGGTTGGCAGGCAGTACAGCGACGAACTTGCCTGTTTACTCATCTTTGTATTCATTTATCATGGTTAGGCTCTGATTATGTTTGAGCAACCGGTCACCCGTCAATCCGTTGCGATTTTTTGCCAAATTGACAAGCATCAGGCCGTCCGTATTGATTTCCTCATCATGTACCACGACTGTCTTTATGCGATAATAAGCGGGCCGGTACAATAGCCAGCAAAGATCTGCGTCCTGTTCAATTGCTCCGGACTCACGAAGGTCTGACAGTTGTGGCTTGTGATCCGATCTGCTTTCAGCCTCCCGATTGAGCTGTGACAAGGCAATAACTGGTATAGCCAGGTCTTTCGCTATGCTCTTCAGTCCGCGCGATATGAAGGAAATTTCTTGCTCTCTATTTGGTCCAGTCCCAGTCATCAGCTGCAGATAGTCGACCACCACCAGTTCAATTTTATGCCTCAGGATCAATCTGCGGACTTTCGCTCTCAATTCGAGTAGTGACAGAGCAGACGTATCGTCAATAAATACATCTATTTCAAGCAACGACGTAGTGCTGTCACATAGCACTTTTAGGTCAACCCTACCCTGGATCAGCTCTGTATTACTATATCCTGAGGACCCTGATATAAAACGACGGGCAATTTCACCCTCTGACATCTCCAGGCTAAAGATTGCGGCTGGATGTCCAAGCCCAGCAGCGTTACGCGCGATCTGAATAGCCAAAGCAGTTTTACCCATTGACGGACGAGCGGCAATGATGGTCAGTTCTCCTGGTTTAAAGCCTCCTGTCTTTCTGTCAAGATCCGTGAAGCCCGAAGGAACACCCACGAGCGAAATAGAACCGTTTGCAATGGAGTTAATAACCTGGATAGCGCCATCTACAAGCGGGCCCAGTTTTTTCGGTTCAGATCTGTGTATCAAACCTGAGAGACCCAGGAGCTTCGTTTCAATGGTCTCGCTGGCTGTTTCCAGGTCCTCATCATAACAGGCATTAACCAGGGCAATGCCTGCCTCAATATATTGCCTTAAAAGATGCTTCTCGCGTAATATTGCCGCATGATGCTCGAGATGTTTATCTGTGACTATACGTCCCGAAAGGTCAGTGAGTAGTTCGGTCACGTCCCGCCCCTGCTTCCTCATTGCAGCAGTGACAACAATCAGATCGACGGGCGACCCCTGGCGCAACAGATCAAGACATACCTGATAGGTTGCAGCCAGCTCCGTCCTGGTGAACATCGCCGGTTGTATTATGCTGGTAACAGAGCTGATGCTTTCAGGAAAGGAAAGCAGAACTCCAATGACCGCCTCTTCAACTTCGACGGCTGCGGGCAGTATTTTATCTGGCGTCATCATTTATAAGATTTACTTTCACAGGTTTATAAATATTCTTATCATTCTTGTATGTGGTCGTTTGTTGGTCGTTTGTTGGTCGTTTGTTGGTCGCTCTCCCATTTTTTGGCTGGTCGCTCAGCGAATTATTGTCTTGATAATCGTCATATTTACAGACCGTTATAATAGTAAATCTGTTGGTCGCTTTAGTGGTAATTCTGCTGGTCGATTTTAAATAGTTGATGGCGGTTCTGTACTTACGTGCTGATATTTCGGGCATTTCCGACAGTGCCTTTTCTCGTCCTGTAACAAATGAGCCACGCTTTATAATCAGGTCCCTGCCGTTAAACATGAACGCCTGATCCTGGTGACTGGCCTTCAGTAAACACCAGGTCCAGACTTGCCACACAGTCATATTTTGAAATACTGAGCTGTCAAGCGTTTTTCGGTGCAGTTTTACCCATCCTGTGTCGTCGCTGTTCATCGCTGCTTTGTTATAAGCTGTCAAACCACATTTTAAACTCCGCGAATGACCTTACAATCAAATAAACCCCGCCTGCTGCCTCAATGCGAGCCTGATAGGCTTTTTGATCTGCAGACTGCCGATCTTTACCGATTTTGATTTCGATTTTCACGGCCAGGCCATGGATCACGGCACTGACGTCCGCCGTTCCTTTCTCCCCGCTTGTCGGCAACCATTGCCCGGTGCCTATTGTGCGAGTGCGTCCAACTACGTCAACAAATGTCTGTGAGTTATCACGGTACTGGCCTGTTGAGTTGATACGCTCAGCCTGCCCGCCTGAAAGCCGTATGTAGTCAATCACGCACCGGGTCAGACCGTTAGCAGTCTTGTCAGTGTACTTTCGGCAGGTTCGGGCATATTCCGGGAGTGACGGAAACCGGCGTCGGTTGCCCTCCATGTAAAGGTCGCGGAGTTGTTTGAGAGCGCTCATTATAGGCATGTCTTAGTTTCCCGGATTCCTGCCTCTACTTCGTCAGAAAAGACAAAAATTTTTCTGCCGACCCGGTATACAGGGAATTTTCCCTCCTTGACCATTCCTTGAGCAGTAGCTGTTGAACAGCTGAGATAGTCTGCGATGCCTCGTATGCCATGCAATTTGACTCTGCTTTCTTTGCCTGTTGTCTTTTGCATCATTTCCGAAAGCATCGTTGCCGTTGCCTTGGCGCTGGCTTCAGCTATTTGTTGAATGAGTTCCTGGTCGAACATTTTTGACTGTTTTAATTGGTCGCAATTTCGACCTTGTAGAATATTTTAAGAAATATTATAGTAATTTTCGGATTCAATAAATACAGTCATTAACCTGGTTTTCAGATCTATACGTTTATAAAAAATCGGATTCCGTTCGGATTATTGCGGAGTTGTCATATACGGGAAAACCCCGTAATTCAGTTGAGGTACCTGGTAATGTGAGTGAGTTTTTCACTATTCTGTGAAATACCGCCAATTTTGGCGTTATGTGAATTCACATTATGAGTTTGAGGCACCTGGTATATGTGCAGATCCTCACATTTGATGACATACGGCCAGATTTGGCCGCATCTTGATTTTTTATTATCTTAAGTGGCTTAAAACCAGCAATAGATTTTTGTCTTTTTCAGAGATCTTTTTTTTGGGCAGAAATCTTCAGGACTGGTTTTAAGATTTTTGTCTTTTTCAGAGAAAATATAGCGAGCTATTTGATACATTGTTAAACCTGTGATATGCACAGAAAATTACGAGTTGGAGATAATCAGTTCATCTACGATGACCAGACCGGAAATATCTATAAGGTTCACCCGGGCAACGTTTTAGAGAAGCTGATACTTACTGATGAGCAGCTTTCTCGACTTAGACCTTACTTATATGAAGAGAATCAGAAAATGAGTACTTACAGAGAAATAATAAACAAATTGCGAGAAGGGGAGACGGTCTATCTTCTTAACGAGTTTTATCATACTGCTATAAAGTGTGTGCCAGGGACTACCAGCTACAGGGCAAAGCACAAAGGCGACAGTGAGTATGAAATTCATAGCGGTACAGATCTTGTTTATGAAACCCTCACCACAGAAGGTAGAGAAATAACCGAGCAGGAATTCAACGAGTATTGAATCCGAGGCTTTGAACCAGCCAGAACAATCAACTTCACTTACATAGGCCTATGAGCACATACAAGGACATACAAGAGAAACTGTCTGCAGGGGAGGTAGTATATCTGATAAACAGGTTTTACTCGACTGCCATAAAGGTTTTGCCTGATACGCTTCATTACAGGGCCAAGCACAAAGGAGGCAAAGAGTATGCGATTGAACGGAGTACGGATCTGGTCTGTGAGACACTGGAGGTTCATGAGGAGATCTCGGAAAAGGAATACGAAGCGTATTGAATCGTTAAGGCCGATTTTAAGAGTGCAGGAGCATTGCTCAATAGTGCTTTTTTTTGTGCAATTAAAACCCTACTAACGAATTTCAACTTCACTTATGCTTCACCACAATAAAAAAAGAGTTGCAATATAAATCACAACTCTTTCATTTTCAGTGTAGCGAGAGAGAGAATTGAACTCTCGACCTCATGATTATGAATCATGCGCTCTAACCAACTGAGCTATCTCGCCAATATAATCTCTTAATGAACTCCCCGACCTTCACGATGCCCCAACCGGGCGTTTTTCGAGGCTGCAAATATAAATATTTTTTCTTTTTGCCCGGCACCCTTTTTCCTTTCATCTATTATTTTTATATTGCATGAAAGTCATCTTTCAGAAATGAGATCCAGATACGAAATTGAATATACCCTTAACTCCCCTACCCGGGTGCTCTTCGAAAGACTGAGCACACCCGAAGGCCTGTCAGAATGGTTCGCTGATAACGTCACAGTCGAAGGAGATGTCTTCACCTTCTACTGGGACGAGACAGAAGCCCAGGCCCGCCTCGCCTATGTAAAGGATAACAAGACCGTGAGATTCGAATGGCTCGATTTTGCCGACAGCCAGACCAATTTCTTCGAATTCCGCATCGTTATCCATGAACTGACGGGAGACACAGCACTGATGATCACCGATCATGCCGACGAAGATGAGGTAGAGGAGGCAAGAGAACTCTGGGACACCCAGATATCATACCTGAAAAAAGTACTCGGCCTCACCGAATGAGAAAGCGTTGCATCTTTCTCAAAATTAACGTACGTTTGCACCACACCCAAGGAAATGAAGAAAATCGATCTGTTCATGATAAGATCGTTCATAGGACCGTTGATCCTGACGTTCTTTATTGTCCTTATTATCTTTATACTCCAGTTCCTGTGGATGTATGTCGATGAGCTTGCCGGCAAGGGTCTTGAACTAAAGGTCCTGGCCGAATTGCTCTTCCAGTTCTCCCTTACTTTCGTTCCCCTCTCACTGCCACTCGCAATATTGCTTGCCTCCCTGATGACCTTCGGCAACCTGGGAGAGTTTCTTGAACTCACTGCCCTCAAGTCTTCCGGGGTACCCCTGCAGCGTATCATGCTGCCTGTGTTCATCTTTGCATCCGTGCTTGCCGCAGGATCGTTCCTCTTTGCTGATTATGTGCTTCCCGTTTCGAACGGAAAGGCGAGAACACTCCTGTATGATATACGCCGCAAGCGACCAGAGCTCGATATCCAGACCGGCATCTTCTATAACGGCATCGACGGTTTCAGCATCAAGATAACACACAAGGACGCTGAAACAAACAGGCTCGACGGCATCTATATATACGACCACCGCCAGGGTATAGGAAACAGTGCCGTAATCCATGCAGACTCCGGATACATGAAAGTGACAAACGACGAGAGCGGCCTCATCCTTACCCTCTACAACGGTTATGCTTACAAAGACATTGAGGAAAAGAACGTGCCACAGGAGAAAAGAAAGTACCCCTTCAGACGTGACAGGTTCAGTGAACAGACTATGGTCATTGAGCTTACCGGCTTTGGCCTGAACAGATCTGGAATGGAGCTCTTCAGGTCTAACTATGCCATGCTCAACACCAGGGAACTGAACAGTTTCATCGACTCACTAACTATCAGGTATAACAACAGGACCGATATTAATTTCAAGGAATTCAGAAATCTGAAGGTCTTCTCTCCTTCAAATATATATTCAGGTGGCGTCAGGCATTCTGATGACACTGCCACTGCAAATATACCTGACAATTTTAACTGCCGGGGTACCTTTGATACTCTTGCATTCAGCGATAGAACAGCATCTATCAGCAGAGCCCTTAACTACGCCCGTGACGGAACGGCTTTCATCACAGAAAAGAGCGAGTCGTTGCTTGCCGAGGTTAAAAACCTGAAGAAATATGAGGCGGAGAGGTATAAACGGTACACCCTCCCGCTGGCATGTCTTGTATTTTTCTTTATAGGAGCTCCCCTGGGAGCCATAATACGCAAGGGAGGACTCGGCACGCCGGCAGTGATCTCCGTCCTCTTCTTTGTATTTTATTACGTCATATCACTTTCAGGCGAGAAATTCGCCAAAGAACTCATAATCAGCGTGCCCCTGGGCATGCTCGCCTCAACCATAATACTCCTGCCAATTGGCGTCTTCCTGACATATAAGGCCACCACCGACGCCGCCATAATGAATGCGGAAACCTATATACTGTTCTTCAGGAAGCTGGGTGCATTCTTCACGGGGATAAAAGTCGAAAAGGATTATGAAGATCCTGGTTCTGTCTCCTAAACCACCATGGCCGCCACATGACGGAGGAACGGTGGCGATCATGAGGTGTGTTGAGGGACTGGCCTCCGGCGGCGCCCAGATATCGCTGCTGGCAATGAAAACGGAGAAGCATGGTGACCGGAAAATTGCCTCCGGTAGAACGCACGGGTCGCTCATATACTACGAGACCGTACCTGTGAATACAAGGATAAAACCTCTGAGAATGGCAGGTAACCTGCTCTTCTCCACCAAACCATACGATCTTGCCAGGTTCAGGTCGGAGAGATATTCCAAAGCTCTTCAAAGACTGATACCTGAAGGTGGTTTTGATGTCATCCAGTGTGAAGGCCCGCTGTTCACGTATTATCTCGACGAGATAAAGAAGCTTACCTCTGCTCCGGTTGTGCTGCGCGCCCACAACATAGAGCACCGCATAAGGGAGATGACAGCCCTGAATACTGCCGGAATATTAAGGAAAGCCTACCTGTCCAGCCTGGCCCGCAGGATAGCCAGGCTGGAAACTGAGGCAGCACAGATCTTTGATGCTGTGATACCTATAAGTGAATCTGACATGCAATGGTTTAGCTCAGTCAAAAGGGTCAAACCACTTTTACTTATGGAAACAGGCACAGAATCCGCCCAATATGTCAGTGAACCGAACGAGGGCTTACTGAAAATCGGTTTCATTGGAGCCCTGAACTGGAAGCCGAACATTGACGGTGTCAGATGGTTCCTTAAGGAAGTATGGCCTCGTGTGGCGATGAAATTCCCGGATGTCACCTTGCATATAGCCGGGAGAGGAGCTCCAAAAGACGCCCCTCGCCAGCTGAGCGGAGAAAGAGTGATATATGAAGGCGAGGTTGATGATGCAAGAGCATTCATGGCATCAGTAAATATAGTTATTGCTCCCCTCTTTGCGGGAAGCGGACTGCGAATAAAGATCATTGAGGCGATGAGCATCGGAAGGACAGTAATAGCTACACCTGTGGCCGTTAACGGAATACCTGCAGAAGACAGACGCGAACTGCTTGTTGCTGCTGATGCCACGGCTTTCTGCAATGCCATGACCGAAGCACTGGACAACAGGGAGCTGAGAAAAGCCACGGGAGACGCAGCTGTGAAGCTTGTAAAAGAAAGATATG
>ENA-OSEO01004906-OSEO01004906.1-sediment-metagenome-genome-assembly--contig:-NODE-4906-length-13439-cov-3.814773_pt1 | contig 13439 bp, 20 predicted proteins | sample MGYA00237883_ERZ534232 | MGnify/ENA metagenome assembly ERZ534232
GCATATTCGCGATAGTTTAAAAATCCTTTTAAAGGTTTCTCTGCGAAGATCTTTTTTGTTTTTTCTTCGATATACCTTCTCTGTATTTCTGGAAAATATTCCTCTATCTCGTATGCATATTTTATTTTTAATAGGGAGGAATAAAATACTTTTAAATCTATATCAATTTTCCTTGGTTTGGTTGAATAATAGGGATCCTGCAGATAATACTGAATTATCTGTTTTATAGGGACATTCTTATAAAAGAGTACTGTTTTTTGCATTAGATCAGCAATATCCTTAAGAAGTCTCTCCTTTTTTTGTCCCAACTTATCCAAGGATAAATCTTCCTCCATTAATTCAACAGCATAGATTATAAAATCATCCTGTAAGACTATTGGAGTCTTTACAGAAAGAGAAGTGAGCATTGCAACTTCGAATTTCTTGAAATATTTAATTACTGTAAAGGAAGAGGCATCTTTAAACTGAGGTTTGATATCTTTCATATCTTCCGATGTATTCAACTGGAAAAATTGGAACAAAGATTGGTAGGGAAAAAGAACGATCTCTTTGATGAGAAATAGGGGAAGGATTCCTTCCTCTATTTTCTTTATTATACTATCCGGTATATTGGCAATAAAAACCTCAATCCTCTTGTTTGTTTCTTCTTTTATTGCGCTTTTTGAGGTTGTTTGAAGATACAACTCCTGTAACTCTTCAGCGGAAATTAAATCAGTAAGGGTTATTTTAGGATTAGGTATTTCTTTTTCAAAAACTTTAAGTATTCCCCTTTCAAAATACTCAATTTCCGTCCAAATCTTATAAAAGGCTTTTTTTACAGGTACTGTATTTGAATAAATTTTAAATAATTCCTCAGCAATTTTTGAGGATATCCTTCTGCTTTCTTTAGGTATTAACTGAGAATTCTCCCGCAGTATAATTCTTTTTATTGTCTTTATTTTTTTTGTTAAGAATACCTCTTTTTCCGTCTTACCTGATAATTTTGTTATTATCCAAATTAGGATACGCTTGAGAATCCCCAGTTCTTCAAATTCCTTTTTAAACTCCCTTTCTTTTTCCACCTCTTCTGGTTCCTGAGCCCTAAAGGAGTCTATATCCTCTTCCCCTGTTATCTGAACACTCTTTCTTATCTTTTCTAGGAGCTTTTTTCTCTCCTCTTCTGTAAGTCCCTTTGCAAGTTCATAAAATATCCTGCCCTCCTCCATATCCTACTCCCTTATTATTCCCCGACATTCTAGGGGATGTATCATTATAAGTCTTCCAGAAATCATCTTTATATAGGCTTGATCGGAAATTACCAGGTTACTTACCCCCATATCTCCCTTATTCCATTGTAAGCCCTTTAATGACCATTTCAAACCTTCAGATTCCATACAACAAGTTGTATTGCCTACAGGGAAAAGAGAGATTAGACAATTATAAAAACCTTCTAAAATTATTTTATCTTTTATTGCAGTGATAACAAAGGAATCGGTAATCCATCTCTGCGGATGTATTTTCCTTTCAAAAAGATTAAAAAGAGCATAAAGATGGTCAAGCCTTCCACCTCCACCTCCCAGAATAGTAATATTCTTTATACCCTCTTGAACCAGAATATTTATAGCAATTTCTGTATCTGTTTCATCTTTGTCTATAGGATAAATAACCAGTTTATCCTTTCCTATTTCTTGAAGTTTTTTTTTATTTTTTAAAGAGTCGAAATCTCCCACTATCCGATCTGGGATAATGCCATATTCCAGAGCTGAATCGAAACCAGAATCTGCAGCAATGATAAGGGAATCTTTAAAAAAATGTTCGATATACCTCTTTTCAGGCGTGTCTCCGCCAGTAATGATCAAACCCCGTTTCTTCTTTTCCTTCACAGCCCTTTCCTTAAATAATTTATAACATTTTTTTATCTAACTTTGAACTATTTCTAAGTAGTTTTATTAAAATACCGAAGATGTGATTAGGGAACAGGGAAGTTCCTAACTCTTCACAACAATCATGGAGGATTGTATGATTATCAATCACAACCTAAGTGCAATGTTTGCACATCGGAACATTAAGTTTAATAACCTTAATGTAGACAAGAACATGGAAAAGCTCTCTTCCGGCCTCAGGATTAACCGCGCCGGTGACGATGCTTCCGGATTGGCTGTTTCTGAAAAGATGAGGGCTCAGATAAGAGGGCTTCTCAGAGCAGAAAAGAATACCGAAGATGGTATCTCCTTTATTCAGACAACAGAAGGCTATTTACAGGAATCCCAGGACATTCTGCACCGCTTAAGAGAATTGGCAATTCAGGCCTCCAATGGACTCTACTCCACTGAAGACAGGATGCAGATTCAGGTAGAGGTTTCACAGCTGGTGGATGAATTAAACAGGGTAGCATCTCATGCCCAATTCAACGGTATGAACATCATGACCGGTCGTTTCGCAAAGGAGACCGGTGATAACACTGTAACCGCAAGCATGTGGCTTCACATCGGGGCAAACATGGATCAAAGGGAAAGGATCTATATCGGTACCATGACAGCTCAAGGGCTTGGGATACAGTCAAAGGATGGTCAGCCCCACGCTGCAACCTTTATTTCTCTTGAAACCCCGGATTCTGCCAATATCTCAATATCCGTAATTGATCGTGCTATGAGAATAATCAACAAGCAGCGGGCCGACTTAGGAGCCTATCAGAATCGTCTGGAGTATGCCACTAAGGGTCTTTCCGTTGGCGCAGAGAATCTGCAGGCAGCAGAATCCAGGATAAGGGATGCTGATATGGCTGCCAACATGCTGGATTATGTTAAAAACCAGATCCTTGTACAGTCTTCTACAGCAATGTTAGCTCAGGCTAATCAGAAAACTCAATCGGTAATGCAGCTTTTTCAATAGACAATCTAAGCTAAAAATAGAAACCTAGGGGCTGTCTGACACCAGACAGCCCCTTTTTTATCCCAAGCTTGACAGATCTTAACCCTTTCGATTTACTGATTTCAATGAAACTAAAGCTCCCCAAAATATTAAAGGACTTTAATACCACTTTTACAGAAAAGGGCTTTCAATGCTACTTGGTTGGAGGCGCCGTAAGAAATATGATCTCCGGTCGAGATCCGGGGGATTATGATTTTGCTACTGATGCTTTGCCTGAAGATGTGATTAAACTCTTCAAAAGGGTTATTCCTACTGGTATAAAACATGGAACTGTTACAGTTCTCTATCGTGATCATAGTTTCGAGGTTACTACCTTCCGGTTAGACAATAAATATAGCAATAAAAGACATCCTGATTCCGTATCTTTTACTCCATCCCTAATCGAAGATCTTAAAAGAAGAGACTTCACGATAAATGCCCTGGCTTGCAATATCGCCACTGGAGAAGTAATTGATCCTGGAGAAGGAATATCTGATCTCAAAATGGGAATACTACGATCTATAGGATCCCCTTTAGAACGATTTTCAGAGGATAGCCTTAGACTCTTAAGGGCTTGCAGGTTTTCTGCGCAACTGGAATTTTCCCTAGAAAAAAACACAAAACAGGCAATGATCCAATGCAGAAATGGTATTACTTTCGTATCTGCCGAGAGGATAAGGGATGAACTTGTTAAATCCCTCACAGCAGATAAACCCTCCCTTGCCTTTAAGGCTATGGAGGAAACAGGACTTCTGGAACTTGTACTCCCTGAACTCGATTCCACCAAGAACCTGATCCAGGATGATAAGGATGGAATTACTCTATTTCAACATCTCCTTTATACCTGTGACAGAGCACCGAAAACCAATATCCCTGTAAGACTTGCTGCGCTTTTTCATGACCTGGGTAAGGTGGAATCCTTCAAATTTTCCGAGGGAAAAATTAGCTATCCTAAACATGAAATTATATCTTCCGATTTATCAAAAAAAATTCTACAAAGGCTAAAATTCCCAAATGTCACAATCGAAAGGGTTTCTCACTTAATCCTTTTCCACATGATCACTTATACTGAAAACTGGACGGATAGCGCGGTAAGAAGATTTATCCACCGGGTGAGGATACCCTATCTTGAGGATCTTTTCATCCTTATGGTTTCTGACTTTCTTGGGAAGGAAAAACCAAAAGGAAACCTGCAGGGGTTAAAGGCCTTTCAGAACAGAATCGATTCAATACTATCCGAGGATTCTGTTTTTTCCCTGAAGGATCTGGCTATAAATGGAGAGATTCTACAAAAGGAACTTGGTATTCCAAGAGGCCCGATAATTGGTATAATTCTAAAGGAATTATTGGATACCGTTCTGGACGATCCCTCACAGAACAATAGAGAGGTTTTACTTAATATCTCCTCAAATCTATTTAAAAAAATAACAAGCGGTATGGAGAAAACCGGAATAGATTAGTCCCCATATAGGGAGTTGTAGGCTTGGGAAGCTGCCTTCTGTTCTGCTTCCTTTTTGTTCTTTCCCGAACCTGCTCCCTTTGTTTCGCCGTTTATCTTTACCTCCACCCAGAAGGTGCGGTCATGATCAGGACCGGTTTTTTTAGTTAACACATATTTTGGGTAGTTTTTATATCTTTTTTGCACATACTCTTGAAGAAGGGTTTTATAATCCTTGTTGTGCTTATCCTCAAGAACCTTGTTAATCTGGGGAATTAAAAATTTTAGAACAAATAAACGAACACTCTTAAAACCGGAATCTAAAAAAAAGGCGCCTATTATTGCTTCCAGGCAATCGGCTAGGATAGCCTTTTTTGATCTTCCTCCAGAATACTCCTCCCCTTTGCCTATAAGGATAAAGTTGTCTATTTTAAGTTCCCGGGAGATCTGAGCAAGACTGTCCTCACTAACGACAAAGGATTTTATTCTTGCAAGATCTCCTTCATTTTTATCCTTTAGTTCTTCATAGAGATACTGGCTTACTACGACACCTAGAACAGAATCTCCAAGGAATTCGAGTTTTTCATTATTATCGGTACCGGTTATCTCGTTGGCATAGGATCTGTGACAAAAGGCAAGGTTCAGAAGTTCAAGTCTTCTGAACCTTATTCCAGCATTTTTCTCGAAAAGTTGTAGCTCTTTTCTACGTTCACCGGAAAGAGTCAAAGTCTTTTCTATATCGTTTTTTTGAAATATTCCCACTGAAACTAATTATTTTACCTGTGATTTGATGTAGTTTACCGCATCTCCTACCGTTTCGAATTCATTTGCTTTTTCATCGGGAATGGTAATGCCCATCTCTTCTTCAATAGCATAAACGAGTTCATAGGTATCGAGACTGTCGGCACCAAGATCCTGCCTGAAGGAAGCATCCATAGTAATTTTGTCTTCCTCTACCTCAAGCTTCTCTGCAATCAGTTTTTTTATCTTTTCAAAAAGATCGTCCATGCGCAAACTCCTTTATTTTGTCTTTTTCTACTCTAAATCTAGGATTTGTTTCCCTCTATAGAATCCACATTTTGGGCAAACTCTATGAGGAAGGACCTTATTACTGCAGGTACTGCAGGTAATAAGGACCGGAGTAGAAATTCTCATGTTGATGGCTTTTCTTCTCCTTGATCTAGCCTTGGATGGTTTATATTTAGGTACTGCCATATATTTTATTTTCTCCTATTGTAAGGTTTTAGCTAATCCTTTTCAAAAGCAGCTTTATTCAAAGAAAATTATATTATTGCTCCTATCTTGTCAAGCGTTACTTAACTTTCCTTTTAAAGCCTCTGCAACTATGGCAGGCACCATGGAGGAAACATCCCCTCGGTAAAGGGCTATTTCCTTGATGGCGGAGGACCTAAGAACAAAATATTTTGGATCTGTTGGCATAAAAATAGTTTCTATTTCAGAATCAAGCCCCTTATTTGTCATGGCTAGCTCAAATTCATAACTGAAATCCGACAGAGCCCTTACTCCTCTTAGTAATACCTTTGCATCGGCTTTTTTAACATAGTCTACAATCAACCTGTCCCAAAGGTGAAGATATACATTCTCAAAGGGGGAAATAAGGCTCTGCATCATGGAACGTCTTTCTTCTGCCGAAAATAGATACTTTTTTGTCTCATTTATGGCAATTACAACATCCACTTGATCGAAAATCCTTGATGCCCGTTCTATAATATTGATATGCCCATTTGTGGGCGGATCAAAGGATCCTGGATAAACAGCCTTTAACATAAGGATAGTCTATTCAGGTTTTGCAATTTGTCAACTAAAATAATTGAGGGTTGAGTATTTTGGTTTTGACAAAAGATAGTCTTAACTATAAACTATTATTAATGAAAAGAGTTTTTTTTGCTCTAATTCTAGGGTTTTTTATTGTTCTTTTATCTTGTAGATCCCTGGAACCAAAAGAAGAATTTATAGAAACCACTGAACCTTCCATTATCCTGGAAGAGAAAGAACCAGAACCTGTACAGCAAGAAGAAGCGCCTCCAATTCCAGAGGAGATACCAGAACCTCCTAAAGAAGAGCCCCTGACAGAGGAACCGGTGCTTGAGGAAAACAAGGAAGAAGAGCCAATTTTTACAGTTACCGAAGAATTATATACAAAAACTTTTCTGGATATAGAATTATTTATTGATAATCTTAATAAAATAATACTTTCCCAGGATTACAATACCTGGCTCTCTTTCCTTACAGATGAGTACAAGGCGAGGTACAATGATCCGGTTGTGCTGAACCAAATTTCTGAAGAACCTAAATTAAAACGCTACAATATCCGCTTGAGGAATCTTAGGGACTATTTTAATTATGTGGTGGTAAGCAGTCGTCAGAATGTTAGACTTGACGATATTGTCTTTGTGGATGTTACTCATATAAAAGCTCTTACCATAATTGACGGAGTCCCCTATCTATTATATTTATTAGAGAATATTAATGGCGAGTGGAAGATAGGAGTATGGTAAATCTACTATTCTATAAAAATTAGGGAGCTACTATGAAAAGAACAATTACTGTTTTTATTTTAATCCTTTTATTTGCGGCAGTTTCCAGTCTTTTTGCTCAAACAACCAGTGGAAAGGAAACAACCATAGAGGAATTGTATCTTCAGAACCTGGAGGTTCAGATTATTTCTGAACAAGCCTCTTCCACAGATTATGAGATGAAATTATTAGCCTTAAAATCCTTAAAGGGCATGGTGGATGAAGGAAGGATCACTCAGGATGATGAACGGGTTATGCAGATTTTGGATTCTCTTTCAAAGGAAGGAGTCGGAAAGGTTGTTAGAGAGGATGGAAGGCAGATAAATAATTTCCCCATGGTCAGGAGGGAGGCCTGTGCAATCTTAGGTCAGATTGGTGGCGAAGATGCCAAAAATTCTCTTTTAAATGTTTTGCTTTCGGATAACGAACCGATGGTAAGAGCCGAAGCTGTATATTCCCTGGGACTTTTAGGATTGAATGAGAACAATGAGGTTACAAAGATTATATCCTGGGTCATATTACAACAGGATCTAACCCGACCGGATAATAATTTTGCCTTTGCTTCTATCCTTGCCCTGGAAAAGATTGCGGAAAAAAATAATGGAATTAATGACGAAGAATTGTACAGAGCAGTAATAACTATAGCTCAAGGAAACTATATCCGGGACGTTAAATACAAAGCCCTGGATCTTTTAAATACACTTAGAAAATATCAATAAATAAACCTTTTTCTAGGTTTATAAAAAAGGCTCTTCCTGGAGAATCTTTCTCCAAGAGGAGCCTTTTTATCTGGTTGCTTCTCCTTATCTAAGGTATCTATCTAGTTGTTCCTTACGCCAGGAGGGGACCTCATCCTCCTTTTCGTATTGAATTTTTTTTATAATACTGAAACCTACTGAAGATTTTTCATCCTTAATAATTCCGAAAATGCCCTTTCCTAGATAACAGATTCTTTCAGTATCTTTTAGCGGTTCCTGTCCTTCCAATTGTTTCATTATACACTCAAAATGAGCAGGCTTATTCGTCTGCTTCTCATTTATTGCACTTAATATCTCTCTTACCGGTTTTTCACAAAGCGGACAGAGGGGACATTGAATCTGTTTATCGGACGGTTTTTGGTATCTGTTTTTGTCATGCCTTTTTTTCTTCGGATTTTTTTTCTGCTCATCCATGATTATAATCCTGATTAAGATTAACTATCTCGTTTGTAAGAGTGTGTGCAATTCTACGAATCGCAAGATTTAGATACTGTTCGTCTCTTATCTTTTCCTTAAGTTCTTTTAATTTTTTGGGGTCGGTTTGCTTTGCTATCCGTATCATATGCACTCCGAAAAAGCGTGTTTAAGATGTCGTATTCCAGATTCCTTATCTATAAAAATCAAATCGAATCTTGTAGGTTTCTCCGAGAATTCAGGATTTATCCCTATATAATGGTTGGCTAGGGTCCTTATCTTATTCTTCTTTCTCCTGTCCACTGAATATCCTATCTCCTCCCAACCTATCTTTTTCCAATACTTAACCTCTATAAAAACAAGGGTTATTCCATCCAGAGCTATTAGGTCTATCTCTCCATATTTTGTCCTGAAATTTCTTTCCAGGATCTTATACGCTTGGTTTAAGACATACTCCTCAGCAAGTTTTTCTCCTATTCTACCCTGAAGTTTTGTGTTCAATTAATCAATTTCTCCTGTATATCCCTGGGATGTACTGCTTTTACAATAAATAGATTCTTTTCAATTAAAAGATCGACTCTCTTCTCTTCTTTTAATTGTGCCCCCTTTTTATCTATTATTATTACCAATTCCGGTCTTAGGGGTGCCTCCCTATTTATTCCTACTACCTTGCCCAAACTTGTATCATTTAATAATACTATACTTCCCACAGGATAGATTCCCATGCTTTTAATAAAGATTTTTAGGATATCGCTGTCAAATCTTCTGTAGTTATCATTCAGTATCTGCCGCATAGCTGCATAACCGATCATCGAATTCCTGTAGGGTCTGTCGCTAACCATGGCCTCAAAGGCATCCGCCACAGATATGATTCTTGCATAGAGATGGATCTTTTTTCCCCCTGTTCCATGGGGGTATCCCTTACCATCCCATCGTTCATGATGCTGCATTGCTGCAAAGCCTATCTCTTCTGAATATTTCAATTCCTTAGTTATTATTTTAAGGGTATGCAGGGGATGGGTTTTCATTGTCTCCAATTCCACTTCTGTTAAATTATCCGTTTTCTTGATTATTTCCTGGGGGATCCTAAGCATACCTAGATCATGGAGGAGAGCTGCAAGGGATAGATCTATAAGCTTGTGGTTTGGAAGCTTTATAGTAAGTCCTATGACATTGGAAATGATTAAACAGTTCACCGAACTCTCGGCTAGATCATTTTTACTCTTACTTAGGCGAAGAGTAAAACCAACCATATCGGAGGAATTATCCTTTATAACCGGTAGAAGATTTGTTATTATTGCATCGATTTTATTCTTTGCTTCTCCCCATTTATTTGCCTTAATCTCAGAAAAAACTGTTTGAGTATCCTTAACAGCCTTCAGATAATGTTTAAATATTTCCTTGTTCTGAAGTGTATCGAGGATTGTTTTAGGGGTTCCCGGGCCATCTTTTCCCTCTAGATCCTCCTCTTTTAGTAGATTACCTTCCGTTTTGAGCTCTGTGATCTGCCAACGTACTAACCTTTCAAGATCCTTTTCTTTTATTGGAATCTTTTCCGGTACAAGGATGCTTTCCGCATCAATATAAACAGGTTTATCAAACTTCATTCCCGGTTTAAGATCCTTTACTTTTAGTACTTTCATCTTTCCATCCGTATCTTATAAATAAAAGCCAAGATTTCGGCGATTATTTCATAACAACCTTCCGGTATAAAATCGCCTGTTTCAAGGTAAAACAATTCTTCTGTCAATTCCCGGTTTTTTACAATTTCTATCCCCTTTTCCTCTGCAATTTTGATGATCTTCTCTGCAAGCTCCCCTTTACCTTTTGCTAAAATAAAAGGTGCTGGAAGATTCTCTTTATAAATTACAGCCAAGGCCTTTGCTTCGTCCATACTATGCCGTTTTATCCTCTGATTTTAAACCCGGGTATCAACAGATTTGTAGTTCCCTGGGTCATAGCAGTCAAAACCATCAAAGTATTGAACCTCTTCTTTAATATCGTCATATTTTACCCCGAGGTTTTGGAGTTTTTCTTTTAGCTGAGAAAATTCTCTCCTCCAGGATTTTGGCTGTTTTGTTCCCTGGACAATTAAACTCCACCTTGCATTTTTGCCGAGAGGTTCCTGCAATAAAAAAGCTAAATTTCCTTCCTTTCTGTCAATATCTATAATTAACCTGGTTAGCCGATTGTTTTCTTCTATCAGAAGTTTTATCCATCCTGTTAAGGGTCTAGGTGAATTGTATAATTTAATTGGAATGAGAATCCAGTTTTGATTTTCAGCTTTAATATTATTAAAAAGACCAAGAACTGAAGGTTCAAAAGAGGCGTTGTTACATTGAATCTTCACCTCCTCCTTTATTACATCCTTTTCCTTCTTTTCTCTTTTTTCCGGATCTCTTTTTCCGGATTCACCAGAGAAGGATTCTTCCGTAATTTCACTTATCATATTCAAGGAATTGATATCTGCTTTTATCCCCTTGTCCTCAAGAATAGCTAATAATCTTGCAGTCTTTAACCGGTTTTTATTAAAATTCCTCAACAATTTTTCTATCTGTTCCACCAGAGATGTATTATTCCTGGATAACTGATTTAATATTATTTCCTGTAATAAAAATTGAAAAGGAATCAGATTTGAGGTTTCTTCTCTTAAATTAATTTTTTCAAGGAACGTACTGCTTTTGTCCAGCTTTGGTTGTAGAAGCTCCTCGGAGGTGTAGGTTTTTCCAACCTCAAATTTCTTGTTTGTCCTTATAAGAAACTCTTCTTTGCCAATTTTTATGATATAAACAGTCGGATCTTTTTTAACTAGTACTTTAAAAACAAATTTACCGCCGGTATTTTTTAGATGTTTAAAACCGGCGGTTTGATTATCTCCCTTTACGCCTGAGAGGTTCATTAAAATTTGCTATTCTAGGTAGCCTGCTTTTTCTCTTTTCTCTGGATCAATTCGGTGATCTTAGCAGCCTTACCAACTCTGTCCCTTATATAGTAGAGTTTCGCTCTCCTTATCCTACCCCTTCTTACAACCTCTACCCTTTCTACTCTCGGGGAATGCAGGGGGAAAATCCTCTCCACTCCTACACCATAGGACATTTTTCTTACTGTAAAGGTTTTTCTTAATCCAGAGTTCTTTTTTGCTATGCATAGGCCTTCATAGATCTGGATTCTTTCTGTTTGACCTTCCACAATCTTAAAATGTACTCGGACTGTATCACCAATCCTGAATATTTCCTTATCCTCCGAAAGCTGCCCGGCTTCTACTGATTTTATCAATTCCATTATTCTACCCCTTATCCTTATTCATTAATCCTTTTTGTCTAGAATCTTCCGTATCTTTTCCGGAAGTATAGCAGAATCTATCAATTCTGGTCTGTTTTTTTTTGTCTTTTCTATACCCTTTCTTAATCTCCATTCCTCAATTTTAGCATGATGGCCTGAAAGAAGAATTTCCGGTACCCTGATCCCCCTGAACACCTCCGGTCTGGTATAATGGGGATATTCCAGAATACTATAGGAAAAACTCTCTTCTTTCAAGGATTCAGGATTGATAACTCCCTCTACAAGCCTATAAACTGAATCCACTATTACCAAGCCTGCAAGCTCACCAGAGGACAAGATATAGTCCCCCACTGATATTTCATCGTCCACATAAAGATCTATAATCCTCTGGTCAATACCTTCGTATCTGCCACAAAGTATTACAATCTCCCTCTCCTTTGAGAGATTCCAGGCATAATCCTGGTTGAAAGGTTTTCCGGAGGGAGTTGGATAGACAATTCTCTTTCCCTCTTTACCCCCCAGGGCATCGAAGGCTGCTCCGAGAGGTTCCGGTAAAAACACCATTCCTGCTCCGCCTCCATAGGGAGCATCATCACAGGTTCGGTGCTTGTCCTTTGCATAGTCCCTAATGTTGACTATTGAATATTCTATAATTCCCCTTTCAACAGCCTTTGCCATTATGGAATGTTGAAAATATTCTTCGCACAGGAGGGGAAATAGAGTTAAAAGGGTAAACTTCATTCAAATTCCCAGCCTTCCCTTATTTCAATAACCCCTTGCTCCAGATCCACTTTGCCAACCCATTCATCAACAAAGGGAACTAAAAAGCTTTTTCCACTTTCTCCTTTTATTTCCAGTAGGTCACAAGCCCCGCTTTCCATTATTGAGGCTATCTCTCCTATAATCTCCCCTCTGTATAATGCTTTGCATTTACAGAGATCTGCCACATACATTTCTCCTGGTTTCAATGGGGCTGCATGAGATCTATCTACCCATATTTCCCAATTGGAGAAGAGTTTTGCCTCCTCGGGGGTATCTATTCCCTTGAATTTAATTAAAAGATCACTGCCTAGAGGTTTAATCTCCTCTACTTCGAAGACTCTCTCCCTTCCATTTCCAACAAGGTTAACATACTGGAGTGTAGAAAAATGTTCTATCTCTCCGGAGAAGCTTCTTACTTTAAAATGTCCCTTTGTTCCGTGGGAGGAAATAATCCTCCCTATAGCGATATTCTCCATTTAATCCAATATTTCTAGAACAATCCTTTTCCCGGATTTTGTTGCCGAAGCACTGAGAATTGTTCTTACAGCTTTAGCTATTCTTCCGTGCTTACCAATTACCTTTCCAATGTCATTTTGAGAAACCTTAAGTTCAAGAATCGTGGATTTTTCTCCTTCAATCATGTTTACAACTACGCCACTTGGGTCATCAACTAGAGATTTAGCAATATATTCAACTAGGTCTTTTTCCACAATTGTCTCCTTATCTTTGTCTGTAATCATCCTCAGGTAAGATAGAATTGCCTCTTATTTAACAGTCTTTTTACAGTATCCGTAGGCTGAGCTCCCTTGGATAGCCATTCCTTGATTCTGTCTTCCTTTACAACAAACTGTTTTTCCTTAACCTCTATAGGATGATAAAATCCCACTTCTTCCAGGATCTGTCCATCCCTTGGGGTTTTTGAATCTGTTACTACCACTCTGTAGTAGGGTCTCTTTTTTGTACCAAATCTTTTAAGACGAATTTTTACGCTCACCAGAACCTCCTATAGTTCCTGTAATTATGTTTGATTTCCAAATTGCGAAAGCATTTGGGCTTGATATTTTTTATTCTTTACCATTTTCTTCATGGTAAGTTTAGCCTTTTCAAATTTATTTAACAACCGGTTTACATCGTAAACTGAAGTACCGCTGCCAAGGGCAATCCGTTTTCTTCTGGTGGGGCCAATAATCCTTGCATTCCTTCGTTCTTCCCTGGTCATGGAAAGGATTATTGCTTCCTCCTTTTTTATATCCTTTTCATTTATTGCATTTTCATCCAGATTTTGGGCACCTGGTATCATTTTTATTATTGACTGAAGGCTCCCCATTTTTCTTATCCTTGCAAATTGGTCCAGATAAT
>ENA-OSEO01004909-OSEO01004909.1-sediment-metagenome-genome-assembly--contig:-NODE-4909-length-13430-cov-3.256272_pt1 | contig 13430 bp, 9 predicted proteins | sample MGYA00237883_ERZ534232 | MGnify/ENA metagenome assembly ERZ534232
GGGGGACTTGAACCCCCATGAGCGTAAGCTCACTAGACCCTGAACCTAGCGCGTCTGCCAATTCCGCCACTCGCCCGGAATGCGCTGAGTATAACATGACCCCGAGGTGGGCTTTTCCACAGCTGACTAGCCGCCGCGGTGCGGGCTCGGGGCTCCGGCTGCGCGATGGGGCATCGCGACTCCTCCGCCCCCGGCCCCGCACCGCGGCGGCAACCCACCACCGACTCTGCCCGTCTGGGGGTCGTCTCGCCGCTTAGGGCCGGCCTCATGGGGCCCGGGGCTCTGGTCGCCCACGTGGGCATCGACGATATACTGCCTTCATGGCCGACCAACTGCTCTTTGACCGGTACCAGATCGTTCGAAAGCTCGGGAGCGGTGCTTTCGCGACCGTGTACCTGGCGGACGATCTCCACATGGGCCGCCCCGTGGCCGTCAAGGTGGTCGAGCAGACCGCCGACGTGGACGACCGGGTCATTCGCGAAGCGCAGGCGGCGGCCAAGCTGAACCAGCACAACATACTCACGGTGTACGAGATGGTCCGTCAGCCGGAGAAGACGTATCTCTTCACGGAGTATATCCACGGTAAGACGCTGCGTGAGCACTACCGGGATCACGATCTCACTGACCGTGAAATCCTTGAGATAGGAATCCAACTGTGCCGCGCTCTCGACCACGCGCACAAGAAGGGCGTTGTTCACCGAGACATCAAGCCCGAGAACATCATGCTCGTGGATGGAGAGGACATCGATGTCCGGCTGATGGATTTCGGAGTCGCCCAACTGGAAGACCGCGCCTCCATAACCATTGACGGAGATGTGGTGGGAACGCTCGCCTACATGTCGCCGGAACAGGGTGAGGGCAGGAACGTCGATTCGCGCAGCGACGTCTATTCGCTTGCCTTGACCCTGTACGAGGGCTTCACGAGGAGGAATCCATTAAGGGGCAAGAAACTGCAGGAATTGCTCCGCGATGTCTCCCGGCCCGACATCCCGCCGTTGACGGCGAATCGCGCGGACCTTCCCGCCGCACTTTCCGACACCATTCGCAGAGCCATGCTGCGCGATCGATACGAGCGGCCGGATGCCGCGGCTTTTGGCCGGCTCCTCTCTCAAGTAATGAAACACATGCCCGAGGAAGCGGCGCGTGGGACGCTCGTTACTCGGGTGAAGCGCCGCATCGCCCCATCCCGGATAGACGCCGAGCGCCTCGCCTTCCTGGGGCGCCACGCGGCGGCAGCTATTCTCGCGTTGGCGTCGCTGCTATACCTCTTGCCTCGGGCTCCGTTCTATCCGGAGGTTGCCGTCACCCCTCTCGTGGTGGTGCCGGCCTTTCTGGCTCTACTCTGGCCGCTGGCCGGGACTATGCTGACTTTGGCGCTGCTGGCGCCGCCTATCTTCGCGTTTGGCCCGGGATGGGGGGCGATCTATGCGATTCTGGCGGTTCTCACCCTTGCGGTCCTGCAGCGCAGGGGACTGGAATGGGCCGTGCTCGTTCCGGGTGCGATTCCTTTCTTGGTCATGGGCGGCGCCGGCCTTCTTCTCCCGCCTCTCATCGGCTTTGGCCTGCGACGTTGGGGATGGCTGGTGGGATTCATGTCGGGCCTGGTGCTTGTCGTGACGGCAGGTCTTGCCTCGTGGACCAAACTGCCCTTTCTCTTCAGCGCTTCTCCCGGACCCGTTCTGATGGAGGCAGAGCACGCGGTCTCCCCCTGGACGGTGCTGACGGAGACAGCGCGCTTCCTGGATTTACGCCCGGAACTGGCGCTCCAACTGTTTTTGTTCGCCCTCTTTTCTCTGCCTCTCTATTCATACGTGGGAACGTCACGCGAGAAGCGGATGTGGGGGGCCACCGTCTACCTGGTCTTGCTGTTCGCCGGTTTTGTGCTCGTACCAGCCGCCGCCCTGGATGCGCCGGTGTCACTCGGACGGTTCCTAGTGGCGTACGCTCCGTGCGCTATAATCGCCTATCTGTCCGCCCTTCTTATCTCGGCCGAGAGCAGAAGTACTCTTTAGGAGGGAGCAGCCCGTGGGTTTGATGCGGAGGGTCGAATCACGTATGGAAGATGCGGTGACCCCGGGGCCTCGAAGCCCGAGCACTCGCGAGCCGAAGTCCGCTCCCCAGACCAAGGGGTCCAAGCTGCATGTTCAGCCCTCCGAACTCGCCCGCAAACTTGTCAAGGAGATGGAGGACCACAAGGTTGCGCGGAATGGCGTCGCCTTGGTTCCCAACCACTACACCATCTACCTCTGCCCTCAGGATCACGTGCGTCTTCGCGACCACCAAGAGGAGACGTCGGCGAAGCTTGAGAGACATCTCGCCAAACATACTCGGGCTAAGAAGTATGAACTTAGGGAAGCCATCGCGGTCTCGATGACGGTGGACCCGGAACTGAAGCCTGGCTACTTCGGCATATTGGCCGAGGCCACCGGGCGAGCTGTCGTTCGCATGCAGGAGCCTATCGCCCCCGCTCTTGTGGTGGAAGTCTCGGGGTCCGTGGCAGCGTCACAATCGACGAAAATCATAGCGGCCGACGAGGCAACGCGTCTCGACCTGGCGAATCAGAGGATAATTATCCGTTCGGGCGGCCGGGTCAGTGAGTTCCGCAAAGGCCGAGTCATTGTCGGAAGGGCTCGCGACGTCGATTTTCATATCGACGACCCCAACATTTCGCGACGCCACGCCGCGATCTCTTGGAAAGACGGAAAGGTTCTGATTGAAGACCTCAAGTCCACGAACGGTACCTTGGTGAACGGTCGCCCGGTGTCGAGCACCGTCCTGCGTCCGGACGACGTGGTGCTCATCGGTGACAGCCGCATCACGGTAGAGACAGGATAGGCCTGGTCGGGGGATGAGGCCGTGCTGCAGATAGTGTTGTTGGCGGGCAAGTTCGTCTTTCTGCTAATTCTCTTCCTCTTCATCTATCGGGTCATCCGTTCGACAACCCGCGAGCTGCGTTCTGCAGCGCGCGCTCCGCAGGCTGTCGGAGGCCGGTTGCCGACCCCTCCCCCGGGGGGCGGTGGCTCCGTGTGGACCTTGGTAGTCCAGAAAAGCCCGTCCCTCGGGGTTGGAGAAGAGTTTCCGTTTGCGCTCGGGACGAGCGCTCTCGCGGGCCGGTCCTCGGAAACGGACATCCCGCTTAACGACACCTTTGTATCTTCGAAGCATGTCCTCTTCGAGTCGACGGGCGACGGGCTGCAGGTGGAAGATCTCCGCAGCACCAATGGAACCCAGGTGAACGGCGTGGACATAGCCGGTGCACAGATCCTGAGGTCCGGCGATCGCGTGGAGATCGGTGACACAATCTTCAAGGTCGAGCTGCGATGATGCGTCTGCGGACCGGGGTTGAAAGCCACCTCGGACTTGTCCGGCAGACAAATGAGGATTCGTATCTCGTGCGACGTGGTCTGTACGCCGTCTGCGATGGCATGGGAGGAGCACGCGCCGGGGAGGTCGCTTCCGAAATGGCCTGCGACGGACTCCTTGGTATCGACCCAAAGACTGCCGACGTCGATCAATTGCGCGCCGCCATCGGGGATATCAATCTGGCGATTGCGCGCCGGAGCCTTTCCGAAGAGCACATGCTTGGCATGGGTACCACACTGACTTCGGTCCTCGCGCGGGACGGTCGACTCTTGGTGGGTCACGTTGGTGACTCGCGCGCCTACTTGTTGCAGCGGGGTGAGTTGAGGCAGATCACCGAGGATCATTCGTGGGTCGGCGAGATGGTTCGTCGCGGCGAATTGACACCCGCCGAAGCGGCTGTGCATCCCCACCGCAGTGTCATCACCCGCGCGTTGGGTACCGACGGGGAGTTGGAGCCCGATGTTTTCGACCTCGAGGTCGAGCCGGGAGATCGTTTGCTCATTTGCAGCGACGGCCTGAGTGGGATGGTATCCGACGTCGAGATTGGTTCGATTCTCGCACGGAATGACGACGCTCAGGCCGTCGCGGGTTTGCTCGTCCAGGCCGCTCTAGCCGGCGGCGGCGAGGACAATGTGACGGTCGTCGTTGTCGACATCCTCCCGCCTGGGGATGACGCCGTAGAGGACGAAGCGGCCAAAGATGAAGACTCCGCGTTTGAGAGAGGCCCAGCCGACCGAGGCCTCATCGAGAGAGGCCGCATGGTTCGTGGCCGGATCCCGGGTGCGGGAATGCGCGAGAGGCTCGAAAGGCGGGTCGGACCGTTGCGCCGCTCTGCAGGGGAGGATCAGAGCGACATGCCGGAGCCGGTCCAAGCGCGCTCCTGGACGCGCAGGAAGTGGATTGCCCTAGTAGCGGCTGTTGTCGCCGTCATCGCGGCTGCCATCATCGGTTTTGCCATCTTCAACAGCACGGTCTACTACGTGGGCGTGTTTGACGGCTCTGTAGCCTTGTACCACGGGTTGCCGGGCAGCGTTCTCGGCATAGAGCTTTCCTCGGTCATTGAACAGGGGAACACTCCCTATGAATCGCTCGCTCCCTACTTAAAGAGCCGGATCGACAGCCATGACCTTGTCAGCAGGGAGGAAGGGGAACTGTTCCTCCGCTCACTGAGCGCCCAACCGTGAGTTATCGCAACCGGGAACTCATATTCCTCATACCGGCCCTTGTCCTGACCACCCTGGGGTTCGCCCTCGTCTACACTCAGAAGTCCTCGACCCTGACTTGGTCGTCGCTCACCTATGGAGCGCTGTTCCTTGGCCTCTTCGCGATAGCGCACATCGGAGGTCGCGTGCTCGTGCCGAAGGCCGATCCGTATCTGCTTCCGGTAACGGCCCTGCTCTCTACCCTGGGCATCCTCATGCTCTACAGATTGAACGAAGACTTGGCGTTGCAGCAGGCGATGTGGCTGGTGGTGGGACTAGCCGCCTTCCTTCTCGTGCTTGTGTTCGTGCGGGACCTGCGAGTGCTTCGCGACTACCGATTCATCATAGGGATAGCCGGACTCGTCCTCTTGATAGCCACCGCGCTCGTGGGGCGTGAGATCAACGGAGCCCGTCTTTGGCTGGTGCTTGGGCCTGTCCGGTTTCAACCCGCGGAATTCGCCAAAATCTTGCTCCTTGTCTTCTTTGCCGGTTACCTGGTGGACATTCGGGAGGCTCTCACCGTGAGCACGCGGCGGATCCTGGGCGTGCCGGTGCCCCCCTTCCGGTATCTTGCGCCTCTTCTGACGATCTGGGCTTTGTCCATGATTCTGATGATCTTCATGAAGGATCTCGGTACCAGCCTGCTGTTCTTCGGCGCCCTGCTCGCCCTGCTCTATGTCGCGACGGGCCGCTTCTTCTACGTGCTGGTTGGCCTGGTGCTCTTTCTGGCAGGCGCGGGATTGCTATATCTTCTCTTTCCTCACGTTCAGGCCAGGGTCGATATCTGGTTGGATCCCTGGAAAGACGTAGCCGGAAGCGGCTACCAGATCGTCCAGTCGATGTTCGCGCTCGCCGCGGGAGGGCTGTTCGGACGCGGGCTCGGCCAAGGATATCTGATCCTCCCGTCGGGCAAAACCGCCATCCCCTACCTAGAGACTGACTTCATCTTCTCGGCCTACGGCGAAGAGCTGGGCCTCGTGGGTGCGGTGGGGATCATTCTTCTCTACTTGATTTTCGCCTACCGCGGCTTTCGGATTGCCATTCAGGCGCGCTCCGACTTCTCACGTTTGTTGGCCACCGGTCTCACCAGCATCTTCGCCTTTCAGGCATTCCTCATCATGGGCGGAGTGACGAAGCTGATCCCTCTCACCGGAATAACCCTTCCGTTCATCAGCTACGGCGGTAGCTCGATCGTCGCGAACTTCGTATTGCTGGCGCTCCTTCTGCGTACGAGCGACCGGGTCGCGCGAACTGAGGAGGTCGCGTAGATGGACCGGCCGATACGCAGACTCTTCCTCGTGTTCACCCTCCTGTTTGTCGCGCTCGTGCTCCAGCTCGCCTACGTCCAGGTGTGGGCGGCCCCCGAGCTGCGGGTGCACGCGGCCAACACGCGCGCGCTCGAAGAGGAGATGAAGATAGAGAGGGGTGCCATCGTCTCTGCCGACGGCGTCGAACTCGCCATCAACCGTGAGGATGGCCAGTACTTCCTGCGCCAGTATCCCGAGGGAGATCTGACATCTCCCTGGCTTGGCTACAACAGTCTGCGCTACGGCCGCAGTGGCATCGAACGGGTCTACAATGAGGACCTTTCAGGGCAATCGGGGATTCTGGGCGTCACGGGATACTGGGACCAGATACTGGGCAACCCGCACCGGGGCGCCGATCTCAAGCTCACAATAGACATGCGGGTGCAGCGGGCAGCGGCCGAAGCACTAGGCCGGCGCAAGGGAGCGGTTGTTGCTCTCAACCCGCAAACAGGGGCCGTTCTGGCGATGGTCTCCTACCCGCGCTACGACCCCAACGACCTCGACGCCGAGTGGCAGAACATCAACTCCGACGAGAACAAGCCGCTCCTGAACCGCGCCGTTCAGGGTCTCTATCCACCCGGGTCGGTGTTCAAGATCCTCGTAGCCGGCGCTGCGCTCGAAACCGCGACCGTCACGGCCCAGTCGCCGTTTGACGACACCGGCACAGTCACCGCGGGCGGCTACGTAGTCCGGAACTACGGCGATAACGTCTACGGGCAGCACGATTTCACCGAGGCTTTTGCGCGCAGCATCAACACCACCTTCGCCAAAGTTGGGGTGGAGTTGGGCGCGGATGCTCTCACCGAATATGCAGGGGATTTCGGCTTCAACAGCGCACCGCCGTGGCCATTGGGTGGGGCGAAGAGCTTTTTCCCGCAACCTGGCGACATGGACAAAGCTCACGTCGCTCAAGCCTCATTTGGACAGGGAGAAGTACTCGCGAGTCCTTTGGAGATTGCGCTCGCGGCGTCGGCTGCCGCCAACGCCGGCAAGATTATGAAGCCGTTCCTGGTGGCCCAGGTGCTCGACTACCACCAGAACCTGCTCAAAGAGACTCGTCCTGAGGTGTGGCAACAGCCCATTTCCGCCGGCACCGCATCTACGCTGAAGGACTTGATGGTTGAGGCGGTGCGGAATGGGACGGGAACCTCCGCCGCCATCAGCGGCGTCCAGGTAGCGGGGAAGACGGGGACCGCCGAAATCGAGAACGGGGAGCCACACGCCTGGTTTGCCGGCTTCGCTCCCGCGACCAACCCGGAGATCGTGGTGGCCGTAATCGTAGAGAACGCAGGCACAGGGGGAACGGTCGCCGCGCCTATCGCCCGAGAAGTGATAGGCGCGGCCTTGGCCCGCTGACTTCTGTCGATGAGGTAGTATTTGACGCTGCAGCTGGAGCGAATGAACGTGGCATGGAGGATGGCAAGGCTGTGATTGGACGTGTGTTTGACGATCGCTACGAGGTAGTCAGCCGACTCGGCAGCGGGGGCATGGCCGACGTCTACCTTGCCAACGACAAGCTGCTCGGCCGCCAAGTGGCTCTTAAGATCCTTGCGTCTCGATACGCGAGCGACGAGCAATTCGTCGAGCGCTTCCGACGGGAGGCGAGCAGCGCCGCGGGATTGAACCATCCCAACATCGTTCAGATCTACGACCGGGGAGAGGCGGAGGGCACCTACTACATCGCGATGGAGTACCTGGACGGGCGGTCGCTGAAGGAGATCATCCTGAAGTACGCGCCACTCAGCGCCGACCTCATCGTCTCGGTCTCCACTCAGATCGTCGAGGCTCTGCGGTTCGCGCACCGCCGAGACGTCATTCACAGAGACATTAAGCCGCAGAACATCATCATCGACAACGACGGCCGGGTGAAAGTGACCGACTTCGGCATCGCCAGAGCAGGTTCGGCGTCGACGATGACTGAGGCGGGTTCGATTCTCGGAACCGCGCACTACCTCTCTCCCGAGCAGGCAAACGGGAAACCGGTGGAGGCCGCGTCGGATCTCTACTCGCTGGGTGTTGTCATGTATGAGATGGCTACCGGCAGGCTTCCCTTCGACGGGGACAACCCGGTGAGCATTGCAATGCAGCACGTGCACGGCCAGCTGGTGCCGCCACGCAGCATCGTCGCCGAGATCCCGGCCAATCTCGAGGCGGTCATCCTGCGCGCCTTGGGGAAGAGTCCCACGGAGCGGTACCTGACCGCTCAGGCTATGCTGGATGATCTACGGCGGGTTCAGGAAGGGGAGGCGGTCGCTCCGCCTCAGGCCTATGTCGAGCAGACCACTCGCGTGATGACCCCGGCGGCCATCACGGCCGCGGCCGCGCAGCAACAGACCCAGGTGCGCCACCGGGTTCCGCAGACCCGGCTCCCGCCGGCCGGCCCATACTACGAGGAGCCTCGCGGCAGGAGCGTATGGCCCTGGATCCTGGTGTTCATCTTGATCCTTGCCTTGGCCGGAGGTGCGTATGCGGTCTTCGCGAATTGGGGTGGTGCTGAGCCTCAACTCGCGGTGGTTCCCCAAGTTACGGGTCTAAGCGAAGCGGACGCGCGGCAGGAAGTGGAGAACGCGGGCTTTGATTTCAAGGTAGACGGCGCGCAGGCGTCGGCTGAGATCGCGGCCGGTAAGGTCGTGCGACAGGATCCTGGGGACGGCATCAAGTTGGCATTAGGCCAGGTCGTCCGTGTGTGGTTGTCCTCGGGCAAGGGAAAAGTGGAGGTCCCGAACGTCGTCGGCAAGACCGAAGCCGACGCTGCCAACGAGCTTGGCGTCCTCGGTCTCAAGGTCAAATCCCAAGAAGAAGTCAACGCTGAGGTTACCCCCGGCTCGGTGCTGAGGCAGGAACCCGATCCGGGCTTCCAAGCTGAGGCCGGAGCGACGGTCACCATTATCGTGGCCGTGGCCAGCAATACGATCGCGGTGCCACCACTCACGGGCATGAACCAGGATGCCGCTGTGGCTCTCATCGAAGGTATGAAGCTCGTGGCCAAGCCGGAGTTGGTCGACTCCACCCTCACCGGTGGGACCGTGGTCGACCAGGATCCCAAGGCCGGACAGGAACTCAAACCTGGAGAGACGGTCACCATCTTCATCAGTAACGCGCCTCTGCCGACCACTGTGAAGGTCCCTCCAGTGGCAGGCATCGGGCTCTCTCCGGCCGAAGCGACCGCGAGGCTCCAGCTTTACAATCTCCGCGCGAAGATCACCTATCTGGAGACTCCAGACTACGAGCCCGACCTCGTGATTCAACAGAATCCACCGGCCGGGGCGGAGGTCGAGAAAAACTACAGGGTCGAGTTGATCGTCTCGAGGGAACCACCTTCGACGACCACCACGACAATGCCCGAGACCACGACCACGACGCTGCCCGAGACCACCACCAGTACTACGACGACGAGCACGACGGTCTTCTAGAACACCCGGCCGCATTGCTGGTGCCGAGCAGCGTTCAACCGTCCGTGATGATGCGGTTGGGCGAACCTCCCGCGGTCAACCGCGGGTCTCTCCATGTCGTCAACTCCAGAAACTGACCTTCGGCAGCCTCGGCTTGCTACAATCGCGGCTCAAGCGCGAAGGTGAGGTCACATGAGTGGACAGAGGCCGACGTTCCAGGATGTTCTCTTGGGGCTACAGCAGTTTTGGGTCAACGAAGGTTGCCTGATCTGGCAGCCCCATCACACCGAGGTAGGAGCGGGAACCTTCAACCCGGCCACGTTTCTCAAAGTCCTCGGGCCGGATCCCTGGAGGGTTGCATACGTGGAGCCTTCCATCCGTCCGACGGATGGGCGCTACGGCGAGAACCCTTACAGGCTCGGACACTACTATCAGTACCAGGTGATACTGAAGCCCTGCCCATCTCACGTCCAGGATCTCTACCTGGCCTCTCTTGAGCATCTCGGCATCAACCTCGCCCAGCACGATGTGCGGTTCGTCGAGGACGACTGGGAATCCCCCACGCTGGGCGCCTGGGGCCTCGGCTGGGAGGTCTGGATCGACGGCATGGAGGCTACCCAGTTCACCTACTTCCAGCAGTTGGGCGGCTTCGACCTCGACCCCATCACCGTTGAGCTCACCTACGGCCTCGAGCGCTTGGCGATGTACCTGCAGGGCGTGGACAGCGTTTTTGATCTTGTATGGTCGCAGTGGGAGGAAGGCGGCGAGACCGTGACGATCACCTACGGTGACGTGTACAAGGAGAACGAGCGTCAGTTCAGCCACTACAACTTCGAGGTGGCGGACACCGAGATGCTCTACCGCCACTTCCGCGAGTATGAGGCCGAGGCCGAGCGCTGCCTGCAGGCGCGTCTGCCGCTGCCCGCCTACGATCACGTGCTCAAGTGCAGCCACGCCTTCAACATGCTGGACGCGCGCGGCGTGATCAGCGTCACGGATCGCACGGCGCACATCGCCCGCGTGCGCGACTTGGCGCGCAAGACGGCCGACATGTACCTCGAGGTCGTCGCTGAGCGCGAGGGCGCCGGCGGGGAGCCCGCGGCGGAGGCGGGCCGATGAGCACGTTGCTGGTTGAGATCGGCTGCGAGGAACTGCCCTACAGAGTCTGCGAGTCGATCATCCGCCAGCTGGAGGGGACGGACGAGTCCCCGGGCCTGGCGGCCAAGCTCCTCGCCGAGGGTCGTCTCCTCGCCGGGGAGCGCCCCGACCTTCGTGTGCTCGTCTCGCCGCGCCGCATCGCGCTGCTGGTGCGCGGCGTGCCCGAAGAGCAGGTCGCCAAGGTCGACGAGTTCCGTGGGCCGAAGGCCGAGATCGCCTTTGACGCGGCCGGCGCGCTGACGAAGGCCGGCCAGGGCTTCGCGCGCTCGCGTGGCGCGGCGCCCGAAGATGTGCGCCGCGAGGTCGCGGACGGCACCGAGTTCGCCGTCGTGCGCGTGGAGGCGCCGAGGGGCGCCGCGAAGGACGTCCTGCCCGGCTTGGTGGCGCGACTCATTCAGGGTATGCAGATCCCGCGCGGCATGCGCTGGGGCCGGCGCCCGCAGGGCGAGGCGGAGTACCTGCGCTTCTCACGGCCCATCCGCTGGCTGGTCTGCAAGCTGGACGACGCGACGGTGCCGGGCAGCTTCTACGGACTGCCGATCGGCGATGTCTCTCAAGGCCATCGCGTGCTCGGCGGGCCGGCCGTCATCGATCACGCCGAGTCCTATGAGGAGCGGCTCGCGGAACAGAGCGTCGTCGTCTCGCAGCAGGAGCGGCGGGAGCGCATCGTGCGCCTGCTGGACGCCGCCGCGCGAGCCGCCGGCGGTGCGTGGTCGGACCCCGGCGACGTGCTCTCCGAGGCCGTGTATCTCACCGAATGGCCGTCGGTGGCCACCGGCTCTTTCTCGGAGAAGCATCTTCGCCTGCCTGCCCCGGTGCTTGTGACCGCCATGCAGAGCCACCAGCGCTACTTCCCGCTCCGCGATGCCGGCGGCCGCCTGTTGCCCGCCTTCCTCTACGTGGGCAACGCCGATCCCGCCGCGACCGAGCTCGTCACGCGCGGCAATGAGCGCGTGCTGGAGGGCCGCCTCGACGATGCCGAGTTCGCCTACGACCGCGACGTCGCCGAGGGCCTCGAGAACATGGCGGAGCGTCTGGACGCCGTCGTCTTCCACGAGAAGCTCGGCTCGCTCGCCCACAAGTCGCGGCGGCTCGAGAACCTGGTCGCCGAACTCGCCGCCGAGTCGGGCGTGCGCGTCGATGAGCCTTTCATCGCGGAGTTGCACAACGCCGCCCGGCTCGCCAAGGCAGACCTCGTCAGCCAGGTCGTCATCGAGTTCCCGGTACTGCAGGGCACGATGGGCGGCCTCTACGCCGCCGCCGGTCGGGCCGGCGAGGTTGTCGCCCAGGCGGTCGGTGAGCATTACCGGCCGCTCTCGGCCACGGCGCCGCTGCCGGCGACGCTCGCCGGCGCCTTCCTGGCCGTCGCCGACAAGGTCGACAACATCACCGGCGCCTGGGTCGCCGGCCAAAAGCCGTCCGGCTCGCGCGACCCGTACGGGCTGCGTCGCGCCGCCATGGGCATCGTGCGCACCGCGCTCGAGTACAACCTGCGCGTGCCACTGGACGGCCTCCTCGAAGCCGGCGTGCGCCAGTTCGAGTTGCAGGGCGTGCTGCCGGCCGACGATGAGCGTCGCGCGGCGATCGTCGCCGAGACGGCCGCCTTCGTGCGCGAGCGACTCGAGGGCGTGCTGCTGGAGGAGGGCCTCTCGTTCTCGAGCGTCGAGGCGGCGCTGGCGGCGCCGGCGGCCGACCTTCCGGCGCTGGCAGCGCGGGCGCGCGCTTTCGCCGCCGCCACGGGCAGCGAGATGTTCGAGGACGCGGTCGTCGCCTACAACCGCTGCTCCGCCCTGGCCGCCAAGGATCCGGCGGCCGTGACCCGGGCGGTCGACCCGGGGCTCTTCCGGCACGTCGCCGAGAGCGAGCTGGCGGCCGTCTTCGAGGGTGTTCGCGAGCCCGTCCTCGAGGCGCTTGAGCACATACAGATCGAACGCGCACTCGATATCGCGGCCAGCCTACGGCCGGCCGTCGACCGCTACTTCGACGCCGTCCTCGTCATGGATGAGGACGCTGCCGTGCGCGCCAACCGGCTCGCTCAGCTCGCGGCCGTGGCCGCGCTGATCGGCCAAATCGGTGAGTTCAGCCGCCTGCCGGCGGCCTAGCCGTAGGGAGCACAGGGGATTCCCCAGGAGGGATTGATGGCGAGCAAGCACGTCTACCGGTTCGATGAGGGCAACAAGGAGATGAAGGCTCTGCTCGGCGGCAAGGGCGCCAACCTGGCCGAGATGACGCGCATCGGCCTGCCCGTGCCTCCGGGCTTCACCATCACGACCGAAGTGTGCAATTACTACGCCTCAACCGGCGGCTTTCCGGAAGGGACGGACGAGCAGGTACGGGCGGCGCTGCAGGCGCTGGAGCGCGACACGGGCAAGTCGTTCGGTCACGCCTCGGACCCCCTCCTGGTCTCCGTGCGTTCCGGCGCTCGCGCCAGCATGCCGGGCATGATGGACACCATCCTGAACCTCGGCCTTAACGACGAGACCGTCCTGGGCGTCATCCAGGCGACCTCCAACCCGCGCTTCGCCTACGACTGCTACCGGCGCTTCGTGGCCATGTACGGCGACGTCGTGCTCGGCTGCAAGCCCGAGAGCGAGGACGAGCGCGACCCGTTCGAGGAGATCCTCGAAGCCGCCAAGGAGCGCAAGGGCATCAAAGACGACACGGACCTGAACGCCGACGATCTCAAAGCGCTCGTCGCCGCCTTCAAGGCCGCCGTTAAGGAGCGTACCGGCAACGACTTCCCGGACGACCCGATGGAGCAGCTCTGGGGAGCGATCGCCGCCGTCTTCCGCAGCTGGACGAACGATCGTGCCGTCGCCTACCGCCGCCTCTATGGTATCCCGGACGACTGGGGCACTGCGGTCAATGTGCAGACGATGGTCTACGGCAACACCGGCGACGAGAGCGGCACCGGCGTGGCCTTCACGCGCGACCCCGCCAGCGGCGAGAACGAGTTCTACGGCGAGTTCCTCGTCAACGCGCAGGGCGAGGACGTTGTCGCCGGCGTG
>ENA-OSEO01004910-OSEO01004910.1-sediment-metagenome-genome-assembly--contig:-NODE-4910-length-13429-cov-4.041492_pt1 | contig 13429 bp, 12 predicted proteins | sample MGYA00237883_ERZ534232 | MGnify/ENA metagenome assembly ERZ534232
GGACACGCTTCGGAGCAACGCGGTACAATAAAATCTTTCCTGTGAACACGTATTTTCTCCATAAATAAATTTCCTCCCCAGTCAATTACACACCAACATTCCGCAAAAGAATGAAACTAACTATTTTATAGTTCTAAACTCTAAGCAAAATTAATGCCAGGATTGTTATAACGTATCCGTTGGAATCAAAGAGGAATGAAGTATCTATCCATGCTGATTTGATGGTCTCGCAAAAAGTTGAAAATACCCCTTTAGCATCATTACCGCTAAGGATGGAATAAAGTTATTTCAGATGGTTATGGATGTATGCCTTCGCAGGCATGACAGGTTTTGAGACTTTTTACGAATGTGTCTTATTTAATCAAATAAAATTTTGATGCTAAAAAGTCGTTATTACGCTTACAATTTGTGCATCATTAGAAAATCATCCCGTACTGTTCTGAATTTCAGACATGTACGGTTTCCGGAACAGTTCTTTAACGGTTAACAATTTATTATATGGGTATTCAAAATTTCGGAAAAATATGAATTTCTGGCAGGGTAAACTTTAGCAATAAAACGATTCTAAATATGATGCATCTTACATTTTTGATAAAGGGTGGACCGAGAAATACCTAACAATTTAGATGTCTTGCTCATATTTCCGCCCATGCTCTCAATCGATCGAATTAAAATTTCTTTCTCTAAACGAGCCATCTCCCCGGATAATGAGTTAATGTTATATTTTGATGTTTCGTTACCCTCACGATAACTGTTTTTAATTTCATGCGGCAAGTGGTTAATATCAATAACATCATCCTCGCAAAGACTCACAGCCCGTTCAACGGTATTTTTAAGCTCGCGAACATTTCCCGGCCAGCTATAACTTTTCAACATTTTTACAGCCGCTTCCGAAACTTTTATTTTAGATCTTCCGATTGATCTAATAAAATGATCGATCAACTCAGGAATATCACCAGGCCGGGCCGACAGGGGGGGGAGGTCTATTATCATGGTATTCAGCCGGTAGTAGAGATCCTCACGGAACTCTTCATGCTCAATCATGTGTTTTATATTCCTGTTCGTAGAAGCTATCAACCTGAAATCAACATCAATGGACTTTAGCCCGCCTAATTTATCAACCCTTTTCGTTTCCAAGGCCCGCAAAATCTTAGCCTGCGCATTGACAGGCATTTCACCTATTTCATCCAGGAATAGCGTTCCCTTATGAGCCAGTTGAATCTTCCCGGTCTTGCCTTTCTGTTGGGCCCCGGTAAAAGCCCCGGGTTCATAACCAAAAAGCTCTGATTCTAACAGATCTTTGGGTATTGCCGCACAATTTACACAAACGAAAGGTCCTTTACTTCTGGGACTGGACATGTGAATGGAATGGGCAAAGAATTCCTTGCCGGTTCCCGTATCGCCCAATATCAAGACAGCCCCATCGGTTCTAGCATATTTTTCGGCCATATTTTTAGCATCTAAAATGAGTTGATCTTTTCCCAGAATGTCATTGAAAGTATGACTCGCCGAAAGAACACTGCTAAGGCCGCTTTCGTAAAACCTGACTTGTTTTTCCAATAGATTCAATTTTGCCATAACGCTGTTTATTTCATTGACATCGCTGAAAATTGTCTGGAGGACAACGCCTATCGTTTCATTGTCGGCTTTTATTGGGATTCTGTTTATAGTTAAGTTGAAATTACTCCTCAAGCTGCATCGTTGCCCTAATTCCATATTTCCGGTCCTGAGAACGATCGAAACTCGTGATGAAGGAAAATATTTTCTGATGGGGTTTCCGATAGCCTCCGATTTATTTATTCCCAAAAGATCGGCATAAAACTTGTTCATATACAATATATTACAATCCTTATCGCAAAAAATGATGCCCGAAAAACTATTCTCGAATATTATCTCAAATGATTCTATCAGATATTTAAGACTTTCAACAAGGATATTACTTTCGTGATGTAGCAGATGTTTTTTAGGAATTTTTAATTCAATACCTTTAACCGATTTTCCGGAAAGTTGCGAAAAAGACATTTTCCCTCCAACCAAAGAAAGACAGAATATTACAAACATAGCGAAGGTTTATGACATCATTATCATAAATTATGTATTTCAGCAATTCAGATCATTAACCCGAAAACTCCTGATACTTACCCCAAAGGGTTTTGATTCGCTGGAGGAGTGAAGGCAAAAGCGCCTTGAGGCTGTCAATAAAGAGCTGCTTAGAATAGTGGCTGTTGCCGGTGACGACCGGATTGCATTGGGATGTATTTCAACTTCCATGACCGCTTGCAGTTGTTTTAAGGCGGTTTCTTCAACAGTCCGGGGAATGAAACTCATTCACCCCATCAACCTTATTTACAACTTTCCCCTTTCACGGGCGATCGTGATATAGGTTTCAACGATATTTGCGGGCGGAACCCATTTTCCGGTTTCGTCTTTCTCCAGCAGGCGGATGGCGCCGGCTTCACAGGCGGTAACGCACAGGCCGCAGCCGATACAGCGCTTCGGGTTCACCCGGGCGGCGTCCTCAACAGTGATGGCATCCATCTGACAAATGTCAACACAGGTTCCGCAGGCCGTGCAGGTATCGGAATCCACCGCGGCGCAGTAGCTGGTGCAGGCAAACTTCGCCGGCTCATCGAGCGAGCGTAAATTTTTCAAAATCTGACAGCAGCACCCGCAACACATACAGATGTTAAGCGGCTTCTTGGAATTTCCAGGTTGCAACACAAGTCCCGCTTCAGCTCCGGATTTCAAGATCGATAGGGCCTCTTCCGGCGTTATCGAACGGCCGATCCGGTTTCCCTCGTAAAATAAAGCAGCCCCGCCGAAGATCAGGCAGGTTTCTTCGGGCTTACCGCACCCCTTGCCGACCATTTTGTGTTCCTTTCTGCAGATGCAGGGCGCCACAACTATTTTTGACTGGGCCCGGACAATCTCTTCGGCTTTTTCATAGGGCATGACGTTCATTTCCGCGCGGATGCTTTGAGACACCGGTATCACCCGAAGCTGCTGGGTTTTTAATTCCAACTGGGTCTTCATCAGGTGCGGCACATATTCGTTGAAGTCTTTGATCAGTCCCTCATCCAGATCATTGACATGATATTCCCATATCCCCACCACGAACTGAGCGGCCATGTAGAGGGTCTGCTTGCCTCTGGCGGAACGCAGGATAAGCCCTTTTCGGGACATGTCCGCCAGCAGGCGGGCCGTTTCCGCCTCCGGCATCCCGATCCGTGCGGCAATTTCAGCCGCCGGTTCCAGCATCAGGGAAAGGTTCAGCGCCGCTTGGGCCTCCCGTGGGGTAAACAGCCGTTTTAAAATCCTGATTTCAACTCCGGATTCCGTGGCCGGAAACCCCCCCGGCAAATTGTCCAAATGCATCGCCAGTTTTTTGTATACAGCATCCATGACCATCTCCTTTATTGAGCGGTTTCACTTGATCGGTCTTGACCATCCGGACAGGTTGGCGCTTTTCGAAGCCGCCGGCTGCAAGGGGACTTTACCATACCCGCCGGGCAGGTCAATCGCATACGTCGGAATACAAAGGCCCGAGGCGTCGGTTTGCAGGCGCTCTAAAATATCCAGGCCGGTTTGAATAGATGTTTGAAAATGGGCATTCCCCTTTACCGGATCAACCTGGTGAAGGTAATACGGCCTTACTCTTAATTTTAACAATTTCTGCATCAGGTCCCGCATGACTGCGGCGTTATCGTTCACCCCTTTCAGCAAAACCGTCTGACAGCCCAGCGGGATCCCCGCATCAGCCATCCGCATGCAGGCGCCGGCCGCAAGATCGGTAATCTCAGCCGGGTGATTGAAATGGGTATTGATATATACCGGGTGAAATTTTTTTATGATATTGACCAGGGCAGCGGTCACCCGTTGCGGCAGAGAAGAGGGCGTGCGGGTATGAATGCGAATCATATCGATATGGGCGATAGCCCTTAGCTGCCTTAAAATCCATTTGATCACGTCATCGTCCAGCAGAAAGGGATCACCGCCGGAGAGAATGACTTCGTTTATATTCCTGTTCTTGCGGATGTAACTAAGTCCAGCGGTGATGCTCTTGCGGCTGATCGGCTGTAAGCTCCCGAGTTTGCGCTTGCGCATGCAGTAGCGGCAAAACATGGCGCACTGATTCGATACCAGAAAAAGGACCCGGTCGGGATAACGGTGAATCAGATTCGGCACCGGGGACTGTATTTCTTCAGAAAGCGGATCGTCGCAATAAAAACCGTTTTCAATCTCCTGCATATCGGGAACCGCCTGCTTCCAGATGGGATCATGCTCTTGCTGAATTAAAGACAAAAAATAGGGGTTGATTCGCATGGGATAAATGGAGATCACCTTCTGAATCCCGGCGGCATCAATGTCAAAATATCTTCTCAGTTGCGCCGCCGTAAGAATGCTTCCGGCAAGAATTTCCTTCCAGCTTTTACAGCAATCCGATCGGGAGGAGAATTTTCTGTTATCCCCTGACATCGCAACATCCATACCATTTCATAAAAGACATGATGAACCTCTCCGTTTAAAAGAACCCTGAAACGCCAGGGAGGACTAACCCAGTTATTATCCTTTTTTATAGATCTTGTCATGTGGTATATGCAGCGATAAGGTTAAGATGCCGAACCGGGGGGCTGGATGATGTCCGATGCGTGGACAAAAGAGAGGGGGCGATCGCTGCATTTCTGAACGAATTTTTCAATTGCCCGGGCGGTTTCAGGAAAGGGGTGCCCGATGCCTACCGCCCGGCCATACACCCGGGCGTGCTGTCTGAGCTTAAGGAGCTGGCAAGTGATGGCGGATTCATCCACTGTGTTATCTAAAAAGATGTTGCGGCAGGCTGCTGAGAGATGGAGCTCCACAGCCGTTTGATAGGCTTTGGAGCGGCTGGATGTGAGACTGTCCACAAAGAAAAGCTGTCTCTGCTTGACAACGCTGAGGGTTTCCAGGATTTCCCGGCGGCAGGATGTAAAACGCGACCCCATGTGGTTGTTGACGCCGGTCGCATAAGGTATTCCGGCGATATTTTCATTCATGATGTCAACGATCTGGCTTTCGTCATAGCCCACATACAGTGCTCCCGGGCCGGGGTCAAATTCGGAATTATACGGCTCCATCGGCTGATGGAGCATGATCTCATGGCCCCGGTAGCGCAGTTCAACAGCCAGATCATGGGAATTCCGAAGCCGGGGCAATACCGCGAAGGTAATGGGAATCCCCGGCCTTAAAAACAGTCTGGCAATTTCGGAGCTGTATCCGATATCATCAATGATCACGGCAACGCGGGGAGGGGCGTGGCAGCTGCCCGGAAAAAATTCCCGGGCAAAAGCTTTGGAATAAAAATTCAGGCCCACTAAATTTCCGGCCAGCAAAGAAGCGGCGTGGATTAAAAACCTGCGTCGATCCATGTTGAATTTCCTTCCGGCGGCCCTGACCGCCCCTGCGCCGATTGGGGTATGTATGTGCACATCCAGGCGGTTTTTCAAGGTGTATTTTTTAGGATTGATACAATATATAGATATCGCCGTCAACAAAAAATACTACATATTGGCATACAGAGAAATTTTTCAAGAGTCTTTTCTGACCGGCGGAAACATCTGGTTTATCCTGTAATCCTGTCTGAACATGAATGCTCTGACGAATAAATCCTACCTTCTTGACACCCCTTCCCGACGCGGCTATATATCGAACAACAGAGGAGTGAAATCAATGCAGCGGTTGACGGCAACGAACGCAGAAAGGATTGTTGGCGTTAATTCGACTGTCTCATAACCACATCAAAACCATGGAAAGGATTGCGCAATGAAAATTTTTATTGATAGCGCCGATTTGGATGAAATCCAGCAGGGATACCTCTGGGGCGTTGCCGACGGTGTCACCACCAACCCGAGTCTTTTGAAAATGGCGGTTGAAAAACGAATTCAGGCGGGCGAGACCCTCGATTTAAAGGCCTATATCAACCGAATCCTGGACGTGGCCCGCAACACACCCGTCAGTCTTGAAGTTACGGAGGTTACCGCTGACAAAATGTTTGAACAGGGCCGGCGCCTGTATGACCTGTTTAACCCGACGGCGGAAAATGTATACATCAAAATCCCGGTGAACCCCGCCTTTCAGGCGGATGATGCAACCCATTTTGACGGCATCATCGCCATTAAAAAACTGACCGGTGCGGGAATACCGGTTAATGCAACCCTGATTTTTACACCCGAACAGGCGCTTCTGGCAGCCAAGGCCGGCGCCGCTTTCGTCAGCCCTTTTGCAGGCCGCATCGATGATGACATCCGTAAAAAAGCCGGCTTAACTTTCAGCAAAACCGCATATTATCCGGCAGATGGCATGCGGATCGACGACAACGCACTTGAAGACAACGGAATTGTATCCGGGATTGACCTGGTTGATCAGTGCGTTCAGATGATTGAACTCTACAACTTCGAAACGGAGGTGCTGGCCGCTTCGTTAAGAAACCCCCGACAGGTCCGGGAGGCGGCCCTGGTCGGCGCCCATATCGCCACGCTCCCGTTTGGGGTCATTCAGGACATGTTAAAACATCACAAAACATTTGAAGGGATGAAAAATTTTACCGCCGATATCGTTCCGGAATATGCTGAAATAAAATAAACGGAACGTTTATTTTATGTCTGGAGACCCTCTTAAAAAAATAGCCGTTATCATGGCCAAAGAACCGGTTCCCGGAAAAGTCAAAACGCGCCTGACGCCGCCTCTGACCCCGTCTGAAGCCGCCGATCTCTACCGCTGCATGCTTCAGGACCGCCTGCTGGCAATGGGCGCTTTATCTGAAACCGACGTCGCCATTGCGTATACCCCTTGCAGCGCCCGAAAACATTTTGCCGATATTTGCCCTGTGGGTTTCGGCCTTTTGGCCCAGCACGGCCGGAACCTGGGCGAAAAAATGGGTCATATTTTCCAGGAAAAGCTGTCGGAAGGATATGCGGCGGTAGCGGTCATGGGCAGCGACTCCCCGGATTTGCCGAACCGGCTGGTGCAGGAATCGTTTGATTTGTTGCTGGGGCGACCGGCCGATCTGGTTCTGGGGCCGTGCCCTGACGGCGGCTACTATTTGATCGCAGCAAAAAAACCTTACCCGGAGCTTTTTGCCGGCGTCCCCTGGAGCACCGGCAAGGTCCTCGCCATGACGCTTGAAAAAGCTGCGCAGCTGGGGTTAAAAACGGAATTGCTGCCCCCCTGGAAGGATCTGGATACGTATCAGGACCTGGTTGCCTACCGCCAAAACTATCTGCATCGCACCCATGATGGAAACGGCTCCGGCAAGATCACCTGTTCCTTTTTACTAAACTTGAAATATCCATTCCGGACCTAAAAAAGAGGTATCAGCCTTGTATTAACAGCAGGATGCGCCCTTCTTCTCGATGATGCAGCAGCAGGCATCGTTTGTTCGCCCCAGAACCGAATTGATGACGGCGGCGGCGCACCCCACCCCGGCCTCCACCGTGATGGCTTCGGCAGGGCAGTTCCGGGCGCAGGCGCCGCACTCCATGCAGGCATCGCGGTCCACCAGGCAGGCCGCTCCATTGCTCAAGGCAATGACCCCCTGGGGGCAGACCTCGATGCACATGCCGCAGCCCACGCACTTTTCTTCACAAAGCTCCAGTGTGACGACGTTTTTCAGATAATGACGATGCCCCATGACATGCTCCGTTCTGGCAAATCGTTTTAATTCACAAACCGCGACGCAATCCAGAACCCCGCCCCGATCACCCCGGCGGCGATCTGGATCGGAACCGCCCGGCGCATCTCTTTTTTTACACCGGAAAGGGATGTGTAGGTCGAGGCCCCGGTAAAGTTCATGGCTAAATAAGATGATAAGGCCGGAACCAGAAAAAACCAGGCACCGGTTTCAAGGGAACCGCTGCCGGCGGCCGGATGGTACCGGCGAAAAAACATCAGCGCCGCTGCCGCGACCAGTCCCGGCCAGAGGCCTTTCAATGCAAACGCCCTTCCGGGCAGCCACGGCAGAAGAACCGGCGTCAGCACCGCTCCGGATAGAACGGCCGCCAGAATCGCTGCAGCCGCAAAAACACCGTCGTTCAGGCTGTTTGCCCAAAACCGGCCTGCTCCCCCAAATCCTCCCAGCAACAACAAAACCGGCAGGACGCAGACGGCGATTTTAAGCGCCGACACCAGCTCCACCGGAATCAGCGCCACCCTTTCCCCCAGGTGGAAGGTCTTTTTGCGCATGGCAGGGGTTGCCCTGTTGCCGCTGTCAAGAAAAGCGGGAAGATCCTGCGCCCGAACGGGGCCGTATATCACCTTGAATCCGGAAAGTTTTTTTACCTGGTGGGCGGCGACGCCGGGACCGGCCAGCTGCGGTAAAATCAGCCGGCGATGGGAAACGAGCCGTTCCAGACCGCTCGACTGTATGCGGGCAGCCAGCTCATGTGTGCCGAAAGTTCCCTTGCCGGCGGCGCACCAGACATTGATCCCCTTTGTGTCCAGCACCAGTATCCAGACGTCCCGGCCGGTCAAGACCGTCCGCAGGGAGTCAAAACTCATTTTATAATTTGCCGTCACGCAAACCGGAGAATCCTTCGCCGGCCGGCCCAGGGCATACAAACCGGGATCAACGCGATAATTCATCCGGCCGACCCCCCAGCGCGCTTTCAAGGTCCCTGCGTAATCCCGCAGCCGCAGCCGGGATGATATCCGGGGAATTTTACCCGCCGTCGTATCCAGGGACCCGACTACAAACGGCTGCTCCAGTCGGGGAAGGCTCACCTGAGCCTGAGCCTGCGAGGGTCAGCAGCCGGTCGGAGCAGACTCAAACAGGGCCTGCGGCGGTACGTTTTGCGCCATTTCTTTTGTTAACATGGCTTTATTTTTTTTGAATTTTCCAAAGAAGCCCGGATGAATTCCCGAAACAGCGGATGGGCATTCATGGGGCGTGATTTGAATTCCGGGTGGAACTGGCATCCCACAAACCAGGGATGATCGTGAAGTTCAACGATTTCAACCAGCTCGCCGTTGGGGGAGATGCCGCTGAAGACGAGCCCTTCTTTTTCAAGCGCATCCTTAAACCGGTTGTTGAATTCATAGCGATGGCGGTGGCGTTCGGAAATGGCCGAAACCCCGTAAGCCTGATGGGCCAACGTTGCTTCCTTGATCCGGCAGGGATAGGCCCCCAGGCGCATGGTGCCGCCCTTGGCGGAATTGACGTCCCGCCGCTGAACCGTTCCGGTTTTATCGTCATACCATTCCATCATCAGGTAAACCACCGGATAAGGCGTATGCTCATCGAACTCGGAGCTGTGCGCCGCTTCCATCCCGGCGACATTGCGGGCAAATTCAATCACGGCGATCTGCATTCCCAGGCAGATTCCGAAATAAGGGATCCTGTTTTCCCGGGCATATCGGGCAGCGCAGATTTTACCTTCGATGCCCCGGGCGCCGAACCCTCCGGGAACCAGAATGCCGTCGGCGCCGGTTATGGCCGTGGAACAGTTTTGCAGATCGATTTTCTCGGAATCAACAAAGTGAAGATTCACTCGGCAATCATTGGCAACGCCGCCGTGGTAGAGGGCCTCATTCAGGCTCTTGTAAGACTCGGTCAGGTCCGTATATTTGCCGACAATGGCGATGGTAACGGTGTATGCAGGCTCCTTGAACTTTTGGACCAGTTGTTCCCAGGCTTCCAGGCGCGGGGCGCGCGTCCAGATATGGAGCAGTTCAACGATTTTATCATCCAGGCCCTCTTTGTGAAAATTCAAAGGGACCTCGTATATGCAGTCCACATCCTTGGCCGAAATCACCGCATCCACGCCGACATTGCAAAAAAGGGATATTTTGGACTTGATCTCCCTGGAGAGGTATCGATCCGCCCGGCACAGCAGGATGTCGGGCTGGATGCCGATGCTGCGGAGCTCTTTGACGCTGTGCTGGGTCGGTTTGGTTTTGACCTCGCCGGCGGTGCTGATATAGGGCACCAGCGTCAGATGAATGTACAACACATTGTCTTTGCCGACATCGGCTTTAAACTGCCGGATCGCTTCCAGAAAGGGAAGGCTTTCGATGTCGCCGATGGTCCCGCCGATCTCCACAATCACAATATCCACGCCATTGGCCAGCAGCTTGATGCTGTTTTTGATTTCATCCGTGATGTGCGGGATCACCTGAACGGTGCCCCCCAGATAATCCCCGCGGCGCTCTTTTGAAATGACGGCGTCATATATTTTTCCGGTGGTAAAATTATTATCTTTGCCCAGCCGGGCGCTGGTAAAGCGTTCGTAATGCCCCAGATCCAGATCGGTTTCGCTGCCGTCATCGGTCACAAAAACCTCGCCGTGCTGTAACGGATTCATGGTCCCCGGGTCGACATTGATATAGGGATCCAGTTTTTGCAGCGTGACCGAAAGCCCGCGGCTTTCAAGCAAAGCGCCGATGGAAGCTGAAGCCAGTCCTTTGCCTAAAGAAGAAAGCACGCCGCCGGTCACAAATATGAATTTTGTATTAAACGCCATCTTTTCCTCTTAGTCGTTCATTTTTTTGAATGCTTCGTCGCTTTTTTGAATCCCGCCCATCCCTTCGACATCCGGAGGCTCTGCAGGGGCCGCCGCAGCCGGTTGGAACCGGTTTTTCAGCTGCGGGATATTAAACAGCGCATTGGGGAAGCTCGTATTTACCTTAACGCTCTCCACCCGGATCTCTATAACCGGACGTTTATTTTCAGTAAAAGTGATCCGCGCCGGGTACCAGTTATCGGCAAACATCTGCCAGTTTTGGTACTGAATTTCCAGGACGGCCGGCACGCCGGCGGGTGTTTGTTTGATCATCAGCCAGCGCATCGGCCGAAAGGTTTCCTTTTCAATCCATAACTGGGAATAGGATTCATCCGGATATTGCGCCCCGATCACATACACGATCCTGTCCTGGAAACGCCCCAGACTGGTCAGGGGCACATTGACGCCGAGCCAGTTGAGTTTTTGATGCAGGGTTTCACGGGAATGATACAAGAGAATGTCTTTGTAGCGATCAAATTCGTCTTCAGGTTCATTGACGATTTTCCCGTCGATCGCGGTCAGAGCGTCGGTTTTCGTCAACACATGAACGCGCTGTCCGGTTTGTGACTGCAGATCCGACCGGAAAGTATCCGGAAAGACGTAGCGGACGGTTTCTTTTAGCTCAATGCCGGCGCCCGGGGCGTCGGCTGTAAGCACGGTCCGCTTTTGCGTAATGAGCAGCCGCTTGGCTTTGCCGTATCGGGAGATCATCAGTTCAAGAATATGCGGACCGCTCAATACATAAGCCTGGGCCGGTCCGCTGAACAAAACCGCCCAGCCCACGATGCATACGACAAGGATTCGAATGGGGGTCAGGGTTGGGAACATACGCTTCCTTCGGCCTTTGGCATCTTGGTCCATCGATTCATATTTATGAAGATAGGCGCTTAGTCGGACACGAATATATCGTTGGAGAAAAGCGCGCTTGGGCCCAGTTCCGCCTCAATCCGAATCAGTTGATTGTATTTGGCAATCCGATCCGAGCGCGACAGGGATCCGGTTTTGATCTGCCCGCCGTTTACGCCCACCACCAGGTCTGCGATAAAGGTGTCCTCCGTTTCACCGGAGCGATGGGAGATCACGGTGGTATACCCGACCCGCTGGGCCATCTCAATGGCCTCAAGGGTCTCGGTCACCGTCCCGATCTGGTTGAGCTTGATTAAAATGGAATTACCGATCCCTTCATCGATTCCCTTGCTGAAAATCTTCGGATTGGTTACAAAAATATCGTCACCTACGATTTGAATCGTTCCCCCCAGGCGATCGGTCAGCAATTCCCAGTTTTTCCAATCCCCCTCGGCCAGGCCGTCTTCGATGGATATGATCGGGTACTTGTCCACCAGGTTTTCGTAGTAACGGATCATTTCCTCCGATGAAAGGATCTTTTTTTCGGATTTCAGGTCATATTTGCCCTTGTCATAAAACTCGCTGGCCGCCGCATCCAGCGCGATCCCGATATCTTTGCCGGGTTTGAATCCGGCGGCCTTGACGGCGCTGATGATCAATTTGATGGCCGCTTCATTCGATTTCAAGTCCGGCGCGAAACCGCCTTCATCTCCCACGGACGTGCTCAGGCCCTTCTCCTTTAAAATCTTTTTGAGCGCATGGAATGTCTCGGCGCCCATTTCAACCGCCTGGGTCATGCTCTGGGCTCCCACCGGTACGATCATGAATTCCTGTATGTCCAGATTGTTGGCGGCATGCGCGCCCCCATTGATGATATTCATCATCGGCAGCGGCAGGTATCTTGCGGTGACGCCCCCCAGGTATCGGTACAGCGGCAATCCATATGCGGAGGCGGCCGCCCGGGCCGCCGCCATGGATACCGCCAGAATCGCGTTGGCGCCCAGCTTTGATTTATTGGGAGTGCCGTCCAGTTTGATCAGGAAATTATCCAGCACGACCTGATCGGCGCTGTCCATTCCCAGGATTTCCGGGGCAATCTTTTCAAGAATGTTTTTAACGGCCGTCTGAACCCCCTTGCCGCCGAGCCGTTTTAAGCGTTTGTCGCGCAATTCCAGTGCTTCGCGCGTTCCGGTGGATGCCCCGGAGGGGACTGCCGCCCGTCCCGAGGCGCCGCAGCGAACCAGAACATCGGCTTCAACCGTCGGATTTCCCCTGGAGTCGTAAATCTCCCTTGCCTTCACCTCGATAATTTCAGTCATGATACCCTCCTGTATGTGACACCTTGGAAAAATTGATTAATTACGCTCATAAACGGCCGGCGCAATCAAGAATCTTGACAAAATCAGCACACATGTTAGTTACTCCTCTTGGGCATTTATGTCAAGATACGCTCGCAGCGTTTGCGGATCTTTTTCAAAATGTGCAAACTGATACAACCCGTTAATATAGCAACCATTATATCTACCCGACCATTTGGGTCAACAGCGAATCGTTATTTATGAACAGACAGGAACTCGACTTATACGCCAGCGCGCATCTGATCGTCGCAGCCGTTCGGATTATCGAATACCAGAACGCCTCCCCCGCTTCCATTGAAGAGCTTTGCAGGATTCTGTCATTTTCCCTGGAACAGGGCCATTATATCTGCCGCAAACTTGCGGAGATGGACATCATCGCCATGGTCGAGGGAGCCTACGGAATCAAACTTTACATCAAGGATCATTTAAAACTGGAAGAGATCCCCAGGGGCCCGGTCGAGAGTAAAATTGAGAAGGAACTGCAGCGGTTTCAAACTGAAAAGAAACAGATCACCCGGAAAATCGAATCCATCAAGTCCGAACAGGCCAAAAAGAAACAGGACCTCTTTGCCGAAATCGAGCAAAAGCTGAAAAAAAAGTTGAAAACCGATGATCACTAAGTACAGGTCGGCATAAATACGATGACAGGATTTCTATTGAACCGTCTTTCAATAGAATAATCTCTGGATTCCC
>ENA-OSEO01004912-OSEO01004912.1-sediment-metagenome-genome-assembly--contig:-NODE-4912-length-13415-cov-3.635028_pt1 | contig 13415 bp, 16 predicted proteins | sample MGYA00237883_ERZ534232 | MGnify/ENA metagenome assembly ERZ534232
AGCAGGTAAAATAGTCAAAAATAATAAGTTCTCATTTGGCTATCCATACCCAACTTGGTTGCACATTGTCCTTGCGGATCAAGGTCAATCAGTAAAACCTGTTTATTCTTTAATGAAAGGGCATGGGCCAGGTTTACAGCGGTGGTCGTTTTTCCCACCCCGCCTTTTTGATTGGAAATTGTGATGATTTTCGTTGTCATTTGTTAACTCCTTAATCGATAAATTGCAGTTTTGTTCTTCCCTCATGTCCATGGATCAAAAGGACATCATCAAGACTCTGATAAATCGTCATCGCATAAGGTTTCTTGAGCCAACGAATGACAGCCAAACCACTACTGAATACTGTTCCTTCTGCAACCTCACCAGTACCGGATATGCCGGTGAGATCTTCCATACGAATTAATAAAAATCGACGCATTTGGTTTTTTGAAGACATGATGTGTTTTTTATTTGTCATAACATTACCTTTTGTGATTCTTTAGTGGATTGAATGACGGTTACGATTTCGTATCCTTGGCTTTTTTTGAATTATTTTGGAATTTGTCAGATCCAATAATTTGCCATCTTGAAAGGTGAGGAGACATCCTGAGGTCACATTTTCAAAAACAATTCCTTCTGGCCAGGTAGACTTCTCATCTCGATTAAGTCGGATATCAATCATCCGAAATAATCTTCCGAAGAACATACCTGGATCATCATCATTTCGGGTAGGGTCCAAAATGACTTTCCAAACATATCCTCTAAGTACAACAGGATTCAGTTTTGCTTGAGGGAATAAATAGTCAAAATTCTTTTCTGTCATCTTTAATTACATTCCGAAACTACTAATAAAAGTCTGCAAACTGGTGCGCAAATAGATGGTTAAGGAAATCGAATTGATCCTTACCTGATGCAGGATGATAAAGATTGTGAATTACCCGTTAATGGGTAATTGAATAAAAATCAAAAAGTGTTATACCAATATCAAGGAGGACGCACCGCCCAAGTGAATATAAATGCGACCCAAACGTACGGAAGAAATAGCATTATAAAATCGATAAAAAGTACTTGACGAACCGACATAAAAAAGCTACTATACGAATATTGATTAACTACCGTAGCGTGCCTGGCAAACTTGAACCAGCGTTCGTTAGGTTGGCTGATTTGCAGAGCCCGCCGCACAAATAGCACGGATTTAGGATTTTTGCTCATAACCCGGAGGTCAGTGGTTCGAATCCACTCCCCGCTACTATTTTCCAGACGCCCTATAAAGGGCGTTTTTGGTTTAAACATGCGTTAGTTCCTTGAACTATTTAATTGAGAAGAGAAGTATTTTATTGATTAGAAAACGGTTCTCTTCTTGAGATAGATCAAGGTTATCATTCCAGTGATTTCATTGCAATATACCAATATCGGTAGGTTTTTAACCTGAAAACCTATCGATATGGATAGGTTTCTGGGATTCGGACGTATTTATTATGGAAAATATACTCGAATATTTGCCTTACCCCGTGATCGGTCACGAAAAAGATCACTTTAATCAGGCCTTTTGAAAGAGAAAAGGTGGAGCTTCTCTCAAAAAGAATCTGTTCAAATATTTACCGTTATGTCCTCGGTTTCAGGATTCAGATTCATAACCTCGTGGTCAGTAGTTCGAATCCACTCCCCGCTACTAAGAGTGAACCAGATTCCGTCGGTCATTGGTTTTTCATTTCCTAAGCAAGCGTGGTCGAGATACCGAGGTGGATTGTGGCAGGATATTATATGACCTGATAGCCAAAATTGGCTCAAGTATGAGCAAATAATAAAACTCAACTCCAATTCCACGCATACAAGATTGTGACCACATTGAATCCCATACTGACCGCCAGCAGGATTTTGTCATACAACGATGCGTAGGTGGGTAGTCCAACCAGGTTGAACAGTAAAAAGAAGGCGGCCACAATGATATTCACCAAGCGACTCACAGACTGGGGTAATACCATGGTCAGAAAAACCATCAGGATGGGCGTCAACATCAGAACCGCGATCCCCAGCCAAACGAACTGGTTTAAATTCTTGTCCGCCATCGGTTTTTTTTGCCAAGTCGCCGTTGCAGATGCGCAAGACATCCCTACAAAGATAAATTAGCGTGACGACCACCCAGGTTGCGGAAAGAATGATTTTTGTATCCATTGTTTTATTACTCCTGTACTGAGATTGTGATGACTACTTTGCCTCGGGCGTGTCCTTTTTCAAAATACCGGAAAGCTTCATCTGTTTTACTTAACGGATAGCATTCATCTATAACCGGTCTGATCTTTCCTTCTTCCAAAAGATCTCTTATGAAGAGCAAATCTTTTTGATTTGCTTTTTTCTGAGAGCTTGTCATCTTCCTGCCAACGCTTTTTGACATTACGGGTCCCAGGAACAGTGACTGAACAATTTGCGCTGGTAAGCCACCCACGAATACATAAATGCCCTGGGGAGTTAAAGCACGCTTGTACGCGGAAAGCGGATGATAGCCATTCACCGCAAGGATGAGATCATACTGCTGTCCATTTTGGGTGAAATCCTCTATGGTGTAGTCAATGACGTGGTCTGCGCCGATCGAGTGCGCTATCTCCAAATTCCCGGTGCTGCACACGGCAGTCACTTCCGATCCAAACGCCTTGGCAATCTGTACCGCACACGTCCCCACCCCGCCAGACGCCCCGTTGATCAGAACTTTTTGCCCGGGCTGAATATGCCCTTGATCGCGCAAGCCTTGCAGGGCAGTGACGGCTGCCACGGGTGCAGCCGCAGCTTCCTCAAATGAAACATTGGACGGCTTGAGCGCCAAAGCGCTTTCAGGAACAGAAACATATTCGGCAAAACTGCCACTGCCAAGTCCAAAAATATCTCCAAACACCGCATCCCCTGGCCGAAACTGTTTGACGTTTCTGCCAACTGCTTCAACGCACCCTGCAATGTCAGCGCCGAGGATAGTGTTCCTAGGTTTGAAAAGCCCAACGCCCGTCAGACGCAAGGGGAAAGGGTCGGCAGTCAGCAAATGCCAATCCCCTGCATTGATGGATGCTGCATGGACTTTTACCAGCACTTGATCTTCATTGAAGGCAGGCTTTTTCACTTCTTCGAGATGAAGAACATCTGGCGGTCCATATTTTGTGTATACAATCGCTTTCATAGTTTTTCTCTCATAATTTGTCAGGTTTTGTTGTTCTATTTCAAAATGATGACTATTTTTCCTCGGGCGTGTCCTTTTTCAAGATACTGGAGAGCTTCAGCCGTCTCAATTAGCGGGTAACGTCTATCGATAATAGGCACTACTTTGCCGGCTTCAAAAAGCTCTTCCAAAATAGCCAAATCTTCTTGATTGTTAGGTTTCCACATCACGATTCCCATTTTCTTATTCCCAGCCATTGAAATCAATGGTCCTAGTAAAAAAGCTTGAAGAATTGCAGCCAGGGATCCTCCGACTATAACAAAAACTCCTGAGGGACTCAAAGCACGCTTGTAATCGAAAATCGAACGAGATGCCACAACATCAAGAATAAAGTCATAACGCTGCCCACTTTTGGTGAAATCCTCTTGAGTGTAATCAATGACATGGTCTGCACCAAGCGAGCGCAGCATGTCCAATTTACTCGGACCGTCCACGCCAGTCACTTCAGCCCCGAATGATTTGGCAATCTGCACTGCAAAGGTACCCACACCACCACCCGCACCATTGATCAAAACCTTTTGTCCTGGCTGAATCTGTCCTCTATCCGATAGAAGTAAACTGGGCGAAGATGAGCCAACACCTCGAAGATTATGCAGGGCTACGACTGCCGCTGAAGGTACGGCCGCTGCTTCCTCGAATGTCATACTGGCCGGTTTCAGCCTTAATGCATTTTCAGGAACACATACATACTCGGCAAAAGCACCAAAGCCCAATGGGAAAGACAAGTCCCCCCAAATCTCATCACCTGGCCGAAAATGCTTTACGTTTCTGCCAACTGCTTCTATGCTCCCGGCGATATCAGATCCGAGTATCTTGTGCATTGGTTTCCGAAGCCCCGTGAAACGCGCACTCCATGTACCTCTCAAGTTTTCAAGGTCAGCTGCATTTAAGGATGATGCATGAACTTTTACCAATGCTTCATCCTGGTTGGGATTAGGTTTTTCTACCTCTCTTAGTTCAAGAACGTCAGGAGTACCGTATTTTGTGCATACAATCGCTTTCATGTTTTTTTCTCCAAATTCCTCTGACCGGCACTATAAATCAGGTTTAACCCTCAGGGTTAGTCCATTTCCAAGCGTACCAAACAATGAATAAAGTACAAGGAATCTCTATCGCTGCAAAAAACATATAGTAAAGAGTTGGCGTTATCCCAGTGGCAAAGAGTGATAAGGAAACAGCAGCAGTGTTGATTATCCCAACAATGATGTTTGCCCAGCGATTTGCTCTATACTTCAATACCCGGGACAGAAGGACCATAGCAATCGACGTCTCCATCAATATTGCGGCTCCCAATAAAAAACCTTCGGTCATGTGTATTGACCCGACGGTCCCTGAGATTAATTGCTTCACAGCTTCAGGATCTTTGCCTCCGAAGACATCCGCATAAATGTAATTTAACACTGCAAATATCCATAGTGTCGAAAGGATTACTTTCCTGTCTTTAATTTCGAAGGATTTACGGCTAGTGTTCATTTTTTTGATCTCCTTTTAGTAATCGATATTGGTGAGTTTCATTAAATTGGACTTTAATAAATTTGTGGTCGTAACCCGGTTACCGATAGTTGAAATATGTTGGAAATGTTATCAAAGGCAAACCTCCATTCCAAGGTGCTTATATTCATTAATTATTTGACATCTGACTGATCTGGCTGACCGTGTTCGACAGGACAGACCGAGACCAATGGCAAACCTAAATCACGCACTTTTTTGAGCAAGCCATGCAACGCAGCCTGATCAACCACCGGGCCGGTCAAAAACGTATCGCCGTTGTCTTCCAAAGTTATGACCAGACCCTCAAACCAATCAGCCCACCGGTAATCCAGGTGTCCCTTGAGGCGGATCTCGTAGCATTGATGCTGGTTATGTTTATCGTCGGTTGTTTGTTTGTCACTCATCATGCACCTGGCGTTTTTCCTTTCGTTGTTTATCTGTCCAAAGGATACCGCCCAATTTGGTGAGCCGTCATCACCAAATGATGTGATTGATCTTGTGATTGTTGGTGAAAAACAAAAAGCCCCGGCAGATGGGTTGAGGCCACCTGTCGGGGTCGGAGTTGGGGTTTTTGAGTCAGTTAGAACAAATCGAGTTCCTTGGCCCGGCGGACGGCTGCCCGGCGATTATTGACCCCCAGTTTATTGAAGATGTTCTTGGTGTGGGTGCGAAAGGTGTTAACCGAGACGATCAATTGGCCGGCAATTTCGGGGCCGCTTAATTCGGTGCGGAGCAGCTTGAGCACTTCCAATTCGCGTTCACTCAAAGGCTCTATCATATCTGATTTTTGATGGATGATAGCTGATTTTGGCGTAGCCACCGGTTGTGTAAAGGCAGTCAGGAGTTTGTTCACGTAATCGCTCAACGGATAGTCTCGATTGCGCGATTGTTTATCAATCAACAATCGCATCGCTTCGCCTTCATCCACAAAGATGCGAACATAGCCCTCCGGCTCAGCCAGAGCCAGGGCGCGTTCCAGTGCAGCGAGAGCCTGGGGACGATTGCCCTTCGCCTCATGAGCCAGCGCCTGCACCAGCAGGATATCGAGAGCGCTACCCCGGCGTTTTTGTGCTTCAGCAACCTGCAACAAGCGTGACAGCAACTTATTGACCAACGGATTGGCGATTTCCAGCCGGGCCAGGGTGAGGTGTTCGAACTCACGCAAGTAGCTAACTTCATCTGCCAGCGAAAGCCCGCGTTCCGCCACCCACGCCCGGGCTTTATCGAGCCGACCCTGTTTGAGATAGATGCGCGCTTTGAGGGCCGCAATGGGGCGCAGGTCAGGCACAAGGGTTTGGGTATAGACCCGTTTGGCCTCGTCGAGTAGGGCAAGGGCGGTTTCCAGATCGCCTGCGGCCTCTCTCAATTGGGCCTGGGCCACATGCCAGCGGTACAGCCAATCCACCAGGGTGGTTTGCAGACCCAATTCGGAGGCTCGTTTCAAGTGATGAGCGGCGAGGGTGTCATCTCCTCGCTGACGGTAGATCATGGAAAGGCCGAGATGATGGTGGGCAGTGATGTGTTCAGCCTCCGGGCCGTGTTGGGCAGCCAGTTGTAAGGCATCCTGATACGTCCGCTCGGCCTCTCTCAGGCTCCCCAGACCCACCAGCAGGTCGGCTACAGCAAAGGCGCTGGCAACCACCATGACGTGATTGCCCATCTGGGTCAATCTCTCCATCGAATCACCAATCCCCCGGATGGCCGACTCCAGGTTGCCGCTGGCCCAGTGGATGACCTCCAATATGGTGGTGGCCCGGGCGCGCCGGTCAAAGTCATCTTCGGGGGTGAGTTGGAGCGCCAGTTCGGCGTATTTCACCGTTGCGACGGGATCGCCCTGCACCTGGGCGTTGTAGGCGCGGGTCAAAGCGATCATCGCTGGCAGGGGCTTAAACGCTTCGTTTGCTAATTCCGAACCATCCAGGCATCGTTCAGCATCCTGCAGGCTCAACTCGCTGGCCTCCAGTTCGCCTGTATCCGTAAATGCCTGGGCAATCTGGGTACAGAGCACAGGCACGGTGCGGATCAGCTTGTCAGGCAGCTTCTTCACCCAACCAAGCCAGGCGGCAGACTGGAAACTTTCATTCATTCCCTGCCAGGCCGCTTCAGCCAACCCCACTCCCCGGACAAAATCCCCGGCTGCGATAGCATGGTGAAACGCCGCTCCCAGGTCGCCGTTCTCTTCATGCCACTGGCTGGCGCGCAAGTGGAATTCGGCGAATTCTTTGGGCTTTCTGAGGCGCTGCTGAAGCAATTCAGCAAAGAGATGGTGATAGCGATACCAACGCCGTTCATTATCCAAAGGGACAATGAATAGGTTGGCGTGTTCGAGATATTCCAGGGTTTCCTGCCCGGAAGCAGAAGGAGAACCCAAAACGGCATCACAAAGGGCCCCGCACATGCGATCAAGGATCGATGTGCACAGTAGGAAGGTCTGGATGCTTTCGGACTGCTGTCCCAGAACTTCTTCAACCAGATAGTCCAGCACGAAATGGTGACTGCCAGTGAAAGCTTGGATAAAGTTTGTGGCGTCTTGATGCCCCTGCATCGAAATCGCGGCCAACTGCAGTCCGGCGATCCAGCCTTCGGTGCGCTTGTCCAGTGCGGCGATGTCTTCCGGTGAGAGGTTCAAGCCCATCATCCGGTTTAGGAACTCGGCGGCTTCGGCGGGGGTGAAACGCAGGTCGGCAGCGCGCAGTTCGGTTAGTTGGCCGCGGGCGCGCAGCCGGGCCAAGGGCATTGGTGGGTCTTCACGGGTGGCGATAGCCAGATGCATCTGCGGTGGCAGGTGCTCGAGCAGAAAGGTGAGGTCTTCGTCAACCGGTTTGGAATCGATTACATGGTAGTCGTCCAAAACGAGGATGAAATGATCTGGAAGAGTGGTAATTTCGTTGAGCAGGGTGGTCAGGATCGCTTCGGATGGCGGTGGCTGAGGCGATTGGAGGGCAGCTAACACGCTCGCTCCGATCTTCGGCGCAATTGTCTGCAATGCCGCCACGAGGTAAGTCAGAAAACGCGTGGGGTCGTTATCCCCTTCGTCCAGTGACAGCCAGGCGACCGGTTGCCCGCAACCGGCGACCCATTCGCTGACCAGCGTGGTCTTGCCAAACCCGGCGGAAGCGGAGATGACCGTGAGTTTACGGCTTGCCAGAAGACCCTCGTTCAACCGCTCGTTCAAACGCGGACGGAGGACAACCTTAGACCGAGGTGGTGGGAGATAAAGTTTTGTGAGGAGAAGTGGCTCAGACATTCTAAAATTAATTATACATCGCGCCTAATTGGAGCAGAGAGTATAAACAAAGAATACTTAAAAAAGAACTAAAAATTACCTTGACGAACCCACGTATAAGGACTACTATACGAATATCGATCAACTACCGTAGCGTTCCGGGCAATTGTGAACCAGCGTTCGTCGGTTTGGCTGATTTGCAGAACCCGTCGCACAAATGGCACGGATTCAGGAGCATTACTCATAACCCGGAGGTCGTGCGTTCGAATCGCACCCCCGCTACTATTTTCCAGACGACCAGAAATGGTCGTTTTTGGTTTAAACATGCGTTGATTCCTTGAGCTATTTAATTGAGAAGAGAAGTTATTTGTTGTTTACTAAAAGATCCTCTTCTTGAGATAGATCAAGGTTATCATTTCATTAATGCCATGGCAATATACCAATATCGGTAGGTTTTTACCTCAAAACCTATCGATATGGATAGGTTTTGAGGATTTGGACGAATTTAATCTGGAAAACTCAAGAATATTTCAAGTGCCCATGTACTACTTCTTAAAAAAAGCATCCCTCTCAGGCTCGAAGAAAGAGAAAAGAAGAATCTTTACTCGATAAGTATCACCTCAAACATTTGCCGTAATGCCCTCGGATTTAGGATTCACACTCGTAACCCTGTGGTCATTGGTTCGAATCTTCTCTTCGGTATGATCTGTGTATGGATTAACCACTTCAGTTATTGGTGTCCTTAAAGTTGTATCAAGTGTTATTTACTCTTCAATCTCAATCCGATCAATCTGGACTTGTGAGCCGTTGTAGTCAGGGACGTTACTGAACAATGTTCCATAAATATGCACGATCTTACCGCTGCCGCTGAGGGCTTGGATCTGAGCTTCTACCTCCGGGTCTAATGAATCTATCCCAAAGCAGATTGATCCGCCAAGATCTTGTCTCTCAAAATAATCATCATATTGTGCGCCGGGCGGTGTACTCTTGATGACCCCCCACCAATCTACGATTTCTTCTAAAGTACCTGGAGCCATGTATCCACCTGAACCATTTTCTCCCACATCATCATCGCTATCTTTTTGGGTCGCCTCATCAGATATGGAAGTAGTTGGAAGGATTTGTGCGGGGGGACTACACTCACCACGGAAATATGCCCATTCATCACATTCACTTCCATCCGGGAAAACACACAAGCCGGATTGGCTGCCATCTTCCGCAGTTTGAATTTCAAGTTTGTTCCCATTCTCCTCGCAATAGGCCGAGGCGGGATTTGGCATATTCGGAGGCATTTCTGTACCAGCAGTTTGAGACTCCTGGATTTGGAACGTTGTGCAACCTGTCAGTGTCATACATAGAAACACTCCAATAGTAACGAACAGCATTAGTAACTTTTTCATTTTAATTTTCTCCATTTCTTGATTGTTGATAACAGTTAAAATCCCTATTTAAATTCCTTCGATGATCTCTACTATTAATTCCCCATGTTGTTGCGATGGACTCATTTGAAAGGCACTACGGATACCAGTGACTGAAGACAACATCAGCCAGGGCTCAATGATGATGTTGATCAAAACATGTGCATAAATACAGGGTCCTACATTACGGTCGCCCACGAGATAGATGATAGCCAGGAGAATCCCTAAAATGGTTGTTGAGAGAATTGCAGGAATGGTAAATTTGATATCGCCTTTGAAAAGAAACCATGCAGTGTGAGCTAATCCAAAAGCTACACCGGAAATGATAACTTGAAGGAGGGGGGTTACACCTCCGGACATGAGCATATCCATAAGCCATCGCCGAAAAAAGACTTCTTCGACAATGCCACCAATCAGCGCCGCGAGAATCCCAAAGATTTTTAATAATGAGATTTCTTTCTGCTTCGTTAAAACGAAAGGTATGACTTTCATTGTGTATAGAACATAGGCGATGGCTGTGATCGTGGCGAGTATCCAAGGCAATGGGGAGGCGATTGATTCCTTATCAAATCCAAGATTTTGAAAAAGGGGGATCGGACCCCAAAATATACTCATCACCAACGGGCTGACCATAATGGCTGAGGTGATGCCTAGAATTAATGCGGTCTTACTTCGATTAGTCATTTTTACACTCTTTCTTTCTTACGTATGTACCTGTGCTGATAGCGATGAATGATGGGAAATCTGCATTCTTTTATGAGATAATTTGTGCTACTCCACGTGCTCGACTAGCTTTTTCAATCTTCCAGCGGGGAAGGTTTTCACATTGGCGTAATACTTTCTTCTGACAGCAGGTATTCTGGTCAGCAACATTAAGATAGGCAACATAACCCTGATTTTGATGTCTTTGTGTGGAAAGTCGAACAGCCCATGTTTTTTGAAATACCTGTAATCTGCTTGCCAAAGAGGCCGAAGTCTTCCCCAAATATCGTCTCTAAAAACCTTGTGACCTCCAACCCCGAGAAAGTTTTGTGGTCTGATGTACCCTTTTTCAGCAAAACTGACCAGACATTGTGCAAAATTCTGTAACAAAGCGTCAATCTCTGCCGAATTTCCACATTCGTCGGTGATGATATCCACGTGATTGGCATGTTGCCGTGCAGTGGACGAAGCTTCGAGAATTTGAATGAGGTTCGGGTTTTGTCTCAAAGGGCCGGAAATGATATATCCCAATTGTTTTCCAGCAAGGGATGGTGTATGATTCCAAAAGTAAGCCCGATCATAGAACGTTTTCCACAAGGAGGCCAGATACCGCCCCTTGATAGTCCCTGCGAAGACAATAATATCCGCAGATCTCACGCGCTGGTTGTAGAAGCCAGCAAACCCGTCTTTATACGTACAGGTGTAATTATATCCACAGCGCATACAACCCAGGCAAGCACCGCGTATGTCGATTTCGTTCAGGTTAATCACTTCTAGCTCACCTGCAAAAGACTGCTTGAAACGCGCTATCATCTTACCCAAATTGGTATGAATATCGTTTGCATCAGTCAAGACCAAAACCTTTTTATTTCCTTGATCAACATTCGTTTTCGGTTCGGTCGGCTGGTACACAAAGTCACTGAACGTAAGTGGGTTAAAAAGCCTTGAGGTTACAGCTTGCTCTTGGATAGCCTTGATGAAACCCTCAGCGAAAATAGTAATCTCCCGTCTTCTCTCCGCTTTCATCATGTCAATGATATCCAAAGAAATGGCATCAACGAATTTCATTTTTAGGTCTTCACAAACAGCTCGCATATAATTGTGGGCGGTATGGTCGTAGAAATGGATGGAAGTGGTCATTACAGCGGCATACTTGTTCTCGAAAGCATCTTCCATCCCTCTCTCAGAAATCAATTCAATGAAACGCATATATTGAGCGGGGACACATAATACCCAAAGTCCAAAAGACCACAAAACGCCATCGGCTGATCGAATCTCATCAATGACTTCCTGAAAGGCTTCCAGATCTCTCTCCATCTTTTTGATGCGTTGGGATACGTGGAAAATTTTGAAATCATGTTGAGGGAAATGATTTCGAATGTATGCGACGTACTGTAATGTGATGCTATCTTCGCCTTTAGGGCTTCCGTTAAGTACTATTATTTTCATTTTTAAAATTCCTTATTCACCTTGACGGTAGATTCTTTCCACTAAAAGTCGTTAGCCCTCTTAAATTGACATGTATGTAGCGCTGGGAAGTAGATGAAATCCACTTCCAGTGCAATACAAGATGCACAATTGTAAGGATTGTCCAATTGACTCCAAACACTACATGCAAACGGTCTGGAACCCCCACAACATAAGTGTCATCCCCAAAGTGGAGCGCCCATCCTATTGCGCCGAACATGTTAGTAGCAATATAGGCAAACCACATGATCCGATCGACAACACGATTAGCACGCAGCTTTTTGTTCATCCCCGCAAGAGGCCGTCCGCGCAAGGCTTTGAGCCAATCCCAGTGCCAGACAATGTGTAAAATAATACCGGCGAGACCAACCATCCAAAAACAGATATGAGCAGCTACCCATGTGCTACGGGGTAACCTAAAATAGAAAATATCCAATGTATGTGGGATCACGAGCCACAACAAAAAGCCTGTTAGGGTTGTTATCAGAAGCGCCCCAAAGATGGTTATATCAAGCCAGAAATTTTTTTCAATCTTACTCATTTTTCAGTACCTATTAATCACGAGGAAATCTCAGATGTATTTTGATGCATATGGTTTACCATTATGACCACATTTCCCTTCTTATGCCCTTGCTCAACATAACTGTGAGCCTCGGCCATCTGATCCAATGGATAGCATCTGTCTATAACCGCTTTTATCTTCCCCGCCTCAATCAATTCTGTGAGGAATTGAAGATCTTTGATCTTCTCACTTGCAGGTCTCAGACCCGCAGCCACAAACCTAACTTTTTTACCGGTGGTTTTTGCAGAAAATAACGCTTGGAGCATCATTACCGGCGTAGGAACCGTGGAAATATAGGTACCCTCATCCGTCAACGAGCCTTTACACTCCGAAAACGAACGCTTGCCCACCGTGTCAAAAATAATGTCATAGGTTTTGCCGTTTTCGGCAAAATCCTCCCGTGTGTAATCAATACCCTTATCTGCTCCGAGAGATTTCACCATTCCCAGGTTCGCTGTACTGCACACTCCGGTTACCTCAGCCCCATAGTACCTGGCCAATTGCACGGCAGCACTACCAACCGATCCAGAAGCGCCATAGATCAGCACGGTTTGCCCGCTCCGTATCTTGCCCTTATCTCTCAGGAAAGGCAGCGCAGTTAATGCTCCATTCGGGATGCTGGCCGCATCCGTATAACTGATGTTGACTGGCTTGATTGCCAGCGCCCCGTTTTCGGGCATACATTTATATTCAGCATACGCGCCAAACATGTCAAAGCCAAATACCTGGTCGCCGGGTTTAAATCGAGTCACGGTTTTGCCAATAGATTCAATTTCTCCTGCCAACTCTTGCCCCAGGATCGGATGTCTGGGTTTCAACAACCCATTAAAACCTGGGGAAGCTCTCATGTCAGGATCCTCTTTTACGACGGTTGTCGCGAATATTTTTATCAGTACCTCATCCGCTTTAGGGGTGGGCTTTTCCACCTCCTGGAGCTGAAGAACCTCGGGTGGACCAAATTTTGTGTAAACAATCGCTTTCATGTCATTCTCCAGTATTACTATTTTTTCTGTGTCACTATCTCCAATACCCCTGTGCGTCGTTAGGGATTGGGTTAAGAGTTTTTTTCGGTTGTTTTACTACGCTGTCTTGCCTGGATTGCTGCGAATCAGCACGATCCCCAGCCAGACGAACCAGATGATTTGCCCCAGACCAAAGACACCGACAAGGTCTGTCAACATCGGGATAATGGTGATGATGCCCAAGGCACCGACCACCAGACCGAGGACATTCAAGGCTTTAGGAAGACCGCCAGCCCGCAACGCAGCCAGGCTAACCAGCAGCGTCAAGAGTCCACCAAGGATTTCACCATTAGCATTTCCCAGTCCGTTTGTCACGGCTTCAATTCCCTGCCAGGTAATCGCA
>ENA-OSEO01004914-OSEO01004914.1-sediment-metagenome-genome-assembly--contig:-NODE-4914-length-13412-cov-4.697563_pt1 | contig 13412 bp, 11 predicted proteins | sample MGYA00237883_ERZ534232 | MGnify/ENA metagenome assembly ERZ534232
GCGGATCAACGATCCGGAGGTTCAGAAATCGTACTACTACTGCGCCTCGGGCCTGCTTGCCCAGAGCGTCTACCTGTTCGCAGCCTCGCAGGGCCTGGCCGCCTGGTTCCACAACTGCAACAAAGACGACACCGCCAGGGAATTCAGGTTGCGGCCCGAACAGCGGGTGCTCTTCGCTCAGACGGTCGGCTATCCGGCTTAGCGGAGTAATGGCAGGCGATCGCTCGTTTGCCTGTCGATCATCCACATGGGAGGTGTGTGCTATTATGAAGATCACGAATGCAAAAGCGGCTGTATGGTGGAGTTGTGTGGTCGTGCTTGCGACCAGTTGCGCCTGGGGGCAGGACTGGCCTCAGTGGCGCGGGACGAATCGTGACGCGAAAGCCGGCGGGTTCGTCGCACCGTTGACGTGGCCGAAGGAATTGACGCAGAAGTGGCAGGTGACGGTGGGTTTGGGGGATGCGACGCCTGCCTTAGTCAGCCGGAGGCTCTACGTCTTTGCACGGCAGGGCGATGAAGAGGTGGCCATGTGCCTTGATGCCGACAATGGCAAGGAACTGTGGCGCGACAAGCACGCAGCGCCGGCTGTAACGGGAGGGCCCGCCCAGCACTCGGGGCCCAGAAGCTCGCCCACCGTTGCCGATGGAAAGGTGATCACCCTGGGTGTCGCCGGCGTGCTCACTTGCCTCGACGCGGCCGCCGGCAAAGTGCTCTGGACCCAGGATGAGTTCCCGGGCCAATGGCCCCGGTTCTACGCCGCGATGTCGCCCATCGTCGTGGATGGCCTGGTCGTCGCGCATGTCGGCAAAGAAGGCTCAGGGGCCGTCATCGCGTATGACTTGGCCGGCGGTAGTCAGAAATGGCGGTGGTCCGGTGCCGGCCCGACGTATTCCTCGCCCGTCCTCATGATGCTCGACGGAGTCAAGACGCTCGTTATGCACACCGAGACCGATCTCGTCGGACTCAGCGTTGCCGACGGCAAGCTCCTGTGGCAGGTGGCCGTCCCCACCCGGCAGCGATTCTATAGCTCCGTGACCCCGATCGTGGATGGTCGGACCGTGATCTACACGGGTCAGGGCGCCGGTACGAGGGCGGTGGCAATCGAGAAGGCAGGCGATGGGTATTCGACCCGCGAGCTCTGGTGCAACGAGGACATCGGAACAGGGTACAACACTCCGGTCCTGAAGGACGGCCTGCTGTTCGGCATCTCCGATCCGGGCAACTACATCTATTGTATGAGCGCCCGCGACGGCAAGACGCGTTGGGTCGACACGGCCAAGTACGGCCGCTTTGGCACGGTAGTCGACGCCGGGCCGATCCTGCTTGCTTTGCCCGTCTCCGATCTGCTTGTGATCGAGCCCAGCGATCAGAAGTACGCGGGATTAGCTCGATACAAGGTCGCCCAGCAACAGGTCTATGCTCACCCCATCCTCGCGGGCAACCGGATCTACATCAAGGACAAGGAGACGCTCACTCTGTGGGCATTGGAGTAGGGCGTACGCGCTCTGCGAACGCCGTCATCCCTGCACAAGCAGGAACCCGCTATTGGGGAATCACTTCAGATGGTCTTCATGATTCCGCTTGACAATAGTTCGTGTGCGAACTATACTTCCGCCCAGTAGCGTTCCGGCAATGAACAGGACGGTTATGATTGATGTTGATGGCATCGCAGGGCAGATCGCCAGGATCAGAGAAAAGGCCAACGCCCTGATTGAGGACGAGTTGAAGCATCGGGGGATCAAGGGGATTGTCCCGGCCCACGGACCTGTGCTGGCTTTTCTCATGCGGCAGAGCCGGCCGGTTGCCATCAGGGCGGTGGTGGAACACGTCCGGCGGGTCAAATCGACCGTGACCGTGACGATCCGCACCCTGGAAAAGCACGGCTATCTGCGCAAATTCCCCTGCAAAACGGATGCTCGCGTCACCTATGTGGTACTGACCGCCAAGGGACGCGGGTTTCAGAAGGACTTTGAGGAGATTTCCCGGGCGTTGCGGAGCAGACTCTATGGCGACATGAGCCCAAAGGAGCGCGAACGTTTGGTCAAGCAGTTGGACAAGATTGAGAAGAACCTGAGCTAATAGTCTTTTTGTGCTTATAGTTCGTAGGCGAACCATATGTCTCACTTCCGAAAGGAACCGGACCATGTCGAGCACGTTGCATTCCGTGAACACCGTTACCGACTTTCTCAGCAAGAGCCAAGTCCAGTATCTGGCTACGATTGGGTTGGACGACAAGCCCAAGGTTCGTCCCTTCCAGTTCATGCGGGAAGAGGGGGGGAGACTGTACTTCTGCACGTCGAACGAGAAGCCCGTATTCAAGGAGATGCAAAAACATCCGTACGTCGAGTTCTGCGCGTCCGGCGCGAACTTCTCGTGGTTGCGCCTAAACGGGAGGGTCATCTTCTCGAAGGATCTCGGGCTCAAGATGAGGATCCAGGAGGCCAGTCCCATCGTCAAGTCGATCTACAAGACGCCGGAGAACCCAGTGTTCGAGGTTTTCTATTTGGACGAAGCCGCGGCCATCATTGCCGATCTCAGCGGCAATCCGCCGCAAACGTTCACACTTTGATTCGAGAATACAATGGTGTGAGTGGGTGACAGGCTCTCTGGGTGTGCTTTGTGGCGGGCGAGGGTCTGTTCACCGCGTGACGCGAACGGTATACTGAAAAAGAAAAGGAGACAATGTATGAGCCGGATGACGATCGTTTCGATGCTTGTTGTGTCGGTAGGTTTGGCGCTCGTGGCACAGGGGGCAGATTGCCCTCGGTTTCGTGGTCCGGCGGGCGACGGTCAGTTCGCCGAGATGGGGTTGTTGAGGCAGTGGCCGGAGGGCGGGCCCAAGCTGGCTTGGTCCGTAGATGGGCTGGGGCCGGGCTACTCCTCGGCCGTTGTTGTTGACGGTACGATCTACGTCACCGGCATGAACGACCAGAACGAGGGGCAGTTGTATGCTTTCGGTCTCGACGGCTCCCGGAAATGGAAGACAACCTACGGGCCGGAATTCGTCAAGGCAGGGCCTGCTCCGACGGGCACGCGGGGCACGCCGACGGTGGACGGAGACCGCGTCTTTGTGATGACCGGTTTCACGAAACTGGTGATTCTCGATGCCAAGAAGGGCTCGGTGTTCAAGACTGTCGATCTCATGGAGAAATTCGGATCCAAGCCGGCCCAGTTCGGCTTTGCGGAGTCCGTGCTCGTGGACGGTCGGAAGGTGATCTGCACGCCGGGTGGACCCGATGCCTCCCTCGTGGCGCTGGACAGGGATTCCGGCGCGGTCCTCTGGCAGACCAAGGGCCTCAGCCAGGAGACGGGCTACTGTTCCGCCAGGATCGTCCAACATGGCGGCCGCCGGTTGGTTCTGACCATGCTGGCAACAGGCGTTGTCGCGGTCGATGCGGGCACTGGCGAGGTCGTCTGGCAGCACGAGTATCTGCACCGGGCCAGGGTCCAGCCCAATCCGCCGCTTTATGCTGATGGAACGGTCTACGTCTCTTCGGGGATGGGTTTGGGCAGCGCGATGTTCTCTCTGGCCGAGATCGACCCGGGCGCCGAGCCGAAATGGACGGACAAGACTCTGGATTGCCAGATGCAGGGCACCGTCCTGATCGACGGCTGCATCTATGGGACCGCCCAGAGCGCCAAGAAGGGTCTCGTCTGCCTGGACTGGAAGACGGGCAAGGTGTTGTGGAATGCCCCTGAGGTCGGAATGGCAGTCGTAACTGTCGCCGATGGCATGCTTTACGTGTATGGCATGGATGGCGCGATGCGCCTGGTCAAGCCCAGTCCCGCGGCGTATGAGCCAGTGGGCCGGTTTGCGGTCTCCGGGGGGACCGGCGAGCACTGGGCCCATCCCACGATTGCCAACGGCCGACTGTACATCCGACACGGCGACGTCCTCATGGCTTACGAGATCGGCTCGGGATCGTGACCTTGCGGGGCCGACCGCGAGCCTGTATGATGGTGCCCTTGGGCGATGCATCGGCGTACCACCGAACCTTGACCGGGAACCCAGGGTAGTATCGTAGGCTGTGACGCGGAGAATTCCGTTCTGCCCGGGCAGACCGGGCGCACAGCGAGCAAAGGCTATCTCAAGGCAGGACAATAGGTTATGACAAAAGGCCCGCCCCCTGGGCAGCAGCTCATTCTTCTGTGCAACTGCGTCTACTACGACGTGATCCCGAAGGTCGCCAGGGATCAGGTGTTTCGTGCTCTTTCCCGTGCCAGCGTGCGTGTCGAGGCGGTCCCGGATCTGTGCGGCCTGACAGCCCATCGAGACCCGCGTCTGCAAAGCTGGGCCGAGAGTCCTTCGCTGACGGTCATCGCCTGCTTTCCCCGCGCCATCCGGTGGCTTTTTCACGCCGCGGGTGTGCCGCTGTCGCAGGAGCGGGTGCGATTCCTCAACATGAGAACCCAATCCCCCGACGAGATCACTCGCGAATTGATGAAGGATGATGGATTATTGATGATTGAAAAGGAGTCCGCCAATTCCGCTCTCAATCATCAATCATCAATCGCAAATCATCAATCCGACTGGGTTCCCTGGTTCCCGGTGATCGATTACGACCGGTGCGTTGGCTGCAAGCAGTGCCTGAACTTCTGCCTTTTCGGGGTCTACGCGCTCTCCGATGCCGGCCGGGTCGAGGTGCGAAAGCCCTCCGGCTGCAAGACGAATTGCCCGGCTTGTGCCCGGATGTGTCCCCAGCAGGCGATCATCTTCCCGAAATACCCCGACCCGCCGATCAATGGCGACGCGGCGGTAGGGGCAGGCCCCCGTGCCTGCCCGGACGGCGAGCGACCATCGGGGAGCGACATATACGACCGCATCCGCAATCGTTCCGGCGGCGGCAAACGGTTCTCGACGGGGACGGGTGATCCGTCGCTCTCCCGATCGTGTCCGACGTTGGATAGTCTCAAGCGCGAGCTGAATATCCCGGATGATGTCCTGGCCTCCCTCTCCCCGGCGGAAGTGCAGCGCATCATCGGGCAGTCCAGATCGGACGTGCGTCCACCTGTTGAAAAGAAGGATGACGAGCCTCATGAGTAAGCCCCTGCGACCTGCCGTCATCCTCGTTGCGGACCGGACCCTCAGCGCCGGCTACCGCATCCTGTTCGAAGGTATGTTCGCCACGATGCAGATGACCCAACTGCCCGAGGTATTCATGCGCCGATTTCTGGCCCCGCCGGTGGCGACGGATGACAGGGGACGGGCGCACACGGCCCCGTTGGGACTGCGCCGCGCGGAATCGACGCTGCTGAGATGCACGTCTCTGGCCCCGGACGATGTGGTCTGCACGACGCCGGAGAGACTATCTTCGTTGATGGGACCCTGGGTCAAGATCGTCGGATTCAGCTCGAGCGATCCGCTGGGCCGGGGGATGAGCAATACGACCACCGCCAACTTCTCCAAGGGCGAGCTGTACACGAAGTATTGGACGCGGAAGGCCCTGGAGCAGCTCACGGCGTTCAAGCGCCGGTACGGTTTCCAGATCGTCGTCGGCGGAGCCGGCGCCTGGCAGTGGTCTGCCTATGGCGACGAAAGGCCCGATGTGGATATCGACCTGGTCTTCCAGGGCTATTTCGAGTCCTCCGGGCCGGAAGTGTTCACCGGCCTGTTGAACGGCCGGTCGCCGGGTGGTTGTGTCACGGAATCCGACATGGGAGCCGGGAAGATTCAGCCGATCCGGGCGCCTTCGCTGCTCGGGATCATCGAATTGTCACGAGGCTGCGGGCGCGGGTGCCAGTTCTGCGCGATGGCCCGCCGTGGGATGATCCATCTCGACGAGGACACGATCCTGGCGGACCTGGAAACCAACGTTGCGGGGGGGCTCAAGGCGGTCGTCAGCGGCAGCGAAGATTTCTTCCGTTACGGCGCCAAAGGGCTCGTCCCCGACTTCGAGAGACTGCGTAGTCTGCTGGTCCGCATGCGCGAGGTCCAAGGCCTTTCATTCATGCAGATCGATCACGCGAACATCACCTCGGTCTTGCAACTCACCGATGAGCAGCTCAAAGAGATCCGGCGCCTTCTGACCTGGGAGCGCAGGAGCGATTATCTCTGGGTGAATATGGGGGCCGAGAGCGCCAATGGACACTTGGTTGCGGCCCACAGTCCTGGTAAAATAGCACCCTATCGGCCCGAGGACTGGGGCCAGATGATCCGCGAGTCGGCGGATCGCATGAATCGTTGCGGTTTCTTCCCGGTCTTCAGTCTCGTGCTGGGTCTGCCGGGGGAGACTCCGGCGGATGTGGCGGCGACCCTGGAACTGGTGAAGGACCTGCGGCGCAGACGAGCCGTGGTCTTCCCGGTCTTCTATGAGCCCATGACGGCGGACGAGATCGCCGCCGGGAGGAGGTTCAGTTTGGCGACGATGACGTCCGCGCACCTGGAGTTGTACCGAACGTGCTACGAGATCAACTTCGAGATGGTCCCGCGGTTGTTCTGGGACAATCAGCGGGCCGGCGGGGTCCCATGGTTCAAACGCGCCGTCATGCAGGCGATGGGACGCGGTGAAGTCCTGACCTGGCGACGGGCGTTCCGAAGGTTGGGCAAGCGATTGTCGCGGCCTGCCGGCGTTGTGGTCGAGGAGAAGCAAGCGTATGCCTGATGTTGCGGCCAAGCCCTTGAGGCACCCCCAGGACAATGTCCCGCAGAGCAAGCACGCCCGCGAGAGGCTGCTGGAGGCGATTCGCGCGTACGTGGAGCGGGAGCGTCCGGTGCCGCCGTTGAGTCTGGTGGAGCTGCGGGCCCACACGGACGCGGTCCTCGAAGAAGCCGGCATGGACCGCAAGTACGCTGACTTCGCGGCGGTCCTCGTCAATAATGAGTCCTGGCGTCCGACGGTGGCGGCCATTCCCTACGAGAAACGCCTGCTGCTCTTGCCCAAGTGCCTGCGGGACGCGCAGGGGTGTCCCGCGAGTTTCGACGACATTGGCCTGTTGTGCGAGCACTGCGGGCGATGTGTCATCGACGACCTCAAGAGCCAAGCGGAGCAGCTTGGATACGCGGTGCTGGTCGCCGAAGGTTCGCCGGTCGTCATGTCCCTGATCGAGGCCGGGCGGATCGAGGCGGTGGTGGGAGCGAGTTGCCTGTCCGTCCTGGAGCGGGTCTATCCCTACATGGAGGCCGGCGCGGTTCCCGGGATCGCCATCCCGCTCCTGCAGGAGGGCTGCGCCAACACCAGCGTGGATCTCGAATGGCTCTGGGAGGCCATCTACCAGACCACGGAGGACCAGACGCAACGGTTCAATCTCGACGCACTGCATCGGCAGGTGAACGAGTGGTTCTCACGGGAGGCCCTTGCGGCGGCGATCGCGCCGCAGGCGAGCCAGACGGAGCAGGTGGCCTTGGACTGGATGGCCAAGGCGGGCAAGCGCTGGCGGCCGTTCCTGGCGGTCTGTGTTTACAGTGCGTTGTCCGGCGATCATTCGTTGACGCGCGAAGCGGACCTTCGCAGGATTGCCGTTGCGGTCGAGTGTTTCCACAAGGCATCGCTGATCCATGACGACATCGAAGACGGGGATTCCGAACGGTACGGCGAGAGAACGCTTCACGCGGAGTATGGAGTACCCATCGCGCTGAACGTGGGCGATCTGCTGCTCGGGGACGGGTACCGGCTTCTGGCCGAGGTGGACGTGCCCGATATTCGCAAGGTCCGGCTCCTTTGTGCCGCGGCGGGGGGACATCGCAGCCTGTGTCTGGGGCAGGGCAGCGAGCTGGCCTGGATGCGAGCGCCGCGGCCCTTGCAGGTTGCGGAAGTCCTCGACATCTTTCGCATGAAGACGGCCCCGGCCTTCGAGGTCGCTCTGAGCCTGGGCGCCATCCTCGCGGGCTGCGACGACCAGGTCCATGCGGTTCTCAGGCAGTACAGCGAGTCGCTGGGAATCGCCTACCAGATTCGCGACGATCTTGACGATCTGCGCTCAGACGCGTGCGAGGATCTTCTCAGCGGCAAGCGACCTTCGATCCTGCCGGCCCTGGCGCGGGAGAAGGCAACAAGCGTCTCCGCTCCGCGACCCGCGGTCCTCAATTCTCCGGAGGTCGAAGCTGCCGCATTGCGACTCATGGAGGCGTACAAGTCGCAGGCCATCGGGAGTCTCATTGCCCTGAAGAACGCCAACCTCAAGGGTCTGCTCCGCCGCGTGATCGGCAAAATGTTCAATGACTTTGAGATCATGGGTTGCTGCAATGACCGTCCGACTGGACATGCGCCGGACGGTCAGTAGGGCCGGCAGCGTCCTGGGCGAATCCGCGGAGGCGGTCCGGGGTTTCCTCCGGCGGCAACTCACAAGCGACGGCGGCTTTCCAGGGCGCGACGGACGCAGCGACCTCTACTACACTGTCTTCGGACTCGAAGCGTCCCTGGTGCTGGAAGCCGACATTCCGTACACGCGAGTGAATGACTACCTTGCGGGTTTTGCAACCGGCGAACCGCTCGACCTCGTGCATCTGGCGGCTCTGATCCGATGCCGGGCGAATCTCGACGCCCCGCCGTGCGCCGTCATGGCAAGGCGGTTGATGGAGTACAGGTCCCGCGACGGAGGCTTCAACGTGGTACCCAACGCCGAGCGGGGCAGTGCCTATGGGAACTTCCTGGCTCTGGGTGCCTGTCAAGACTTCAGGCTGGGTCTCTCCGCCGCCATGGGCGAATCGATCGGCCTGCTCCGTAGACCGGACGGGGGGTACGCCAATGAAGCCACCATGACGGCAAGTGCGACGCCCGCCACCGCGGCGGCAATCTGCGTGCTGCACTATCTGAAACAGCCTGTTCCCGCGTCTGCGGTCCAGTGGCTCCTGGCCCGTACCCATCCACTCGGCGGTTTTACTGCGATCGTTTTCCCGGGGGATCTGGGAGCGCCCGATCTCCTCTCGACCGCCACGGCCCTGCATGCCCTCGCTCTCGTCGGCACCGACTTGGGCATCGCGAGGGACAGGCATCTGGACTACCTCGACAGCTTGTGGAGTTCGCAGGGTGGCTTCCGCGGCCATTGGGGCGACGAGGTCGTGGATTGCGAATACACCTACTACGGGCTCCTGGCCCTGGGGACCTTGGCGAATGAGCGAGAAGGCGCTTGAGGACACCATCGTCGCATTGCGGGACCGGCTGCTGGCCGCTCGGGGGCCGCACGGCCACTGGGAGGGATGCCTGTCAAGCAGTGCCCTCTCCACCGCGACGGCGGTTTTCGCTTTGGCCCTGGTGGACAGGGATCGGCATCGATCTCTCGTCGAGCGGGGGCTGCGCTGGCTCTGCGAGAATCAGAATGCCGATGGCGGCTGGGGCGACACCGTCCAGAGCCCTAGCAATCTGAGCACGACGATGCTCTGCTACTCGGCGCTGTCTGTCGCGGAGTCCCCTGGAACGCATCGGGTGTCCGTGGAGAGAACGGAATCCTGGCTGGCGCGGATGGTCGGGACACTCGATCCGAAAGCCCTCACGCGGGCCGTGGAATTGCAGTATGGCAAGGACCGCACGTTCTCCGTGCCGATTCTGACGATGTGCGCGCTGGCGGGCCGGCTGGGTGAGGGCGACCGGGCGTGGCGGCTCGTTCGACCGCTTCCTTTCGAGCTGGCGGCGCTTCCTCCGCGGTTGTTCAAATGGCTGCGACTGCCGGTGGTGAGCTACGCGCTGCCGGCCTTGATCGCCATCGGACAGGTTCGGCATGCGCATCTCAAGTCCGGCAATCCGTTCATCCGGGGGATTCGGCACCTGTCGGGCAGGAAGACCCTGGACGTTCTGGCAGCGCTTCAGCCGCCAAACGGCGGGTTCCTTGAGGCGGCGCCGCTGACGTCCTTCGTCGTCATGAGTCTGGCCGCCTGCGGCCATCGCGAGCACCCGGTCGTCTCCAAGGGCGTCGAGTTCCTGACCGCCTCAATCCGCGCGGACGGAAGCTGGCCGATCGATACGAATCTCGCCACGTGGGTCACAACCCTCTCGATCAACGCGCTGTCCGCCGGCAGGCTGAAGGGGACGTTGTCTCCATCAGAACGGCAGGGGCTCGTGGACTGGCTCCTGTCGGCACAGCATCGCAGCATCCATCCCTATACCCAGGCGGCGCCGGGGGGATGGGCGTGGTCGAATCTGCCGGGCGCGGTCCCCGATGCCGATGATACGGCCGGTGCACTGCTCGCACTGCATGAGTTGTCCGGGACAGACTCCGCCCGTTCGGTCAAAGCCGCCTCGGAGGGCATCGAATGGCTGCTCGGCCTGCAGAACGCCGATGGCGGTATGCCCACCTTCTGTCGGGGTTGGACGAAGCTGCCTTTCGACAAGAGTGCTGCGGATATCACAGCCCATGCTCTCGCAGCCATGGATGCCTGGCTGCAGGCGCTGCCGGAGTCGCTGCGGACCCGGACGGAGAAGGCCATGCTCCGGGCCTTGCGTCATCTCGAGAATGTCCAGCGCGAGGATGGTTCCTGGGTGCCGCTGTGGTTCGGGAATCAATCGGCCCCGAATCAGGAGAATCCGGTCTACGGAACGAGCCGGGCATTGAAGCATCTGACGGTCCGCAATTCGGGGATAGGACCTATGAGACAGATGGGACGCATAGGACCTATGTGCGAGCGGGCGGTGGAGTGGTTGCTGTCGGCGCAAAACGCCGATGGCGGGTGGGGTGGTGCGGCCTCGGTCGTTTCTTCAATTGAGGAGACGGCCCTGGCGGTGGATGCTCTGGCGGTGGCTCACGGCTCGTGTGCCAATCCATCCATCGTGTCTCAGGCCGCCCACCGGGGCGCGCGATGGCTCATCACGAGCACGGATCGGGGCACATCCCTGCCGGCCTCGCCCATCGGCCTGTATTTCGCCCGGTTGTGGTATTTCGAGGAACTGTATCCCGCGATCTTCAGTCTCTCCGCCCTCGCCCGCGTGTCCCAACTGCCTACCCGACCGTGATCCCCATCCACCTCCGCGAACTCTCCCGGCTGGTCGCTCGTATGAATGGTTGCTATTGGCAAGTATTTCCACGGTACCAGGGCTGTTGGGCAGGTGTGAGTATGAACAAACGTCTCTTCGAGCTGATTCTGAGGATCCGGCGCAAATGCCAGGAGAGTGAGGAGCAGATCCAGCGGGATCTTGGCCTTTCGCCGGCCGAGTTCAACGCGCTGCTGGTCCTGGAGGACGGCCGGGAGATCACCGGCGGCGAATTCGCCGAGCAGATGGCGCTTTCGCTGTCGCGGAGCAGCCGTGTGCTGGGCAAGTTGATCGCGAACGGGTACGCCAGGACCCGCCCGAGTCCGCGCGACCATCGGATTACCCTGGTGGCCCTGACCGTGCGGGGCAAGAAGATGAGGCAGCGGATGTTCGTGCTCATGCAGACCTGCGAGCAACGGATCTGCCACGGCCTGGACCGGGAGGGACTGGCCCAGGTGCGGGACAGCCTGGAATTGCTGGAAACCGTCCTTTGAGGGCGCGGGAGACGGACGAGCTTTCTTTCACCATGACAAGAACAGGGAGAATGAGAAATGCATAGAGCGATGTTCATTCAGTTGATCGTCGGACTCATGATCGGCGGGGGGCTGGGAGCCACCCTGGGCTACTTCGGCAAGTGTACTACCGGCACGTGTCCCCTGACGGCCAATCCGTGGCGGGGAGGATTCATCGGAGCCCTCATGGGCGGGCTGCTGGCCTTTTCCTCAGGTTCCTCTCGCTTGGCCGCCGAGGCGACCGACGTCGAGCACCTGCAGGTCGCCAGCGCCGCGGACCTCGAGGCCCAGGTATTGAACGCGGAACAGCCGGTTCTCGTCGGTTTCTACTCGACAACGTGCGGGCCGTGCCGGATGCTGGCGCCGACGATCGGCAAGCTGGCGGAGCAATATGAAGGCCGGGCCGCGGTGCTCAAGGTGAACGTGGATCGCCTGCCGCAGTTGGCGGGCCGGTATGGGATCCAAGGGATCCCGTCGGTGCTCTTCTTCCAGAAAGGCAAGGAAGTCGGACGCCTGGTCGGACTTCGGTCGCAAGACGCCTATTCCGATGTGCTCGACCGGCTGCTCGGTCCGAGCGACGTGATCTGACAATCCGCACCCGCGTGCTACGATGAGGTCAAGGCCTCGACCTCGTCGATCGTTTTGGGAATCGGCGGACCGAGGACCCGGCAGCCGTCCTCCGTGATCAAGATATCGTCTTCGATCCGGGTACCGTGGGAATTCCGCCAGGCCGCGAGTCGGGCGTAGTCGATGAACGGCTCGCACTTGTGCTCGGCCTGCCAACGGTCGATCAGATGCGGGATGAAGTAGATTCCCGGCTCGATGGTGACGACGAACCCCGGCTCCACGGGCCTGGCTAGTCGGAGGGACCGCCAGCCGAATGCGGGATTGCGACGGATCGTGTCTGTGTAGCCCACGTAGTCTTCGCCCAGGGTTCGCATGTCGTGCACGTCCAAACCCATCATGTGACCCACGCCGCATGGGAAGAACAGCGTGTGTGCCCCGGCGGCCACTGCCTCCTGCGGATTGCCGTGAGCGATGCCGAGTTCCTTCAAGCCCTCCATCAGCGCGACGGACGCCAACCGATGAATCTCCCGCCACTCGACGCCGGGCTTGGCTGCCGCGAGGCACCGCTCCTGGGCGGTTTGGACGATGGAATAGATCTCTTTCTGTCTGGGGGAGAATCTGCCCGCGACGGGAATCGTTCGCGTGATGTCGCTGGCGTAATGCAGCGGCGACTCGGCGCCTGCGTCATTCACGACGATATCGCCGGCCTTCAGGACGTTCTCGTAATGGGGGTTGTGCAGGGTCTCGCCGTGCAGGGAGAAGACGGTCGGATAAGCCAGTCGAACACCGTGAGAAAGAGCGATTCCCTCGATCGCACTGGCGACCTTCCGTTCGGCCACGCCCGGCCGGGCCAGGCGCATGGCGGTGGTGTGCATCTCGCGCGAGGTCGCCAGTGCCGCCTCGATCTGTCGGATCTCCTCTCGTGACTTGATGGACCTCTGCAGCACGACGGCCCGAATGAGCGATTCCGAGACACGCGCGCGGATCGTATCGGGTGCGATGCCCAGCCAACGCTGAATCTTGAGGATGTTCTCCGCTCGGTCCTGGGGCAGCCAGTGCACAGCTCTCTTCAGCCGAACCGCCTCGCCCAGGATCTGCTCCATCTTGCCGGTCGGAGCAGTGCACGTGATCCCTGCCTGTTCGCACCGTTCCCGCAACAGGGGCTGCGGCCCTGTCCACACGATCTCCTCGAAATCTGGATCGTTGCCGAAGACGCATTCGGTCCCCTCGTCGAGGTCGATGATTGCCGCCAGAGCCGGCAGATCGAGCCCGAAGAAATAGAGAAACGTACTGTCCTGCCGAAAGGGGTACGCGTTGGCCGCAAAGTTCATCGGTGACTCGTCATGGCCCGGCAGCAGAATCAGCCCGGACCCAAGCTGGGTCTTGAGCCGATTTCTTCTTTCGATGTAGATGTCTGGGGACAACATGGGAC
>ENA-OSEO01004915-OSEO01004915.1-sediment-metagenome-genome-assembly--contig:-NODE-4915-length-13410-cov-8.077702_pt1 | contig 13410 bp, 9 predicted proteins | sample MGYA00237883_ERZ534232 | MGnify/ENA metagenome assembly ERZ534232
TATTTTTCCTTCTGCTCCTCCGTGCCGTGGCGCATGATGATTTCCGAGGCAAAATCCGCCAGGGTCACGGCAATCCCAAGGCTCGAGTCCTGGCGGCAGAATTCCTCCACCACCAGGGCATTCTCCAGGACCCCGTAATCCTGTCCCCCGTATTTTTCGGGGAAATGGATTCCCAGGAACCCCAGCTCGCAAGCTTTTTTCCATATAGACCTCGGGAACGTGTGGGTGCGCTCATGCTCCAGGGCGATTTCCTTGTCGAACTCCCCTCTTGCAAACTCCCGCGCAGCCTTTTGAATCGCTTCCTGCTCTTTGTTCAGTCTGAAATCCATGATAGAAGTCTCCTAATGCAAAAATATTGGAGTACTGAAGTCTTGGAGTGATGGAGTACTGGGATAAAGACTTAAGACGGGCATCTTCCACCAGTGCTCCAATACTCCATTTCTCCATGACTCCAGGATTCTCTGCTATACCAGTTCCCCTTTGAAATCGGGCTTCCTCTTTTCCAGGAAGGCGCTCATGCCTTCTTTTGCGTCAGGACTGGCCATACAAAGACCGAACGCTTCGGCCTCGATCTGGCACCCCCTTCGAAGATCCGTGTCATAGCCTCGGTCCACGCACTGCTTCACGGCCCTGAGGGAAACCCTCCCCTTGGATGCGATCAGGGTCGCTGTTTTCATGGTCTCTTCCCATAGCTTGTCAGGAGCAAAGACCTTGTTCACCAGGCCCATTTCCTTGGCCTCCTGGGCTGTGATCATGATGCCGGTCATGAGGAGCTCCTTGGCCACCCCTTTTCCGACCAGCCGTGGCAGTCTCTGGGTGCCCCCGTAGCCCGGGATGACCCCGAGGTTGATTTCAGGCTGCCCGAACTTGGCATTCTCCGAAGCGTAGATGAAATCGCAGGCCATGGCCATTTCCGTTCCCCCACCCAGGGCAAACCCGTTCACGCAGGCGATCACGGGAATGGGCAGGTTCTCGAGGCGCGCTCCGATTTCGTGCCCGATCAGGGAAAACCGCCTTGCTTCCAGGGGTGAAAGGTTCACCATGTAGGCGATGTCCGCGCCGGCCACAAAGGCTTTTTCCCCTTCGCCGGTGAGAACCAGAACCCTAAGCTCGGGATCTTTTTGGATCTCGTCCAGGGCCTGCTGCATTTCCGCGAGCAAATCCGCATTCAGCGCGTTCAATGCCTTGGGCCGATTGAACTTGATGACTGCAACCTTCCCCTGCTTTTCAAAGATGATGTTCTGATAGGCCATGCCTTCCTCCTTAGATAAGCCCACTTTTAAACTTTTTCGAGCACGGTCGCCATCCCCTGTCCGCCGCCGATACAGAGCGTGGCAAGCCCTAAAGCATGCCCTTTGCGAAGCATCTCATGGGTCAGGGTGAGAAGGATGCGCGCCCCGGTGCAGCCGATGGGGTGACCGATGGAGATGCCGCTTCCCAGAAGGTTCGTCTTTTCCATGCCGCACTTGAGTTCTCTCATGCAGGCGAGGGCCTGGGAAGCAAAGGCCTCGTTGAGCTCGATCGTGCCGAAGTCGTTGATGGTGAGCTTTTCACTCTGGAGGATCTTCTTCACCGCAGGGATGGGGCCGAGCCCCATGTAGGCCGGATCGACGCCGCCTGCGGCATAGGCCCTGATTTTGACCAGGGGCTCGAGACCCAGATCCTTGGCTTTTTTCTCCGACATCATGAGAAGCGCCGCCGCGGCGTCATTGATGCCCGAGGCGTTTCCGGCCGTCACGGTGCCGTTCTTCTTGAAGGCCGGCGGGATTTTCGCCATCTTTTCCACGCTCGTGTCCATGGGCCGCTCGTCCGTGTCAAAGACAAGGGGATCCCCCTTCCTCTGTGGTATCACGACAGGGACGATTTCTTCTTTGAAAAGCCCTTCCGTGATGGCCTTTCTCGCTCTCTGATGGCTCAAGGCCCCGAGTTCATCCTGCTCTTCCCGCGAGATTCCGTATCTCTCGGCAATGTTCTCCGCGGTGATCCCCATGTGGTAGCCGTAAAAGATCTCGAAGAGGCCGTCGAAAACCATGAGGTCCACCAGGTCCACGTTGTTCATTCTCGCTCCCCACCTTGCCGCGGGAAGGGCATAAGGAATGAGACTCATGTTCTCCATGCCCCCTGCGAGGATCACCTCGGCCTCGCCGGCCCGGATAGCCTGAGCGGCCAAAGCCACGGCTTTCATTCCGGAGGCACACACCTTGTTGATGGTAAAGGCATTGGTCTCTTTGCTTATTCCGGCCCTGATCGTGGCCTGTCTGGCCACATTCTGGCCCTGGCCGGCACCCACCACGTTTCCCATGATCACTTCGTCGATCTGGATAGGCTGAAGCGAATCGGAATAATCGTAAGCGCTTTTTTCAAGCTCCACCATGCCCAGTCCTTGAAACGGTTCAGGAGCGAACCGGCTGAGTTCCTTGGTTGCCACAGGCCTGAGCCCTGCTTTCTTGAGCGTTTCTTTCAAGACGAGGGCCCCCATTTGCACCACAGGCGTCCCTTTCAAGCTTCCACCAAAAGCTCCTACCGGCGTCCTTGCACCGGAAACAATGACCACATCCACCATAGTATTCTCTCCTTTTATCGTTAAGCTGACGAATGACGAGCAAGGACCGCCCCTCTCGTTACCCGTCGTTTTGGTGTTCAGTGTTCAGAAAAAGAATTTTGGAACCCATCCCTGAACGCTGAACACTTCTTCCTACTAATCACTTGTCACTTCTTATACAAAGGGTGCGCTTTTCAAGTCAAGATTTAAAAGAGCGGTCCGAAGAACCAAAAGAGGCCTTGAATCCAACTCTTGGCCTCCCGGAAGGCCTCTGGAGCGGAGAGGGAGCAAGGGGTTTTTCCTTGACAGTTTTCTCATAAGCCCGCTAAATGAAATTCCTATTTGGGAGGAATACGCTGATGAATCCGCTTGCGGTTGAGCTCAATGACGTGATCAAGCAGGAGAACGTCCACCTCTACGAAACGCTCTCAGAGGTAGGGAAAAACCTATTTTTTCCAAAGGGCATTTTGACCCAGAGCGCTGAAGCAAAGGAAAAAGCGCACAGGTTCAATGCCACCATCGGCATGGCCACCGAAAAAGGCCGGACCATGTACCTGCCTTCGGTCATGTCCCTCTTGAACGGCCTTGAGCCCGAGGAAGCGCTGAGCTATGCGCCCTCCTTCGGCATCATGCCCCTGCGCAAGGAATGGAAAGCGCACATGGTGGAGAAAAATCCTTCTCTTTCATCAGCCCACATCAGTCTTCCTGTGGTCACCCATGCCTTGACCCACGGGCTCAGCGTGGTTGCGGATATGTGGGTGGACCCGGGGGATGTCATCCTCCTTCCGGACAAGACCTGGGGAAATTACAATCTCATCTTTTCGACCCGCCGGGGCGCGAGAATGGTCCAGTACCCGCTGTTCGATGAGGCATGGAAATTCAATCTGAAAGGCTTTGAACAGTGCCTCCTTGAACAGGCCAAGGGTCGGGGCAAGGTGATCGTGATCCTCAACTTCCCGAACAACCCGACCGGTTACACGGTGGGCGCTGCGGAAGCGGACGGGATCGCAGACTGCTTGACCGCTCTGGCCCGAAACGGCATCCGCGTGCTGGCCGTGACCGACGACGCCTACTTCGGCCTCTTCTATGACGACCATGCCCTCAGGGAATCCATTTTTTGCCGGCTTCTCAACCGGGATCCGAGGCTTCTCGCCGTCAAGGTGGACGGCGCGACCAAAGAAAACTACGTCTGGGGCTTGAGAGTGGGATTCATCACCTACGGCGCCACCCTTGAAAAGAACCACGAGCAGGTCTATAATGCTCTTGAAAGAAAAACGGGGGGGGCGGTGAGAGGTTCCATCTCCAATGCCTCCCACCTGAGCCAGTCCATCACACTTCACTCGCTCCGGGCTTCGTCCTACGGGGATGAAAAAGCGCAGAAGTACCGGATCATGAAAGAAAGGGCTCAGGAGGTCAAAAGAGTGGTGGCAAGCCCTAAATACAAGGATGCCTGGGACGTCTACCCTTTCAATTCCGGGTACTTCATGTGCCTGAAACTCAAGACCGTCGAGGCGGAGCCGCTGAGAGTTCACCTCTTGGACAAGTACGGTGTGGGCTTGATTTCCCTTGGCAAATATGACCTGAGGGTGGCTTTTTCGTGTGTCGAAAAAGAGGACGTCCAAGAACTTTTCGACACGGTTTTGCGGGGCGTCGAGGACCTGCGGCCTTAAGAGATTTCACCGCAGAGAACGCGAAGAGCGCTGAGAAAAGATCATTCTTTGGCTCTTCCCCTTTCTGCAATCCTCCGTCCCAGGGCAAGGGGGCAGAGATCTCATCTGCGGGCCTTGCGATTTTCTGGGCAACGAAGGCTGATGGTCTCGTAAAAAGTCAAAAACCGCCCTTTTCTGTCATTCCCGCGAAGGCGGGAATCCAGTCTTTTCAAGCGCTTCTGGACTCCCGCCTTCGCGGGAGTGACGACCGAGAGGACTTTTTACGAATTCATCAAGGCTGGCGGCCGAATTATGTGGAAGATTCCCGAGCGCTTTATCCGATCCATCCGAGATCAACCATGGGCCCGGAGCTGTGAGGAACACGCTTTCTGGGATTCCCTTCTGGAATGGGTCAAGAACGCTCTTCTCCCCGAGTTTCTCGATGAGGTCTCGGGGCAGGTCGATGAAATCACCGAGATCGATCCTGATTCTTCGGATCAGGAAATCCTTTCCATTGTCACGCGTCACATGGTGGAGTTTTTAGGGGCCGCATCGGCCTCGGTAAGGATCTATGATCCGGCCACGGAACAAATGCTTTCCTACGGATCCTACCCCCCCGAGGAGGAATCCCGGGCAACCTACATTCCCCTTGACGGCACCATCGCCGGAGAAGTGGTGAGAACGGGCCGGCACTATGTGGTCCCCAACATCCTCAAGGAAGATCGGTACAAAGACAAGGAAAGGGTTCAGTCAAAGGGGGCTTACTCCATCCTTGCCGTTCCCATTTCCCTTCCCCGCTTCTCCTCCCACGATCCGGAAATGGCGGGTGTCATCCAGCTCTATTACGGGGAAAAGGACAGGATCTTCCTGCCTCTCGAAATCGTCATGGCTGAACTGATGGCCCGCCGCCTAAGCTTTGTCATGGCCCGGAAAAGGATCCTTTCCCTGCACAGGCTCAATGAAAAAAAGGAAGCCATCGTCCAGAAGATCTTTCTTAGGCTCGGTTCCCGGGAAGGCGTGAAAATGAAGGATGTCTTCAACCGGGTCATCCCGGAGCTCGCCGACATCATCAGCCTTCAGAGCTGCGCCCTTTTTGCCCTGACCGAGGATGAGGAGCACGTGTTCCTCGAAGCGGGTTACCCGGACATAGCCGGTTATCACGGCATAGGGAAGTCCTTCTCCATTGACAGTGAGCCGGCCTTCGAGCTCGTGCTGAAGCGCAGCGACCCTGATTCGGAGTCCCCCTATGAAATCGTGACCCCTTCCTACATCCTGATCACCGATCCAACGAAGAGTCGCTACATTTCCAGGAACATGAAATCTTTTGCCGCGGCCCACAACATCAACTCCATCCTCTACGTGCCTCTCACTGCGGGCGAACACATCACCCATTTCATGACCTTCGACGCCCTGGACCAGAGGGGCCGGTACACGGAGGAGGAAATCGACCTCTTCGTTTTCCTGGGCCGTGAACTGATGAAAGCCCAGCGAATGGAACGCCTCGACGACATTCTTCACGACTTCAAGAATCCGGCCATTGCCACAGCCGGGTTTGCCCGCCGGCTGAGGCGCCTCATCGAGAACCAGACCTCCCTCAGCGACGCCGGAACCATCCGGAAGTATCTGGATATCCTCCTGGAAGAGACGAGCCGCCTTCAGGAAATGGCTTTAAGCATCTACCACGTGGGAAAAGAGCAGGTGGTGAATCTCACGGCTATTGTGGTGAATCGTTTCGAAATCAACAAGGAAGCGATCAAGGAAATGCTCAAACAGAACGTGGTCCTGGAAGAAGGACCTTTTCATGATCCGCTCTACGTGCAGTGCTATCCTCTCCATGTGGAAAGGGTCCTGGACAACCTCCTGAACAATGCCACCAATGCCATCCCGCTCAAAGGCGGAGTCCTTTCCATTCGAACCTTTCCGGAAAATACCTGGGCTTGCGTGGAGATCACCAACTCGGGACTCATCCCGGAAGAAGAGCGACAGCGTCTGATCGAAGGGGAAGGGAGCGGAAGAGGCATCTATATCACCCACCGCATTGTGCGCATGCTCAGGGGACAAATCGACATCAGGATAGAGAAAGACAGAACCAAGGTCACGGTGAGGCTGCCCATCGCGGAAAATCAGTAATCAGTAGAAAGTAAGCAGTAAGCAGCGGGTGCCGAGCCATGAGCCGCGCGAACCGCCCATTGGGTATTCCTTCATACTGCCCACTTCTTAATCGTTACTTTTTGTTTGCTGCTTACTGTTCTGTTTGCCCCATACTGCTTACTGCCTACTGCTTACTGCCTACTGGTTCATCCGTGCTCTCCAGGTCAAACTGGGAGAATTGACCTGCCTTTGCCGCCTCGGGCTTGGGTGAGTATTCCTGCGGCTCTGTTCCGGGCGCAAAGGCTTGAAACACGGTGGTTTCTGAATATGGGCTCGCGAGCAGCCCGTTTTTCGCATCGATTTTCCAGAAAGCCACCCCTTCCGGAGCTGCGAAATCTTCGACCGGCTGGTCTTTCAAAACCTCGGACATGAAATAAAGCCATATCGGGTTTGCGGCTCTCGATCCCGTCTCGCCCGCTCCGAGGGGCTTGGGGTCGTCGTACCCCACCCATACGCCTGTGGTGAGCTGGGGTGTAAACCCCATGAACCAGGCATCCCTCAAATCATTGGTGGTTCCTGTCTTCCCTGCAGCCGGTCGCTTCAGAGCCTTGGCTCTCCATCCGGTTCCCTCCTGAATCACTGCCTTGAGAAGATCAGTCATGACATAGGCCGTCTCCTTGGAAAGACACTCCCTGAGGGTGGGTTGATTTTCTTCCAGGATGGCTCCGTTGCGGTCCACGACCTTTTGGACGAAAATAGGCTCCACGAGCATTCCACCGTTGGCGAAAACGGCATAGGCTCTGGTCAGCTCCTCCAAGGACACTCCTGAGGAACCCAGGGCCAGGGAGAGATCGGGGCTCAAGTCGGACCGGACCCCCATTTTCCTTGCATACTCGATCGCGTAGGGCACACCGATCTGCTTGAGAATCTTTACGGTGATCACATTTCTCGACTGGGTCAGCGCCGTGCGCAACAGGGTGGGGCCGTAGAATTTTTCCTTGAAGTTCTTGGGCCTCCAAATTTCTTCATCGGGATTCATGGAAGAAACATAGGGCGCATCCAGGATGACTGTGGCCGGCGTCATGCCCGAATCCAGAGCCGCGGCGTAAATGATGGGTTTGAACGCCGATCCCGGCTGACGCTTCGCCTGGGTCGCCCGGTTGAACTGGCTCACCGAGAAATCCCTTCCCCCCACCATGGCCCTGACCCTCCCTGTTTCAGGCTCCATGCAAAAGAGCGCGCCTTGAACCACCGGTTCCTGCTCCAGGGAAAGGCGCCACGGCGATTTTGTATCCAGGACCCGTACCAGAATCACATCCCCCTCTTTCAGTGCCTGACCCGGGCTTTTGATGCCGGTGGCATAGGAGGGAACATCCGGATTGGGCTTTCTCGCCCATTTCATCTCGGAAAGGGGCAGGAGCCCGACCTTGTCTCCTACAGCGACCCTCACCTCTTTGTTTTCATCATCCACCTTCTCCACAAGCCCTTCAACCACACCGCCGATCCGGGGTGGTTTCTCTTTCAAGATTTCCCCTTGTTTCTGCCTGTACGGCTCCCGCTCCCCGGTCGCGAGATTCCGGAGAGGCCCGCGATAACCCTCCCTTTTATCCAACTCCAGCAGGCCTTTGATCACGGCCGACTCCGCCGCTTTCTGCATGTCCAGGTTCACGGTGGTGTGAACCCTGAGCCCCTCCCTGTAAAGCATATCGCGGCCGTACTTGCTTTCCAGGTATCTCCTCACGTGCTCCGTAAAATCAGGGGCTTTCAGAAAAGGGTTTTCAGGATTTTTGGCCAGAACGATCTCGAAGGCAAAGGCCGCTCCCTCCTCCTCCGGCTTGATGTAGCCCTCTTCGCGCATCCTCTCCAGAACATACTTCTGTCGACCCTTGGCCTTGTCGAAGTTCCCAAAAAGGGAATACCGGCTGGGTGCCTGGGTGAGACCGGCCAGAATTGCGGATTCCGCCAGGTTCAGATCCGACGCGTTCTTGTCGAAATAGGTCCGGGCCGCGGATTCCACACCGTAAGCGCCATGGCCGAGGTAGATCTCGTTGAGGTAAAGATAAAGAATGGTGTTCTTGTCGAACGCCTTTTCGATTTGCAGAGAGAGGGTAGCCTCCCTGACTTTTCTCTTGTACGTCTTTTCCGTGTTTTTCAGCAAAAGGGCCTTGGCCACCTGCTGGGTGATGGTGCTTCCCCCCTGCTCGATTCTCCCGGCCATCATGTTCTTCAGAAAGGCCCTCATGATGCCGGGCAAGTCCACGCCCTCATGTTCATAGAAGCGAGCGTCCTCCGCGGCGATGAAGGCCTGAACCAGGTGTTCAGGAAGATAATCCAGGGGAACCACGATTCTTTTCTCTTCCCAGAACCTGCCGATCACTTCATCCTTGTCACTGTAAATCTCCGTGACGGTCGGGGGGGTGTACTCCCGAAGGGATCCGATGTAGGGAAGATTTGCGGACCAGATGTACCAGAGCATGCCGACGGCTCCCAGACACAGTACGACAAGGAGGAGGGTCAGGACCATGCAAAATTTGAACAGCTTCTTCAACGAAACGCTCTCCTGTCAAGGGTCCGGTATTGGATGGCTTCCGCCACATGGGAGGGTTGGATCCCCTCGCTCCCCTCCAGATCGGCGATCGTTCTGGAGATCTTCAGAATCCTCGAATGAGCCCTCGCACTCAGGCCGAACTTGTCCATGGCCCGCTCCAGCAGGTCCTCGGACTGGGAGTCCAGGCTGCAGAACTTCCTGATCTGGCGGCTGCTCATCCCGGCGTTGGTGTGGATCTTCATCCTCTGGAAACGCTCCGCCTGGATTCTTCTTGCCTTCTCCACCCTGCCCAGCATGGTCGCAGAACTTTCAACGGCCTGGTCGCCCGCAAGGTCTCTGTACTGAACAGGAGGGACTTCGATGTGAATGTCGATCCGGTCGAGAAGAGGGCCTGACATCTTGGAGCGATACCGCTGGATCTGAGGAAAGGTGCAAAAGCACTCGTGTTTGGGGTCTCCCAGGAAACCGCAGGGACAGGGGTTCATGGCCGCCACGAGCATGAAATTGGCCGGATAGGTCACCGTGGAGTTGGCTCGTGAGATCGTCACCAACCCTTCTTCCATGGGTTGCCTGAGCACCTCGAGCACGTTCTTCCGGAATTCAGGCAGCTCGTCCAGAAAGAGAACGCCGTTGTGGGCAAGACTGACTTCTCCCGGTTTCGGGACTTGTCCTCCTCCGATCAGTCCGGCATCAGAGATCGTGTGATGGGGAGAGCGGAAGGGCCTCGTGGTCATCAGGCCTGTGCCTTTGGGCATCATGCCCATGACGCTGTAGACCTTGGAGGTCTCGAGAGCCTCCTGGAAGGTGAGCTCGGGCAAAATGGTGTGAAGTCTCCTGGCAAGCATGGTTTTCCCTGCACCCGGGGGGCCGATCATGAGCATATTGTGTCCTCCGGAGGCGGCGATTTCAATGGCCCTTTTCACGTTCTCCTGGCCCCGCACATCGCCGAAATCGTAAAGGAACTCTATGTCCGCAGCGGCTTTGCCGGTCTCCATGCGATAGGAAGCGATGGGGGACAGACCGCACAGGGCATCAACCAGTTGACCCAGGCTTGAAAGCGGAAACACGCCGATGCCGTCCACCACCGCGGCCTCAGCAGCGTTTTCAGCCGGAAGAAAAATGCCCCTCAGGCCCTCTTCTCTGGCCTTGATGGCGATGGGGAGCGTGCCCTTGATGGGCCGCACAAGGCCGTCAAGGGAAAGTTCACCAAGAAAAAGGTAATCCTTGCAGGCCTCCTTGGCCACGAGCCCCGTGGCCGCAAGGATTCCCACAGCCATGGGCAAATCAAAGGCCGAGCCTTCTTTCTTGATGTCTGCAGGGGCCAGGTTGACCGTGATCCGATCCGGGGGAAAGTGGTATCCGGAGTTTTTGACGGCCGCCTTCACCCGCTCCTTGCTTTCCCGCACAGCGCCTTCGGCCAGACCCACCGTGGAAAAAGAGGGCAAGCCTTGAGATATGTCGACTTCAACCTCAACGACATACGCGTCGATGCCGATGACGGCACTGCTCGTGACCTTGGCGAGCATGGATTCGCCTTTCTTTGTCCGGGTTTTCGGGAAGGATCATGGATTCGCCCATTTTACCGCGTGGACCGGGAAAAACCGGAACATCGTTGATTTTACATGAAAAGAACTTAGAATAAAACCGCTTTACATTAAACATAAGAATTGCTATAAAGTAAAGTTTATTTCACGAGGATGCTCCCCTGGCGCCGGCCTCGGATGTCTCTTGTAGAGGATACAACAAACCTGCCGGGAAAAAGGTTGAGGAGATTATTATGGCTCGAATTACCGTGGAAGACTGTCTTCAGAAAGTCAACAACCGCTTCGCACTGATTCACGCTGCCGCAAAACGGGTTAGGCAGATCCGCAAAGGCTCTGAACCGACCATCCTGTCCAAGAACAAGGACATCGTCATTGCGCTGAGGGAAATTGCCTCCGGGAACGTTTTCGTTCCGCGAGTTCCGGAGGAAGCGCCGCTTCTGCCGGCCGGGGAACTCCTTTCCGAAAAGGAAGCGGAAAAAATAGAGGAGAAATCAACCGCAGAGGTTGACTAAAGATGTCAAAGAGGGATTACTACGAAGTTCTCGGGATTTCCCGTACGGCTCAGGACGAAGAAATCAAGAAGGCCTACAGAAAGCTGGCCATGAAATATCATCCGGACAGGAACCCGGAAGACCATGAGGCTGAAGAGAGATTCAAGGAAGCTGCGGAAGCGTACGAAGTCCTGAGAGACGGTGAAAAGAGGGAGATTTATAACCGCTTCGGTCATGAGGGCCTTGCCGGAACCGGATTCAGAGGCTTCAGCGGATTTGAAGACATCTTCAGCAGTTTCGGGGATATCTTTGAGGAATTTTTCGGTTTCGGCGCCAGGGGGGGACGAAGGACCAGGGCAAGAAAAGGCAACAGTCTGCGCTACGATCTGGAGCTGACCCTGGAAGAGGCCTTCTCCGGCAAGGAGCAGGAAATCGCTTTCAAGAAATGGGCTTCCTGCGAGACCTGCGGCGGATCGGGGATGACCTCGGGGAGTGAGAGAAAGACCTGCAGCACCTGCCAGGGCAGAGGCCAGATTTATCGGTCCCAGGGATTCTTTCAGATCGGCACCACCTGCCCTGCCTGCCAGGGGGAGGGCAGCATCATGACCGACCCCTGCGAGGAATGCAAAGGCCGGGGAAAAGTCCGGATCGACCGCAAGATTACCCTGAAGATTCCGCCGGGCGTTGATACCGGTTCCCAGCTCAGGCTGCAGGGCGAAGGAGAGCCGGGCGAATTCGGTGGGCCCCCGGGCGACCTGTTTGTGATGATTCACTGCAGAGAGCACGGTTTTTTCAAACGAGAAGGCGCCCACCTGATTTGCGAGATTCCCATATCCTTTGTGCAGGCCGCCCTGGGCAGTGTGATTCCTATCCCCGTTCTCGGTTCAGAGGGGGGCCATGATCTTGAGATCCCCGCGGGAACTCAGCCGGGTGATATCCTCACCGTCCAGGGAATGGGGATGCCCGGTTTGCAAAGGGACAAGAGAGGGGACCTCTTCGCGAGGGTCAACGTCAAGATCCCCGGGAAGCTTACGGCGCGTCAAAGAGAACTGCTCGAAGCGTTCGCGGGAACCGAAGGGCACAAGGAGTCCAGGAACCAAAAAGGTTTCTGGAAAAAGATCACGAAATCTTAGCGAGGTAAAGACTGCCTTATGTTGTCGAAACAAAAACTTGAGTATTTCAGAAATCTGCTCAACGAGAGGTTGGAAGAACTCTTGAATGAGGCCAACAAGACCGTCACCGTCATGACCGATTTTGACGATAACATCCCTGACCCCGCCGACAGAGCCTCTCTGGAATCTGATCGGAACTTTGAGCTGAGGATCAGAGACAGGGAAAGAAAGCTGATCAGCAAGATCAAAGAGGCGATCGAGAGAATCGACAGCGGCGGTTTCGGAATCTGCGAGATGTGCGGCGAGGAGATTTCCGAGCCCAGGCTGAAAGCGAGACCGGTGACTACCCTCTGCATCGAATGCAAACGAAAGCAGGAAATGGTGGAGAAGCTCAAGGGGACTTGATCCGGTTGCGCGAGTTCCCCCGCCTTCCGCCTCTGAAAGGACTCGAGACCTCTCCTGCGCAGGACCCTTGTGTCTTTTGTATCCTTCCATCAGGAATATCCGGATGCTTCGCGAGAATTCCCTGAATCATCCTCCTGATCACTGCTCCGGGAACAGAACCCGGAGCTTGAAGGAATCCCGCCTCGACCCTCGGCCTTGTGCCCTGCGCCTTCTTGTTATACTCCCCTTCTTCATTGTGCTATGATTTTGTCATGGAAATCATGGACCGCGAAAAAACTGAATCCGCAAATTCGCCGGAAAACTCAGGCGAGGAAGTCATCACGACTCACGTCAATGCCGATTTCGACGCACTGGCTTCCATGATCGCAGCCAAGCGACTGTACCCCGGGGCAATCCTGGCTTTTCCCGGCTCCCAGGAACGCAGCCTGAGGAACTTCTTTCTCCATTCCACCTCCTATCTCTTCAATTTTACCAAGATCAAGCACGTGGATTTCAACGCCGTCAAACGTCTCGTCCTCGTCGATACCCGCCAGAAAAGCCGGATCGGACGGTTTGCCGATCTGGCGGAAAAAGGGGACGTGGAAATTCACGTTTATGATCATCACCACGACTCCGAAGACGACGTTCGCGGCCGGGTGGAAGTGATCAGGGAAGTGGGCGCCACCACCACGATTCTTACGGAACTCATAAGGGAGCGTGGCATTTCTCTGTCTCCGGATGAAGCGACCATCATGTGCCTCGGAATTCATGAGGACACGGGCTCCTTCACATTTTCCTCCACCAGGCCTGAGGACTACCGGGCCGCTGCGTGGCTCGCTGAACAGGGCGCCAACCCCAATCTCATTTCAGACATGCTCACCCGCGAGTTGACCGCCGAGCAGGTCTGGCTGCTGAGCGACCTGACCAGGTCCGCCACGTCCCAGGTGATCAACGGCATCGAGGTAGTAATCTGCAAGGTAATGCGCGAGGAATACATCGGGGATTTTGCCGTGCTGGTGCACAAATTCATGGAAATGGAAAACCTGAAT